>Ga0073932_1003412_pt1 | contig 21350 bp, 13 predicted proteins | sample DewCreD2012metaG_FD_76967 | JGI IMG/M metagenome (GOLD analysis project Ga0073932, IMG submission 76967) | Hot spring sediment bacterial and archeal communities from British Columbia, Canada, to study Microbial Dark Matter (Phase II) - Dewar... ...
GGTGACTTTAATATTTAGATCAGAAGAGCAGCTTGAGGCATGGCGTGAAACGTTTAGGGCTACGCCGATTTCAAGTGATGGGTTACACCTCTTAGACGGCAACATATTGGAACTTATAGTTACGCCACCAGAGCAATCTCAACAGGTTACACCTCAAAATAAAGGTAAAATCGGAAAACACGCCTTAGTTCTAGACGCAAACGGAAAACGCAAAGAACACTGGTAACACCTTTATTAAACATTCATTAAGATTTTGTGGGTAGAGTTGTGCCAACGAGTTTTTGAAAAATAAGTACTTTATTTAATTTTATTTTCGTTCTCAATTTCTTTATAGCTTTTCTGATATCCTTTTTCTGGGTTATTTACTATCGCAGTTTGTTCCCATAATGTATCAAAATATTTCTGAATCACACTAATTAGGCAAATGTTGGTTGAATGTAAGCAGGGACTTCCTGACCAATTAGGCGGTGGTTGCGTGTGCATAAGAACCTCTTTTCTATCCACTATAGCAAAAATCACTTCAGGAAGGCTATCAAGAAATCTCACTTTCATTGAACCAGAATACGCTGAAAGGTACTTGTTGTTTAATCTAAGCGCTTCAAGTTTCTCCTCTTTACTACTACAATAAATAAGGTATCTAAAATTTACGCCCTTAGACATGCTCTTTTCGAAGATGCATCTAATTTCAGAATTTAACATTGCTCTTATATAATTAAAGCAAGTTATTACGCCATCATGCGTTTTTTTAGCGCTGAGAAATACCTTCTTTAAAGTGACTATTTGTCCTTGTTTGGCAGCAGTTATCTCAAAAAAGTTATCCTTAACCTCAACTTTTTGTCGATAGTTACTCCCTATTTTTCTGACCTCTTCAGTTATTTTTAAGAATAACTCAAATTTTTCTTTCTTCCGCCGCAAAAGAACCTCAAGCGCATCATCAATGCTGAGAGAGCTGTACAAATTTGGTTTTCCCAGAAAAAGATCAACAAGACCTATTTCCTGAAGCTGTGACATGGTTCTATAAAGATTAGCTCGATCAAGTTTTGCCACATTTGAAATGGATTTGATGTTTGATTTTCCTAATATTTGTAGTGTCAAGAAAACTTTTGCTTGTGAATAAGTCAACCCTAATTTAGTTAACTGGATGACTAATCTCTCATCAAGCATATTTACTCTCAAAATACTATTATGAAGCCTCTTATTTTTATCTTAAGATTTTTCTTTTTTTGTTTCATCAGATTACATACGCTAGTTAATAAAAATCCACAAAAACAAATATCTTTCACTGAAAAAATAAAAAGGAGAAATAAATAACTTGCGGACAAAAAACCTTAAAATCAACAAAAAAGCCCTCTCTACTACATTAGCTATAGCTTTGCTATTTTCTATGGCGAGCTCTTTGATACTTCTACCCGGCACAAATGCACATACACCACCATGGACTATTTCTACCTATGCATTCATAGTCGTTTCACCTAACCCAGTTGGTGTCGGACAAACTGCATACGTAAACGTTTTCATAGACAAAGTGCCCCCCACTTCAATAGGAAATTGGGGAATGATGTGGCATAACTTTAAGATCAACGTAACTGATCCCGATGGGATAACCAAAGACTTAGGAACATTTGATTCAGACGCAGTGGCTGGCGCATGGACACAATATGTACCGACCAAGGTTGGCACATACACGTTTGGCTTTAGTTTTCCTGGACAGGTTGTGAAGTACGAAAATCCCTATCCTTACACCTTACCAGCAGGTACAATTCCAACCTTTGACTACATAAACGACACCTACACAGGAAGCAGTGCAATAACTACACTTGTCGTACAAGAAGACCCCGTCCAGTCAACAATAATTAATACAGCTCTCCCATCCGAATACTGGACACGGCCAATTAGTTCAATGAATCGCGAATGGTACTCAATTTCTGGAAACTGGCTAGGCCTTGGAGCAGGACAATTTGGCAGCACTGGAATTTACAACAGCAATAACGGAAACTTTAACCCCTACACTGAAGCACCAAACAGCCCACATGTACTTTGGACCAAACCTATGGCTTTCGGCGGACAAATCGGAGGCGAATTCGGTCCAGATGAAACAAGTCTCTACGCAACAGGAACAGCTTACGAAAACAAGTTCGGTTCTGTAATCATTAATGGAGTCTTATACTACACAGCATATCCCGGAGCAATGAACAATTTCGGTCCTTTGACCGCCGTAGATTTACGTACAGGCGAAACGCTATGGGAGGTAAACGCCAGTAACCCCTTAAAATGCGGAATGATCTATAACTTAAAGACAGGCAATCAATATGGCGCCCATGCTTACCTATTCACAGGATATACGTCACTAGGCTTCGTTACAACCACAAACCCAAACAAATGGTCAATGTATGACGCAATGACAGGTCAGTGGATCTTAGACATGGCTAACGTCACTGCAGGCACACTAAAAATAGGTCCAGACGGAGAACTATTATCATACAGAGTTGCCAATAATCGATTATCACTTTGGAACTCCACAAAATGCATCATGGACAACGGCTTCAAGATGTTATCACCGCTTTCTTCTTATAGCACCTATGAGGTCTGGAGGCCTCCACAAGGCCAAACTATTGACTGGACACTTGGAAACCAATGGTCAGTCCCAGTAGCAACAAACATATCCGGTGTTCCATTCGCACCCTACAGCCTTGGCATCACTAGAATAAGCGACGATGTTGTGCTATTAACTGCTATGGATGTCAGCGTTCCTGGAAGGTCTCAGCTTGGATGGCGTGTTGATGCTGGCTACAGTGCTACCGACGGTCGTCTACTATGGGGTCCAGTTAACCGAACCCTAACACCCTGGACTGCAATTAGCATGGGACCAGCCTCTGAAGGAGTCTACACAGAGTTCACAAACCAACCTATGACGTGGGCAGCTTATGACATAAAAACTGGACAGAAGCTTTGGGGACCCTCTAAAGCATACAACAGTTCTTGGGGATACTACGACATACCCTTTGGCAAAGGCGTAATCGGCTATGGCAACCTCTACACTTGGAGCATGAACGGAGAAGTCTACGCTTTCAACCTTAGAACAGGTGCGGTTAATTGGAGTTGGTCAACTGGAAACGCTGGAATCGACACGCCCTATGGCACTTGGCCTTTAGGTACTTGGCCAATGCAGCATATCTTAGCAGACGGAAAACTCTACGTGTGCTCAGGACATGATTACACACCACCAGTCTATAAAGGAGCAAAACTCTACTGCATAAACGCTACTACCGGAGAGAAAATCTGGGACACATTAAACTTCAACATAATCACTTCCCCCTCAATAGCTGATGGTATAATGCTTTGGTTCAATGGTTATGACAACCAAATATATGCTTACGGCAAAGGACCAACCAAACTCACAGTCAACGCACCTAGCGTAGGAGTAACAACTTCAACCCCGATAACCATTACTGGAACAATCTCAGACATATCAGCAGGAACAAAACAAGATCTTGTAGCAAACAAATTCCCCAACGGACTACCCTGCGTATCCGATGCAAGCATGAGCAGATTTATGGAAGCCGTCTATCAACAGCAGACCATGCCTATTGACGTGAATGGAGTACAAGTTACCCTAAACGTTGTGGACGCAAACGGCAATTACAGAACAATCGGCAAAACAACAAGCAACATCTACGGAACCTATAGCTACACATGGACACCTGACATTCCAGGAGAGTATACACTAATCGCCAACTTTGAAGGAACCGGCGCATACTATCCATCCAGAGCAGCGACAGCATTCTACGCAGCTGAACCAGCCGCAACAGCCGCACCCCAACCAACTCAAGAACCTTCCATGGCGGACCTTTACTTTGTACCTGGAATAATCGGTGTTATCGTTGCCATAATCGTTGTCGGTGCAGTCCTATCATTCCTGGTGCTCAAAAAAAGACCTTAAGTATTGAAACAAAGCGAATAAATTTCCCTTTTTTTTATTTCAACTCATTGCTATTTTTTTTAACTTTTTCCCTTATCAGAGGTTTTTACCATTCCATGTTTGCGCGTACGCGGTTGTTCCAGTGACAGTTGCAATGTTCTATATGTACCCATTCTTGGAGTCGCCAACAAAAGACTCGGGAATGGTCTTCTTTATCTAGTGCGTTGATGTTCTCACAGATTTTAAAGATTTTTTGGGTTTGAACTTTTTTCAACATATTCTCAAACACCTGATTACTGCATTTACTACATTAGTAACAAAATATTTAAATGTTACTACAATTGTAGTAAGATTAGCAAAAACCTAAAAACAAATAACGTTATTATAAAAAATGGTAAGAAATCAAATGCCACGTCAGCAACCAAGAACGAACATCTACATAATAAATGACGAATTATGGGATTGGGCACAATATCGAGCCAAACGTCTAGGATACGAAACAACGTCAAATTATTTATTCAAATTGATAGAGCTTGACAAATATAGAGAAATTCTCAAAAAAGAGGGAAATCCATAAACTGTGTACCAGATACAAAATCTCATGCATCCGATTCATTCGAAAAAACACATAAAGAGGTAACAGAGCCATGAATTGTTTAAGTAACCTCATAAACCGTGATTCAAACGGAGAAATCTTTAATTAAAGTATGCTCTACTGAATTTGCAGAAGCTGAACAAGATGGTGCTCAACCAAAATTGGGTACCGGCATCAGCGGAAACAGGCTTAGAAATAAGATTTGTGTTTGGGCGGGATTCCCCAAGCCTGGTATGGGGCAGGCCTGCTAAGTCTGTGGTCGAAAGGCCGCGTGGGTTCAAACCCCACATCCCGCGCCAGTTTCTCTTTAACTGTAAGAATACATCCCGCAAACTACGATGATTCTCGTATCGTTTAGTGCAATCCCTTTGGAATTTATTTAAAATTTTAAATATCCCTATTCACTAACAAGTGCGTCTGCAGTGAAAGCATGTCAGTAGCATTAGAAATTGTACTCCCCATAGTTATCATAGTGATTGTTATTGTCGTTCCAGTTCTTGCAGTCGCACTGCTAAATCGCGGAAAACGCCTCAAGTGCCCAGACTGTGGACACGTCTTCAAAGCGCCCCTTATGGATCAGAAGATGCTGGGCTTAGGCTGGACTTTTCCTTATTTTGGGGCGTGTAGGCTGCCCCCATTGCCGCGCTGAGCACTCCAGAAGAGATTACACTAAAGTCGAGGCGCATACAGAAGCGGCAGTAGAATCAAAGTCCTAACGGTTGAATCCATCTTTAACCAGCTGGAAAACAGCCTATACATATTTCTGATATAAACAACCCCTAGAAGTTCCCTCGCACCTTACTCGTTTAGATTAAGCTTTAAAGACAACAAAACCTCTTAGCATTGAGGCACACCATGAAGTTAAGCAGCTCCAACGACATACCCTTAGCGGTAAACTCGCAGAATCTCCCTTTCATACTTGAACGTTTAGACGATGAAGGCTTCGATTACGTGGGCGGCTTGACCATTTGGTGCAAGAAGAATTTCAGGGAAATACTGCGGGATTTCTTTACAAAAAAGATTACTCTGGACTTTGCTAAAACCCGCTGCTGCTCGGAACTAAACCCGCCCCCCTCATATAGGACAACTTTGGGTTGGCAGCTACGGATGCTAAAAGGCGAAATCAGCAAAATCTACACGTTGGGGTACGGTGACTATTTGCTTTCAGTTGGTGAAACAGAATGCTATGTGCCCCACAATAACTATGACCAAAACGTGGATTGCTTAAGGCTTATCGCTGGACGAAAGCACAGGATAGTTGATATTCAATCTAATATTTACCGCAATTACGGATTAAAGGCTCCATTGTACCCGACAGTTCCCCTACACGTGGACTGCCAACATATAATCACAAAAGTCCCACAACGCCAGTAACGCCTTTTTGGTAACAACAAAAACAGGAAATGTAAGGTTTTCTGCAACAACTATAGAAAAAACCGCTTTTTCTCGGCATTGACGTTCTAAAAATTGCTTCCATCAGCCGTTTATTGAACGCTTACGATTTTGGGCTAACGTGTTTGAATGTTTTTAGGTTAAGGGGTGCAACGCGTTGGTGCCCTAGTTTTTTTAGACAGGGTACACTAGGAAAGTTTATAGCCCTTAGCTTATCAATCAATATGAATGATAAGGTTTATTAGTTAGCTATGCAGCTTCTGTTTGTGCTCTTAGAAAAGTTTGGAGAATCCTTTTTCGACGCCGGACCACCCAGCATCGGAGGAACTCAAAAATTGAAAAACACCCCACTCACCAAAAATCATAGTAATGATTCTAATTTTAGCCTAAAATTATGGGAGAACTAAAAGTTTGACAACCACACAAAAATTCCAAAAAGACGATGTTCATAATCTCCTCAAAACATTCTTCGCAGAAAAAGGTCTAGTCCGCCAGCACTTAGACAGTTATAACGAATTCATCGACCACGGACTCCAAGAAGTCGTCGATGAAGTCGGCGAAATCCCCATCGAAGTACCTGAGAGTCCATACAAAGTTAAACTCGGCCAAATCTGGGTAATTGACCCACAAAGCCGCATAACTGGCCCATACGCCACAGAAGTAGATGGTACAAAACATGAAATTTACCCCATGGAAGCACGCCTAAGAAACTTGGCGTACTCTGCACCCATCGCGCTCGAAATGACCCCCATCATAGACGGTCGCGAACAGGACACCGAGCTAGTTTACATCGGTAATATCCCTGTTATGCTGAAGAGCAAGCTTTGCTTCCTCAGCCAACTCAGCCGCGAAGAACTTATCGCTGCAGGGGAAGACCCAGATGACCCTGGAGGATACTTTGTCGTTAACGGTTCTGAACGTGTCATCGTAGCTATGGAAGACCTCGCGCCAAACCGCGTCATCGTAGACATAGATGATAAAGGAACCAGCCCTGTTTATCAAGCTAAAATCTTCTCCACAACAGTAGGCTTCAGAGCCAGAATCGAACTTAAACTCAAATCAGACGACGCAATCTACGTCACCATGCCTGGAGTGCCCACAGAAATCCCCTTCGTCGTCATCATGCGTGCACTCAGCATGGAAAAAGACAAAGACATCGCGGAAGCCGTCAGCCTAGACCCCGATATCCAAAGCCAACTCGGCGCATCATTCGAGAAAGCCATCGGCGTAGACACCCCCCAAGACGCCATCCTATTCATCGGCAACCGCGTTGCACACGGCCAAGTTGAAGAGTACCGTCTCCAGAAAGCTGAAACCGCCTTAGACAAAAACTTCCTCCCACACCTTGGCAGAAGCGACAAAAACCGCAAGGAAAAAGCCATATTCCTAGGCGAAATGGCATACCGCGTTATCCAACTTAAAATGGGCAAACGCACACCCGACGACAAAGACCACTTCAAGAATAAACGTCTCCGCCTCGGTGGTCCACTGCTCGCAGACTTATTCCGCGTTTCATTCCGCAACTTAACCCGCGACATCAAGTACCAGCTTGAACGCATCGGCGTAAAAGGCCCAATCATCACCGTTTCAGCCGCAGTCCGCCCCGGTATCATCACTGAGCGATTCCAGCATGCGTTGGCAACTGGCAACTGGGGCAGAGGCAGAGTCGGCATCACCCAACTACTCGATCGAACAAACTACATCTCAACCCTTAGCCACCTAAGAAGACTCCAATCACCCCTGAGCAGGAGCCAGCCGAACTTCGAAGCCAGAGACTTACACCCAACCCACTGGGGCAGGCTTTGTCCAAACGAAACCCCTGAAGGCTCAAACTGCGGTCTCGTAAAGAACCTCGCATTATCCGCTTCCATTGCAGTAGGTGTAAACCCTGACCGCATAAAGCAACTACTCTTTGAAATGGGAACCGTTCCCGCATATGAAGCTACAAACGAGCTTCGTGTTAACGGCGCCAAAGTTTTCGTTGACGGAAACATAATCGGATACTGCAACAACCCGCAGGAAATGGTGCAGAATTTCCGCCAGAGACGACGCTCAGGAGAAATCTCCACAGAAGTCAACATAACCTACTTCAGCAAGCAACAGACCGAAACCGAAGAAGTGCATGCCAACTGCGACGAAGGACGCGTAAGACGCCCCTTAATCATCGTCGAAAACGGTACCCCTAAACTGCAAAACAAGCACTTCGAAAAAATCGGTTTAGGCGAATGGACTTGGGAAGACCTCGTTAAAAACGGCTTAATCGAATACCTTGACGCTGAAGAAGAAGAAAACGCCTACATTGCACTCAGCTACGACGCCATCACACCCCAAACGACCCACGCAGAAATCGCCACCTTCACCATACTTGGCATCTGCGCTTCCACTATTCCTTATCCAGAACATAACCAGTCACCACGTAACTCATACCAAGCCGCCATGGCCAAACAGGCACTGGGCGTTTACGGTACGAACTTCCACAACCGAACAGATTCCCGCAGCCACATCCTCCACTACCCACAGGTTCCTTTGGTTCAGACAGAAAACATGGACGTCATGGGCTACAAGCAGCGCCCCACAGGCCAAAACTGTGTTGTCGCAGTCTTGAGCTTTGAAGGCTACAACATGGAAGACGCCATCATATTCAACAAAGCCAGCATCGAGCGCGGTTTAGCTCGTAGCACTTTCTACCGCATCTATGAAGCTGAATGCCGCCAATACCTCGGAGGCTTAAAAGATCAATTCAGAGTTCCAGAACCTGGCACACGCGGCTACAGAGGCGAACAATACTATCGCCTGCTTGAACCCGACGGAATCATCAGCCTCGAATCTCAAGTCGTAGGCGGGGATGTTTTAATCGGCAGAATCAGCCCACCAAGGTTCCTGGAAGAATACAAGGAATTTGAAGTTAAAGGCCCCAGCATGCGTGACACCTCTGTCGACATGCGGCCCAGCGAAACAGGCATCGTTGACGGCATATTCATCACTGAAAGCGGCGAAGGCAGCCAACTCGTCAAAGTCCGCGTCCGCGACCAACGTGTCCCCGAACTCGGAGACAAATTCGCATCGCGTCACGGACAGAAAGGAGTCATCGGCTTAATCGTTCCGCAAGAAGACTTGCCCTTCACAGAAGACGGCATGGTTCCAGACCTAATCATAAACCCCCACGCTATCCCCAGCCGTATGACCATCGGCCAATTCATCGAGTCACTCTCAGGCAAAGCAGCCGCAGCAAGAGGCAAACCAGGCGACGGCACACCCTTCACCAACGAAGGCCCCGACGAAGTACGCAAAAACCTCATCAAACTCGGATTCAGCCACACAGGCAGCGAAGTCTTCTACAACGGCACATCAGGCGAGAAATTCGTCGCAGACGTCTTCGTAGGCATCGTCTACTACCAGAAGCTGCACCACATGGTCGCTGACAAGATACACGCTCGCGCTCGAGGTCAAGTGCAGATGCTCACACGGCAGCCAACAGAAGGCCGCGCTAGAGGTGGTGGTCTGCGTTTCGGAGAAATGGAACGAGACTGCCTCATCGGACACGGCGCCGCTATGCTACTGCGTGACAGGTTGCTGGAGGAGTCAGACAAGTACACGCTCTACATCTGCGAGAACTGCGGTCAAATCGCTTTCTTCGACATGAAGCAGAGGCGCTATGTCTGCAAGATATGCGACGAAAAAGCCAAGATTGCCCCAGTTATCGTCTCATACGCTTTCAAGCTTCTGTTGCAGGAGCTTCAAAGCCTATGCATCACACCCAAACTTAAACTAAAGGAGAAGGCCTAAGATGGCACAACAGGAAGAATTAATCCACAAAGTAGTAGATGAAATCTCATTCGGACTAATCTCACCCAAAGACCTCAGAAAGCAATCCGTCGTAGAAATCCAAACCCCAGACACCTACGACGAAGACGGCGCACCCATCACCGCAGGCCTCATGGACGGCCGCCTCGGCACGCTTGAACCACGCCAACGCTGCAAAACCTGCGGCAACACCGCCATCCGTTGCCCGGGACACTTCGGTCACATTGAACTCGCAGTTCCCATAGTTCACATTGAATTCACAAAAATTATCTTTGACATGCTCAAATCCACCTGCCGTACATGCGGACGTATCCTGCTAAGCGAAGACGCCTCAAAGAAGGCCCGCCAAAGAATCGAGCGTTTCAACGAACTCTTAGGCACCATCCCAGATGAAGTTTACAAAGAAATCATGGCTGACATCAAAGCCAAACAGTGCCCCTACTGCGCTGCTGCACAATACAAAATCACTTTCGAGAAGCCAACTAAATTCATCGAACAAACCGAAGCAGGCTCCGAGCCCCTCACACCAAGCATGATACGTGAACGTCTTGAACGTATCAGTGATGAGGACCTTGAGATTTTGGGTTTCAACCCCAAAGTTGCACGCCCAGAATGGATGGTTCTCCAAGTTTTGCCTGTTCCCCCAGTCTATGTGCGTCCTTCAATCACGTTGGAGTCAGGTATCCGCAGTGAAGACGACTTAACTCACAAACTTGTAGACATCATCAGAATTAACCAGCGTCTCAAGGAGAACATGGAGGCAGGCGCACCAACCCTCATCATCCAAGACCTCAGCGAACTGCTCCAGTATCACGTTACCACTTACTTCAACAACGAAGCCTCAGGCATCCCCCCTGCACGTCACCGCAGTGGCAGAGCCCTCAAAACCCTCAGCCAACGCCTCAAAGGCAAGGAAGGTCGATTCCGAAGCAACCTCTCCGGCAAACGTGTCGACTTCAGCGCACGTACCGTTATCTCACCTGACCCTAACCTTGACATCAACGAGGTCGGTGTTCCACGCGACGTTGCCATGAGGCTTAGCGTTCCAGAGAAAGTTACCTCGTGGAACATAGAGGAAATGAAGAAACTTGTCATTAACGGCCCCGAGCAGTATCCTGGTGCACTCTACATTATCCGCCCAGACGGCAAACGCATCAGATTAGAATTCGTCGTGGATCGCACAAAAATCGCGGAAGCCGTCGAATTAGGCTTCATCGTTGAACGCCACCTCAAAAACGGCGACATAGCAATCTTCAACCGCCAGCCCTCACTTCACCGCATGTCCATCATGGCCCACTACGTCCGTGTACTGCCGTACAAGACTTTCCGTATGCACCTCTGTGTCTGTCCACCCTACAACGCAGACTTCGACGGCGACGAAATGAACCTTCACGTTCCACAGAGCGAAGAAGCCCGTACCGAATCGCTGTTGCTCATGCAGGTACAGGACCAGATTCTTTCACCCAGATTCGGCGGACCCATCATTGGTGCCATCAGGGATTTCATCACAGGTGCTTACTACTTCACCAAGAAAGGCAACTACCTTACACGTGGACAACTTGATCGCATATTAACCACAACCAACTTCAAAGGCGACTTACCTGAACCTGAAATCAAAGAACCTCAACCGATGTGGTCAGGCAAACAAATCTTCAGTCTGTTCTTGCCAAAGACCCTCAACTACGTGCTAAAAGCCAACATCTGCCAAGGCTGTACAAAATGTGAAGAAGAAGAATGTAAACACGACGCCTACGTAGTTGTCCGCAATGGACAGCTAGTTTCAGGCATCATTGACCGCCGCTCAATCGGTTCTGAGCAGTCTGAAAGCTTGCTTCACAGAATCATCAAAGACTACGGCACACAGGCAGGAAGAGAATTCCTAAACAACATCACCCACATGCTAAAAACCTTCATTTCACTAAGAGGATTCAGCTACACCTATGACCAACTTGTCCTCTCACCCAAAGCACGCAACCGCATGGCAAAAACCATGGAGCGCACCCAGAAGAAAATCGACGAACACATCGAAAACTACCGCAACGGTACCCTCCCACGACTTCCAGGTCAAACCCTTGAGGAATCTTTCGAAATCTACGTTATGCATGAACTCTCCACAGCCAGAGACGAATCAGGTAAAATCGCCGACGACGACTTCACACTGGAGAATGCAGGCATCGTCATGACCCGAACTGGCGCCAGGGGCTCCAGCCTAAACATTGGTCAGATGGCCGCTTGCGTTGGTCAACAGTCAGTCCGAGGTAAACGTATCCTAAGAGGCTACGCAGGACGCGCATTACCCCACTTCACTCCTAACGACCCTCGTCCAAGAGCAAGAGGCTTCGTCTATAACAGTTACCAAACTGGTCTTGACGCAATCGAGTTCTTCTTCCACGCTATGGGTGGTAGAGAAGGTCTAGTCGACACAGCCGTCCGTACCCAACAAAGCGGTTACATGCAGCGTCGTCTCATCAACGCGTTAGAGCACATCCGCTTGGAGTACGATGGTACAGTTCGTGACAGCGCTGGGGACATCATCCAGTTCCGCTATGGCGAAGACGGTGTGGACCCCGCAAAAAGCGACCACGGCAAAGCAGTCAACGTCAGCCGATTAATCGAGCAAGTGAAACTCGGCGAAGAAAAAAATGCAGAACCCGCATCACCTGACTTCATCAAGAAACAACTCAAAGAAGTAGAAGACCAAATCACACCTATCCTGCTAAACCAACTTAAACAAAACTTAACCAAGACCAAACTCAGCACCAAGGGCGTAGAGAAAGCCGTCAAAGTAACCGCTGAACAATACAAACGCGCGCTTATGGAGCCCGGTGAAGCAGTCGGTATCGTCGCAGCCCAGTCAATCGGTGAACCTGGCACACAGATGACTCTTAGAACCTTCCACTATGCAGGTGTCAAAGAACAAAACGTCACCTTAGGTTTACCTCGACTCATCGAAATCGTGGATGCACGCAGAATTCCCTCAACCCCAATCATGACTATCTACTTGACAGGAGAACACGCTAAGAGCAAAGAAGCAGCCGTAGAAGTAGCCCGCAACATCATCTACACCTCAGTTGAGAACTTGGCTTCAGCCATCTATGAAGACCCCGTGCGCGAAGAAATCATAATCGAACTTAACAAGCAAATGATGGAAGACCGCGCAATAACAATGGAGGAACTCAAAGAGAAACTTGAACTGCAAAACGCAACCGTCACAGTCACTGATAACACTGTAGAAATTAAACCCAAGAAAGCCGAACAAATAAAACGTATGCTCACCAAAGTCCCTGGATTCCAAGTGAAAGGTGTCCCAGACATCAAACGCGTCTTGGTCACTGAGGAAAGCGGCGAGTGGGTTATCCGCACCGACGGCTCAAACCTAGCCAAGGTTTTGGAAATTGAAGGCGTCGACACATCCCGCACAACTACAAACAACATACACGAAATCGCCAAAACCCTCGGCGTCGAAGCGGCACGAAACGCTTTGGTTCATGAAGCTAAAGGTGTGCTCGAAGACCAAGGCTTAGACGTTGATGTTCGTCACGTTATGCTCGTAGCTGACATGATGACTACAACTGGTGATGTGCAGCAAATCGGTCGCCACGGCATCAGCGGCAAGAAAGCCAGTGTGCTCGCGCGCGCCGCATTCGAAATCACTGTTCCCAACATCGTTGAAGCTGCCGTCAAGGGAGAAAGCGATCCTTTGGCTGGTGTGACAGAAAACGTTATAGTTGGGCAGTCTATACCAATCGGCACAGGCTTAGTTGAACTCTACATGTCAACTTTCGAACGTCAAGATAAAGATGGAGGAAAAACAGAACAATGATAGACATAGATAAGGCATTAGCGTCAGCAGTGAAAACAGGTAAGGTATCCTTTGGATCCAATGTTGCATTGCAGAACGCCAAAACAGGCAAGGCTAAAATGATTGTATTAGCCTCAAACTGTCCACAAGACATAAAAGAACAAATCGAATACTATGGAGAAATCTCTAAAGTCCCCGTGATAACCTACAAAGGTGGCTCAATGGATTTAGCTGAAGTCTGCGGTAAGCTCTTTATTATCTCTGCAATGAGCATCCGCGAAACAGGGGACTCAGAAATTCTCAAGATAATCGATCAACAATAAAAAAATAAAATAATGGAGGAAAAAAACTGACAACTGGCATAAAAATCACCTGCGACGAAATGCGCTACATAGCTCTCTTTGAAAGCATAAGCGGCGCCAGCGTGAAAGACTGCATCATCGACGAAGAACAAGAACGAGCCATCTTCATCGTAAACCAAGGCCAAGTAGGCGTAGCAATCGGCAAAGGCGGACGCAACATCCACACCCTCGAACGCATGACCGGCAAAAAACATGAAATCATCGAATACAGCGAAGACCCCGTTACCTTCATGAAAAACGCCCTCAAACCCGCTACAGTCCGCGAAATCCGCGTATCCGAACGCACCGACGGCAAAAAAATGGCAGTCATCACCGTAAACCCCAAAGACAAAGGCGTCGCAATAGGTAAAAACGGCAAGAACGCAGAACGTTTGCGATTTTTAGCAAAACGCTACTTCGACATCCAGAACGTAAGCATCACCTAAGTTCAGTCCGCAGTGTCGGCTGACTAGGCGATGAACCGTTGCTGTTCATCGATAATGTAAATTCTATCCGTATACAGGCCGCTTTCTGAACTTGGGTTTAGAGGTTTGTTTAGAAACCTTGACTAAGCTTTGTCAACAAACCTATACAACAAGTCTTTTATTCTAAAAACTTCTGCCGAGGTTATTGGTGACTAAAGAGATGAAACATTCCTGGTTAGTGGCTTTTGTTACAGTTACCCTCTTAACTTTGAGCCCCATAGTTGCGCAGCTTGCACCAACCGCAACCGCCTCAAGCGACTGGTCAATGTTTCGCCACGATGCAGAACACACAGGCAATTCAAACTCGACCCAATCAAACGCAGCTTACCTTTGGCAATTTAGTACTGGAGACAAAATTCGTTCCTCCGCAGCAGTTTCAGACGGTGTGCTCTATAGTGGTTCCAACAACGGCTACGTTTACGCATTAAACGCAACCACGGGTCAAGTAATCTGGCAATACTTCAGCGGCAGCCAAATCGAGTCCTCCCCAGCAATCGCAGGTGGGATAGTTTACATTGGTGTTCTTTGGGATGGTGGTCACGGTTACGTGGATGCTTTGAATGCTACAAGTGGTTCTTTGGTGTGGCGGTTTGCAACCAATAGCGGTATAGAGTCGTCTCCAGCTGTTGTGAATGGCGTTGTTTACATAGGTTCATACAGTGGCTATGTTTATGCTCTAAACGCCATCAACGGTGCCTTAATGTGGTCTTTCCTGACTGGCGGCACAGTTTTTTCCTCCCCCGCAGTCGTCAACAACATTGTTTACGTGGGGTCAGGCAGCGGCTACGTCTATGCTTTAAACGCCGTTACGGGCGGTATAATCTGGGCTTATCAAACTGGCGGCAAAGTATACTCATCCCCCGCAGTAGTGAACGGTGTAGTCTACATTGGCTCTGACGACCGCAACCTCTATGCGCTAAATGCCACAACAGGCTATCAGGTTTGGCGTTTCACTACAGGCGGTTTGGTTCAGACTTCTCCTGCAGTCTCTGATGGAGTAGTCTATTTTGCTGCTAACGATGCAAACGTCTACGCATTAAACGCAACCGATGGCACCTTATGTTGGACTTTCCGTTCACCTAGCATGTCAAGCAGCTTTACCTGCTATGTCTATTCCTCTCCTGCAGCCGTTGGAAAAGTGGTTTATGTTGGTCTCTACGATGGCTGTCTCTACGCATTAAGTGCCTCGGATGCTTCCATAATCTGGCTCTACCGCACAGCTGCTTACATATTCTCCTCGCCCACAATCGCCAACGGCGTAGTCTACATCGGTTCCTTCGACGGCAAAATATACGCCTTAGGCGACCCCAACGCTACAGCGCCAATCATCCACACCCAACCCACACCGACACCAGGTCCAACAGTTGCGCTCACACAAACGCCAACGCCTACTCCGTCCCCTGCAACGGCAACTGCGCCTGCGTCTACCTCTCAACCCACGCCAACACCTGCCTCCACATCCCAACCTACCGCATCACCTCCGCCAACAACCCCCATGCCAACTCCAACTCCAAGCAGCACAACTCAACCTGAAGAAAAAGAGCATCAACAAACCATGCTAGCCGTCGAATACATACCCAACAACTCGATCGACTGGCTACTCATAGCTACCCTTGTCTTTGTGGGCCTATCGACTATTGTAATGGGTGTCTTTAGAGTAATGAAGAAGGATTAACCTTCAAAATCCCTTTCTTTTTTGGGCTCTGATGCACCCTTTCCACGCGGCTGGCTGATTCTTTTTTGTGCTAAACATTCTGCCACAGGTTGAACAAATTTGAAGGTGTTGTGTGGCGGGGACGGGGTTTAGGCGGCACTAGCGACATTGGTCACAAAAGTGTAGGAACAAACGGGGTCTATCCTCTCTATGGTTCCTGCAAGAGTTTCTAATAGGAAACAAATACGTTTAGGTGGGTCTGGATTCGTAGACAATGACTGCGTCTGCTTTAATCTGCATCATCAAATCATGTCCTTCCACGATTTTGCGGAGTCCACCCATGCTTTCTCTGTTAAAGTTTGCCTTAATGTTGATGTGGTAACCCTGATAGTGGGGGAAGATAGCTTTCTGTGGAACTAATGTGATTGTAGCTCCATCCAGCCCTGGACATCTGTCGACGATTTCTCGGAGCAGAATGGCAACCTCAGCGAACTTCATAACAATCTAATCCGTTTGTTTGTCCATAAAAATGTTTAGGGCGAAAACCGCAGTATATCCACGCAGCGGTGTTCAAAAACTGAATTGCGCCCAAAAATATTCTGTCTCTGATTGTTTTCTTAAACAAAACCGCCTCTGACTAAATGATTCATTCTCCTCGCGGCGCTGGAGAAAAAATCACAAACTTGTCAAATTGTTTTAATAATACCCTCCATCCATAGTTCTGCGTTCTAAGAGAAGAGAAAGCTAAATGTTAATTCAGGAACTTATCGTTGAAAACTTTATGAGCTACGAATACGCCCGCGTACCATTCAAACAGGGCGTCAACGTAATCGGGGGTCCGAACGGCGCAGGCAAATCCTCCCTGCTACTGGCCATCAGTGTGGGTTTAGGGCAAACCAGCACAGAGCGCAGCCGCAAACTCAGCGACCTCATCCGTTGGGGACAAGACCAAGCCCGCGTCACATTAATTCTGGACAACAGCAAGCAGGGCAACCGACGCCCCGAACCAAAGTACAACAAAGACCAACTCTTCTTAACCCGAGTACTGCGCCGTGACGGCAAATACTGGTTCGAACTCGAAAACCGCGCCGCCACCAAACAAGACGTCGAGCGGTTGCTGGGCAAATTCGGCGTAGACCCCGACAACATGCTCATAATCATGCACCAAAACATGGTGGAACAGTTCACCGTACTAAGCAACCTCGACAAACTACGCATGGTCGAAGAAGCCGTTGGGCTGGAACCGTTCCGCGAAAACGTGGTACAAGCAAAAACTAAACTCAGCCGCATCCTCACCCAAGAGGAATCAGTCGGTAAACTCCTCGAACAAGCAGAGCAGACGCTCAACTATTGGCGGGAGCAGTACGAGAAGTTCCAAGAAAAAAAGCAACTCCAACTCAAACGCCGCTTTCTGGACAGGGAGTTGGCGTGGGCGGAGGTTGAACGCCGCGAAGCCATCGTCAAGGGACTGCAAGCGAATTTTAACCGCAATCAGCAGGCGCTGGGCAAAATCGAAGACGAACGCCAAGCCATAATCGCAGAATTAGATGGGCAGCAGAGTCAACAGCGGGAACTCAGAGGCGAAATCAAGGTCACGTTTGAGGAGCGTTTGGATTTGGAGCGCAAAATCGCCCATAATCAATCCACCCTTGCCCTCATAGAGCAAGTTTTGGGTGAAGCCGAAATCCTCGAATCACTCCCAGACCGCAACCAGTTCAAGTTGCTCCGAACAGAGACCCTGCGCGAAATGCTCGATGTTTCCCAGCAGCAAATCCAGAAAGCCACCGCCCAGATAGGCGCCAACCAAGCTAAACTGCAGACGCTTGAAGAATCCACCGATAAAATCTCCAACCAAGCACTGGATAGGCGTGTCGCTTTGGCACTGCTCGATTTCAAACGAGAACGCGCCGCTAAAGAGCAGGAGTCAATCGAGAAAGCCATCAAAGAAGCCCAAGAAAACCTCAACGCCGCTCTCGCTAAAGCGCAAGAGTCAGGTGAACGCATCGCTGTCCTCAAAAGCGCAGGCGAGATTCAGGAGGAGATGGGGCAAACCGACGGCCACCTAGCCGCACTCGCCTCGGTTTCGGAGGAGATTGAACGGCAATACGAATCCTACTCAAAACTGTATCTAGAACTTAAAGAGAAAGCGCAACTCGTCGCCGAAAATCGTGAAAAAACGCTTGAGGAAGTTAAAACCCGCCTGCAGGCTTGGCGTACAGTCATGGAGGACCTACTTAGCCGCGTCAACACCGAGTATCAACGCATCATGAGCCAAACGCTGGCGACGGGCGAAGTGCAACTTTCCAACCCCCAAGACATCGAAACGGCGGGGCTGGAGATTTATGTGGGTTTCAAAGGCAGCAAACCCGTCGCCTTAGACGCTTACACACAGAGCGGTGGCGAACGCACAACCGCAACCATGGGCTTCCTCCTCGCCCTACAGCAGCATGTCCGCAGCCCCTTCCGCGCAGTCGACGAATACGACATCCACATGGACCCTAAAAACCGCGAAATGATCGCCAAAGTGCTCGTCGCCATGATAAAAGACGCCGCAGCCCAATACGTCGTCATCACACCTAGCCAAATTACCTTCGCCCAGCAAGACGCCAACGTCATAACCGTCCAGAACCTCGAAGGAAAAAGCGTAGTCCGTGAGGTAGCCAAATGACTCCGCACGCTGAAGAAAAGAAGCTGGGCAAAGAACAGCTCCAACGCATAATCGAGATGTGCGTCGCTATAGAGAGCCGCCAAGTCGACCCCTTCACCCTAAACGTAGACGACATAATCGCCATCGTCAAACAGTATTTCCCACACTGGAACCACCCCGACGAACTCCGCCTCGACGCCGAAGCCCTCCACCACCTCGCCTCAGTCATCAAAATGCAAAGCGAATGGGTAAAGCAGCGCTCCACCTCACTCTACACTGACCCGTTCCTCTTAGAAGAGAAAATCCGCCAAACCAGCAAAGAAGGAATCATCGAAGTCTTCGCCTCCGCCTGGACGCCGCTGGTGGAGTTTGAGCAGCTCAGCCTAAACAGCCTCGCGCAGGGACTACTGTATTGGGAGGCGCTGGCTCCTCTGGGGGAACGATGGAAAGACATCGACGTCTCCGCCGTAGAAATAGGCACGGTCACCCGCGAAGAGATGGTTAAAGCCCGCGTCCTAGGCGACCGAGAATTCGGCGATGAACTCGAATGCTACTGGGCTGAACTCAAACAGAAAGCCGCAGCGGATGGCAAAATCAGCTATTGGGATTTCATCGGCGCAGACACCTACGAAGAAACCGTGCAACGCGCCTTCCTAACCAGCTTCTTGATCACTTACGGATATGCAACGTTGGAAATCGACCGCTTAGAAGAAACCGTCACCCTCTTACCCTACAGCGTGCGCCGCGAGGATCCGCTCTCAATGCAGTCAACGTCGGTTCCCATCGCTGTATCCGTTGAAGACTGGCAAAAATGGAAACAGAGGAAACAACCATGAGTGCAAAACGCAAAGGACTCTACGCCGCCAAAGTCAAAAAAGCCACCCAGATGCTCTTCTACAAACGCCACGCTAAACCCGGCGTCAAAGGCTGGGAACTCCACAAAGCGCTAGGAGCAGATTACCCCAAAGTGCTCGATGTTTTGGATGATTATTTGAAGCCGCTAGATATGCAAGTCAAAACCGTTTTCGAAGAAGAAAAGACACCTGAGAAACCCACCGTTGAAGAACTCGACAAAGCCAGCTTCTTTATAGCCCTCCGCGACGTCGCCGCCAAAGACAAACTCATGGGTTGGCGCATAGACGACCTCGCAGGCTTAGCCATAACCATAAGCTACATAATCAGCAAAAAAGGCCAAGCCACCCGCAAAGACGTCGAGAAACTATTGGGCGAAAAAATCGCCAACTGGAAAGTCAGCTTAAACATCGACCGCTACATCCGCCACGGCTATCTCACCCAAGACGAGCGGGGCATGCTGTTCTTGGATTGGCGAACGCGAGCGGAAGTAGACCAAAAGAAACTCATCGATATGCTGCTGAGTGCGGAGAAAAAAAGCGAAGACGCTCAAGAACAGCAGTCGATAGAAGAAACCGAAGCACCTGACGTTAACGAATAGCCTATGCTAAAATACATTTAGGCAGAAGTGTTTTGTGTTGCTGCTGTGGCTATCATCTTTGCCGCTGTCGCAAAATCAATCTTGGATGTACTCAACACAATGTCGTAGTTTGCGGGGTCTTCCCAGTCAATGCTGTAGAACCGCTGCAGGTATTCGGCTGTGGCTTTGTCGTTTTCTTCAACCAGCCTCTGCGCCTCCTGCAGGGATAGCCCTTCGCTTTGCATGACTCTCTCAACCCTGACCGTTTTAGGCGCAACAATCCGCACATGCAACACCCCCAACTTGTGCTTCAGTATCGCCTGCCCGCCTCTGCCGACGATAACGGTTTTGCCTCTGCTGGCGAGGTTGTTGATGACGGTTTGGATGGTGCTTAGGCAGTGTTCTTCTTCGAGGGTTTTTCTTATGTGGGCGTTGTCTTTTATGGTGAAGGATTGCTTGGCAGGTTTCTTCCGCAGCAGCATCTTGTCCACTAAAGTCTGGACTTTGTAGGTGTCCTCACAGAAATCCACAATATCCTCCTCAGAGACACCCACTTCCCGTCCCACCTCCACCATCAAAGTCTTATCAAAATATGCCCAACCCAAAAGTTTGGCCACTTCCCGCGCGATTTCATCCCCACCGCTACCAACCTGCCTAGAAACCGTAATAACACTGGGCACCACTAACTCCGCGTGCAGTTTTGGGGCAGCCTGCAAGATTTGAGCGATGGCACCATAATCAGGATCACCCACCGCATCTTTGGCAACCCATCGATAAGCCACCACTCCGCCCTCATCCAACACAAACACCGCCCGCTTAGCCCCATCCAACCCGTATGCTTGGGCAACTTCGCCTTTTTGGTCACTCAAGATTGGAAAACGCAAACGGTGCTTTTCGGCTAACTGCTTGTTTTCCGCAGGTGCTTTGGGGTCTACCCCGACGATTTGGGCGTTGAGGTTGATGAGGCTGCTTGTGGCGTCGCGGAATTGACAAAGCTCCTTGGTGGCGTTAGCGGTGAAGGCGTCCACGCAGAAAAATAGCACGGCTTTTTGGGCGAGGAACTCTTTTAGGGTTCGGGCTCGGTTTTCTGTGTCGGGCAGGGTGAAGTTGGGTGCTTTTTCGCCAACTTGAACCATAAAAAACGCCTCTACTAGAATAGTGGTGCGGCTGTATAAAGAGCTAATGCCCTTCTTTGCAAGAAAAAATCAGGTTGGGCCGTAAAAAATAGAGAAAAAAGGGGGGCAAGTTTTAGGGCTTGCTTTCCTTGTTTTTTAGTTCA
>Ga0073932_1003414_pt1 | contig 21335 bp, 22 predicted proteins | sample DewCreD2012metaG_FD_76967 | JGI IMG/M metagenome (GOLD analysis project Ga0073932, IMG submission 76967) | Hot spring sediment bacterial and archeal communities from British Columbia, Canada, to study Microbial Dark Matter (Phase II) - Dewar... ...
GGCCCCTGAGGGAGACTCCCTTAAGACCGTACTAAACGCCTGCAGGGTTATCCCTATAGAGACCCAGGATGACTCGGTCGTTTCCGATGTGGATACCCTGGAACAGTATTGTAGAGCCCTGGTGTCTCTTACTCAACCTATAGTTCTGGTACACGAAGTCCCCCCTGCCTCAGCAGAAAAGGGGCCAACACAACCACTGCAACAGGCTGGCGCAACGGCTGTCGTACGGATTATTACGGGCATCCAAGGCGCAGGAAAAACAACTCTGCTGCGCCGAACCGCCTTTCAGGCATTCATCAACCTGTTGGAATCTAATGCTTCTTCCCGATCCCTCTTTTTTATGATTTCCCAGGTAGAGACCGGTCGTGGAACCGATGGCAAGGCCCTGGGGTTTGATATCGAAGCCTTCTATCGGACATCCGAAGGGCAAATGAGCTTTTTTAAGCAAGCCCTTTGCAGAACCGACCCAGCCGATTTTCCCCTATCAGAGCCTATCATTCTGGGCCCCTATTACTTTAATCCAGAAACATTTACCGCTTTAACTGAGTGGCTCAAAGGAGCTTTTGAGGTGCCAGCAGATCTATTGTATGGGTATATTGATGAACTGGGCAAACTGGAATTGGATCAGCATCGGGGCCTATGGCCCCTTTTCGAGAATGTTTTGCAAACCCTGTCTCAGGCTAATTCCGGCACTGGCAAGCACCGATTGGTCTGCACGGTTCGGCAAGATAGGGGGCGGGCATTAGAACAGTATTTCGCCCAACAGGGGTTTACGTCGAAACTGACAAAACTGGTAGCGCCTGACTCTGCAGAATAGATTACTTCTTAGGCTTTAAAAGCCATTTAAGGGCAATAGAAATTAGATTATAGGTATCCGTATGTTGCAACTGGGAACTCAGAGAAACCCCGAGAGGTTTATAGAGTATATCAAAACCAAAAATGGTGGTGGAGTAGGCAGAAATGGAGGCGGAATTCGATGGGTAGTCATAGGACATGCTCGATTCCTGGGCCATCCATGATTTGCCCCCTGAATAGGTGTAGACCCCATAGGGCGAAACTATGAATTGTCCAAGATTCCAGTTTATTTGCGCCCCCGCGGTTATGCTGTAGGCCAGGGTCGTGCTGGTAACCTGGGTATCATCATCGACAAATTGGGGAGGATTCGTCAAAGGCACTAATTGTGGTACCGTGATGGTCATAAATGAAATACCCGCATTTACTCCAGCGCCTCCAAACAGAAACAATGAAGCCTCTGCTATATGTACCGCATCAAAGAGAAATCCTGCATGCAGTGGTATCTGAGTGATTGTTAAGTTGTATTTATTGCCTGCCAGGCCGCTTAGTCCGCCGGAACCACTCATTGCCAATCTGTCGGATAGACAATACTGTAAGGTGCCAAAAATACTCGCTCCCAGTATGGTCACGTCCGCGTTATAAACATTTGTTTTCACATAAATTAGATTTCCGCCGTAACTGGTATCCATGTTGCCAGCGGCGATCCGAGGATACCCAACTGGAGGAGGTGCAATGACAAAATTGATGGAATCCTGTTCCTCAGCGGGCAATATAGTCAGAAGGAGCAGACTGAAAAGTATGCCCCACAATAGGGAACGTATTTGTTTCATCTTTACCTCCATGTTACCATTATACTACAATTCTGATAGAAATGGAGACAATAAATATAAAGAGTATAAAGAGGTTATAATGCGGCGAAAAGATCGGGAAATTGCAGATAAAACAGCGATATATGAAATCCTGGATAGGGCAAAGGAATTGCACCTTGGTCTCTGGGATGGCCAGGAAGTGTATGTGGTCCCCCTTAATTTTGTGCGGATCGGCGATGGGCTCTTTTTTCATTCCGCAGGAGGGGGGCGAAAACTGGAAATTATGAAACAGAATCCCCGGGTGTGTTTCGAAGTGACCGGAACACATCATATCGAGCCGGGAGCCAAAGGGGCCGATTGTACCACCCTGTATGAGTCGGTAATCGGCTGGGGTACGGGGAGCCTTATCACTGAGGATGATGCAAAATATGAGATACTCCGTGCTTTAAACCGAAAATTTGGAGCCCCAACGGAAGATCTGCCCCAGGCCGTAGTACAGAAAACTGCCATTGTGCAGATCCGCATGGAAAAACTTACTGGTAAGGCAAATCGGGGCAGCATGTAAAGCCGGCTCCGATGCCCTTGTGTAAGGAGTATCACTGTAGTATACTTATTTTGTTGCGGGCCATCATTGTCCGCAGCCTGGTGCGTTCCCCGCAGGGAACGTTTTATATAGAACTGGCGCCTCTAGGGGCGCCTTTTGTTTGTTGCCCAGCGAGCTGGCAAGTACGGCAGGCTATACTGCCTCTATTTCTTCTTTATTCCTATTGACTATTTTGTATAATTATTGCATAAATATGCCATAAGGAGAACAAAGCTGGATGACAAAAGGGCAGATGGAAGCAAAAATAAGTGAAGCTGTCAGCTCTTTTGAAATAAATTTTATGGGCCGCGGTCCAAAACAAATCAAAACTACAATCATCCAGGATATGATAGTAATTCGATTAAAGGGGTTTTTAAGCCAGGCTGAGTTTAAATTGGCACAAAATATCCAGGGAATTGAATTATTAAAAAGGGTGCGAGCATCACTATTCGAAGGTGCTCGGGAGAATTTTGAAAGATTAATTAAAGATGTTATTGATGTAGAAATTATCAGTATACATTCTGATGTAAGTACAAGAACAGGAGAGAAAGTTATTGTATTAATAGTAAGTTCTAATATTGATAATATGTTTGATAAAAAATAAATATAGAGTTTTATAGAAAGATGAGCTTAAGGGAAGACCGCGTGTAGGGTTTTTAACCAGACACAAAGTAGTCCAATATTTATCAGATTACTGATAAATATTGGACTTTTTTTTTGGCTATTACAGATTTCGTATTGGTCTGTAATATGTTGTTTAATATTTATGTATAGGAGGATTTGAATGTCATATCCCATATGGAGGTTTCTCGATGATTAACAAAGATATTATTCATTCTTTGCAGTATAGTAGGGATTCAGTAAGTTACACTATCCCTGAACTTGTACAATCTAAAGATTTTTATTTACTTATCGAATCTTTCTGTGCATTAGTAAGTGAATCAAATTTTCAGTACTCGAAATTGCTTAACTTTTATTTTAATGAAGAAGGATATATTGACTGTTGGCAGATACCATGTTTGTTGCTAGACATATATGAAAAAAGATTTAATTTCCACCAACAAAAGTTAACCGATTCATTTTTTACTTTCACTTTTTACATGTTTATTATCGAATTTTATAACTTTTGCATGCAAGAGTATCAACCCTACAGTCTTAAAAATCCTGTTGTAGAGAATGGTGATGCTGTAATTTTCCAAATGCAGTTATGTAAACATCAAACAAATCTATTTTTTGAATTGTTTGGTAAAGTTCTGGAAAATTTACAGAGTGTTAATACAAACATTAAGGAGTAGCTAATGAGTAACGCGTTATCGAAAATGGTTCTACCCCAAGAATTGAATGCGGTTCTTGCCCATGGCAGGAAGGTCATTGTTCCTGAAACCAGAGCTGAATTGCTGGAACTTGCTATGGGGGGAGAAGGCTGTAACTTATTTGAAGTTGCATATGATGTTCCTGGAAAAGGCCGGGTTGTAGAAGCAACTGTAGCCAGATGTAAAAATGGTGCAGTAATAAATTATCTTGATACATATATGCGGAGAAGAGATCCGGATTGCATGGTTATTTCAGATGATGGAAAAACAGATAAACCACGGTATGCAGATCGATATGGAAGTGATTTTGAACCGCTTCGAAATCTGACTTTTGAATGGCTCTCTAATCAAGATTTAATTTTAATGCCCTTTACTGCAGGTGTCGAATCCATGGGCTGGCCAGCCCTTTTAGTTGCACCAAGTAATGCTGGTTTTTTTGCGGGTGGTCTTGCAGATCTGCAAGGATTTATTCCTGCAAGCAAGGTTCAAGAGGGCTTTAAGCCAAGAGCTATCATTTATCTTGCACCAATTTTCAGGCACACTCATTTTAATGGAAAACAAATGGTAGTGCATAATCGATTGAATGAAGTATATGAACTGTTTTCCTATAATTTATATCCAGGCCCAAGTGCAAAAAAAGGTGTGTATGGTGTTTTATTACATCTGGGTGAGAAAGAAGAATGGGTTACAGCACATGCTTCTTCTGTTATGGTGATCACTCCCTATGATAATGTCATCACAATTATGCATGAAGGTGCCAGTGGTGGTGGAAAGAGTGAAATGATTGAAAAAATACATCGGGAGATGGATGGTAGAATACTTCTTGCTAAAAATACAAAGACAAATGAAAAGCTGTATATAGATATTATAGAGCCTTGCGCTTTAAAACCAATCACCGATGATATGGCCTTATGCCATCCAAAGATTCAAAATTCAAGTGGCAAACTTGTTATTAAGGATGCCGAAGACGGCTGGTTTTTAAGAGTAAATCATATAACAAAATATGGAACCGATCCTTTCCTGGAAGAAATGTGCATACATCCAAAAGAACCTTTAATTTTTTTAAATTTTGATACCGTTCCAGGTTCTACCTGCCTGATATGGGAACATGCTCTTGATGCACCGGGTAAACTCTGTCCAAATCCTCGGGTGATCATGCCAAGAAGATTTGTACCGGACATCGTAAATGAACCTGTTGAAATTGACATCCGGAGTTTTGGTGTTCGTACTCCTCCATCTACTAGAGAGCATCCAACCTATGGCATTATTGGTATTTTCCATATATTACCACCAGCGCTTGCATGGTTATGGAGACTGGTAGCACCTCGAGGGCATGATAATCCAAGTATTGTTGAAACTGAAGGAATGTCTAGTGAAGGTGTGGGATCCTACTGGCCTTTTGCTACTGGCAGAATGGTGGACCAGGCAAATTTGCTTTTACAGCAAATTGTAAACACTCCGAATACCAGGTATATCCTTGTGCCTAATCAGCATATTGGAGTTTATAAAGTAGGCTTTATGCCACAATGGATTGCAAGGGAATATCTTGCAAGGCGGGGAAGTGCTAAATTTCAGCCGCAACAGTTGCATCCGGCTCGATGTTCACTACTGGGATATGCCCTTGAAAGTATTAAGATAGATGGAACTTTCTTACCAAAGGATTTACTTGAAGTAAATAAACAATTAGATGTGGGAGATGAAGGATATGATGCTGGTGCTCGTATTCTCGCAGATTTCTTTAAAAAGGAATTATCAAAATATTTGGTTCCCGAATTAGATTCCCTTGGGAAACAAATTATAGAGTGCTGTTTGCGAGATGGTACTTTGGAGGAATATATAAAATTAATTCCTATTAAAATTTAAATAATATGGGGGAAAGATGGCCATTGAATATTCACTTCCTTTAAAGGAATTTAATGTCATTGGTGGGGGGGGCCTGCCAAAAACAAATTATTGCCATCAAGTACCCCTTTTTTTAAATCTATGTGTGTTAATTAGAAGGAAAAAATATGAGATTAATTTTATTCGGAGCTCCCGGTGCAGGAAAGGGGAGCCAGGCAGAGATTCTTTCTCAAACTTTGCATATACCACATATTTCTACGGGTGATATTTTTAGAGATCATATCACAAAGTGTTCAGATATTGGGAATACAATAAAAAAATATATCAAACAGGGATTACTTGTACCTGATGAGCTCACCATAAATATCTTACGATCAAGAATACTAGAAGACAACTGTAAAGATGGATTTATACTAGATGGATTTCCTCGAACTAATCAACAAGCAGAAGCTTTGGATAGGATGCTTCATCTTGAGAATCTGAAGATTGATAAAGTTGTAAACATTCATCTGGAAGATGATAAAATTGTTGAAAGACTTTTGGGAAGATTAACTTGTTCTTCTTGTAATTCTATTTATCATGTAAAGTACAATAAACCTTTAAAAGATGGAATTTGTGATACATGTGGATCAGTCTTAGTGAAAAGAGACGACGATACTGAAGCGACAATTATGAATAGATTAAAGGTGTATCATTCACAGACTGAACAAGTTTTAACTTATTATAGAAGTAAAAATATGGTTATAGATATAGAAAGTTGTATAGATATACACGATACAACTAAGGCATTATTTTCTGTACTAAATTTACTCTGATATTGTATTGCAAATTGAATTACTTTAGGAGGAGATATGAAGAATCGTTGGTTATCATTACTTTCTGGAGTGATTATACAAACCATTTTAGGTGGAGTGTATGCATGGAGTGCATTTACACCTTGGCTTATATCAAGTTATGGATTGAATAAGGCACAGACTGGGTTTATTTACGGATTAATCTTTGGTGTTTTTACTATTGTGATGGTTTTTGCTGGTAAAGTTTTGTTAGTTGTTGGACCTCAGATCTCTGTTATTATTAGCGCAATCTTGTTTTTTTCTGGATATTTTCTTGCCTCTCTATCTCACGGATCATTTTTAATGATATTATTAGGTTTGGGCGTATTAACAGGAGCTGCAATTGGTTTTGGTTATATTTGTCCCTTATCGGTGGCTATGAAATGGTTCCCTGATAAAAAGGGCCTTGTGAGTGGTGTGTCTTTAGCAGGTTTTGGCGGTGGGGCAATTCTTTTATCATTAATTGCAAATTATTTTTTAAACAAAGGTATGGATGTTTTATACTTTTTTCGTATATTCGGAATTGGCGCAGGTAGTTTGTTACTGATATCAGCCCTATTTCTTAACGAGCCAGATTCTGTTAGTAAAACTCAAAAAAAACAAAGTAGTTATCAGGGAGTATTTACAAAGACATTTTTATTAGCTTTTCTAGGTCTTTTCTCTGGCACATTTTCTGGATTACTCATTAATGGTAATTTAATACCTATCGCTCTTGGATTCGGCTTCTCTATGGAGCAAGCGGTAACTGCAATTTCATTATTTTCAATTGGTAATGCATTTGGCAGAATTGTTTGGGGCCAAATATTTGATCATATTGGTTATAAAAGTATCCCATTATCTTTGCTTAGTTTAATACTAACAAGTTTCTGTCTGTTGATACCTAGTCCTGCCTGGCTTTTATTAATTGTTATAGGTCTTTTTGGTTTTAGTTTCGGTTCAAATTTTGTAGTGTATGCTTCAGCAGTTTCAAGATATTTTGGAGTGGATCATTTCTCATCTTTATATCCAGTATGTTTTCTTTCATATGGCCTTGCCGGTATTATAGGTCCTGGTTTTGGTGGTTTAATTGCGGATGTTACAGGTTCATATACTATATCAATATATGTTAGTATCTTAATACTTGGAATTTCATTTCTTATAGTAACGTTTAATATGAATTCGTTCAAAAATAAAAAACTACCGTATGATAATCTATAGAGATTAAATATGTATCCAAATTCTGTAAATTTTTATTTCAAAGCCAGTGAAATTGCCTTCTTAACGAAACATAAGAAGGAATTAATTGTAGCACCAATTCTTGAGCCTTTTTTAGGTACTAAAATCAAAGCTGTTTCTACCTATGATACTGATTTACTAGGGACTTTTACAAGAGAAATAAAAAGAGTTGATACGCAATTAGAAACTGCGAGATTAAAGGCTCAAATAGCCATAGAACAATCTGGTCTGAAATATGGTATAGGAAGCGAGGGTAGTTTTGATTTAGATCCCTACATGAGTATTATTCCTTGGAATATAGAAATGCTAGTATTTATAGATGATATTAAAAAGTATGAAATAATCGGTATGGCAGAAGGGCCTGCGAAAATATTAAACTTTACCACCAATTCATTTATTGAATTAAAAGAAAAAGCTCTTCAGATTGGTTTTCCTGAACAGCATGTAATATTAAGAGCTGAATCCGAAAATAATGACTTTATAATAAAAAATATTACTACCTTTAACGAATTATATAGGGCTTATAGAAAATGTGTAAAGAAATCTTCCAATGGAATGGTTTTCATAGAAAATGATTTAAGGGCGTATGCATGTCCAAGCAGGCAAGAAATTATTAAATTAGCAGCTATTAATTTATTAATGAAAATGCATTCCTTTTGTCCGTCATGTAATACACCTGGGTTTTGGGTTTCAGATGTTGAAAAAGGATTGCCATGTGAATATTGCAAACTGCCTACAGATGTAATTAAAGAACAGGTATATACTTGTCAGAAATGTGGTTTTAAAAAACTAACAGAGAGACCGGATTTAAAATATGCTGAACAAATGTATTGTAATTATTGTAATCCGTGAGGAAGTTCAAATGCACCATGCTTCATTGTTTTTGTAAGGTTTTATTTTCTCCAACCCGTTTATATAATTGGTGCTGGTCTAGTTTACAAGCTGTGTTGCGGGATATAATTGTCTGTAGCCTGGTGTGTTCCCCACAGGGAACGTTTTATATAGAACTGGCGCCTCTAGGGGCGCCTTTTGTTTGTATACACAGCGAAGCTGGCAAGTACGGCCGGCTAAACTGCCTCTATTTCTTCTTCTGCAACTGCTTCCTTATTAACAAAGCTGGTACGCATAGACCGGGCTATTCGTACCAGGCTGAGCATAACCGGAACTTCTACAAGGACTCCAACCACGGTGGCCAGTGCGGCCCCAGAAGAAAGCCCAAAAAGACTCACCGCCACTGCAACGGAGAGTTCAAAGAAATTAGAAGCCCCAATCATGCCTGAAGGAGCTGCAATTTCATAGGGTACATTAAACAGTTTGGAAGCTCCAAAACCAAGAAAGAAAATAAAATAGGTCTGTATAATCAAAGGAATAGCGATGAGCAGGATGGAAAGGGGATTGGCGAGTATGGTTTTCCCCTGAAATGAAAAAAGGATAACCAAGGTTAGAAGCAGCCCCACTTCAGTAATGCCATTAAAATAATTGATAAAGGTTCCTTCGAACCAAACAAGTCCCCGCCGTTTTACCAGGATAGACCTCGTAAGGTAGCCTGCCCCAAGGGGAATGACCACAAAGAGCAGAACCGAAAGCAACAGGGTATCTAAGGGTACCTGTACATTGGAAACTCCCAGAAGAAAAGCCACTATCGGAGTAAAGGCGAACAGTATCACCAGATCATTTACCGCAACCTGAACGACCGTGTAGGCGGGATCCCCTTCGGACAAATAGCTCCAGACAAACACCATTGCGGTACAGGGAGCTGCTCCGAGGAGAACAGCACCAGCAATATACTCGGTACTTAAATCGTCTGGAATGAAGGGTTTAAAAAGGACTTTTAAGAAAAGCCATGCAAACAAGTACATGGTAAAGGGCTTAATAAGCCAATTTACTACCAGGGTGATAAGCAAGCCTTTTGGTTTTTTACCGGCATTTACGATACTTTTAAAATCGACTTTTAACATCATGGGGTAAATCATGAGCCAAATGAGGATGGCTACCGGAATAGAGACCCGTGCATACTCAAAACGCCCCAGCGTTTCTGGTACCATGGGGAACAATACTCCTATAGCCACCCCTAAGGCGATACAGAGGGCTACCCATACCGAAAGATATTTTGCAAAAAAGCTGATCTTCTTCTCTGCCACAACAAACTCCTTTTTAAGGATGAATGTTGCAATATTGTACAATATTATAGAAAATGTCAATGCCTGATTATTTTAGTCTGATAAATTATTCCCAGGGAAAGCCTTCGCCCCCTGCAAGCCAATCTACAAATTGTTGGGCCGTCCGGGGAGAGCGGCCATTAAACCACCGTTCCCAGCGCAGGGCATTTTCCCGGAACTGCTGACGGTCCAGCTTATGAGGCAAAAGCCCCCGCCGTTCTGCAATAGCCTCTGCTATGGCCAGGTATTCGTCCTGATTCGGAGCGGTAAAGACAATGCTTATTCCAAAGCGATCCGCTAAGGATAACTGTTCCTGCATGGTATCAAATGCCCGGACATCCCCCGTGGTAAGGGCTTCTGCGGCCAGCGCCGTAGTAGGCCGGTCTGCAAAATGTTCTTTTACCAGGTGTCTCCGGTTGCTGGTCGCATAAATGACCACATTGGCGGGCCGCCGTTCCAGCCCCCCTTCGAGCAGTGCCTTAAGGCTCGTAAAGGTATCATCGGTCGCTTCAAAGGAAAGGTCGTCGATGAACAGTACGAACTTTAAGCCCCTGCCGGAAAGACGTTCCGCAATTGCTTCAAAATGCAGCAGATCCCCCTTGCGGACCTCGATCAATTTTAAGCCCCTGTCCGCAAAGGCCCGGCATACCGCCTTTACCGTTGCCGACTTTCCCGTACCCCGGTCACCATAGAGCAATAAATTATTGGCTGTCTTTCCCTCGATGAAACGCCGGGTGTTTTCTATAACGACAGACCGCTGTGCTTCGTAGCCCGAAAGATCCTCCAGGGAAATAGTGTCCCCGTTCAGGACTGGATACAGGGAATTTCTCGCAGGTGTTTCATTGGCAATCTGTTTCCGTTGTTTCCAGATAAAGGTCTGGTGCTGGCCTAAAATCCCCGCCCCATGGGTATGAATAAGGTTTCCCAATTCGGTAAGATGAGCTGACCAGGGGCTGTTGGCTGGGAGGACCCTGTTTGTTTCGTTTTCTAGATCTTTATATTGATAGGAGTCAAAGTTCAGGATCTTATTACACACTTCAGAAGCGGAGCCGACAAAGCAGGTTACCGTGTCTGCCAGGTCTTGCAGTGGAAGCCCTGCAAGTTCATAGAGCCGGTCTAGATCGGCTGCAGCAAGGGCGGACATTTCTGGCTCTAGTTGTTCCGCTGGATATCGTTCCAGAATTAAGGTGAGGGGGTTCTCGTCCTGTACCACAAAGTCAGCAATGATGGAATACAGGTTCAGTTCTATCTGTGGTGTACCCTTTGTTGGGCTTTCGGACCGAAGGAGGGCTTCTAAAAACTCTGCCCAGGCCCGTGCAAGGCTCCGTTTTTGGGATAAAGAAGGGATTATAAGGCCTTCGGTGCTTTTTTCAGATTCCGCTTCAAGCAAGGGAATAAGGATTTCGCAAAGCTGACTTAGCTTTTGTATGGCCCGATGGTGATGAATGCCGCGGAAAAAGGTAAGGCTATCCAGGTTGATGAGCCATTGGATCAGTCGTTCAGTTCTAATCATGGAAATGTAGTATAGCGATCAGGCTTGGCGGGAACAAGGGCAGATAAAAAAAGCCAGCGAAGGTGTGTTAGAGCCCTTCGCAGGCCTTAAAGCTAAGAATTATTTTTCGTATACCGCCGTGACGGCTTCTTTTACCGGCCGTTTCTGGCCGATGGTATCGCCGACAATTACATCATACTGGAGCATTTTGAATACCTTGGTGGGGCATTTTTCTACACAAATGCCGCAGGAGGTACACTTGCTGTAATCTACCTCTGGAATACCATTTACCATGGTAATGCACTTTTCGGGGCAGTTTTTCACGCAAATTTCACATTTGATACAACCTACTGCACAGGTTTTCTTAACCATGGGCTTTATGGGGTTCCGGTTGGAACAGATGACCATGGATCCTATGCGATTCTTGGGAACCTTTTTAAGGATCTGCTGGGGACATTCGGCAATACATTTACCGCAACCGGTACACTTATCATAATCCACATGGGGGAGTCCGTCTTCGCCCATATGCAGGGCATCGAACTGACACACGGCCACACAGTCGCCGTAGCCGAGACAGCCCCAGGCACAGAGCTTGGTGCCACCGGCGGACAGTTTTGCCGCCCGACAGGTTTTTACGCCCACATATTCCCCTTTAAGGGGTGCATGTTCCTTTGAACCCTGGCAAGCCAGGACCGCCACCACATCCTCGGCCGAGGCGTTTACGCCCATCAACTGAGCAAGGGCTTCAGCTACCGATTTGCCTCCCGGGGCACAACGATTTACCTCGGTGGTTCGGCCCGCTACCGCAGCTGCATAGCCATCACAGCCGGGGAAACCGCAGGCACCGCAGTTAGCCCCAGGGAGGGCTTCCCGTACCTGGGCTACCATGGGGTCTACTTCTACGGCAAAGACTTCCTTAAAAAAACCTAGCAGGATTCCAACCGTAAAGGCCAATAACAGGGCAAATACAGCAGTAATTATCACAATACTCATGGTGTTTCCCCTTATTTAACCAGACCGGAAAAGCCCATAAAGGCCATGGAAAGCAGGGATGCGGCCACAAACAAAATGGGCGTTCCCTTTAAGAAAGCTGGAATTGGGCTAGTTTTAATTCTGTTCCGTACCCCTGCCAGTAACAGCAGGGACAGCATAAAGCCCGATGCGACTCCAAAGGCATACACCAGAGATTCGGCAAAGTTATAGCCCTTACTGATGTTGTCAAAGGTTACGGCCAGGATGGCACAGTTGGTGGTAATCAGGGCTAGATAAATACCCATAGAGGCATAGAGGGCTGGGGCTGACTTTTTCAGATAGAATTCCACAAGCTGAACCAGGGCGGCAATAATCAATATGAACACCAGGATCTGGAGGAACTCGAGCCCTAGGGGCTTAAGCACAAAATGGTAAAGAGGCCAGGTAGCACTGGTGGCTAGAAGGGTAACAAAGATGACCGCTAAGCCCATACCAACCGATTTATCCTCATCACTGCTCATCCCGATAAAGGGACAGAGGGCGAGGAAGCGCATCAGAATGACATTGTCAATGAGAAAGGCTGAAATAAATATTTTGAATAAGGTCATGCTTGCTCCTCCTGGACGGGTTTAAGGCGAGATTTAAGCCAGAGGTTAAATGCAATGAAGAGGGCAAACACAAAGAAGCCCCCGGGGGAAAGGACAAAGAAGAGTATGGGCTGATAGCTGTCGGGCATGATCCGGATGTTGAGTATGGTCCCATTGCCGAGGAGTTCCCGGATCGCAGAGATACCGGTTAATACCCAGGTGTATCCCAGCCCCATACCGAGGGCGTCCGGAATAGCGTCTCTCAGGGGTTTTTTTGAGGCAAAGCCCTCTACCCGGCCCATGATAATACAGTTTACTACGATAAGGGGAATAAAGACCCCCATGGCCTTGGACAGGTCCGGGAAATAGGCCTTAAGCACATAGTCAATAATTGTGGTAAAGGCGGCGATAACGATGATGAATATGGGAATCCGGATAGATTCCGGAATAAGTTTTCGGAAACTGCTGATGACGATTTCCGACATTAAAAGGACAAAGGTCATAGAAAGCCCCATTCCAAGGCCGTTCGCTGTAGCAGTGGTAACCGCTAATGCAGAACAGAGGCCGATCATCAACATTAACAGGGGATTTTCTCTGATAATCCCATTTGAAAAGGTTCGTAAAAAACGTTTCACTTGGATCCTCCGGTTTGGGCCGCTAGCCATGCTCCAGCGGTTTGCCCTGCGGTTTTAACAACCCTAGTTACTGCCTTGCTGGTAATGGTTGAGGCCGTGATGGCAATAACATCTCCCTTTACTTCAAAAGGATCACTTAAGGATTTGCCCTTAAATTGACCATAAAAGGTGATCCCCGAAGCGCGGTCTACAAAGTAGCTGGGATTCGCTGCGTTAGCTCCCAATCCGGGGGTGTCCTTATTTTCAAGGACCTTTACACCGGCAATTTTACCATCTGCACCAACCCCGACGAGCACCGTTACAGGGCCGCCATAGCTTGCTCCAACACCGCGGACAGCTACGCCGATTGGTGCATTGTCCTTTTTAATAACATATTCATTTTTAAAAGCCACTGAAGTATCAGGGCTTTGCAGGGTACCGGTAATTTCTTCGAAGGACTCTCCCTGGGGAAACAAATCTTTCAGAGCCGCTTCCAGGTCAGCCTTTTGCCGTTCCGCAATAACCTTTTGGGTTCCCGTATACACAAAGGCGAGGCTCACACAGGCTACGGTGGCATAGACTGCCATGATAAATCCAAGTTTGACCATGTTTTTCATCAAGCTGCCCCCTTCTTAGGTGCGACATAACCGTATTTTTTCTGGATAAGGCGATTCAAAAAGGGTGTAGCGGCATTCATGATCAGAATTCCGTAGCTGGTCCCTTCAGGGTAGCCTCCCCATTTCCGAATAAGAACGGTGATAAGCCCCGCTCCAAAGCCGAAAATAAGTTTACCCCTGGCAGTCAGGGGGGCAGTTACATAATCGGTGGCCATAAAGACGGCACCGAATATAAGACCCCCCGCAAGGGTCCCAAAGACCGGGTCCATTCCCAGCGCCCAGGACGCAATAAATGCGGTTACGATCATCGATATCGGGGCCCGCCAGTCCATGGTTTTGGTCACCAAGAGGAAAAGACCGCCCAGAAGAATCAATAATATTGATGATTCACCGATACAGCCGGCTCTGGTGCCGATAAACAGGGTTTGCAACACCGAATTGTAATCGGTGCTTGTGGCAACGCCGGAAGCTATAAAGCTCTTGCCCACATCGGTCATGGTTCCGCCCAGTTTGATGATGTTAAGAGGGGTGGCGGTGGTGACCGCATCGGTGAGGGGGGCGGAAAAGCCGACCGGTTTGTGCCAGGTAGTAATGGCAGCGGGAAAGCTCATAATAAGGAAAGCCCGGCCGATGAGGGCAGGGTTAAAGACGTTAGCGCCGAGGCCGCCAAAAAATTCCTTGGCAACCACAATGGCGAAGATGGCCCCCAGGGCGGTCATCCACAGGGGGGTAGAGGGGGGCAGTACCAAGGCTAAGAGCAGGCCCGTTACCACCGCCGATAGGTCATCGATGCGGGGTTTCTGCCCGATGAGCAGTCTGAATCCTGCATCGGAGGCTAAAGCTGCGGCTACCGATACCACAATGGTAAGCAGGGCCGGAAAGCCATATAGATAAATCCCGAATAACGTTACCGGAGCAAGGGCAATGAGGACATTGGCCATGAGCCTCCGGGATGTTACGGGAGAACTAAAGTGAGGACTGGAAGCCAGTATCATACAGGTTCTCCTTAGGCGTTTGCTTTGGGCTGACTAGCCCGTTTGTTTCTCAGCAGCTGCTTGCCGACCCGGAAGCGCTGGACTAACTGAATGTGTGCCGGACATACATAGGTGCAGGCACCACATTCGATACAATCTAATAAGCCGATTTTGGCAGCCTGTTCCAGTTCGCCCGCATTCAGGGCATTGTTCATGATTACCGGCGACAAACGGCATGCGCAGGCCCGGATACAGCGTCCACAGCGGATGCAGGGGCCTTCTTCGTCCGTATCCCGGCCATACTCTTCGGCGGTCATCAGCACAATACCAGAGGTGTTTTTCTGAATCGGTATGTTCATATGAGGAACCGCGACGCCCATCATAGGACCGCCGAAAATGGTTTTTACCACCCTGGTTTCATCAATATTAACTTCTGAATCGGGTATTTCCGCAAGCACCGTTCCGATGGGGGCGATGATATCCTTGGGGGTTTTGCAGGCACCGCCGGTAACAGTAAAGCCCCGTTCAATAAGGGGCTTCCCTTCGATAAAGGCTTCGGCAATAGCTTTTAGGGTTCCTACGTTCTGTACCACGACACCGACATCCATAGGTAGTCCGCCGGAAGGAACTTCCTTGCCGGTAATGGCCGTAATGAGCATCTTCTCGCCGCCCTGGGGATATTTGGTTTTAAGAAGCTGTACCGAAATATCCATGCCGTGGTTGTGTTCTGCAATAGCCTTTTCCAGTGCACCCAGGGCACGGACTTTATTGTTTTCGAGTCCAATGACACCCCGGGATACACCCACGATTTTCATGACGATGGCAAGACCTTCCACTACCAAGTGGGGGAACTCGATCATGGTGGCTTCATCGATGGTGAGGTAGGGTTCACATTCTGCGCCGTTGGCAATAACAATATCAATGGGTTTGTTTGGCGGCGGGTTCAGTTTTACATGAACCGGGAAGCCCGCCCCGCCCATACCTACAAGGCCCGCTTCGCGGATCCTTGTAAGGGCCTCTTCCTTGGTGCATGAAAATGCATCCAGGGGCGGCATGAAGTCCCGTTCATCTGTACCATTTGCTTCTATAATAGCGCACGGGCCGTCTAAATTGTTGGACTGAGTTCGGGGTTCAATTTTTTTAACAACCCCTGCTATAGAAGCATGGACTGGAACAGTCATGGGTCCCGGTGCTGCCCCGTCAGCTATTTTCTGACCCTTTTTTACCGTATCCCCCACTTGGACTAAGGCTTTGTTCGGGGCTCCGAAATGTTGGTTAATGGGAATCACTACCTGTTTTGGTTCTGCAATCCGCTCAATAACCTTGCCGGTAGTGGCCGCTTTTCGCTCAGGCGGATGTATTCCGCCCTTGAATGTTTTTATGGCCATGAAAAGGCCCTCCTTGTGCTGGACCAAGAGTTGGATGTGCTTGGACCCTTCGGATTTGAAAAGTAAGAGTGATTGGATGCTGTATAGTAAAGATATGATATTCCCTATTTAGAAATACGTCAAGCAGGAAGGGGTTTTATCTATATAAGTTTATAGATAAATATGTATTTTTATAAACCTAGAAGGTGATAGCTCTCGTTAATTGGGACCTCTAAAAAGGTCAGTTTTTAGAGGTCCCCTAGTTTTATTCCTGTGATTTCTGTTCCTTTTTGGCTTTTTTCTCTTCCCGTTTCTCCTTTAAGGATTTTTGGGGTTTCTTCTTTTCTTCCCGCTTGGGATGATCGCTGGATTTCATATAAACCTCCTATGCTGTTAGGTCTAACAGAATTTTACTCTTATTACGTTGCTCCTGCAAGGGGTCATAATTAGTTTAAAACACCACTATTGACACTTTTTCAATTTAGAAGCATGGTACAGCTATGAGCTCCACGATGATGACGATTGATGATGTAATCCCCGCGGAATACAGGGAATTGGCTGACCGATTGTTCCCTGCTACGGGCGTGGGTGCCCCCGAATCTAAAGGCTTCCTGGCTGAACAGCAATTCGCAAAGGTGCTTGGTATCGAGAGTGATTTTAACCAGGCCCTGAGTGACCCAAAAAATGAGGCGGTCCTGAAACGGCTTTTAGTTCATTTTCAGAACAACGTCGAGCTGCTTATCCATAAAACCTGGGTCGAAAAGGCCGATGAAGAACACAAAGAAAAATTATTAGGCCGAATACCCCGTTTTGTGGAAACCATAGCAGCGGGAGACTATGAAAAGGCTCTCGGTGGGTTCATCAATATATTGCAGGAACTGGCTTACCTCCTTTTTGGAGCCCAGAGCTACAAGGGGGATTTTATCGAGTATGCCTTTCGTATCGATAGCCAGATTGGTCTCTTTTGGTGGTATGCCGGTAAACTTCGCCACATGCAGGGCTTTCAGGACAGAGAACTGTTACGGGTCTACCTTCTGATAGGAATCTGTTTCCTGGCGGCTTTATAGCTCCTGTCCTATGCCCTCCAGCTCTAAATTTCGTACTGTTGTTTTTGCAGCACTGCATGCGAGTGTTCCGGTATTGCTAGGTTATATTACCCTGGGTATAGCCTTTGGCTTGATGCTTGTGTCTGCGAATCTCCCCTGGTGGCTTGCAATGGTAATGGCCCTCTGTATCTATGCCGGGGCGGCCCAGTTTATGGCCATCGGTCTGATAACTGGTGGGGCCAGCCTTTTTGATATTGGGCTATTAACGTTACTCCTCAACGGTCGGCATGCGGTGTACGGTCTTTCCTTGTTGCAGAAATACAAACACACGGGTCTTCGCAAGGTTTACTTGATTTTCGGTCTGACCGACGAAACCTATGGGCTTCTTACCACCATAAGCCCGCCACCGAACACGAATCCAACTTCCTTTTACGTTTCTATTACCGCATTAAATCAGTTATATTGGGTGCTTGGTTGCAGTCTGGGTAGTTTTATTGGCTCAATTCTGCCCTTTGATACAAAGGGTTTGGATTTTGCCCTGACCGCCCTGTTTATTGTATTGCTCGTTGAACAAATAAAAAAAATGCACCGACCCGAACCCTATATAGCCGGTCTTATTGCCTGTGTTGTTTCCCTGTTTCTGGTCTCTTCCCGAGATTTTCTTCTGGTTTCTCTTGTAATCTCGGTGGTGTTTTTAATTCTGTTACGGCCCAGGCTCGATACATCCAATCCAAGCGGGGAGGCCTGATTTGAATACAAATCGTCTATTATTGATTGTGTTTGTAATGTCCCTGGTTACCTTTTTTACCAGGGCTGTTCCTTTTATGTTCTTTTCAAGAAAGGATCCGCCCCAGCTTTTTTCTTATTTGCAGACCTATATTCCTCCTGTGGTAATGCTCATTCTTGTTTTTTCATCTTATAAAAATTATACCTTTTCTGTCTTTTCCGACGGTGGCCCCGCCGTGATTGCGGGACTTGCTACAGCGTTGGTGCACCTTTGGAAACGCAATGTATTACTTTCTATTGTAGGCGGAACTTTACTTTATATAATGCTAATCCGGCTTTATGCCGTATAAGGCACGATAGCCTTGTCCAGGGTTTCTATAGCAGAAAATGTAGTACTGTAGGATGAACCCAATTCTGCAAACAAGTTCATGATCCGGTTCATTCCTGCGATCATATTACTGTTAACTTCCGACATGCGAATCACGATTGCAGAAAGACTCGAAAGTCGTTCGTTTACCTGGTTGTAGGTATGTGCAATATTTTCCGTATCATTTTTCATTTCTTCTGTAAGCATGACCAGTCGTGAAATCTCATCTAGATTTTTCTCTGCATCCCGGGATTCTATTTGGGCTGCCTCGGCAATATGTTCCATACCTTGCAGTGCCTTTCGTAGTTCCACCAGGAGTCCTGAAAAAACCTGGGCGGTTTTTTCGTTAAGGATTTCCACTATCTGGTTTTTTTGCAGGATTTGCTTCACATATTCATCAATATCCCGGGCGGTAATAGCTGAACTGGCTGAGAGCTTCCGTACCTCATCGGCTACCACTGCAAACCCCTTGCCCGCTTCACCCGCATGGGCTGCTTCTATGGCCGCATTCATGGCCAAGAGATTAGATTGGGCTGAGATATTCATTATTTGGGATGTCATTTCCCGAATTTTTGCATTGGCCTGAATCATGGAACGGTTCGCCGCTACGAGTTCGCCTACACCCTTTTCACCTTCCGCGATGGTGGAGGTCAATTCTCGAAAGCTGCTTGCCGCAGAAATTGCCTGGTTGCTCATATCTGCAAAGGAGCGGATCATAGCCTGAAGGGAGGTGGAAAGTTGTACGATAAAATTGTTTTGTTCCTTTGATTTATCGATGGTTCGGTGAATCGTGGTGGTGAGAGTCTCAAAGCTTGAAACCACATCTTTAATAACGGTTTCTTCGGTCTTTTCGCTGGCCTCAACAGTATTTATCATATCCTTGATTTGTTCCGCTTCGCTTCTGGAATTAACAATTAGGTGTTGGGTATGCTCGCCGGTCTGGAGCACCGTAGCTTCAGAATCTTTTAGCGTACGGAAACTATCCTGTAATTGAGAAAGTATACGATTAAAACTGGCGGTCATATATCCAATGTCATCAAAACTAATAATATTAACCCGTTTGGTTAGGTTCATCGATCCCTGGGAAAGGCTATTGATTTGTTGCTGTAGATGATTGATGTGAGCCTGATTTTCTACCATTAAAGCTATCAAAATACCTATGCTGATAAGGGCAAGCAAACCAAAGGTTTTAAGAAAATGGGGTACGATGACTGCTGGGGCAAGCAGATCTGGCTCTTGAGTACAGCGGTAAGAATAGTAAAGTACCCCCGAAGTCGTAAAAATGATCATCACCAGAAGTAATAAAGAAAGGGGTAGTCCCAATTTTATTATGGTGGAAGTCGGTTTCTTTTTGTTGTCCAAAGTGGTACTATTCATGCGATGTTTTGCTTCAATCCAGGCTAAATTTACCATACGAGCAGTAACAATCCCATTGAGAATCCCAAAACTGATTGCCAGTACGATACGATGGGTCCAGTAGATTCTATCAATAGGATTTCCGCGAAGCAAATCCAGTCCAATATTTAAGAGGCCTCCCGCGAGGTAGGCTGAGGCCCCAATGAAAAATAAAAAGCCCTCTATCGATTTGAATGCCCGCTGAGCCTTTTGTATTTCCAACTCAGAAGGTTCTCTGTTTTGTTCTTTTAAAAAAAGTACATTAGACACGGGTTTATAAATAAAATACACCAAAATGGTAGCTAGGGGTCCCACTAGGTTTACTACTAGAAACATTTTCATCCAGAACTCGAACATACTGTCACGATTCTGGAGTAGCAGTGTAGGCAAGAGGATGGAATACGCAAAGATAGATGTATAAATACTTAACAACGTTGCAGCTAGGACCCGCAGAGTCATAGAACGGAGAGTCATAAAATACTCCTCTACTTTTGAATAGGGGCTACATTATGATTAAGTATAGACTTTGTAGGCCCATATACAAGATATCTGTGTTTATTCCGCCAGGGTTTCGAGTACTTCCTTCGCATGGTTCTCGGGTTTTACCTTGGGGAATACCCTTTTTATTTTTCCCTGCCCATCGATGACAAAGGTACTCCGGATAATGCCTTCATAGCTTTTTCCATACATTTTTTTCTCACCCCAGGCTCCAAAGGCCTTAATGACTGATTTCTCGGTGTCTGAAAGCAGGATAAAAGGCAGATTATATTTTGATGCAAATTTTCCATGGGCTTGGGGCGTGTCTGCGCTAATGCCGATGACAATAATTCCCCGGTCATGATATTCTTTAAAGGTGTCCCTAAAGGAACAGGCCTCTTTCGTGCATCCTGGGGTATCATCCTTGGGATAAAAATAAACTACCAGGGGCTTCCCCGCAAAATCTGAGGATTTAACCAGCTTCCCCTGCTGATCCGGCAATTCAAAAGAAGGCATGGAATCTCCGACCTGTAACATGGCAATAACTCCCTTATGACTTAAGATACTACAATCGCCATACACAGACAAATCTTTGCCGCTGGCGGATGAGCGCTTGGACTAAGGTCCCATTGCCAGAGGAAGCCACCTTGCAACAGATAGGCCCCCAGAGAAAAGCCCCTGCGCTCCCCCGCCAACGCCGAAAACCCTATAAAAAACCCCATCTGCCTGTAAAAAAAAAGCCAAACCTGAACAGGCTGGCGGATGAGCGCTTGGACTAAGGTCCCGGGGGCCTGTCCTATATCGTGGCTTCCTCTGGCACACAGAAACGGTACCAGGGGGTGTCAGGGGAACATACGGGGACTCAGGGGCCCCCGTATGTTCCCCTGACAGGACCCCGAGTAATGTTCCCATTGCCAGAGGAAGCCACCTTGCAACAGATAGGCCCCCAGAGAAAAGCCCCTGCGCTCACCCGCCAACGCCGAAAACCCTTGACCCACCAGGCCCTTCTCCATCATTATGGATTAACCGCACCCCTGAAGTGCGGAAGGAGTATAAATGGAACCCATCAATGAAAAACCAGAATCCAGCGACTTTATCAGCGAAGCCATAGCGGAGGACCTGAAAAACGGCCGCTATGATCATGTCCACACC
>Ga0073932_1003419_pt1 | contig 21308 bp, 12 predicted proteins | sample DewCreD2012metaG_FD_76967 | JGI IMG/M metagenome (GOLD analysis project Ga0073932, IMG submission 76967) | Hot spring sediment bacterial and archeal communities from British Columbia, Canada, to study Microbial Dark Matter (Phase II) - Dewar... ...
CTAAGCCAATACACGCCTTCTCAACTCCGCATTAAGAGTTGGGATGAGTATGAGTGAAGTTTTATTGATTTTAGTTGAAGTGTTATAAAAAGGTTTGTACCGAAGGCCGGACTCGAACCGGCACGAGGTGTGAGCCCCACTGGATTTTGAGTCCAGCGCGTCTACCAATTCCGCCACTTCGGCAAAAGAACTTTAAATTCTATTGCAAAGATAATATCGTTTCTTTTTCTTATCAATTAATTCGAACAAAATGTATCAAGTTTAAGATGAGGTTTTTAAACACAAATCAGTTAGTTAACAGGCACGGTGAAATTATAAAAAGCTCATAAAGGAAAGCTAAAATTCTCTGTGTCTCTGTGCCTCTGTGGTAAAATAAAATTGCACGCAAAGACGCAAAGTCGCAAAGAAAACATTGAACACTAATGACACAGATGCAAATAATTTACTCAGGTTTGAAATTTTAATAATTGCTTTTTAGTCAACCAACCAAACAAAGTTTAAGATAAATCAGAAGGGATTTTTCAAGTTTTAGCATTATGATTTCTAAATCAATTCTTCGTAACCTAAACTTAATTTGCTCAAATACGATAATTAAAATAAAAGCTAATTAATCTTAAAAGGTGTCCTATGAAACCAAAAGTTAACCGCAAAAAAAGAAATAAAAATCAAAAAGAAAAATTTGATTTTTATCTTATTGATAATTGGACAGAATATGCCGAAGAGGAAGATGAAGATATCGAAGATTTAATGGAAGAATTCCATATACCAACTTTGGAATGTATTGAACCTGTGGAAGACCCAGGCGAGATTGTTTTATAATTTCAAGGGTTGACTTATCATCAGTTCAAATTTTTCTCTTCTTTTTATTATGCTTATTTTTGAATAAAAAATAAGTATATACAACTATGTCAGATAATTCTACTTCACCCAAAAAGTCAAAAAACTTTATTTACGAAATCATTGATGAAGACCTGAAAACCAATAAATGGGGAGGGGGAGTCCATACACGATTTCCTCCTGAGCCAAATGGTTACTTACATATTGGCCACGCAAAATCTATTTGCCTTAATTACGGAATTGCAAGAGACTATAACGGAAAATTTAATCTTCGTTTTGATGATACAAATCCTACTAAAGAAGAACAGGAATATGTAGATTCAATTATTGAAGATGTTAAATGGCTTGGTGCTGATTTCGAAGATAGAATTCTGTATGCATCGGATTACTTTGAACAAATGTATGATTATGCAGTTCAACTTATAAAAAAAGGCAGAGCTTATGTTGATGACCTCGACAGCGAAACTATGAGAGAATATCGAGGAACAATTACCCAGCCAGGTAAAGAAAGTCCTTTCAGAAACAGAAGTGTTGAAGAGAATCTTGACCTTTTTGAAAGAATGAGAAAAGGCGAGTTCAAAGAAGGTGAAAAAGTTCTTCGTGCAAAAATTGATATGTCATCTCCTAATATGCTTCTGCGCGACCCTGTAATGTATCGTATCATTCACGCTTCGCATCACAGAACCGGAGACAAATGGTGCATTTATCCAACTTATGATTGGGCTCACGGTCTTGAAGATTCTATTGAAGGAATAACCCATTCTATTTGCACTCTTGAGTTTGAAGTTCATCGTCCACTCTATGATTGGTTTCTTGATGAACTTGAAATTTATCATCCGCAACAGATTGAGTTTGCAAGATTAAATCTTTCTTACACTGTAATGAGTAAAAGAAAATTACTTGAGCTTGTTCAGAAAGGGTTAGTTGATGGATGGGATGATCCAAGAATGCCAACTATTTCTGGTTTTAGAAGAAGAGGATACACTCCCGAAGCAATTTGGAATTTCTCAGAATTAATTGGAGTTGCAAAACGTGATGCGCTCACGGATATTTCTCTATTGGAATATGCCATTCGTGAAGATTTGAACAAAAATGCTCAACGAGTTTTGGCTGTGTTGAATCCAATTAAAGTAGTAATTACAAATTATCCTGAAGGTCAAACAGAATTTCTTGAAGCTGTAAATAATCCAGAAAATCCGGAAGTAGGAAAAAGACAAATCACATTTTCAAGAGAAGTATTTATTGACTCTGATGATTTTATGGAAAACCCTCCTAAAGGTTATCACCGTTTAATTTTAGGTGGAGAAGTTAGATTGAAATATGCTTACATAATAAAGTGCGAAGAAGTAATTAAAGATGAAACAGGAAAAATTATTGAATTAAGATGCACTTATGATCCGGAAACTAAATCGGGCGGAACTTCAACTAAAAAAGTTAAAGGCACAATTCATTGGGTCAATGCTCAAGATGCTATTGATGCTGAAGTGAGATTATATGACAGATTATTTACAATAGAAAATCCCGGAACGGTTGACAACTGGTTAGATTACATAAATCCCGATTCGCTTAAGATTATTGAAAATGTTAAAGTAGAACCGTCTCTTAAGAATGCTAAACCGCTTGATAAATTCCAGTTTGAAAGGATTGGATATTTTTGTGTAGATTCAAAGTATTCGACAAGTGAAAAATTAGTTTTCAATAGAACAGTTACATTGAAGGATAGTTGGGCAGGGAAGAGTAAGTAGTTAGTTACCTTGGCTTGCAGATTAACGGAGAATTAAATCATTGTAAATCAGTCGCATCTGTGCTTGTCCCTCTGGGATCATCAGCATTCTATTTTTTTGCGTCTTTGCGTCTCTGCGTGATTTTTTTTACCACAGATATCACAGATTAACACAAATAAAATCACAAAGGCATCAAAAAGATTTTTATAATTGCTTAGTATCAAAATAAATCAATTGTATAATTATTTGAATTTCATACTTTGATTGAAGATATTGCCTTCTCGATTCGTTTTAGAACTTCTTCTTTTCCAAGAATAAAAAGTAAATCATACATTCCGGGACCAGTGCTTTGCCCAGAAACAGCAAGTCTTAACGGGTGAATTAGTTTCCCTTTTCCAATATTCAAATCTTCAGCAACTTTATTGAGAGCATTTTCATAATCAGACTTGGTTGGATTATTTAGTTTCTGAAATTCTTTAACTAATTTTTGTAAATGTTCAGGTGTATCAGTTTTCCAGTTTTTCTCGATTGCTTTTTGCTCGTAAGAATCCGGGCTTTGATAAAAATATTTGCAGCTGCTTATAAACTCATAAACAAAAGTAACTCTCTCTTTCATAGCTTCAATTATTAGAAGAAGAAAATCATCAGAAAAAGTCTGGTCTTTGAACTCTGACTTTTGTAACTCTACTTTGAAAAGCTCAAGGAGTTCGTTGTTAGGTTTTTTACGAATATGTTCTGCATTCAAAGAGTTTAATTTTATTATGTCAAACACAGCTCCGCTTTTATTAACTCTTTCTAATGAGAACGCTTCAATCAATTCATTCAAGTAATAAAATTCTCTGTCATCACCTGCGTTCCAACCTAATAATGCTACAAAATTAACAAGAGCTTCTTTCAGGTAACCTTTGTCGCGGTAATCTTCAACTGCAACATCACCTTGTCTTTTACTCAATTTTGATTTATCTGGATTTAATAACAAAGGCAGATGTGCAAAAGCCGGACATTCCCAGCCAAAAGCATCATAAAGAATAACGTGTTTTGGTGTTGATGATAACCATTCTTCACCACGAATAACGTGCGAGATTTGCATTAGATGGTCATCAACAACATTAGCAAGATGATAAGTTGGATAGCCATCGCTTTTAATCAAAACCTGATCGTCAATATTATCGCTGTCAAATTCGACTATTTCACGAATAATATCATCGAAAACAATTTTTTGATTAGGCTTTACATTTAATCTTATTACATAGGGAAGTTTATTATTTAGGTTTTGCTCAATTTCTTCCTTGCTAAGATGAAGACATTTTTTATCATACTTAACTTGAGGAAGTTTCATTTTTTCCTGTTCCTCCCGAAGTTGTTTAAGTCTTTCAGGAGTGCAAAAACAGTAATATGCATTTCCATTTTTTATTAATTCATCCGCATATTTTTTATAAATATCAAGACGCTGTGATTGCATATAAGGGCCAAATTCACCGCCGTTATCCGGACCTTCATCATAATCTAAACCTGCCCATTTAAGTGCTTTGATTAGATTTTCTACTGCACCTTCAACATATCTGCTTCTATCTGTGTCTTCAATTCTTAAAATGAATTTACCATTATTCTTTCTTGCGAAAAGAAAATTATAAAGTGCGGTTCTAAGTCCTCCGACGTGTAAATAACCAGTAGGACTTGGAGCAAATCTCACTCTTGGAGTTTTTTCCATATTAACTTTCGGTCAGAATTATTTTAGCTGAAGTCTCTTTTCTGTATAGTATTTTACTTTCTCTATAAATTCCTGCGAGTCAATTGGTTTAGGTATATAATCTGTTGCACCGGCTTCCAGACATCTTTCTCTATCACCTTTCATAGCAAATGCTGTCAGAGCTACAATTGGGGTGTCTTTATATTCAGGCATTTCTCTTATTTTTTGAGTTGCTTCAAAACCGTTCATTACAGGCATTTGCATATCCATCAATATTAAATCAAATTTTTGCTGTTTAACTGCTTCAACTGCTTGTAAACCATTTTCAACTACAACAATAGACTCAAAATTATTTTTCTTAAGAAGTCTTGTAACAATTATTTGTGAATGTTTGTAATCTTCGACTAATAAAATTTTATATGTATCCGGACTTTTCTTTAAATCTTCGATTTTTTTAGGTTCATCAGCACGATTGATTAAAGAAGCAACTGTATCTGCCAGGTCTTCCATTTTGGTGCTGCTTTTATGAAGCAGGTCAGTAAACATACCCTCAATTTTTCTAAGATCCTCCTGAAACGATTCTTTACCAGTATAAATAATAATTGGTAAATTGAAAAACTGCTTCTTACTTTTAATCATTTTAATCAATTCAAAACCATTGATTACGGGCATATCAAGATCAATTATTGCCAAATCAAGATAAGAATTTTCAATATAATCAATTACTTTTGTTGAATCGTGGAAAGCAATGGTATTAAATCCAACTTGTTCAACAGTGCTTTTAACAAGATTTAATGTTGGCAGGTCATCATCAACTATTAAAATTGTAGAATCCTTTTTTAACTTATAACTCATCAAAGTTTCTACAAGGTAACGATAATTTATTGGTTTCTGAAAATATTCAACTGCCCCCATCATAAATGCTTTTTGTTCTTCAGCTTCAACGCTAAGAACTATAATCGGAGTATGCTTTACGTTCGGATGGTTTCTGAGTTCTTTCATCAATTCAAAACCACTTATTTCAGGAAGGTTAACATCAACCATAATTGCAAGAAATATCTCGCTATCTAAAAATTTCAAAGCTTGTTTATAAGAATTAACAATTAAAGGATCGTAGCCCCATTTAGTAAGATAATTACTCAGAAGTTTTGAAGTGGCATAATCATCTTCAATAACCAAAACCTTATTTTTACTAACAGTTGGTTTTGGAATTTGTTCAAGATGTTTGTCAATTTTTTGGCTGATATCAGCAACTATGGTAAAATCAATAACATTACCTTTTCCAATGCTGCTGTTAACAGATATATAACCACCTAATAGCTCAACATATTTTTTCGCAAGTAATAAACTTAACCCTGAGATATTACTGGTTTTTTGATTGTATGCTTCCTGTAAACCAAATGGTTTAAAGAAATCGGCTAATTTCTTACTCGTTAATCCACCGCTTGTATCAATGATACGGAATTCAAGAATTTTGTTATTAGTTGATTTTACCGTAAGAGAGATTCTGCCTCTTTCTGTTAGCTTAATTGAATTAAAAATCAAAGCTTGAAGGATGAATTTAACTTTTTGAGAATCTAAGTTTACAGGGCTTGATATTGATTTATCAACATCAAAAATAATTTCAATAGATTTATTGTCACTCTTCGCTTTAATACCTGCAATTGTATCTGAAATAAACTCATTAAGGTTTACTGAATTAAAGTTTGGTTTAGTCGAACCACTTTCAATTTTACTAATATCAATTAAATCATTCAATACTGAAAGTAAAGAAAAAGCATTCTCTTTAAGATTTGAAACATAATCGTTTTGAGATGGGGAGAGGGATTCCTCACTTAAAAGTGAAGTAAATCCGACGATACTATTTACAGGAGTTCTTAATTCCTGTGCGAGCGAAGAGACAATCATACTAACAGAATTTTCTACACTGCCTTTTCCTAAAATCCATATATCTAAAATAGTTTTAACAAACTTTGACATTGAATTAATATTTTCAATATCAGCTTTAGAGAAGTTTTCATTTTTAGAAATCTTTAAAAGAACATCGGTTCCATTTGAGAGGGGAATTAAAGTGCAGCCTTCAAATAAAACTCTGTCAGTTAAGAATGCTTTGCAATTATTTGATAAAGTAAAGTTAAATTTTTGATTTGTTTTTAATACATCACAATTCTCACATTTTTGAAAACTGTTTAATTCAAGATTCTTTTTAACATTTTCTGACCTTCCTATTAACTCAAGATTATAATTAGAATTTATCTTGAACAATGCAGAAGCATCTAATTCAAACTCGGAAACTAACATTTCACAAAGCTTGTTTGGTAAATCAGAATAGGATTTTAATGATGATTGTAATAATTCATCAAATTTCAAAATGTAGTTGACTTTAGCTGAGTTCATATTTTGACTTCTAATTTTTTTTCCGTTAATATTGTTAAATTACCTTCAAGAATTAACAACCGAAAATTAGACATTAAAAATTGTTATTCGGGTAATAATTACTTAAAATAAATTTAACTTTAAGAGAAAAATAACAAAATATATATGAAAAAAGTAATAATCATTGGAGCTGGTTTTGGCGGATTAAACGTTGCAAAATCCCTTGAGAATGAAAATTTTAATGTAACATTGATAGATAAAACAAATCATCATTTATTTCAACCTCTTCTTTATCAGGTTGCAACTGCTGCTTTATCTCCTGGTGATATTGCAGTTCCTATTAGAAGTATGTTCAGGCAATCGTCAAATATTTCAGTTATTATGGATGAAGCCATTTCAATTGATAAAAAAAACAATAAAGTGAAACTCACTAATTCTGAACTTGATTTTGATTATTTGGTAATTTCCACTGGTTCAAAACATTCTTATTTTGGAAATGATAATTGGTCTGAAATCGCTCCCGGAATGAAAACATTAAATGATGCTCTTAAAATCCGTGAAAAAATTATAAGAAGTCTTGAATCAGCTGAAAAGGAAGTAAACCCTGTCAACCGTGAAAAATTTTTAACCTTTGTTATTATTGGAGGTGGTCCAACTGGTGTTGAAATGGCTGGAGCAATTGCTGAAATTGCCAAGCAAACTATGATAAAGGATTACAAAAATTTCTCTCCTTATGATACAAAAGTATATTTAATTGAAGCTGCAAACAGAGTCTTAACAAATTATGATGAAAAATTATCTAAAAAGGCTGAAGAAGATTTAAAAAAACTAGGTGTGAAAGTACTTCTTAAAACTAAAGTAATTGATATAAAAGATTATGAAGTAGTTACAAATAATCAGATTTTTCTATCAAATACTATAATTTGGGCAGCTGGGAATCAGGTTTCTGGTTTAATTTCAGAACTTAATATTGAAAAAGATAATAATGGCAGAGTAATAGTAAACAATGATTGCTCTATAAAAGACTATCCAAATATTTTTGTAATTGGTGATGCTGCTCATTTTAAGGATGAGAAAGGTAACCCCTTGCCGGGAGTTGCTCAGGTTGCAATTCAACAGGGGAAATTTGTAGCTGAGATTATTAAGAAAAACCTGCAGCCCAAAATCAGACCACGATTTATCTATCGTGATAAAGGAATGATGGCTACTATTGGAAAAGCAAAAGCAGTTGCTCAAATAAGAGGGATTAAACTTTCTGGATTGTTTGCATGGCTTTTATGGTCTGTTATTCACGTTTTTTTTCTAATTGGTTTTCGCAATCGGTTCAGAGTAATGATTGAATGGATCTGGTATTATTTTAGCAAAAATCACGGCACAAAACTGATTATAAGGGAATAATAAATACAATTCTTTAACTATTGTTTGAATCATTTTTCATATCTTAGTTTGGAATAAAAAATATTTCAAATTTGAAGCAGAATCTATTTTCGATAATTATATTTTTGATTGTTCAGCTCTCGTTTAATGCTCAATCTCAGGTTAGAAGCAATTATGTAATAATTATTGATTCATTAAAAATCAATTTTGAAAACAAGTATTACATTAGTCAAACTAATATTTCACCAAATTCCGAAGTAATAATTCTAAAAAACAGAATTCTTTCTAAAGATTCTTACGTATTTGATTATAAATCAGGATTTTTTTCTTTGTCGGACACAGTAGCATATTCAATTTTCGATACTTTAATAATATCTTATTTATCCCTTCAAACCGGACTTGAAAAAAATTATAAGCGAAGAACTTTGATTATTCAAGATGATGAAAACGAGAATCAGATTAAAGCGGTTGTAAAAAATGAAAGCACGCCGTTTACAACTGAAAGTATTTTTGGTAGCGGACTTCAAAAAAGTGGTACTTTGGTTCGTGGTTTTACAGTCGGAACGAACAAAGATTTTTCTCTTAAAAGTGGTTTAAGATTACAACTCTCAGGTAATTTATCAGAGGATATTGAATTAGTTGCTGCCCTTACGGATGAAAATACTCCAATTCAACCTGAGGGTAATACTGAAAGATTAGAAGAACTTGATAAAGTTTTTATTCAGGTTAAGCATCCAAATGCAACTGGCACATTTGGCGATTATCAGTTACAGAAAAGATTTGGTGAATTTGGAGTAGTTGACAGGAAACTTCAGGGGTTGATGGGTGAATTCATTTATGAAAATTTTTCAGGTTATTTATCATTTGCAGGTTCTCGAGGAAAATTCAATACAAATAATTTTAATGGGATTGATGGAGTTCAAGGACCTTATAGATTATCAGGTCTGAATAACGAGAGAGATATTATAATAATTGCAGGAACAGAAAAAGTCTTTTTAGATGGTGTGGAACTTAAAAGGGGAGAGAATAATGATTATACAATTGAATACTCAAATGCCACTATTACATTTACTCCAAAAAGAATTATTACTTCAGCAAGTAGAATCAGTATTGATTTTGAATATACTGACAGACAATATAGCAGAAATTTTTTTGGCTCAGGTACATCTGCAAAATTTTTGGGAGATAAATTAAAGTTTGCATTTCAATTTTTAAGAGAAGGAGATGACCAAAATTCTCCTATAGATATTATTCTTTCAGAGCAAGATAAAGAAATTCTGAAAAATGCCGGCGATGATAGAAATAAAGCAGTTAAATCAGGGGTAAGTTTAGCTGAACCTGATTCATTGGGAATTATTAAAGGAACTTATTTAGCAAGAGATACAACAATATCTGGCAATCAATTTACTTATTACGTCTATGCACCGGGTGATTCAAATGCAATTTATAATGTCTCTTTTTCCTTTGTTGGAGAAGGACAGGGTGATTACATAAGAGAAAGCATCGGATTTTACAGATTTGTCGGAAAAAATGCAGGACAATATCTGCCAATTATTTTTCTGCCAATTCCTCAGTTGAAACAACTTGCCACGTTTAATATTTCATCAGAAACATTTGAAAAAGTTTATATGAATATTGATTTAGCTGCAAGCTCTTGGGATAAAAATAGATTCTCATCACTTGACGAAAATGATAACCAGGGCTATGCAGTTAATTTCTTCCTTAAAGTTGATCAACGAAAATTACAATTTGGCGAAAAAGATTTTGGTAGTGCTGGTTTCTTTTTCAGAAAAAGATTTATTGACCAGAAATTTATTTCGTTTGATAGATTTAATGAAGTTGAATTTGACCGTTATTACAATACATCCTCTCAACAAAAACAGGTTAATGAAAATTTAACTGAATTTGGAACCGTCTATTCGCCGATTGATAATTTACAATTTAATTCCAATTTTGGTTTTATGAGAAAAGGAGATGACTTCATTTCAGATCGTTACAATAATTCTGTTAAATATTTAGTTCCTGAAAAATTTGGAATTGATTACAATCTCGATTTTGTAAAAACATCAAACCAGTCAATTTCAAATAAGTGGTTCAGGCACAAAAGCAATGTTTATTATAAAATTTCGAACTTCAAACCCGGTATTGAATTTCAGGCAGAAGATAAGTCTGATTATAAATCAAAATCTGATTCACTTTTGCAGGGAAGTCTGAAGTTTTTTGAATTATCTCCTTATCTTGAAATTTTTAATTTTCACGGAATAAAATTTCAAACAAAAAATTCATTAAGACAGGATTATTTACCGTTAAATGGAAAATTAACTGAAGAATCAAAGTCATTTTTATATTCGTTTGATCTTAATTACTCTGCAACCAGGGAAGTCTCTTCTTCATTGAACTTTGGATACAGAGAGAAAAGGTTTTCTGAAGAGTTCAAAAAGATTGGATTTCTAGATAACCAATCAATTGTAGTTCGTTCTCAATCACGATTTAATTTCTTAGAAAGACTTGTTGATGGCGATTTATTTTACGAAGTCTCTACTCAAAAATCTGCAAGACTTCAAAAAGTTTTTGTAAGAGTTGAAAGAGGAACAGGAAACTTCAAGTATTTAGGAGATTTGAACAACAATGGAATTGCTGATGAAGATGAGTTTGAACCTACATTATTTGATGGAGATTATATTCAAATTACCATTCCAACTGATCAGCTTTTCCCGGTTATTGACCTCAAAACAAGCACACGTTGGAAATTTGATTTTAGTCAATTAAGTAATGATGACTCTTTTTTTGATGATGTTCTCAATTCATTATCAACAGAAACTTTGTGGCGAATAGAGGAGAACAGTAAAGATTCTAAATATTCAAATATCTATTTATTGAAATTGTCAACTTTTCAAAATGAAGCAACTACAATTCGTGGCTCAAATCTGTTTCAACAGGATATTTTCATCTTTGAAAATCAACAAGACCTCAGTTTCAGATTAAGATATCTGAAAAGAAAATCGCTTAATGAATTCAGCTCGGGTTTTGAAAGGGGAATATATCAGGAAAGAAGTCTTAGAGTTAAATTTAGAATGATACAGGAAGTTACAAATCAAACTGATTTATCAATTATTACAGATAACTTAAACACTACTTTTAATTCAAACAGAGCAAGAAACATTTTGAGTAATTTTGTAACTTCAGATTTCTCATACAGACCATCAAGAATAATTGAAATTGGTTTTAGATTTAGAACAGGGCGAAGCGAAGATAGTTTCCCTCAAAATCCGACAATTGTGGATATAAATTCTCAAGCTATCAGATTTAATTTATCTTTTTTAGGAACAGGCAGATTAAGAGCAGAAGTTGAACGAAGCGAGTTGTCAGCTAATACTACAATAAATCAGATTCCATTTGAAATTACTGGTGGCAATCTTTTGGGAAAAAATTTTCTTTGGAGAATTAACTTTGATTATCGCTTGTCTGCAAACCTTCAAACTACATTAAGCTATGACGGAAGGGCACAGGGTAATTCAAAAACCATTCACTCAGCGCGTGCAGAAGCGAGGGCATTTTTCTGATTTAATAATCAAGAATTAAAGGAGAATATTTTGAAAATAGTAACAAATTACATAGAAGCACATATAATAAGAGAGAAAGATGGACAGATAGAATTTCTTCTCTTAAAAAGGGCATCGTATCAATCATTTCCGGATTTGTGGCAGATGGTTTCTGGTAAAATCAAAGAAGGTGAAAAAGCTTATGAATCTGCATTAAGAGAAATATTTGAAGAAACCGGGCTCAAGACAGAAAAATTTTGGGTGTTGCCTAACATTAATTCTTTTTATTTAACCGAAGATGAATCTATAAATTTAGTTCCGGTATTTGTTGGTAAAGTTAAATATAATTCAGAAGTAGTGATTAGCTCAGAGCATTCGGAGTTCAAATGGGTAAAAGGAAAGGAGGCAAAGCAATTACTTGCCTGGCCTGGTCAGAGAAGGTCTGTTGAAATTATCGAAGAATGTTTTGATGTATCAAAATCATCTTTTTTATATTTGATGGAGATAAAATAAGATTAGCTAACCAACTCATCAGCAATCAATTCCGCCTGCTTTAGCACAGTATCAATTGCTTTCTGTTGTTTGTCTGGAGGATAACCGTATTTTGTCAAAGTGCGTCTGACTAATACCATTAGTTTTGCTCTTGCACTTTCCCGAATTGTCCAGTCTATAGTTACATTCTTTCTTACTTTGTCTGCAATTTCTCTTGCAATTGTCTTTAATACTTCATCTCCTAAAACTTTTACTGCGCTGTCATTTGTCTCGAGTGCATCATAAAAAGCTAATTCAGCTTCTGTAAGTCCTAGTTTTTTCGCATCATCATCTGATGATTTTACTTCTTTAGCAATCCTGATCAGTTCTTCAATAATCTGAGCAGTAGTCAGTAAGTTGTTCTGGTATTTCTTTATTGCTGTTTCCAGCATTTCTAAAAACTTTTTGCTCTTTACAAGGTTGGTTCTCAGTCTCGATTTAATTTCATCATTCAATATTTTCTTTAACAGTTCGAGAGCAAGGTTCTTGTGTGTCATCCCCTGAACTTCTTGCAGGAATTCATCTGACAGAATAGAAAGATCGGGTTTTTCAATTCCTGCTGCTGCAAAAATATCAACCACTTTATCTGAGCTTATTGCCTGATCAACTATCATCTTAATTGCAGAATCGAGTTCTCTCCCTGCTCTTCCTTTTCCTTCCACTTCAAACTTTAATAACCTTGATTTTACTGCTTGAAAGAATGCAACTTCTTCTTTTATCTCCATTGCTTTTGGATGAGGCATAGCCAATGCAAATGCCTGACTTAATAATGTTACTTCCCTTATAAATCTTTGCTTGCCATCCTGCAATCCAAGAATATGTTCTTCTGCCTGAAGAATGATTGAAAGTTTTTCATTGGGTGCGCCTGTAAAGAAACGATTGTAATTAAACTTGAACTGTCCTTTGTAATAAGCTTCTGGTTCCTCAACCAAAATATCTTTTTGTGTTTTACTTTCCTCATTAAACATCTGCTGAACAATCTCAAGTTTTTCAAGCATTACATCAACTGCCTGCTCAATATCTTCTGTCGGATCGCCTTTGCCGCCTGAATCAGAATAGAATGATAAAGCCTTTTTCAAATCCGTTGCAATTCCGAGATAATCTACAACCAATCCGCCCGGTTTATCTTTGAATACACGATTCACTCTTGCAATTGCCTGCATAAGTGTGTGACCACGCATTGGTTTATCAATATACATTGTATGCAGGCAAGGAACATCGAAACCTGTGAGCCACATATCTATTACAATCACCATTTTTAACGGATCGTTCGGATCTTTAAACCTATCAGACAAATCTCTCCTTTGCTGCTTGGTAGTATGATGCTTTGCCATTTCAGGTCCATCAGAACTTGCAGCGGTCATTACGACTTTAATTTTACCTTTTGAAAGATCATCGTTGTGCCAATCAGGCTTTAGTTCTACAATTTCATTGTATAGTTCAACAGCTATTCGCCGGCTCATTGCCACTATCATTGCCTTACCATCAAAAACATTATGTCTTTGTTCAAAATGGCTGACAATATCTTTAGCAAGATTTTTAATTCTTTGTTTGTTACCAACAATCGCTTCAAGCTTTGACCACTTGGCTTTTACTTTCTCTGTTTCTGTTATTTCTTCATCCTGCTCAAGCTCTTTATCAAACTCTTCAATTAACCTTCTTCCTTCTTCATCAAGATTAACTTTTGCTAATCTGCTTTCATAATAAATCTTAACCGTTGAACCGTCTTCTACTGATTTTGCTATGTCATATATATCAACATAATTACCAAAAACCTGCGGAGTGTTTATATCAGTCCCTTCAATCGGTGTTCCTGTAAAACCAATATAGGTTGCATTAGGCAAAGCATCCCGCATATACTTTGCGAAGCCGTAAGCGATACGCTGACCGATGATTTCTTTACTTTCTTTATCAACAATATCTTTTAATGATGCCCGAAATCCGTATTGTGTTCTGTGTGCCTCATCTGCAATTACAATTATGTTCCGCCTGTCTGAGAGCTGATCGTAAACTTCTTGCCCCTTCTCGGGTAAAAACTTTTGAATGGTAGTAAAAACAATTCCACCGCTTGCAACTTTTAATAATTTCTTTAGATCATCTCTGCTTTCTGCCTGTTTGGGTTCTTGCCTTAACAACTGAGTTGAAATTGCGAATGTATCAAACAACTGATCATCTAAATCATTTCTATCCGTAATTACTACAATAGTCGGGTTCTCCATCTCAGGTGCTGTGACGAGCTTGCCGGCAAAGAAAACCATACTTAAACTTTTCCCTGAACCCTGTGTGTGCCATATAACACCAGCCCTTTTATCACCAATGTTACCCTCACCCCGTCCCTCTCCCAAGGGGAGAGGGTGTTTGTTTTGAAGTTGATTTTCTTCTCCCAAGGGGAGAGGGTGTTTGTTTTGAAGTTGATTTTCTTCTCCCAAGGGGAGAGGGTGTTTGTTTTGGATAAAATTTTTCTCTCCCATAGGGAGAGGAAGTTGAGACACAATTTTTTCAAGAACTGATTCAGGGTCGTTTAATAATTCTTCATTCTTAAATCTTAATACACGGTTTCCAAGTGATGTTAAATATTTATCTCTTTTGCTGTCGTGTTTTCGTTGTTCTTTTGTATTGTGAACATCACCATCAAATTCAATAATTAGTTTATGTTCATCGCAATAAAAATCAACTATGTATGAACCGATTTGATGCTGTCGTCTGAATTTTAGATTAAGAAATTTTCTGTTGCGTACTAATTGCCAAAATATTTCTTCAGCTTTTGTTTGATTCTTTCTTAATTCTCCTGCTTCATCAACCAACCCGCTAAATTTAAAACCTCCCCGATAGTTACTCTCGCGTTCTGTTTTATTTCTCTCCCTTTGGGAGAGATTAAGTGAGGGTCGAAAGCCGGTTGCTCTGAGTGTGCTCTCGATAGCTTTATTAACCGCATAATATTGATGATATGCAGCTAATATCTTTTCTGTCTTTATTTGTGTAATTCCTGTTTTAGGATCTTCTCTCTTGGTCTTTTGAAAGACAATAAAGTTTCTTGTTATGTCAAGAAGTGTTTTTGGATTTAACATTCCACTGATGAGAGTTTCCAACTGCGGTTTAAATCGTGATGCTTCTTTTTCTCCTTCTGCACTTTTCCAGGCAGTGAAACGCTGAATGCCTGCAGACACGCTTCCAGCTTTGCATTCTAATCCGTCTGAGATTATACAAACTGCATTGAATGTAAATAAGCTTGGTATGATTGCTTTGTAAGTTTGTATCTGGTTGTAAGCTGATTCGATTGTTGCATTTTCATCTGCAGGATTTTTTAACTCGATTACAACCAAAGGAATACCATTAACAAAAAGTAAAATATCCGGACGTTTGTTTACATTGTTCTCAACGATAGTGTATTGGTTAACTACAAGAAACTGATTGTTCTCAATATTTTCAAAATCAATTAGCGCAACTTCGTAACTTCTCTCGTAGCCGTCCTGCTGATAAGGAATTTTTACTTTTTCGATTAATAGCTGATGAAATGTTTCATTGTTGTGAAGTAGATCCGGAGAATAGATGCTGAGGATTCTTGGTATTGCCTGTTCCTGTGCTTCTTTTGGAATGTGAGGATTGATTACAGAAACAGCTTTTCGTAAACGGTCTGCTAAAATTATCTGCTCATAACTCTCTCGCTCCGTTTTTTCTCCATCTGGTGAAATTACTGAGCCGTGAACATATTCCCAACCTAATGAGTTTAGTTGCTCAATTGCAGTTTGTTCTATTTTATTTTCGGTGATAGGTTTCATATGTTTTTCTAACTCCGAAGGAGTGATAATTTTATAGAACTAATATTTTCTGAAATATTAAAACCTCGAAGAGGTGACATAAAATTATTCAATCCAATCAAACAAATATTTTTCATTATAATCAATTTCAAATCTTTTAAGGAATTCAAGATACTCTGCACGGAATGTTTTCTTTTTGTGATGTTTTTCTTGATTCAGAATATAATTGTAAACGGAATTTACTTGAGAATATGAATAAGAAAATGCACCATATCCTTCCTGCCACGAAAACTTTCCTCTTACAAATTTATGTTCGTTTATAAAATTCGAAGAGTTATTTTTAATATCACGTACAATATCTGATATAGCCATAGATGGTTTTAAGCCGATAAAGGCGTGTATATGATCCGGCATTCCATTTACAATAATTGGTTTTTGGTTTTTACCTTTTATAATGCCTGCTATGTATTTATGTAATTCATCTTTCCAATTATTTGAGATTTGGTTTTCACGTCCTTTAACGGCAAATACAATTTGAATGTAAATTTGTGAAAATGTACCAGACATTAATGTCACTCCTTCGGAGTTTTGTTTTTGTTTAATGTTCTCATCCTATAATCATTCCATCCCTTCGGGATTTTTTCCAACTATGTTTACTCTCACCTCGCCACTCATCAACTTGGGTAATAGTGTATCCCGCAGTTGTGTGAGTGTGCGGATTTGAATTGTGTTCAAAAATATTTTGTCGTCTATTGGTTTTACTTTTTTTTGAAATTCTTCAATCAAATTATTTGGAGGGATAATGTTCTTAAGTTTTTTGAAATCGTCTTTGCCAATTGAACCAAACACTGTTCCGCTATCCTCATACTGTTTTATTTGTGCCATCAACGAACGCATTTTATAATAAGTGTAAGAATAGTAATCATTGTTATGCTTAAACCTAAACGCAGCAACGCCTCTACCTAAACAGCATTCCTCCAGAGCCATATTCATATCCCCGACAGGTGCTCTTACGCTCACTAATGTATCAAACTTTTTCGACATTCGTGTAACAGCTGTTGTGTAAACTCTTGGATTTGGAAAGCGAAAACCAAAATCTGTTCTTCCTTGATAAAATATCATCCCAACTTTATCTTCATTTAATGACGAACCTTCCGGAGATTGACCCATTGTAAAATCAAATTCATCATCAAGATTTCCAACTTCCCAACTCTCATCCGCTTCTTCCACAAACCACTGCCGGAAAAGTGTTTCTGCAAGTGCTTCAAGTGTTTTGTTTTGGCGGTGGAGTAAATCTATTTTGTCATCTAAACTGCTGAGTACTGAGGCAATGGCGCGTTGTTCAGAAATTAAGGGTAAATCTAAATGTAAATTATCAAAACAATTTTTTGGAACTCGTTGTCTTCCTGAAGTACCCTCAAAATTACTCTCGGCGAATCCTCTTACCTCATCCCATCTTGATAAATAAAAAACAAAATCGTTATCTGAAATATTTTCTTTCCCTCGAAATACTAAAAACTCTGTTGAACCAAATCCAACTCCGTTTTCCAATCCTTTGACCATACAAATCTTACCATTTTCTAAACAAGGAGTTATCCTTGCAAATAAAGTATCTCCTTCGGTAAATCTTGCTCCACCAGATAATTTTCTTTTCGCACTTGGGAAACAATATTTGACTCCATCTTGTAAATCCTTCATCTCAATAAAAGAATATTCTACTTCACCTTTCATAATTACAGTTGGGTTAATATCTACGAAATCAGAAAACTTATATTCTTTCCATTCGTTATTCGTCGAGCTCATAATTCACCCTTCGACAAGCTCATTGTATCAACCATTATTCACCAACTCAATTATGCTTTTATAAATTTCATAACCAGGCACAATAAATGAGCCGGGGATTTTGAGAGTGTTGTAGAGGTTTTTGTTAATCATATAATCTATGTGTTTAGTTTTTCTAAAAGTTTAACCGCTGCTTTATCAAATTTAGAGGAAGCAAACCATTTTTTCCCAAGGTCTTTCAGTGAAGCTCCGAAATGGTAAACATCTTCATCATCAATAATCATAAACCTGTCTTGTGATTGCTTAAATTCTTTTACATCAATCGCCGGATATTGTGCGTTAAATTTTTTAATATCATTCATTAGAGACTTGGAAATGTTAGCGGTATAAATTGTTACAGTAACATTCTTCTTCCTTTTAGCAAACAATTCAAGCACGGTATCATCAATGTAATTATCAATCAGCACAATGGACTTTTCTGCTTTGCGGATAATATCTGATATAAATTTGTAAGCGTCAAAGATTTGTCCATCAAAGAAAATTCCCTGCTTGGAAGGCAGTTCTGTTTTAACAATAAGATCTATCTCATCCACCTTTTTTGTAAGTTCTTCAACATTATTCTCAATACGATTAATTCTTTTATTTAAGACATATCCATTCATCAAATAATCTTTGAGAATTTTATTTGCCCAAATTCTAAATTCAACACCTCTTTTTGATTTAACTCTATATCCCACAGAGATAATCATATCAAGATTATAATGTTCGGTTTGATAAACTTTTCCATCGGCTGCAGTTGTCGCAAATTTTGCGACAACTGAAAGTCCGCTCAATTCTTCTTTTAATGCATTATTTATATGTCTTCCAATGGTTTTAATATCCCTATCAAATAAAGTTGCAAGCTGATGCCGATTCAGCCAGACATTTTCATTTTCTATTCTAACTTCAATTTTTTCTGCTAGTTCGTTGGCTTGATAAATAACAATTTCATTTTTCATAATTTTTTACTTTAATAACTTGGTAACAATTATAAATTGTGCAGGCGTTATCTTGATAATCATAATTTTATCTTGTTCAGATTTTCTAAAATCTTTTTATTCAGTTCATCTTCTTCAGCAAGCTGTTTTTCCAGTTCTGATTTCAAAGAAGTGAATCGTTCAACAAAATTAAAATCATCTTCATCATCAGGTAAACCAACATACCTACCAGGAGTTAAAACATAATTAAGTTTACGCACCTCATCAATAGTAACAGATTTACAAAACCCTGCAATATCTTTATAACCCTCACCCTTGCCCTCTCCCAAAGGGAGAGGGAATTTTGAACGCCACGCATGGTAAGTGCTTGCAATTTTATTTATATCATCTTCGCTTAATTCACGGTTACGTCTGTTTACAAGAAATCCAAGATTTCGGGCATCAATGAACAAAATCTCGTTCACCCTCACCCTGCCTCTCCCAGTGGGAGAGGGGTTATTTCGATCGCGGCTTAAGAACCATAAGCATGCCGGTATTTGAGTATTTAAGAAAAGTTTTGTGGGTAGATTTACTATACAATCAACTAAACCCTTTTCAATAAGTGCTTTTCTTATTTCGCCTTCATTATTTGTCTGAGAAGTAAGTGAGCCTTTGGATAGAATAAATCCAGCTTGTCCGTTTGGTGCAAGATGATAAATAAAGTGCATAATCCAGGCATAGTTTGCATTGCTTGGTGGTGGAATTAATTTTTGACCGAGCACACTCCAGCGAGCATCGTTCTGCAGAAGTTCACCGCTCCAGTCACTGTCATTGAAAGGAGGATTAGCTAAAACAAAATCTGCTTTCAGATCTTTGTGTGCATCGTTTAAGAAGCTGCCTTCGTTATTCCACAGAACATTGCTGCTGTCAATTCCACGAATTGCAAGATTCATTTTGCACAAACGCCATGTAGTCTGATTGCTTTCCTGTCCGAAAATAGAAATTCTATCTTTTGGATTAAGCTTTAATCCATTTCCGTTTTTCTTCCTATAATAATCTGAGTGTGCTTCAATAAATTTTTCACTCTGCACAAACATTCCACCGCTGCCGCAGCAAGGATCGAAAACTCTTCCTTCAAAAGGTTGCAGCATTTCAACAAGTAGTTTTACAACGCAGGTTGGTGTATAGAATTGTCCTCCTTTCTTTCCTTCAGCAAGAGCAAACTGACCAAGGAAATATTCGAAAACTTTGCCAAGAATATCTTTGCTTTGTGCTTCTTTAGTTCCAAGAGTTGCACTGCTGAACAAATCAACCAATCCACCCAAGCTTTGCTTATCAAGTTTCTCTTGAGCATATACTTTTGGCAGCACACCTCGCAAAGATTTAGGATTATCCTTCTCGATAGCTTCCATTGCATCGTCAATATCTTTTCCGATAGTTGGAAGCTTTGCTCGACCTTGCAGCCATTTCCATCTAGCAGATGGAGGAACATAAAAAACATTTTCAGCGGTGTATTCATTTTTATCTTCAGGATCAGCACCTTCACTTTTTTGTTTAACGAGCTTTTGATACTGCTCTTCAAATGCATCGGAAATATATTTTAAGAAGATAAGTCCCAGAACGACGTGCTTATATTCAGCCGCATCCATATTCTTGCGGAGTTTATCTGCTGCTTTCCAGAGTTTTTTTTCGAGAGGTTCTTCTTGAGTGGTATTATTTTTTTTCTTAGCCATTTTGATCAACAGAAAAATTTATAAATATTATTTTTAGTTAAAAGTGTTTTCAACCTTACAAATAAAAATCAAATTGGGATACTAATCCCTTCAAAATTAACTTAACATTTTCAAAATTACTGTCTTAAAATAAATATTTTGAAAAAGCATTTACAAAAATATTTTTAGTAGAAGCAGAGTAAATAACCAAGAATTAAAATTATTAGTATAGGATAAAAAGATTTTCAGTGAAATAATTGAAAAATAAGATCCTTCAAAAAAGAAATATGCAGAGATTTAGTCTAATTAATTCCCATTCTTTTGTTTTTACTTCTAATAAAAATATATTTGTAACCTAAATTTTTAGAGATAATTTAATTAAAATTTATTTCTTTGATAAAGAGTTCTTAAAGTGATGTTAAAAATAAATTCGGGGCGTAGCGCAGCCCGGTTAGCGCGCCTGCCTTGGGAGCAGGAGGTCGCAGGTTCGAATCCCGCCGCCCCGACTGTAAATATTCTAATGCGCCCGTAGCTCAACAGGATAGAGCATCAGCCTTCTAAGCTGAGGGTTAGTGGTTCGAGTCCACTCGGGCGTACGGTTGCAAAAGTTTTTTGAAGTGTTGAGTAAAAATTTATTCGAGTAGTTAAGCTGAGGGTTAGTGGTTCTGCGAAGCATCCTTTGGAGAGTCCACTCGGGCGTACGGTTGCAAAAGTTTTTTGAAGTGTTGAGTAAAAATTTATTCGAGTAGTTAAGCTGAGGGTTAGTGGTTCTGCAAAGCATCCTTTGGAGAGTCCACTCGGGCGTACGGTTGCAAAAGTTTTTTGTTTAAAGTTCTTTTAATGGTGGGTATAGCTCAGTTGGTTAGAGCACCAGGTTGTGGCCCTGGGTGTCGTGGGTTCAAATCCCACTACTCACCCAATGAAACTTTTGTTGTAATTCTTTAGTTTTGTAAATAATGCAAGGCCCCATCGTCTAGTGGTTAGGACATCGCCCTTTCACGGCGGTAACAGGGGTTCAAATCC
>Ga0073932_1003421_pt1 | contig 21291 bp, 16 predicted proteins | sample DewCreD2012metaG_FD_76967 | JGI IMG/M metagenome (GOLD analysis project Ga0073932, IMG submission 76967) | Hot spring sediment bacterial and archeal communities from British Columbia, Canada, to study Microbial Dark Matter (Phase II) - Dewar... ...
GATGATGAACCGCATGATCTCTTCCTCCAATCTGTGGTATTCGGAAAACCACTGGTATAATTTAATTACTTAAAAAGAGAAATTCAATTAAGTTAACCTGAGAATGTATAGAACTAAACTATTAATCTTTCCCCAATATTTTGGACAAGAGAAAAGATAAAATTGGTAGGGGGAAGATTAGCTTTGAGATGTGAATCTCTCCTCGCGCAGTGCTCAAGGCTCGATCGTAACGACCGCCAGCTATTGTTTCTTAATAGTATTTTAAGATGAACAGATTATTGTGATTTTTTGATTATTTGCCAAATTTTGGTTATAATGTACAATTATTAAATAATCCAGCCCTTTTTCTTGCATTCGAAAGGAATCTATGGTATGAAGGTATTTTTCGGAATATTTATCACCTGTATTTCACTTACTATCATTATCAGCGGATGTAGTCCAAAATATTCAGATCAAATCGTCCTCCAGGTCGGACCTGAGTCCGTAACCCTCGGAGATTACGAAAAATTTTTCATGAAAAACAGCATCGGCACAGAAAGCGGCCCAAATAGTTCGCTGGAAGAACGGGAACGTTTTCTCGACCTGCTAACCAATTATAAGTTAAAATTACAGGATGCATATGAGCGGGACCTTGTTAATGATCCTGAAGTGACTTCAGAAATAAATGAATATCGCGGAAGTCTTGCTGCAACATTTTTAATTGAAAAAGAAATTACAGATCCGGCAATCAGAAAAATATATGACAGGAAAAAAGAAGAAATAAGGGCACAATTCCTCCTTCTTAAAGTTACACCCAATGCCTCCCCTGAAGATACATTACAAATATACAACAAAGGATTGGATATAATTCAGAGGGCAAAGAATGGCGAGAGTTTTGATTCACTCGTAGTAAATAATTCTGACGATCCAACAGCAAAAAACAATAGAGGAGATACTTACTACTTTACGCCAGGACAGGTTTTTATTCCTCTGGAAGATGTTGCTTATTCTTTGAAAAAAGGTGAAATAACAGAAAAACCTGTCAGAACATCGATTGGTTATATCATTGTCAAAATTCTTGACCGGAGACCGTCAAGAGGTTCAATAAGAGCCAGTCACATTATGGCACGCTTTCAAAAATCCTCCGCGGATACTGTCGATACCGCACGTGCATTGAATCGCATTCAAGAAGTTCTGGACAGCCTTAAAAAGGGATGGGATTTTCACAAACTTGCTGAAAAATTCTCTGAGGATCCTGGCAGTGCCCACAACGGTGGCGATCTTGGATGGTTCGAAAGACGCAGGTTTGTACAGCCCTTCGATGAAGCGGCGTTTAACCTTAAAGTTGGCGAGATGTCTGGTATTGTCAAATCACCGTTCGGTTATCATCTTATTTTATGCGATAGCGCAAAACCTCTTCCTCCTTTGAAAAATATCCGTGAGGACATAAAAAAGGTCTATTTACAGCAACGTTACAACAGCGATTACGCTGCATACATCGCACAGTTAAAGAAAGATTACAATTATTCTTTTGATGAAGACGTCTTTAAAACTTTTGTATCTCATCTTGATTCAAATGCAACGACCGATGACACCGCCTGGGCAGACCAGGTTCCCGAAGAAGTCAAAAACCAGGCAATTATGATGATTAATGGTAATCAAATTAAAGTTGATACGATTATTAATATACTTTCAAATCGTCCTGAATACCGTAATGTTCTTTTACGTGCCAGAGACCTTAGGCCGAAATTGGATAAAATTTCTGAGCAAATGCTTTTAATAACAAAATCTCAAGGACTGGAAGAACGGAATCCTGAATTTGCTGCGTTAATGAAAGACTACATCGACGGAATTGTCCTTTACAAAGCCGAGCAACTAGAGGTTTGGGGTAAATCAACAGTCACAGAAGATGATTTAAAAGAATATTACGAAAAACATAAAGAAAAATATTTTTATCCGGAAAGAGTAAACATACAGGTTCTTTACTTCAGCAGCGACACGCTTGCGTTTTTGGTTTATGATTCATTGCAAAAAGGGAAAAAATTTGATGAACTTATAACAAGATACCAGGAGTTTCCGCCGCCTAAAAATGCGGATGGATCCCGCGGCCTTGAACCTGTCGATACAGACGAAATGACACAACAGGCAGCAACACTTGAAGTGGATCAGTATTCAGAACCATTTGAACTTGAAGAGGGGGGCTGGGTTATAGTGAAGTTACTTGCAAAAGAACCACCGCGTCAGAAAACATTCGAAGAAGCAGGAGCAGAGGTATCAAATCATTTTCAGGAAGAGAATTCCAAACGTTTGGAACAGCAATGGCTTGATAGAATAAAAGAAAAACATAGGGTTGTACAAAATAAGGAACTCCTTAAAAAGGCTTTTCTAGAAATGCCAGATGAAAAATGATCCGTAATATTGTCCTTGCTGCATTCACGTTTATCCTTTTTGCAGTGGGATGCCGCCAGAAGTCGGAAGAGTTAATACTCGCAAGAGTAGGAGATGCAGTTCTTACTCTCAATGAAGCAAAAGCGCATATAGATACAACACAATTACCGTACGATGATAAGATAAACGCTTACATTGTAAGGTGGGTAGAAGACGAAATATTATTTCAGGAGGCGGTCCGTAAAGGAATACAAAAAACGGAATCGTTTCGGCAAAGTATCAGGGACATCGAACGGAAAATGGCAATACAAAATTTACTTGATAATGAAGTATATAAAGATACATCCCAGATTGACGAGAATGCGCTTCTACAATATTATCTGAACCATAAATCAGAATTTTTTGTTAGGGAAGATATAGTCAAACTTAATTTTATAACATTTACCAATTGGCGAAACGCAAATCGGTTTACCTCTTCTCTAAAATCGGGCAAACCATGGATTGATGCCATTGATGAGATCAGGAAAGATACCGGCACAGCAAACAGTATAATAGATGCAGGATATAACAGGTATTACAGTCAGAATACTCTCTACCCCATAGAACTCTGGAGAGTTGCTTCTGCATTGGTACCCGATGAGGTCTCATTTCCAGTTAAAACGGGAGATAAATATACAGTACTGCAGGTTCTGGAAAGAATTAAAAGCGGCAGTGAGGCCAATTTTGAATTGGCACAGGATGAAGTTAGAATGCGCTTGATAATCAATGAAAAACGGAAAAAATATAATGATCTGCTGAACAAACTTCGAAACAACTCGCGAATAGAAATTTTATATGGATCAAAAAGGGAAATTGATAGTGCCTACACACCGGTTCCTTAAAACAAATATATTGATACTGATGCTGGTTGCATCAATTGTTAGTTATTCTCAGCAGGAAGTGGTCGATAAAGTTGTAGCCGTGGTTGGGCGGGAACCAATTTTCCTATCAGACCTGAATGCACAAATAGAACTTTACACTTTTACCAACAGGATAGACCCGAATACACCTGGACTTCGTGAGCAGGTGCTTGATGTTATGATTAACGAGAAACTCATTCTCTCAAAGGCATTGGAGGATACAAATATTGTTGTTACCGAAGATGAAGTGAATAATGAACTTGATGCACAGATAGCACAACGTGTTCAACAGCTTGGTTCTCAAAAAAAGGTGGAGGAAGTTTTTGGTATGTCAATACCAAAACTCAAGCGGGAGTACCGTGATGGAATGCGGAAACAAATGCTCGCCGCAAAATTATGGGAATCAAAAAATATGACGATATTTGCGACCAGGAGAGAAGTGGAAGATTTTTTCGAAGAATTTAAGGATAGCCTACCGCTGGTTCCCGAAGAATTAGAACTTTACCATATCTTTCGCGTACCGAAAATAAGTCAGTGGCTTAAAGACAGCATCAAAAGTTCTGTTCAAATCATTCTTGATTCAATCAAAAATGGTGGTAACTTTGAGGACTTTGCTAAAAGGTACTCTGAAGATGCCGCAACAAAGTCATTTGGCGGTGATTTAGGGTTTGTCCGGCGTGGTGAATTCTTCACTGAATTTGAAGAAGCGGTCTTTTCCTTAAAAGACAGCGCAATATCGGATATCGTTGAAACGCCGATTGGATTTCATATCATTCAACTTGTTGAACGAAGAGGTGAGCAGGTCCGCCCAAGACATATTCTTTTTAAATTCAAAAGAGATCAGTCAGAAGCAGATTCAACAATTAAATTTCTGAATGCACTCAGAGAAAGTGTTGCAACAGGTGCAAATTTTTCTGAACTGGCAAAGAAATATTCAGAAGATAAGGAATCCGCAACACTGGGAGGTTTTCTCGGCAGACTTCCTGTAAAACAGTTTGATCCGTCCGTGGTTGAAGCAGTTAAAAATTTAAATGAAGGTGAAATTAGCGCTCCGGTAGAATATATCTCGGATAACACAAGAGGATTTCAGATAATTTACCTTAAGAAAAGAATTCCCGAACATCCAATGTCAATTTCAACCGATTGGAATAGATTGCAGCAACTTGCAACTTCATTTAAAAGAAGCAGGGTTTATCAGGAATGGATTCAGCAACTTAGATCAGAAATCTATTGGGATGTTCGTTTATAAGGAGAATGTTTAGTGCGAAGCAATTCTAATTTAGATAAATTAAATGATGCAGAGGCGGTGTTGTCTCTAAAAGAGAATTTTGAGGCAACAAAAAAAGAAATCGGTAAGGTAATTATTGGTCAGGAACGTGTAATTGAAGAACTTTTAATTTCACTCCTCTCTCGCGGACATTGCCTGCTGGTCGGTGTCCCGGGTCTTGCGAAAACATTGCTGATTAAAACACTTGCCCAGGTCCTCGATTTGAAATTTAGCCGTATCCAGTTTACTCCCGATCTAATGCCAAGCGACATTACCGGGACGGAGATTATCGAAGATGACAGGGCAACGGGGAAAAAGTCATTCAAGTTTGTACATGGACCGGTTTTTGCAAATATTTTGCTTGCCGATGAAATAAACAGGACACCGCCAAAAACACAGGCCGCTCTGCTTGAAGCAATGCAGGAGCATCATGTTACAGCCGCAGGTCAAAAATATATCCTTGATGAACCTTTCTTCGTCCTTGCAACCCAAAATCCAATTGAACAGGAAGGAACTTATCCACTCCCTGAGGCACAACTTGACAGGTTTATGTTCAATTTATGGCTCGATTATCCTTCCGAGAAAGAGGAACTTGAAATTGTAAAATCAACAACAAGCATGTATTCTCCCACTCTGAAACAGATAATGGGACGAAAGGAGATCTTATTTTTTCAGGAATTGGTCCGCCGTGTCCCGGCAGCAGATAATGTGATATCATATGCAGTGAAACTGGTTACAAAAACCCGACCAAAAGATCCTAACTCACCACAGTTTATCAAAGATTGGCTCAGCTGGGGAGCAGGTCCTCGCGCATCACAGTATTTAATTTTGGGTGCAAAAACAAAAGCCATCCTCGAAGGAAGACATACACCTGATATTAATGATGTCCGAGCAGTAGCTGGCCCCGTTCTTCGCCATCGCATAGTTCCAAATTTTAATGCTGAAGCGGATGGTGTGAGTGCCATTCAAATCGTTGAGAAGTTAATGGAAAATATCTAACCAATTTTTTTTAAAATGAGAATCAAAAAATTAATATGCATTGTCATGATTCTCTCTGCATCAACAGTTGCAGAAAGTTTAAGCCAATCCGCCAAATATTGGATTTACTTCACCGATAAAGGAAAATTTGCAAAATATCAAGATAATTTTTCAATTGAGAAAAATGTTAGAAGTCAGGTTTTAGATTATCTGTCAAAAAAATCTATAGATCGAAGATCGAAAGTGCTTCGTCAGGATAATTTGTTTGATGAAGGCGATTTACCGGTATATGAACCTTATATAGATCGGGTACAAAAAATGGGAGGAAAACTTGTTCACAAAAGCAGATGGTTCAATGCCGCAAGTTTTATTATGAAACCTTCGCTTGTCAGGGAAATAGCTGAACTTCCGTTTGTATCAAGAATTGAGCCGGTGAAGAGATTAAAACTTAAACATGATTTTTCATTAATGGAAGAATCAAGCTCGACATTTTATAAAAATTTGATCCTGGATTATGGTTCTTCTTATGATCAACTAAAAGTAGCAAACATAATTCAGTTGCATGATGCCGGAATTACAGGACAAAAAGTTGTTGTAGGCATGCTCGACAGCGGTTATCGGTGGAAGGTTCATGAATCTTTACAGAATCAAAAAGTTATTGCTGAATATGATTTCATTTTCAATGATAATAACACAGCAAATGAACCAAATGATCCTCAGGCAGAAGACAGTCATGGAACTTTGACTTTTTCAGTCATAGGTGGATATAAACCCGGACAATTGATTGGTGCTGCATTTGGGTCGGAATTTTTACTTGCAAAAACTGAGTACGATTCCACCGAGTATGAAAGTGAAGAGGATAACTGGGTTGCCGGCATTGAATGGCTTGAAGCAATGGGTGCCGATGTTGTCAGCAGTTCTCTGGGTTATTCGATTTTCGATGATGGAATGGGGTATTTTTGGGAAAATGGGGATTTTGACGGAAGAACCTCACTTACCGCACAGGCGGCAGTCAGAGCCGCCCGACTCGGAGTCCTGGTCTGTACAGCAATGGGAAATGAAGGAAACGGTGATGGGATCACGGGTACAATGCTGACTCCTGGAGATGCGGATAGTGTTATTTCAGTTGGAGCAGTTTCCTTAAACAATAGACTCGCGATATTTAGTTCTACCGGACCTACTAATGATAACCGCATAAAACCTGACATTGTTGCACCCGGTGTAAATGTGTATCACGCTAAAGTTCCTGGCCCTGATACTTATGGCCGTTCACAGGGAACCTCTCTTGCAACACCGATTGCCGCAGGTTCTGCTGCTTTACTTCTATCAGTTAGACCGGAATTATCACCTGTACAGGTACGTGACTCTCTGAGAAGTACCGCAGCCCCTGCTGATACAGCTGCTCACCGCACTGTTCCTAATAATTTTACCGGATGGGGATTGGTAGATGCTTTTAAGGCGGCTGTATCAATGGGTCCAATATTCAGTAATAAACCAACTGTTAAAATTGATGGAAATCAGGTTATAATTTCGACATACATTCTTTCAAAATATGGAATAATTCCCGATAGTGTGAATTTCATGTATTCGACCATCATGTCAGAAAACTGGATACCATTAACAATGACACTTGACTCCGCAATAGAATATCCCACCTCCGGCCGATATAATGTCACTTTGCCTGCAATGCAACTTGGAACACAGATAAAGTTTTTGATTAGTGGTTACGATAGTTCAGGGCGGTTTTATAATAGTCCTTCTTTTTTTCATCAACCTTACTGGCTCTATTATTACGGTAATGGAGAAGTTCTTGACATACCAGAGTCACATACCGTACCAGATGTTTATTCACTCGAACAGAACTATCCAAACCCGTTCAATAGTTATACATGGATACCATTTTCTGCACGAATTGGGAGTGGATCTCAGCATTTAACTCTTAAAGTTTACAATATTCTGGGAGAACTGATTGCAGTTTTATTTGACGGCTATCCACATTCAGAGAATATGTCTGTTTATTTTGATGCAGGCGGGTTACCGAGCGGTGTATATTTTTATCGTTTATCAACTCCAACAATTTCCATAACAAAAAAGATGATCTTAATCCGTTAATTGCATGTTTCTCGCAAGTATTTCTATAGGATTAAGCGGTAATATAATACTTTTTATCCTGTTTGCTGTTCTTTTTATTATAGTTTCATTTTTATTTTACCGCTATACACTACCCCCGCTTCCTGCCGGTTTGCGTATTATCCTGACATTTTTAAGAGCAACTGTTCTTATTTTGCTTGTCTTTATACTTTTTCAACCTGTTCTTCGATCAATTTACTTTATTCACCAATCTCCGACAGCAGTTATTTTTATAGATAATTCGCGGAGTATGACAATCCATAAGGAAAACGACGATTATAAAAAATTAATTGAGTTGATAAAAAGAAAAAAAATATTTGAGGATATTTCTCCCGATGTTGAACAAAAATATTATCTATTTGATTCTGAGGTACGAGAAATAAATGAAAGTGAAATTCCTTCCATTTCATTTAATGGAAATCAAACTAATATAGATCTGACATTATCGAAACTTAAAGAATATGTTACCCAGCAAAATGTGCAGGCAGCGTTCCTTATATCCGATGGAAATTATACAGCCGGGAAAAATCCGATTCATCAGGTTGAATTACTCGGGATACCTTTATATACAATTGGAGTTGGTGATACAAATGAACAAAAAGATGTGTTAATTCAGAAAGTTCTGACGAATGCAATTGCCTATGCTGAAAACAGAGTTCCTGTTGATGTTACAATAACAAGTTCCGGTATTAATAATCAGACTGTGGAAATTTCACTTGTTGAGGATAAAAGTCAAATCGGGAAAGAATATGTTAAGTTAAATAATCAAACCAGGTCCTATCCCGTAAGATTTTATCTTGAGCCAAAGAGAGAGGGTGTTTATAAATACACCGTACGTGTATCAAAAGTTGAAGGTGAAATTACGGAAAAAAACAACTCGTCAACTTTTTTTATTAAGGTGCTTAAAAGAAAACTAAATATCTTTCTTTTTGCAGGGGCGCCAGGTCCCGACCTCTCGGCAATAAGACAGATTATTGAAAGCGATCAACATTATTCGATAAAACCTTTTATACAGAAGAGTTCGGGCGAATTTTATTTCGCGCAATTAAAAGAAACACAAATTGATAGTGCTGATTGTATAATATTACTCGGTTTTCCATCTCGTGCTACAAATTCGGAAACAATAAATCTAATAAAAGATTGGATTGAAAGAAAAAAGATTCCAATTTTGTTTGTCAACCAGAGATTAACTGACTATAATAAACTTAGATCCTTAAACTCAGTTCTCCCTTTTAGTTGGTCTGGTCAGAGTGGCAATGAAATGTTGGTGACTCCTTATATTCCTGAGGCCCGTAAATCCCATCCTTTTATTCTTCTGGATGGAAATATAAATGAAGAAAGCTGGGTAAATCTGCCTCCGATTTACAAATCTGCGATGACTTTTAATTTAAAAGTAGATGCAGAAATTCTTGTTTCCTGCAGGCACCAGAATATTCAACTTGAGGAACCATTAATTGCACTACGCAATATTAATAACCAGAAATCGATTGCAATTACGGGATATGGAATCTGGCGCTGGTGTTTATTATCACAGGGAAGCGAAGATAGAGAACAACTCCTTAACCGCTTCTTAATGGGTGCGGTTCAGTGGCTAACAACAACCGACAGTAAAGATCCCGTACGTTTGCAAACCACGAAGGAAATTTTTACAACCGCTGAACCAATAGAATTTGTCGGACAGGTTTACGATGAGAGATTGCTGCCTGTGGATGATGCTGAATTCTCAATAGAAATTCAAAGAGGAGAAGAAAAAATACTGACAGAATTAAAAAATATCGGAAACGGTAGATATGAAGGATTTATCAGCAGCATCCCCGAAGGCGATTATAATGTCAAAGGACGTGCCGCTAAAATGGGAAGGTTGTTTGGAGAAGCGGAAACAAGATTCTCTGTGGGTGAAGTTAATCTTGAATACCTTGAGACAAGAATGAATAAAACTCTACTCGAACAAATGGCTGACAGAACCGGCGGAGATTTTTTCCATTTAAGTAAGATTAAGGAGTTGGAAAATAAGATTAAAAAAGAAATTTCATTTACTGAGAGAGAAATAAATAGGACAAGTGAAATTGAACTATGGAATTGGAAGTATTTAGGTGGTATTATAGTAATGATTTTAGCCGTAGAATGGCTAATACGCAAAAGGAATGGTTTGATATGAAACTTTTTTTATACTCCCTTTTTATACTTTCCTCACTTATTTAATGATTTTTTCATTTTCCATTAAGTAAACTGTTTTGTCAATTTTTTTCTTGGAATAATCAAGTTCTGATCCAAGAATGCTATGCGGAATGAGATATACAATCAATGTGATGAGAGCGGCTGCAAATATAACTCTTCTCGGATATTTAAATTTCTTCAACGCAAACAAAGCAAATAACCATGCGAGAATTGCGACGGCGGTTTTATTATCAGTAAGGTCGTGACCAAATGGCCAGCCGGTCCAGAATTCACCAAAGGCATACCATTGCATTATAGGACCGAAAATCAATCCTCCAAGTGCAAGAAAAATGATTGTCCATTTCACGTATTTTAAAAGATTTTGACCGCCTGTAATTGCTTCAAGTCCGGCTCTGTTTGAAAATAGCATTCCTATAAACATTGCGATGATGTGTGCAACGACAATAACAACAGGTACATCCCCGCGAAAGCGTATTATGACCGGCATATTCTCCGGAATGTAGGCACTTTCAACTCCGTTACTTAAATATATACGATACTCAAGTTTCCCAGCTTGCGGTTGATGAGGAAGTACTGCAGAAACTATTCCGTTAGAATATTTCATCGGAACTTCATTGTAATCCCCCTCACTCTTATAATAACGCCATTCTAAAGTTGCATTTATTGCCGAGTCATTAGTTGTAAGGTTGATTGGGCAATCTGTTGGTCCAGCATGCGATCTCTCAAAATGATAAGAGATTTCTCTGCCACCGAAGTTAATTTTCCCCTCAATGGGATAAGTCGGACCGGTGCGACGCTGGTATATTCCTGATCCGATAGTAATAAGAATTGCTGCTCCCCAGTATATTATTGATCGAACCATCTTGCTCCTAAATCTTTAAATTAACGAAAAATTGCAAAATTTATTTGAATTTTCAAAGTATTTCCTTATGTTCACTGTGTATATAACAATAATTACTGAAAAATAGTGCTAACCGAGAAAAAAAATATTAGTATTATACATGGTCATACTCTGGCCGCTTTGTTAAAACTTTATGGGGAGATTATTGGTTGTAATAAATGCAAACGACTTGTAAAATGGAGGAATGAAGTTGCTCGTAAGAAAATTGCAAGATATAAAAAGTGGAAATATTGGGGGAAAGGGGTTCCCGGTTATGGCGATTGTAATGCACGCCTTCTGATTGTTGGACTCGCTCCTGCTGCGCATGGAGGAAATAGAACAGGAAGAATGTTTACAGGAGATAGAAGCGGAGATTTGCTGTTTCGAGCATTGTACAAATACGGTTTTGCCAATCAACCAACTTCCGTCTCAAAAGATGACGGATTAAAGTTACACGATTGTTACATTACCGCTGCCGCACGGTGTGCTCCACCGGAAAATAAGTTAAGTAATAAAGAATTAGAAAATTGTCAAAATTTCCTTTTAACCGAACTACGTTTATTATCACGTATCAAATTGATAATTGCACTTGGAAGAGTTGCATTTAATGCTATTGTCAAATGTTTGAAGATACTCGGAATAGAATTTTTGAATGATAAACCAGAATTTGTTCATGGAAAATATTTTGAAATGAATAATGGCTGGATATTACTTGCATCCTATCATCCAAGTCAGCAGAATACATTCACAGGTAAATTGACAGAGAAAATGTTTTATGATATATTTCGTACAGCAAAAGATTTTATAAATAGAAATAATAAATTTAGAAAAGATAATAATTGAGGATAACGTGGAAAGAGAATTTGAAAATAAAACCTTTATTGTCACGGGCGCATCAAGCGGAATAGGTAAAGCGACTGCCATTCTGGCATTGAAGCGAGGAGCAAATGTTTCGGTTGTCTCACGACGGGAGTCTGAAATGAGAAAAATATTTAACGACTTCCCGGCAGAAAAAACTGAAATTATAGCAGTCGACCTTACCCGTGAAGACGGCCGACAAATGGTAATTAATCGCACTGTAAAAAAATTTGGAGGGATAGATGTACTGGTTAATGCTGCAGGGATTATTGGTAATGGTACTATTGAAAATACCACGCTCGAATTCTGGGATAATATGATGAACGTAAACCTGCGCTCTTTGTTTCATCTGTCTCAATTGGCGCTTCCTTCACTTATTGAACGTAAAGGGAACATAGTCAATGTGTCAAGTGTAACGGGTATCCGTGCTTTTCCTAATGTGCTTGCTTATTGTGTGAGCAAAGCAGGGGTAGATCAACTTACACATTGCGCAGCACTCGAACTCGCACCAAAAGGGGTGAGAGTTAATGCGGTTGACCCCGGTGTGGTTCTTACAGACTTACACCGAAATAGCGGTATGATGGAAGATGCTTATCAAAAATTTATTGAACATAGTAAAACCACACATCCGATTGGAAGAGTCGGTATGCCGGAAGAGATTGCTGAACTTATCCTTTTTCTCGCTTCAGACCGTGCCGGCTGGATAACGGGTGTAAGTTACAGTATTGATGGCGGAAGAGCACAAACGTGTGCGAGGTAGAGAGCGGATGGCAGAGAGCATAGGGTATATAGTTAAGTTGTATGGTAAATTTGAGCCCTAAATAATAGATTTCCCCTCAACTCTAAGCTCTACGCTAAAAATTAATTTCAACAACCACATACAACACTTATGAAAAAAATATCAAATATTTCTTTTGCCACTAAAGCAATACATGGCAGGCATCTCTATGCTTTTAAAGGACCGGTTACATTTCCAATTTATCAGACAAGCAACTACAGGTTCAAGGATTCATATGATGCAGTACGTTTTGCTAAAGGAGATCCTTCGGTGTATGTTTATAGCCGCTATCACAACCCTACTGTTGACGAAGTAGCAGATCGTATCGCATTTATGGAAGGGAATGAATCAGCCCTCTTATTCTCCTCGGGAATGGCCGCAATTACTACATTGATTTTCAGTCTGTGCAAATCACGGGATGAAATTGTCAGTACACCATCTCTCTACGGCGGTACATACAGATTTTTCCGTGATCATTTAATTAATAACGACATACATGTAAAATATGTCGATCCTCTCTCACTTGAAGATTTGTTTTACCTTATTACGCCCAGGACAAAAATTGTTTACTTTGAAACTCCCACAAACCCGACATTAAGTCTGGTTGACATTCAAAAAATAGTCACTATAACGAGAAAGGTAGAGAAAGAACTTAAAAATAAAATTATCATTATAATTGATAATACATTCGCGACTATTTTAAATCAGAATCCTTTTGAGTATGGCGTAGATATTATTGTGGAAAGTTCTACTAAATATCTTGGCGGGCATGCTGATTTAATCGGGGGGGTAGTAATCGGTGGAGAAAAAATTATAAAGAAAATCCGGGAGCATGCAAAATATTTAGGAGGCTGTGCTGATCCATTTGCCGCATTTCTACTGGATAGAAGTCTGAAAACATTTCCTCTTCGGGTACAAAAACAAAATGAAAACGCCATGGCACTTGCTCAATTTCTGGAAAGCCACCCGAAAATTAAGCGAGTCCTTTACCCGGGTTTAAAAAGTCATCCGCAGCATCAACTTGCGCGTAAACAAATGAAGGGAGGTTACGGGGGAATGGTGACCATAGAACTAAAAAATGGCATCAAATCCGCAGTAAAATTGTGCAATAATCTTAAGATTGCAATTAATGCAATGTCACTTGGCGGTGTCGAGACGCTTGTCAGCATCCCCGTATATTCATCTCACATCAATATGAGTGATGAAGAACTTTCAAAGCATGGCGTCACGCCTGGTATGGTTCGTATTTCGGTAGGAATCGAAGGGATCAAAGATTTAATCGCAGATTTCAGACAGGCATTAAAGAAAATCTGAGTTTGTACAGGTAGTAGTCATTTTTAACAAAAATACAATAATAAACATATAAATTATTATGGTTATGGAGTGGCTAAGTCAGATTAACCCGATTATCCAGACATTAATTGCGACAGGTTTTACCTGGTTTCTGACCGCTCTGGGGGCGGGAATGGTTTTTGTTTTTAAAACTGTCAATAAGAAATTACTCGACGGTATGTTAGGTTTTGCCGCAGGAGTCATGATTGCCGCAAGTTTTTGGTCGTTGCTTGCACCGGCACTTGAGATGTCTGAAAGTTCATCCGTTCCTGGCTGGGTTCCTGCTGTGATCGGATTTCTACTGGGTGGAGGATTTTTATGGACAATAGATCATTATTTACCACACCTTCATATAGGATTTCCAATAGACCAGGCGGAGGGAATACGAACAAGGTGGCACAGAAGCATTCTATTGGTGCTTGCTATTACTCTGCATAATATACCCGAAGGATTGGCTGTTGGATTTGCTTTTGGCGCGGTAAGTGCCAATCTACCCTCTGCTTCACTTGCAGGTGCGGTCGCTTTAGCAATTGGTATCGGTATTCAAAACTTCCCGGAAGGAGCAGCAGTTTCCGTTCCACTTCGGAGAGAAGGAATGAGCAGACTAAAAAGTTTTTGGTATGGCCAGTTATCGGGTTTTGTTGAACCCGTAGCAGGTGTTATAGGGGTAGCGGCAGTTATTATGGTAAAATCTCTTTTACCTTATGCTCTATCTTTTGCAGCGGGAGCAATGATTTATGTCGTTGTTGAAGAATTGATACCTGAATCACAGCTGGAAAAAAATACGCATATAGCAACATTCGGAACAATGGTAGGTTTTGCTTTAATGATGCTTCTCGATGTTGCATTCGGATAATAGAAACTCAAGACCGGAAGTGAAGGGAACAGATTGATAGTTTTCTTTAAACTAAATTTAAATCTTTTAATCCTTTTTCTTAATTCTATTTAATTTTCCAAGGAATTCATCCGCCTCCAGACCTGTAAGTCCATATTGCTTTAAACCTTCTTTTGTAATTTTCGAAATATCTAAATGATCTGCTAAAACCGACAATTCCATTCTCGAAAAATGTTCACTGAATAACTGATAATCTTCAAAAGCCTCCCAGGCCAGAGGAACTACACATTTTAGAATTTCAGCCATTGCCTCTGCATATACCCGAATCTCATATTGAGCATGTTTGTCCAGCCTTAATCGAAGAAAATGCAAACAATTATGCAGGTCAATTTTCCAGTACCATTCGGTATAGAGAGATAAAGGCAAGTTTATTCTGGCAAGTTCCCGCGCAATATTATCTTTTAAAAAATCCTCGTAATGTTCATACGTATAACGTTGATCCGAGAGTAGTACCTCAAGGACTTTCTGTCTCAGTTCTGTCGGGACTTCCTCTTCTGAACGACCCTGTTTGTTTTTTACGCTTTGTCTTTTAATGGCGTCTGATTCGGGTACATAGAATTCGTCTTTCATTATTGAGTAGCGACCTGACAGTTCATTAACGCTTGCAGTTCTATGCCGGATCCATTGTCTTGCAACAAAGATTGGAAGTTTTACATGAAATTTTAACTCCACCATTTCAAATGGCGTTGTATGCATATGACGCATCAGGTAGCGTAGTAAAATTCTATCCTCACTTACAGATTTTGTCCCTTTCCCGTATGAAACTCTTGCCGCCTGAACAATCGACTCGTCTCCACCCATATAATCCACAAGCCGCACAAACCCTGCATTTAAACATTTAAACTCTTTGTCAAGAATATCCTCTGCTTTTTTTGTTATTACATGAGCCATAAGTATTGTCCAATATTATTCGGAATTAAATGTAATACTTCAATCAGGAAAATCCAACACTTTTATTTGATAAATTATTCCTCTCCAGATTCGCACATCACCACATTGTAAAATAATAAAAAATCACTTTTTTCCGTATTATTAATTCATTATCTTAAACCATGGTTATTGTATCAGTCGGACTTATTTTCCGTAAAGGTGGCAAAGAAATCCTTCTCTGTCAGAGGAGAGATAATCTGATTTATCCCCTTAAATGGGAATTTCCAGGGGGTAAAGTCAAAGATGACGAAGATAAAGCGGAATGTCTGAAACGTGAACTCCGCGAAGAACTTAATATTACAGTGCATGAGTACAGTCTTTATCACCACAATATTTATAAATATGCGAATGGGTTATTTGATATAAATTATTTTGTGGTGCATAGATATGAGGGTGTTCCAAGTAATAAAGTATTCAATGATATACGCTGGATACCATTAAACCAGATAGAAAAATATAATAATTTGGAGGGGAATATTGATGTTATTCAGAAATTACTAAAAGAATATGCCAGAACAAGCAATTTCTGAATTAAAAACAGTTACTGATCTGATAACTTTATATTCAAGACGCAGGAAAGAGATTAAACGGCGTCTGCGTGATTTTAAGAAAGTAAAATCTTCTGATTACTTTTATGAACTTGTGTACTGCCTGCTCACGCCACAATCAAGTGCAGAAAATGCTCTTTATGTTACAGAAGAACTGCGTAGAAATAATTTTGAGAAGAATGGTTTTAATCCCGAATCAATTCTAAGAAACCGCAATAAATATATTCGATTCCATAAGACCAAATCAAAAAGACTTGTTGCACTTAAATCCTCTTATCCCTTAATTAAAAAAATATTGAGAAGTAAAATTAATAGTCATGATCTGAGAGATTGGCTGGTGAAAAATGTTGATGGCTTTGGTATGAAGGAAGCATCTCATTTTCTCAGAAATATCGGTTACTCGGATCTTGCTATTCTGGATCGACATATTTTAAAATGCCTCCGTCAATTAAAAGTGATTGGAGGATTGCCCGAATCGTTGACAGTGAAAAAATACTTGCAAATAGAAAAAAAATTTAAGAATTTTTCTGATAAATGCGGCATAAGTATGGATGAACTGGATCTGCTGTTCTGGAGTCTTGGTACAGGTAGGATTTTAAAATAAATTTTAACAAAGAATAAAAAGCAATAACTTTTAATAAAATATTTCGTAATAAATTCTGGTATTAATATGAAATTTCTTGTAATAGGCTCGGGAATGATGGGGAGTGCGTTAGCATATGATTTAGTGCACTCTGACGGAGTGGAAAAGGTTATCCTTGCGGATATTAATTTTGATCGTGCAAAAAATTGTGCAGATTCCATAGGCAAAATGGTTGAACCTACGCCACTTGATATCAATTACTACGACAATGTTATTGATACCATGAGTAAAGTTGATGCTGTCTGTGGTGCTTCTTCGTATAATCACAATTTACTCCTCACGAAGGCTGCCATTGAAACAGGTGTCCACTTTTGCGATCTGGGCGGAAATATGGAAGTTGTAGAAAAACAATTATCAATGGATTCAAAAGCAAAGAGTGCAAATGTTTGTATTATACCGAATTGCGGACTTGCACCCGGTCTGGCCGGAATACTGGCGGCAGAAGGGGCGCGACAATTTGATGCTGTACATGATATTCATCTGAGGGTTGGTGGTTTACCAAAAAATCCCAAGCCTCCTCTCAATTATCAGATTGTCTTTTCGGTAGAAGGACTTATTAACGAATACATCGAACCTGCAGAAGTAATTCGTAATGGTGAATTAAAAGAGGTCCCTTCAATGGAAGATTTAGAAGAGATTGAATTTCCTCCACCTTTTAATAAACTTGAAGCATTTAATACATCAGGCGGAGTATCAAAATTAACTCACATGTTCAGAGGGAAAGTACAGAATCTTGATTACAAAACAATAAGATACAAAGGACATTGTGAAAAAATAAAGACACTCATTGATCTTGGCTTTACAAGTTCTGAACCGGTAATGATTGGTAATTCTTTGTCAACGGCAAGGGAATTGTTCCAGGAACTTCTTAAAAAGAAACTACCTTCGTCAGGTCCTGATGTTGTTTTACTTCGTGTATGGATTACAGGAATTAAATCGAATCAGAAAAGAACTTTGACGTATGAAATGATTGACTATTTTGACGATAAAACAAAATTCTCGGCAATGATGCGAACCACATCTTTTCCAACATCAATAATTGCACAGATGATAGTTCGCGGGATTATCACAGAGCGCGGGGTTTTTACACCCGAACAATGCGTTCCTCTTCAACCATTGCTTGAAGAATTGAAAAAAAGAAGTATAATAATTAATTCATCTATCCGTTAAAATTAAAATTTGTATATTAAATAAAATGTTAATCATGTGCCCAGGATGGAGAGAAAAATGAAACGACCCTTGTCTGTTGTAATAATTACTAAGGATAAAAGTACACAGCAGGAAATCCATAAGCGGTATGATGCCTTCACCGCTTTCCCGAGATTGAAGTTGTTTGGAATATTTTTGAGGGCTTTTTTCTCGATATGAAAATATCTAAGATTAGATATAATCTTTGTTTTTTATTTACAACCTTTTTTGTTGTCTCCGGAATACTGAATGCACAAAATTCACTACCTGTTGAATTTACAGCCTCGCCGTCAAAAAAATCTTACATCGGTGTTTTCAATAAAAATGGTATTCTTTATGGTTCATTAAATGATCTTGCGCAAATATTCGGTCTGAGAACGTATATTAATACTGAAACAAAAAAACTTGAAATTGCATCTGAAGAATTAACATTGAAAGTCACGGCAAATAATCCATTTGTAGTAATTACCGATAAAAAGGAAAATGCTAATCTTTTGCAATTACCTGTTCCTGCCATAATGGCTGCGAATTCGTTTTTTGTTCCGCTTGAATCGTTTATGCCGATGTGGAAATCTCTGGTTCCGGAAGAAATAATATTTAAACGAACCGGAATTACGGTCGGAGCCGAATTACCAAAATCTCGTTTTGATGTTACAAGTGTAAGTTTTGAAGAAAAATCCAATGGTTTGTTGATTCGACTAAAATGTACAAAACCAATCACCGATTATGAGTGCTGGCCGAAACAGATTGGTGACGACACCTGGTTATATGTTTCTCTTGCCAATACACGTGCTGATATAAATACCATCCGTGCTATAAAGCCGACAGGAATCGTTAAGCAAATACTCGCTTTTCAATATCCGACATCTGTACAATTAACATTTCGTTTGAGAGGTTCAATTAATCGAGCGGAACCGATAGTTGCTGAAAATAAAACCGATATTCTTCTGGCAATACAAACCTCAACTGTAGAAGAAGCTGCCGCTCGAAAAACCAGGGCTTACGAGCGAGAACTACAACGTCAGCGCGATAAATGGAAAATGGATGTCGTTGTTATAGATGCAGGACATGGAGGCGATGACCCTGGGGCAATAGGTGCAACGGGAATCCGTGAGAAAGACATTACACTTGCCATTGCTCTCAAATTGGGAAAACTAATAGAAAAAAATTTACCGGGAGTGGATGTTGTATATACGCGAAAATCAGATGAATTTGTTGAACTCTATAAAAGAGGGCAAATCGCAAACAAGAATGGAGGCAAATTATTTATCAGTATTCATTGTAATTCAATGCCGAGAAGAAATCGGAGCGAAAACGGTTTTGAAATTTATCTCCTTCGGCCAGGTAAGACAGAGAGCGCACTTAGAATTGCTGAAAAGGAAAATGAGGTTGTAAAACTGGAAAAAGATTATGAAAACCGATATCAACAATTAACAGAAGAGAATTTTATACTTCTAACGATGGCGCAAAGTGCATACGTTAAATATAGCGAACAATTTGCCGAAATACTGACACAGGAAATGGGTAAACATTTAAAATTGTCTAATAATGGAGTAAAGCAGGCAGGATTCTTCGTACTGGTCGGTGCATCAATGCCTAATGTTCTTATTGAAACGGGCTATATCTCAAATCGAGAGGATGAAAAATATTTGAAAAGTTCAAAAGGCCAGCAGGAAGTCGCTGAAGCGATATTTAAAGGAATCAGGCGTTTTAAGGAAGAGTACGAAAAAACTCTAAGGGAAGGAAAAGAAATCGGCACCCGCTAAAATGCTTTTTTAATTTTTTTCTCGCTTGCATATCAGGTCAATTCTGTGTAATTTTTCATAATTAGCTGCAATGTAAAATATTAATTCTATACATTTACACAGACAAAAATGTTAATAAGAACAATACTACTCTTAATTTTCCTTATGAACAATCCAAAAACTTTACATTCAAGGCAAATTGACCAGGATACAATTTCACGTGAAAAGGTTTTTGAAAAACTGTATTCTGACAAAGAACTGGGATGCAGTGTAACAAAAAAAGGAACCATGTTCCGCCTTTTTGCTCCACGCGCAACAAATGTTACACTGGTAATTTTTGAAGATTATTATGACGATGAAGGACAGGAAATACCGATGGTGCGTGATAGCGCAGGTGTATGGGAGTATCTTTCGCTCGGAATGCTCTATGGCAAATATTATGCTTATAGAATCGATGGGCCCTCAGGACGGGGTGAAATGTTCAATCCAAATATACTCATTGCTGATCCCTATTCAAAAGCGGTTGTAACGAAAAATAATTATCACCATAACGCAAAAACGCTGATCATCGATACAAAATATAATTGGGAAGGAGATACCTTTGTTGTCCCGAAAAATCACAATCAACTTGTTATCTATGAAGCACATGTGCGGGATCTGACCGCGCATAGGTCTTCCGGTGTGAAGGCGAGAGGAACTTATTTGGGCTTAACGGAAACGGGTAAGAGAGGCGGACTTTCTTACCTGAAAGATCTTGGTGTGAATGCTGTGGAATTTCTCCCACTACATGAATTCGCAAATATTGAAATACCATATAAAGATAGTAGTGCCGTCACAGACGAAGGCGAAATCAATACGTGGAATCCATACGAGAGAAACCATTGGGGGTATATGACCAGTTACTTTTTTGCGCCTGAATCTTATTATGCCTCAAATGGTAACATGACTCCAGGTGAATATAATGGAATGGGTGGAAAAGCAGTTAAAGAACTAAAAGATTTAATTAAAACTTTGCATAGAGAAGGAATAGCTGTAATACTCGATGTTGTTTATAACCACGTTTCGCACTATGACTATAATCCTTTCAAGTATATAGATAAGTTTTACTATTTTTATACTGATTCCGCAGGTAATTTTATAAAAAAATCAGGATGCGGGAATGACTTTTATACCTCACGGCCAATGGCACGTAAACTTATCGTAGAGAGTATTAAATACTGGATGAAAGAGTATCATGTTGACGGGTTCAGGTTTGATCTTGCGACCATGATTGACTGGCAGACCTGTTCACAAATAATGGTTGAAGCGAGAAAAATAAATCCGAATGTAATTTTAATTGCTGAAGCATGGGGTGGTGGTAAATATGATCTGGCTGGCTTCAGCGATCACGGTTGGGCTTCATGGAATGATCAAATAAGAAATGGAGTAAAAGGTCAAAATCCTATTGATGGGTTGGGTTTTATCTTCGGGAAACATCAGGGAGCAAATAATAAAAAGTCGTATCAAAACTTTTTAACGGGAACTCTTCGTAAAGACGGCGGCATATTTTTAAAGAAGGAACACAGTATAAACTACCTTGAATCGCATGATGACCACACACTATCTGATTTTATCCGTATTGGAACAGGTAGCGTGAAGCCTGATACTAGTATATCTGATATCGCACGGCATACAA
>Ga0073932_1003426_pt1 | contig 21218 bp, 23 predicted proteins | sample DewCreD2012metaG_FD_76967 | JGI IMG/M metagenome (GOLD analysis project Ga0073932, IMG submission 76967) | Hot spring sediment bacterial and archeal communities from British Columbia, Canada, to study Microbial Dark Matter (Phase II) - Dewar... ...
ACCTTTGCTTACTGAGAGAGTGACTTTTTCATCCGTTGGTTTTAGGTAACGTGTTAATTTGACTATGTCTCGTTCGTTGCCTAAGATTAAACCGAAGACCAATGCACTTAATGCCCCGCTGCCTCCTATGCTTTCTGAGACGGCGTAACCTAGCAAGACAATTCCTAACGTCAACATATAGTAAAACGGCATCGCAAGCACTTTTTTTAGTGCAAAAAGCCAAACGAAACCTGCAATTAAGCCAACGATGAGTCCAATCAGAATCTTTCCCGTTATGCCTAACCCTATTGCGAGTAGGTTGGCTTCGCCTGTAACTATTACATCTAGAATAGATAAGCTGATGACAACGCAGAGTATGTCAGTTATTGCTGATTCTAGGATAAGAATCGTGGATCCTTGGTCGCTTAGTTTTATTTTAGATGTTAATGAAATGACTACGATGGAGCTGCTGCCGCCGAATATGCTTCCAAACAGCAAACCATAGATTAGAGGCACCCCGAAAGCGACAACAGTGAAAATGCACACGCCTATTACGCTGAAAACAAAACCCAAAACAGCTAACAAAAGTGCTTTGCGGCTGCTTGATAGGACACGTTTTATGTTTAAGCCCATGCCGCCGTCGAATAGTATGTACGCTAACGCTAGGGCTGCGATGAAGGGGGCAAAGCTTTTGACGCTTGTTGGGTCGAAGACGCCTAAGGCTGGACCGAAGAGGGCGCCCAGAAAGATTAGTATGAGCATGTCGGGTAAACCTGTTTTTTTGAACAGAAAGTTCGCGGTAAACCCAATCAGGACTATGAGAGCGCTTATGGTTAGGGCGATGGATACGGCGTCAGCCAAGTGGTATCATCCGTTATTTGTTGTCTTTGTTTTTAAAATTTACGAAATATCCCTATTTAATATTCTGTATATATTTCCTGACCTTTTAAGAGGGTTAGTCAATAAACGTTGACAAACAAAACCGCTTCTTTGTCAAGGTTTCTTAACGAAAAAAGCTATATGGCAACATAACCGAAGGGTGGGTGTGGGCAGGCATGGTTGGGGTGCTTGGTAAACGGCGAGGGATTCTTTGCATATCAGTTGCGGTTCTGATTGCCGCCTGCTTTTTGAGCATCCAAAGCATCGAACCCGCCAGCAGTTGTTACGGTCCACACATAACCGCAGATATTGACCGCACACAAGTCAACCTAAACGAAACTGTGACTTGCACGGGCAAAGTGTGTCCTGCCGCTGAAAACAAGACTGTACGGTTTGCTTTCACTCGCCCAGACTACACCTACATCGAACAATACGTATTGTCTGATCCGGTCACGGGGAACTTCACAGTTACTCAGAAGCTTGACATGGTGGGGTATTGGAACATTTTTGCCATAGACGGCCACATATGTGACCGATTATTCGCTGAAGTCACGGATCCCCAGAACCCTGATGCGACGCTTCCAACTCCCAGTGTAGCTTTAAACTATAAGCCTAACTATTCTGTCATAGGCGTCACAGCAGTTTTCCTAAGCTTGGGCACGGCTGTGTTCTATTTTGGCACCAAAAATCAGACACGAAAAATCACTGCCATCAGGACTTTTGTTCAGATTGGTTTAATCTTTGTTATCTTCTTCGGCATATTCATCGACCACTACAATTACCCAGTTCCAGCCGCGCAGATTTCAACCCACGAATTAGACATAGCAACTAACGTTTTAGGTGTCGATATGCCTGACGGGCTTCCTTTGCCCCTGTATAGTTGTTACTATCCCTGTGGTAGAATTGGAACCTGCGCTTTGTGGCAAATTCAAGCCTACATTTACCCGTTCTTTGATGTAGGGAGCGGTTGGGGTGTACATTACGCTTCAGAGGGGGTACTTAGGTTGGCGGTGGTTTTCGGCATAATCATCATAGCGGCGATTTTATTGGGGAAGGTTTTCTGCGGTTGGGTTTGCCCCTTTGGTTTGTACTTGGATTTGATGACTCGTCTGCGTAAGGCGCTAAAAATCAAGCGTAGAGCGTTCTCAGAACGGTTTAATGAACGATTCCACCAATTAGGCTACGTTATTTTGGCGCTTACAGTAATTCTCAGCGTAGTTTTCGCCTCCCAAGCCTTGACAGGCACTCAACTTGTTAGTGGAACCGAACGGGGTGGCTACATCTACACCTACTTTTCTGCGCCCTTCTGCCAAGTGTGCCCCATGAAACCGTTATGCCTCTTAGCGGAATCCAGTGTCGGCTTAATGCGACCCGAGTGGCTGGTGCAGAATACAACAGGTCAGTTCTTTGAAGTAGGTTTCTACTTGACCTCAACTAACCTAATCATTTTGGCAATCGTCAGCATTGCAGCGTTCTTCTTTAGGCGTTCATGGTGCCAAATTTGCCCGCTGGGCGCGTTAATCGCTTTGTTCAACCGTTTTCCTCCGTTTAAGTGGATTTCAGGTGTACGCTTGAACAAGGTTGAGGAGAAATGTACCAAATGTGGCATTTGCAAACGTGTTTGCCCGACCCAAGTTAAAGATGTTTACGAAAAGAAGGGCGGGGACGTAGCCAACTCGCAGTGTATCTATTGTTTGCGTTGTGTAGAGATGTGTCCACAGGAGGATTGCCTGCAACTTAAGCTTTTGGGCAAGAAAGTTGCTACGTCAAGGAACTGGTTAAATAAATCTGACACACTAAAATTGGAGTAAAAGAGATATGACAATGCAGAAAAAAGTAGTTGTAGTTGTTGCGGTTGCGATTTTGGCTGTGTCCCTTCTGGCAGGTTTTGTCTTCACAGAATCCCCTCAAGCAAGTCAGCAACAGCAAACAGTCCTGCAAAACATCATAATCAGACCGGACGGCAGCTTTACACCCGCCGACGCACCTATCGCACGCAACGGCGAAGTTTACACTTTTACAGACAACATCTACGGTACAGTAAAAATCCAGAAAAGCAACATTATACTCGACGGTGCAGGCTACACGTTAAGTGGTCCTTACAATGGGTCGCAGGTAAACGTGTGGGTAGTCGGCAACGGTCCCAATCAGTCACCAGATTTAGTTGCTGAGTACATAATCGGCGTGGATTTAGGCGGCAAAACAGTGGAAGGCATAACAATTCAAAACCTCAACGTTAAGAACTTTAGCATCGGCATGTACATGTGGACAAAAAACAACACCGTAACCCATTGTGCAGTTTCAGAGAGCATCTTGGGTATAATGTTGTCAGGTTCAAACACAACTGTCACCAACAACTACCTTGCATACAACAAGCAAGGCCTATTCTTTGGTTTCAACGGAGAAAATGAGTTAATCCCCTCAGACGTCCACATTAGCCAAAACGGTTTTGTCGAGAACGAGGTGCAGATTAACGGCTGCTTCTGCGAAGATTACCCCGAAAACGAGGAGCCACACGCGTGGGATAACGGTAGAGAGGGCAACTACTGGAGTGACTACAACGGCACCGACGCAGACAAAGACGGAATCGGCGACACCGCCTACGTGGTTGATGTTCAAAACCAAGACCGCTATCCACTGATGACAAACCCCGCGCAGATACCAACCCCCACGACACAGGCAACCCAGGCTTTGCCGATGCAGTGGTTGACCTTTATTGCAGGTGCAGCGTTGGTTGCAGTAGTGACTTTCGTTTTGGTTCGCAGGTTTAACAAGCCGCAATAGTCTTGTACGTTACTCTTTTATCTTCTAATCTGATTAAGTGTTAGAGGGGTTGTTTTACAGTGAAGGTTGTTGCGTTTAATGGAAGTCCAAGAAAAGACGGAAACACCGCCGCTTTAATCAATCATGTCATTAAAGAACTTCAAGCAGAAGGAATCCAAACAGAATTCATCCAACTCGGCGGCCAACAAATCCATGGCTGCATGGCCTGTGGGACCTGTTGGAAACTCAAAAACAAAGAATGCAAAATAGTAAACGACATCATCAACCAATACATCAAAAAGATTGCTGAAGCCGACGGCGTAATCCTTGGTTCCCCGACGTACTTTTCGATGATGACCCCCGAGTTGAAGGCGCTCATCGACCGCGCGGGGTACGTTGCCATGGCGAATGATTACATGTTTAGGCGTAAAGTGGGTGCTGCAGTTGTTGCGGTCCGCAGGGCAGGAGCCATTCCAACGTTTGATGCTATAAACAACTTTTTCCTCATAAGCGAAATGATAATCCCCGGCTCGTCCTACTGGAATGTGGGTGTGGGGTTAAACAAGGGTGATGTTGAAATGGATGAGGATGGGCTGGAGACGATGGCGACTTTGGGCAAGAACATGGCTTGGCTAATTAAGAAACTGCAACCCAAAACTGCTGATGAATCGGCTCAATCTTCTTTTTTCAATCAAACCTAAAACTGAAAAACAAAAGTGGGGAAGTGCCGTTTAGGCACTCTTTTTTACTTCATTATGGCTGCGAGGTCTTCGTCTGCTGTCTTTATGGGCATGATGTTGAATTTTTCGACGAGCACTTTTAGGATGCCTGGTGTGATGAAGGCGGGGAGGCTTGGTCCGATGCGGATGTCTTTTATGCCCAAGTACAGCAGCGACAGCAATATGGCGCAAGCTTTCTGTTCATACCATGATAGCACCATCGAGAGTGGTAGGTCGTTGACGCCGACTTTGAATGCGTCTGCGAGTGCCATGGCGATTTTTACTGCGCTGTAGGCGTCGTTGCATTGGCCGATGTCGAGGAGTCGTGGGATGTCGTCGATTGTGCCGAGTTCTTTGTCGAAGAAGCGGAATTTGCCGCATGCCAACGTTAGGATGATGGTGTTTTTGGGTGCTTTTTCTACGAATTCGGTGTAGTAGCTGCGTCCAGGTTTAGCTCCGTCGCATCCGCCGACAAGGATGAAGCGTTTGATGTGGCCGTTCTTGACTGACTCTATGACTTTGCCTGCTACGCTTAGGACTGCGTTTCTGCCGAATCCGACAAGAACTGATTTGCCTTCCACATCATCTGGGAACCCTGGCAATTCGAGTGCTTTGTTGATGACTGGTGTGAAGTCTTTGCCCTCAATGTGGGTGACGCCTGGGTAGCCGACGGGGCCCGAGGTGAAGATGTTGCCTTTGTAGCTTTCGACAGGGCGCTGGATGCAGTTGGTGGTCATGAGGATGGCGCCTGGGAACTGGGCGAATTCTTTCTGTTGGTTTTGCCATGCTGTGCCATAGTGGCCGTAGAAGTGTGGGTACGCTTTGAGTTTGGGGTAGCCGTGGGTGGGGAGCATTTCGCCGTGTGTGTAGACTGTGATGCCTTTGCCTTCGGTTTGTTTTAGTATGTGTTCTAAGTCTATGAGGTCGTGTCCTGAGACAAGGATGGCTTTGCCTTTTTTGTGACCAAGCGGCACTTTGGTGGGGACGGGGTGGCCGTAGGTTTCGGTGTTGCCTGCGTCCAGCAGCTCCATGGCGCGGATGTTGATTTCTCCGCATTTGAAGACTAAACCGACAAATTCGTTTACGCCCAGAGCCTTGTCCAGCGGGGCGGCTAAGCCTTCGTAGATGAAGTCGAAGACTTTTTGGTCTTTTTTGCCCAGTAGGTATGCGTGGTAGGTGTAGGCGGCGACTCCTTTAAGTCCAAAAGTGAGTAGCCACTGCAGCGAATGCAGGTCTGGGTTTATGGTTGGGTCAGAGTTTATGCCGTGTTGTTTGCCCTGTGCAACTAAACCCTCGATTGTGCTTTCAAGCGGCGTATGCGGTACAGTTACGTTGGTTTGTTTGTGTAGTTGTTCGTGGAGTTCAGCTGTTTTCTTTATGTAAGCTACGATTGCTTCTGGGTCAAAGTTCACGTTAGTTAACGTGGCGAATAGTGCTTCGCATACGAATGCGTCGACTTTGTTGTCTGTCCAGCCTGTTTTTCTTGCTTGGAGTGCATGTTGGCTTAGTTCTCTAAGTTTGTATACTAGGAGGTCTTGGAGGTTGGCGACTTCGGGTGTTTTGCCGCAGACTCCTGCGACGGTGCAGCCTGTTCCTTTGGCTGTTTGTTCACATTGGTAACAGAACATTTGGTTTTGGCTCATAACTGTTCACTATACACAGTAGATGGGTGGTTTTGTAAATAGATATTGCCCCTAACATCTTAGGGATATCGCCTGAATTACTCAGTGCAACTAAAGTTCCCGCTTAAAATAATGCTCAAGCAGACGCCGCGTTCCCCGCCGCATAATCTCAGACAACGTCGCAGGACTTATCCCAAGCTTCTTAGACAACTCAGTCGTGTCGATTTGTCTGGGAAAATCAAAAAATCCACTTTTCAGAGCTAACCAAAAAATTCGCTCCTGATTCTCCGTTAAAACCCCGATTTGCTGCTCAAACTTGCCCACTTTACGCACATTAACCTTGTAGCCTGCTTTCTCCAAATCAGAAATAATGCCCCTATACGCGTCGGGGGTAGGCACCATAAAACTGTAGCTTATGATGTTTCCCTGCACGCTTTTCCCTGAAACCAAAAAAGCATCATGCCCCAAAATCGTGTTACAAACTCCGCAGCCTTCGCTCTCCAGCCAAACCGCGGATTTGCCTTCCACGTGGCCTTTGGCGGTGAGTTCTTTGGGGACTTTCTTTGCTTGTTCTTCACCTAAATCCATGAGGTGCCGAACCGAACCTGTGGTGGAGCTGCGTACGTCGACTACTTTTAGGTGTTTGAAGCCGAGTGCTGCGAGTTTTTTGACCATGTGGCATTCTTTGTTTTCGATTTCTATAACGACGTGGTAGGGTTCCCGCCAAGTGTCAACCAAACCTATCAACCCTTGCAAGTTAAAGTGGACGTTGCAGTTAAAGGATTGCTTACTGCATGTTCAGTTCTATACCTGGAATCCGTTTTTTCTCGTAGACGATATCCATAATTTTTGAGAAGGAAGTTATCCATATTAGGTAGATGATTCCGATAACAATCCAGACAGGCAGGATTTGAAAAGTAGAAAACCTAAGTGCTATGCCTGCCGCTGTTAAATCAAATAAGCCAACAAAGGCTAAGGCTGAAGTGCTTTTTGTCAACGAGCAAAACTCGTTTGTCCATGATGGAATTACTATTCTATATGCCTGCGGCAGAATTACATGTCGGAGTGTTTGTGCTCGGGACATTCCTGTCGATAAACCTGCATCCATTTGGTCGTTAAATATGGTTTCGATTGCCCCTTTCATGTATCCTTTCTGGTATCCGCCGCTGTTCAATCCAAAGACTAAGAACGCTAACACGGCATGGTCAATCTGGATATTAATTATTGCAGGAACCGCATATACTGCTATGAACAATTGAACAAACAGGGGGCTTCCACGGAAGAATTCAACGTAGACAGCTATGAGTGCTTTGATGGTTTTGCCGCCGTAAATGTCGCCGATTGATAACAGTGTTCCGATTCCTAGTCCGAGGAGTACACCGAACAATGTTATAGATACAGTTAGCGTTAAACCTTCTATAATCAGTGTCCACGTGTAAGGGTCGGATAGGAATTCAAACATTCATTTATTCCCTTGTTGTTCGATTGATTATTCTTGTCATGAACTGTTTTGCTCTATCTGTATTTGGCGCGTTGAAGAATAACGATGGAGGTCCAGTTTCGATGATTCGTCCTTCATCGTAAAATATCATTTCCTCAGCTACTTCTTTAGCAAACGGCATTTCATGGCTCACGATAAGCATGGTTGTGCCTTCTTTAGCTAAGTCGCGCAGTGTATCTATGACTTCTCCTGTAAGTTCAGGATCCAAAGCTGAGGTGGGTTCGTCAAGTAGGATTATGTCGGGGTTGCGTGCTATGGCTCTGGCTATGCCAACTCGCTGGGCTTGCCCGCCAGACATTTGAGAAGGATACTTGTTGACGCATTCAGTGACTTTTACCTCTTCTAAAGCGGCCAAAGCCCGTTTTTTTGCTTCTTCTTTCGGCAACTTCAAAACCTGCCTAAGTGCCAACTCGACATTGCCTAAGGCAGTGAGATGCCTAAACAAGTATATGTGTTGAAATACAAATCCAATTTTTGCACGCGCTTTGTTAAGGTCTACACCTGGTTTAGTTAAGCATAGATCTCCGAGGTAAATTTCTCCTTTATCTGGAAAATCAAGCATAGACATGCAACGAAGAATGGTGCTTTTACCTGAACCGCTTGGCCCAAAGATTAGTTTAATGTCGCCCTTGCGAATTTGTAGAGAGACATCTTTGGCGGCTTCAACATATTTCATTTCGCCTTTTTTGTCGCCTTTGATTTTGTAAGTTTTGTATACGTGTTTTGCTTCCATCACGATTTCGTTCATTTTTCTACAGTCCTAGTTTTCTCTTTCTTTTTGTTCCCCATCTATCAAGCCAGAAAGCGATTGGAAAAGTTAACGCCACATAAATCAAGGCGGCCAAAATGAATGGTGTAACAACGTCGTAGGGCGGTGAGCTTTTAATTTGTATCGCCCTCGTCATGACTTCAGCTAAGCCGCCGATAACGTAGACATATGCGGAATCTTTTATTAGTAAAGCGTATTCACTGCCTAAGCCTGGTGTTGAGTAAGTAAAAACTTGCGGAACCATAATGTGCCAAATTGCCCTCCATTTGGAGAAACCAACTGATTGGCCCGCAATCATTTGTTCATCTCCAACGCCATGTATTGCGCCTCGATAAATTTGGGATTGATTTGCGCCGCTTCTTAAACCAAGCACAAAACACGCAACAAAGAAGGCACTGTTGAAGGGTATTGGGAAATATGGACCTAAACCAAAAAATATCATAAGCATTAAGACGATTTCAGGAATACCTCGGAAAACTTTTTCGTACGCGTCAACTACGAAACCGACTTCTTTTTCATAGACTCTGATGAACGCTAAGGGTAGACCTACTGCTATCCCTACTAGAAAAGAAATAAGGGAAATGGAAAGAGTTAGTGGGACTCCTTCCAAGAGGTATATTAGTTGTTGTCCAACGTCCAATACGTATCACGTGTGTCTATGCGTGCCATTTTGCTTTTAATTCAGCTACTGTTCCGTCGTAGATTAAATCTGCAAGTGCCCCGTTCATTTTGTCAAGCAACGTTGTTGAACCTTTGGCAGTTAAGAACGCAACTGGGTAGTATGGGTGACTATAGACAGCGCTGGCTGGTTTTCCATCTTGCTGGAACTGAGCAATCCAAGTGGTCGTGATTGGTGTTTCTGCGTAGACTGCTTGGACGCTTGGGTTCGCGCTTACCATGTCTTGAAATGGTGCCGCTGAATCACTCCATGTTTTTATTGTTACGCCTGCAGCGCGAAGTTCTTCTTCTTGAACGTTTCCAGACTGAACTCCGACAGTGATGCCTAACGTTTTGAATTCAGACAATGAATGTATTGTGGTTATGCCTTTGGCTGTCATTGTGCTTTGGAGCATTACTATTTGTCCTTCAGTCGTACTGTGGGGCAGAGTAAATGAAACCTGCTCGAGTCTCTCTGGTGTTACTGAGAAACCGCTAACGCCCATGTCAAGTTGACCGCCTTGTACTGAGAGAATAATGTTGTCAAATGCGACACTATTCCATTCTATCGTTAAACCTAACTTCTTTGCACATGCATCGGCTAAGTCAACTTCGAATCCTACAATTTTTCCGTTTTCCATTAGTTGATAGGGTGGCCAAGTTGGGTCTGTTCCGACGCGGATGGTTTTGGTTGCTTGAATGTGTTCCCAGACGGTATCTGTTCCCGATGAATTCTGAGGCAGAATTAGAGGACTTGCGACAATTCCCGCTGAAAATCCTACAAGGAGCATTATCACAACTAAAGCTACTGTTAATATTTTTGCCATTTTACTTCTCCCTTGCTCCCTAATCAACGCTTTTTGTATTTAAGCTTAAGCATTCTCACAGAATTTCGCTATTTTTTCACACTGATTTTTTTATCTTTGACCGAAACGAGCACGATAGCTATGACTATAAGGAAAGCGCCGATTGTGGAGAAAATCGTTATCGGCTCTCTTAAAATCAGAATCGACAAGATTACAGCAACAACTATTTCTGACAGCAACAGCACGGTTGAAGTTGACGCTGAAAGATGCTTCAAACCTTCCAGCCACAAGTAATACGGGATAACCCAGCAGACAATGGCTGTCCAGAAAACCCCCAGCCACGCCCAACCAGACAGAGCAAAAAAGTCCGGGCCAGCAAAAACCGTAAACGGAACAATGCATACAAAAGTGAAAACCAAAACCCACGTCATAGATTGGAAAGTCTCCGAAGTGGAGTGCATCACTAATTTCTTATTGTAGATCATAAACACCGCCCAAGTTACCCCTGAAATAATCAGCAAAATATCCCCCAACAGTTGCCCCTCAGTTAATGAGGCGAAATCAAGGTTGGTGCTGACAAAAACTATGCCCAGCAACCCAAAGAGTACACCTGCAATTTTTTTGCTGGAAAAATGTTCCCCTAACAATTTCGGGCTCATGACGGCGACCCATATTGCGCTGAGGTTGATGAAAAGAGCTGCTTTCGCCGCTGAAGTGAATGGCATGCCCACGTATTGCAACAGGTAGCCTGCGGCGTTTGCAACGCCTAAGAAAACCATCAATTTCATGTTGGGTTTTGCGAATTTGAGTTTTTTCAGCGCCGCCATGATTAGAACTAAAGTTACAGAGGAAACTAGGAACCGCCAAAATAGGAATGTGATTGGGTCGATTGTTTCTAAGCCGATTTTTATTATTGGGAATGAGGTGCCCCATAGTGCGCCTGCGAGTAGGGTGAGGAGGATGGCTTTGTTTTTCTGTGAGAACAGGTTGTGGGGCACGCGGGGGTCTCCGATGGTTTGCTTTGATTGGTTGTTTTGTGGATAAAACGTTTTTGCTCCTTATGGCAGACAAATAGCCGCCGTTTTGCATACTTTTAAATAGCGCTAACTGCAGATATGCATACAACCACAAACAAAGGAGGGAGAAGGGTGAAAAAAATCTACCTCGCAATAATATGCCTCGCCGCAGCCGCGGGATTGCTCTTCTGGAGTCTCGGCGTAGCATCAGACTTCTTCAGATCCAAAGCGTTTTCCTCTTTCTGGTGGCTAAGCTACGAACAAGCACACATGGCAGAGTTCTTGGCCCTTACAATCGGAGGCGCCGCGCTCATGGTAGGCATAAACTTCTGGGTATTCCGAGAAGAAAAGAAGCCAAAACTGCCAAAAAACGATTAGCCCCGCAGCCCTCATAACTGAAGCTTAATACGGCTGTTCATATCCGACTAACTGGTATGAACAGAATCCGCGTAGCACTCGTAGGAGACAGCATAACCGAGCTATCAGGATACCCCGATTACCTAGCCAACTTACTCGGCACAAACTTTGAAGTAAAAAATTTCGGCGTCTCAGGCTCAAACGCGCTACTGGACGCCCCTTATCCATACCTTTCCACTTCCGCATTAAGAGATTCCTTAACATTTCAACCCAACGCAGTCGTCGTCATGCTTGGAACCAACGACGCCAGCATTGAATTAGAGCCATACTTGGGCAATTTGGAGCAAGATTACACAATGTTAATCCAAAAGTTCCAAACATCCTCAACCAAACCGCGGGTTTGGCTTGCTAAACCGCCTCACATTTACGGCGAAATGCATGGGTTGAGCAACCCCATTTTGGAGCAACAGATAATTCCCTCGATTGAGCAAGTAGCTAAACGTTTGGGGTTGCCTTTAATTGACGTTCATTCAGCGTTAAATAGCCCTCGTTTCTTTTTGGATGGCGTTCACCCCAACGATTTAGGTGCAAAAGCCATCGCAGAAGCCGTCTACAGGGCAATAAAGGCGCGTTTTTGATGGTAAAAATTGATTGTTGAACCGTAAACTAAAATTATAAGCGGCACGTTGAGCTTAAAAGATTCATTTGGACAAAGATACACGTAGAAAGAAGACGTTGCATGCGTTTGGTTTAATCGCGTTAATCGTCTTGTCTTCTTTAGCTGTGCTGAATTTTGGTTACGTCGCCAAAGCTCAACCCATACGCGTTGCCTGTGTAGGTGACAGCATAACTTTTGGCGGTTACCCGAATGTGCTTCAGGAAATGCTTGGTTATGGCTATCAGGTGAGAAACTTTGGGGTCTGCGGCGCAACAGTCTCAAACACTTCAAAAATACCCTACATGGATCAGCCTGAATTCAAGAAAGCCTTAGAATTCGACCCCGACATAATCGTGATAATGCTTGGCACCAACGACGCCAACCCAGAGATCGCCTACAGCACAGAAAGCTTCGAAGCTGACTATGCACAGTTAATCAGCGCTTTCCAAGCGCTTAGCGGAAAAGAGGCAATTTGGATCGTTAAGTCACCGCCCATTTTTGCAACTGACTCCGCCTACAACAACACCTACCTATCTGAATCGGTGCTTCCCAAAATAAACAACCTGTCTTATTCACTAAACCTGCCAGTAATCGACATAAACAGCGCCTGTGCTGAGTACGAAGAATACTTCTGTGATGGCGTCCACCCCAGCAGTGAAGGTGCAGCGCTTATTGCATCAAACGTCTACGACGCAATCACTTTTCCTGACGGTTCCCCCGATTACACGTACACCGAAAGCGCCTACTACGATTATCAATCGCCCTGAATATGAAAAATGTTATAATTTGTCAGTCATCCAAAGATATTGATGTCAGGGCAAGACCAAACCACCCCTAAAAACGTGGCTATCGACCTTCCTGTTGATCTTATCCGCACCGTTGCCATAGTCTTAGTTATTCTTCTCCACGCCTCGATTGAGCCGAACCCAAACGTTGACTTCATGTCCCCTCAAGGCGTAGAACTCTGGTGGGTATCCAACGTCTACGATTCCATCGGTCGCATGTGCATTCCCCTCTTTGTGATGCTGACAGGTGCACTGCTGCTTCAACCAAGCAAAGCTGAGGAGCCGCTTAGGGTGTTCTTTAAGAAGCGTTGGAGCCGCATTGGGATTCCGATAATTTTTTGGAACATCGTCTTTTTTGTTTGGATTTTCACCGTTAAAGAGCAACCGTTTAGCGTCGTTGCTGTTGTGCAGGGGTTGCTGGCGGGGCCTTATGTGCATTTCTGGTACCTCTACGTCTTGATTGGACTGTACTTAGTTACGCCTCTTCTGCGGGTAATCGTAGCCCACGCCGATTGGAAGCTTATCCGCTATTTTCTGGTCGTTTGGTTCTTGGGTACAGGCATAATACCGCTCTTATTCCTGTGCTCCAGTATAAGCCCGCAGGCAGTGTGGTTTAGAGACAGCGTTTTCATCTTAACCGGGCTGGTTGGATACTACCTTTTTGGAGCATACGCGACGCAGATAAGGGTTCGAGCGGGGGTTTTGTGGACGGGGTTGATTTTAAGCACGCTGTGGACGATTTTGGGAACCTACCTTTTGGTCGGAACATTGGGGGAAGCGTACGACCAGTTTTTCCTTGACGCCTCCAGCATCAGCGTAATATTGGCGTCATTATCGTTATTCCTCATCTTAACGGCAATACCCAATCGAGCCATCAAAAACAGGTTACCCCTCGGTAGCCGAGTGCTCAAAGCCATAAGCCAAAACACCCTGCCAATCTACATTTTCCATGTCATAGTATTAGAGGCTCTACAGTACGGGTATTTGGGTTTCAAAGTAAGCGTAACCACGATCAACCCGATAGTTTCGGTTCCCTTAGTAACCATCTTAACGCTAATGATTTGCTTAGTCATATTTGTCCCACTAAAAAAACTGCCCTACGTTAAGAGAATAATAGGGTAACCAAGAAAAGGGTAAAGACTTATGTTTACTAAATACAAAAGGCTGATTTGGAGGAACCGTTTTGGGAAACAGGGAAACTGCAACTCGCTCCTTTAAGCTTAAGCAGTTTCTAAGCCTTCACTATCCACTGTTTGCGGTTTTGATTGCATTTTTTATGGTTTCAATCTCCCTTGGACCCTACACCAACGGGGACACCCAATGGGAAATGGACGCCGTAGAAGGAGTTTTAAACACGGGGTTGCCATACGCGAACGGGTACTTGATGGATCAGCCGCCAGTCGGGTTCTACCTCCAAGCCCTCTGGTTCACAGCGTTCGGTGTCTCAATCGCTAATGGCGTTTTTTTGGTGACGCTGTTTGGGGTGGGTTGTGTGGCTTTAGTTTATGGTTTGGGCACTTTATTCTATGGTCGAACGGCAGGGTTTTTTGCTGCTCTAATGTTTGCTTTTAGTCCATGGCACCTTATTCTGTCTCGAACGTTCCTAATTGACACGCAGTGTTTGTTTTTCAGTTTGCTAGGCATGTTCGTTGGTTTACTTGCCCTTAAAAGAGGTTCTTTTAGGCTCTTTTTGCTATCTGCACTGGTTTTCGCAGTAGCCTTCAACACAAAACTGTATGCTGTGTTCTCTTTAATTCCAATTCTAATTTTCCTCTACCAAGCTAAACGCACGCAGCCAAAGAATTTCGCAATATGGCTTGCCGCCTTTGCTGTTCCCGTCTTAATTTCATCAGTCATCTGGTACGAAATAATCACCGCCTCAGACTTATACGCCATCTTTTTACACACTGACTTCTCCGTGCCCATACCCGATTTAGCTAACCCGACACCGTTTTTTGCAACAAACTTTCTAGTCAGCTACGGATTAGGATGGTTCTTCCTTGACGCAGTAATCCTTTCAGGGGTTTTTTCGCTGTGGCAGAGGCAACTTTTTCGAGACTTCAGGCTTTCTGATGCGACCTGCGTGGTAGTGATAGTGTGTGTTTTATGTGTCAACATAATTTTGGGGGCAATTTTAGATCTCAAAGCGCCATTCTTAAACACCATCAAATACAGCTACCAAGCGCTACCTTTCTTCAGCCTTCTGGCGGCTGCAATAGTTACAAAAAGCTCCGCTTTGTTTAAGGCAAGCAGGTTAAGCATTGGATTAAAAAAACACCTTTTTGTTGGACTGACCGCTTTTGCGGTTAGCTTGGTGACTGCAGCGATTTTTTACAACATGTACTTTGTGCATTTGTTCTCTACTTGGGAGTACTTGATTTTCAAAGTTGACCCAAACATCAACGTCGGCTATTCGCTTTTTAATTTTCAGGCGATCAGTGCTGATAGCCCTTTGATGTTTTTGCAGTATTTAGGGTTTGCACTCGCCTTATCGGGAGCACTCTGGGTAAGTCGAAACAAAATTATGTTGTCACTAAAGAAAATCCATGTTGTTCTTTGAAATTACATGTTTGATTTATAATCTGTTCGAGGGGTTGTGGTTACCAGTTTAGTACTTCTGCTGTATAAGCTGCACATTTTAGCGGTAGCCATTTTAAGCGTTAATATCAAAAAAACCTCTCGATCTCGATTTAAAAAGCTTAGTTTAGGCTTCTTTTTCTTCTAACGTTTTTGTCTATCAATGCAGTGTAGTTGGATTGTGTAGTATGATGGAAAGGGTAAAGCAGACAAAACGGGTTCTCAACGAATTAACAGATAGCTACGTGGAGCTCCACAAATCAATAAAGACCACCGCCCAAACAGCAGCCAAAACAAAGAAGCTTTGGCGAGAAGGCAACAAATCTAGGCTCATAAAAATCGGTGTAGCATGCATTGTATTTCCTGATCCTTCGCCAGTTACCGAAATCATAGGGGCTGGCTTCTTGGTGGCAGGCGCAGTGCAAATGGGCATACAGAAAAGAACACTCTATGTCTGTGACCTAAAAAAGAACCTCGAAGGTATCCAAAGAGAACTAAGCGCTACCCAAATGAGTTTACGTACCTAACAAGTCTTATTTAGTTGATTTATCCATCCATACAAGGAAGCGATTAAGCATGCAAAACGACACAGAAACCAAAATCAAACAAGACATCCTAGCCGAAATTCAGACGCTTGAAGAAAACTACAAAATAATATACGGCTTCATAGCGGGAACAGACTATGATCCCTCAACCATTGGAACAAGCATGCAAACCTTCAAAGACAGCCTCAGCCGCGCAAGCGCCTACGTCTTAGCACTCTACAACCTTAAAGGCAGAAGAGTCAACATACCTTGGGAATCACTTTTCACAAGCCTAGATTACGCTCTGGCCACACTTTCTACATCCGCGACCATTAAACAGCGAGATGCGGTACGAGCAATTCTGTCGATGTCGCAGGAACAGATGGGGCAGGTTTTGTCGTATTTTGCTGCGCTAAAAGAATCACTCAAATCATAACTCTTCTAAACGTAACCTTTTAATTCAGAAGCAGCCCTCCTTTCTATTAGGGTACTCAGGGCAACCGGGATGTTTTAAATATGAATATTCTTCGAGTAGGAAACATAATTGCATTAATCGTAACCTTGATAGTTAACGGCTTAGCAAGCACCACATTGCTCAACGGAAGAACAACAGCAGAGGTCTCTGACACCTACTTCACACTCATCACACCTGCTGGCTACGTTTTTAGCATCTGGGGCGTAATCTACATCCTACTCGCAGCCTTCGCTATCTACCAAGCCCTGCCCAGCCAAAAAGACAAAACCTACCAAAAACAAATCGGAGCCCTATTCATCCTAAGTAGCGTATTCAACTGTGTTTGGCTTTTCCTGTGGCAATACGACTACATCACACTTTCAGTGATTGTCATGTTTGCTCTACTTGCAACACTGATTACGATCTATACCCGTTTAGGTATAGGAAAAACCAAGGCGCCTTTAATGGAGCAACTGCTAATCAGAACCCCGTTTAGTGTCTATTTAGGCTGGATAACGATTGCAACCATAGCAAACGTTTCAGCGGCTTTGGTTTCGTTAAATTGGGGTGGTTTAGGCTTAAGTGCAGATACTTGGGCAGTCGTGGTTCTTTTGGTCGCCTTGGTTGTAGCTTTAGCGGTTATCTTTACACGTCGCGATATTGCATATAGTTTAGTGATTATTTGGGCATTAGCTGGAATAGCCGTAAACCAAAGCAGCTACCCAAATATCGTCCTTACAATTGAGGTTGCAATCGCAATCATAATTGTAGGCTTGATTGCTTCATTGATTGCTTCTCGACTTAGGCATCGGAGAAAGCAAATCTAAATGAAACGCAAGATTCTCCTCTACGAAATAGTCGGCATAGTATTCATCATTATGTTAGGAAGTTTGCTTCATTTTACCTATGAAATCTCAGGCGACAATGCGTTGGTGGGTGTTTTTTCTGCAGTGAACGAAAGCGTCTGGGAACACCTTAAACTGGCGTTTTGGCCCGCCATGCTATTTGCGTTAATAGAGTTTGTTCCGTTGAAGCGTTTTGCGCAGAATTTTGTGTTGGCAAAAAGCGTGAGTGTATATGTTATGGTTGCTGTGATTCCAGCAATATTTTACAGCTATACCGCCTTCACTGGTGAGAACTTATTAGCTGTAGACATAGGGTCTTTTTTGGCAGCTGTTGTTATTGGGCAACTTGTAAGCTACAAACTCTTAACCTATCGCACTCTAAGCGTTAAAGCTCAGTGGATTGCGTTATTCTTTGTGATTTTACTTGCCGTATTGTTCGTGGTGTTTACTTTTGTTCCACCACATCTTCCCATCTTTGAAGACCCAATCACTGGCAACTACGGAATATGCTGAGCATTTAATTAAAACGGCTGCATCTAGAAACACACCAGTGAATCATCATGGCATACACACGCGACGAAAAAGAAAAACTAGAAGTTGATTATCCGCTGGAGAAGGTTTGGGCAGCGATCCCGCAGGCAGTTAAAGCCTTAGAGTGGACTATTCAAGAAAAAGATGACTCCGCCCACAAGGCGAAGTTGAAGACTAAAGGCGGCTTCCTCTCTTATAGCACGATCATAGAGGTAGAGTTGGTGGCTGCAGAAGAAAAATCGCGCATGTTTTTAACCGCTGAGACACCTGTTACCACGATTACGTCGATGGTGGATTTTGGCAAGACAAGGGACCGCATAGAACAATTTATCGGCGTATTGGCGGGTGTCTTAAAGAAACCTGAAGGCAAGAAAAAGAAATCTGCCTCAAAAATGAGCACGGATCTTAAATAACCTATCAAATGGTAACTTGATTCTTCTGTTCAAAGCAAACCACAGTTTTCTCGACACATTGTGACTTCTTTAAATAAGGGAGGGGAGGTAGCGGCAGAGACGTCGCGTGGTTTCAACATGAAAGAAAAAGTTCACGTTAATGTAGCGCTTTTAGAACCTGCTCGTAATAGCGTGGACAATAGGTAAGCGTCACCTGCAGAAAACTTCCTTTGGGCGATGTCAATTCTTCAAGGTTCCCTTCAACAATGATTGTTTCGTCGCGTTGGACTTGCTGGCGGAACTCTTCCATGTAACTGAAAACTCGGACGACTTCGAGGGCTTCTGTGGGGCCACTGAGGACTTCTAATGGTTCAATGCCGTAGACCGAGGGAATAAAGGGTCCATCATCGTCTGCTGTGACCCGTGCTCTTAGTTTCACCCAGCCTTTCTGCAGTATGCGTGCGTTTGGGTCGTATTCGTTTTTGATTTCGCTCCATGCTTTGACTGGTTCAAATTCTGCTTTTATGATTCTGCCACTGTGTTTGCGGTCGTCGAAGAGTCCATAGATGTATTTGCGGCGTTGATGCCAAACAAAATCTTCGACGGTGAAGTTTTGGAAGAGCCATCGCTTGCCCTTCATGGCGTCCTCTGAAGCAAATTCGTTTGTTAATCCAGAGGTTGGGTCAGCATACAATTCTGCGTTGACTTCGCGGATTTTGCGGTTTTCTTCTTTACCATAGATTGTGAAGTCTATGTCGCTGTATTTTGGGTGATGAAAACCATGTAACATGGAGCCAAAAACGCCGAAACTGCCGTTTGGTACGCCTGATTTGTTTGTTGCAACTTCAAGCACGCGCTCCATTGCTGCCAGTAGCGGGTCAGTCGCTCCTTTTTTCAGTAGTTCCTGCAATCGGGGCTGCGGTTGCCGTGCTTCAGCAATAAGCTCTTTTGGGACACCGACCAGTTTCAACCCAAGCATCTCATGATTAACAAGGTACTGCGGATACTTTTTAGCAACGAGTTTCATGCCTTCATCGTTGTAGAATTTGTAGAAAAGTTCACTTCGCCCTTCACGTGGTGCACGCGGATCAGCGGAACTAAAAATTTTGCTGCTGGCATATTCCGCGTCACAGAGATAGGCGTTGGCTGGGTGGCTGTAGCCGAAAACACGGAAAATTATTCCTTCTGCTCCTTGGATGGCGTCGCGGTCGCGTAGTTTTAGGTGGGCCATATGTATTCTTCTTCTGAAGTAGCTGTTCCAACGACAACTTGATAGAAAGCTGAATTGTCTCTTGTTGATTGAACTTTTTCTAAGGTACCTGCAACCTTGATGCGCTGGCCTGCTCGCGCGACGTTTCGGTAGCAACCGATGTTTGAGGTGACCTGTATAGGAATTTGTTCTAGCGGGAGTTCGGATTGGTGGTCTAGGGGTTGGTAGTTGCTGATTTTGTAGACTGCGGGGCGATACATGGTTTCTGTATCGTCGCAAACTGTTGCAGAAAACCGTACGGGCGCCAATGCCGTGTAGGTGTAGTCGCCGTATTTTCCTTTGATTTCCTCGGGTTTCTTGGTGGCGTTGTACATCCAGATTTTGCCTTTGTATTTGCCGACGAAGTGGCGTGCGGCTTCTATGCGGTTGCCCGCGATGTAGCTGACTACGCCTTGGTTGGCGAGGATTTGGAGGGTTTGTTCGACGCGGCGAAAGTTTTCTGTGCCGTACACGACGAAGTCTATGTCTGATTCGGGGGCATGCATCTCCAACGCTGTCGAGCCATGCAGCCCTAAATCGTGGTAGGGAACACCTGACTCTTTATGGATCAGGTCGATTACTTCGAGGGCCATCTTCTGGAAATCATCGGGGTTTTTGAGGCCCTGAAGCCAGACCAAGCGGTCTTTGGGAACAAATACCTGTTCTATTCTGTCAAGCGGTGCAGTGATGAGTTCTTTGCTTCGTGTTTGGTCGTAGTAGAGGTAGTTTGGGAAGTTTTTGCGGAAAGCCTCAAGAAAAGTTTGGTAGTTTTTGGCCGTGTAGAGTTTCTCGGCCCGGAAAAGCTGACTGGTGAGTGGGTTAGAGCCGAATTTCCAGGTCCGCTGAAGCATTTCCACGTTAAATAGATCCTTGTATTTTGCAGGGATGTACTTTAAAAACGCAAAAACCCTGTCGTCGGGGTGCTCGTAGCCGAATGTATTCATGATAAAGCCATCTACAGTGACGAATGTGTCGCCGTCGACTGGAACCCAAACTTCTGCATCCGCCATAAACTCACAACGCGAAAATAAGATAGTCAAGGACTAAAAAAACTATTCCTAAGCAAAACTAACACCCTCGCATGAACGACCAACTCTGATTATTTCAAAAATTCTCTCTGAATGTAGACTATATCTTATGGATCTGTATTTTCGTACGACACATCACGTTTTTCCATGGAAAAAAGAAAATGCTTTTAAACAATCAAACGTCGAATTGAGTATTAACACTCAATATATGTGATGGCTATGGATGTAAACAAAAACAAAAAAGCAATCCTTTCACTCACAGCATTAACTTTAACTGCAGTTTTGCTAGCCTCTACAACTTATGCCGCCATCTCTACCAGTCAAACGCTCAATTCTTCTGGGTCTATTACGGTTTCTGCAAATTTGGGGGTTTATTCTGATAGTGCCTGCACGAATTCGATTTCGTCATTTAGTTGGGGCAGTTTAACACCTGGGGCTTCGACCACTAAAACTGTTTATGTAAAGAACACTGGTAGCGGTGTTTCGCTTACCTTGAACATGACTTCCCTAAATTGGAGCCCAACCAATGCAAACGGTCCCATAACGGTCACATGGAACAAGGAAGGCACCACACTTGCACCTGGACAATCGACCCAAGCAACCCTGACCTTAACAGTCTCGTCAAGCATCGTTGACATCACAGACTTTAGCGTGCAAATATCCATCAAAGGCACCAGCTAATCTTATTTTTTCATTTAAACCTCAAACTTTTTTCGCAGTTACCGTGCGATTGGCCAAAATTTTTCGGTAGTTTATTGTTAGCTTAGAGTAGAAAGCCCACACCTAACCCTAAAGTCAGCCCTAAAAAGATAGGAAACGGTAACCCTGGAAAAAGCCCTTTCTTTTCCAGCATGTAAAAAGTGATGACCGACCCCGCCACGATTCCGATAATGGAGGCAAAAACTGGCAGAAAACTCGTAGGGAACCCAAAGATCATGGCGCCTGTGAGCATCGAGTAGAAGACTAAATCGCCCAATCCCATCTGGATATCTTTGAACGAGAAGCTTAACCCCTGAAGTTGATCTAAACCTGACTGGGCAATTTTACCCACAGGACCCCTGTAAACAGCGAAAATGTCATAAACCGCCAAGAAAACTAAAATCAACA
>Ga0073932_1003428_pt1 | contig 21205 bp, 20 predicted proteins | sample DewCreD2012metaG_FD_76967 | JGI IMG/M metagenome (GOLD analysis project Ga0073932, IMG submission 76967) | Hot spring sediment bacterial and archeal communities from British Columbia, Canada, to study Microbial Dark Matter (Phase II) - Dewar... ...
TCACGCCCTCGTGCACCAGGAAATCGAGCGCCAGCGAGGCGATGTCCTTGCCGGGCGTGTAGAAATGGATTTCACCGTCCAGGTGTGTGCCCAGGTGGTTGGAGTGGGTGAGCACCTGGCCGTTGGCGCCGTTGGGCGTGAGCCGCTTGAAGTATTTCACCTGCAGCGGTTCGTAGGTGGGCCAGGCGGGTGTGCCGATGCCGAGGGGGATAGAGAGGTCGATGGTCTTCATGGGATTGGCTCCTGCTGAGAGAGTGGGTGAGGGCGTCTACGCCGGTCCGCGCGCCAGCGCCTCCAGGGCGGCCCGGTCCACCAGGCGGCCGTGGCTGATGACGTGCGCGGGCGCGGCGTGGTCGCGCAGGGCTTCCAGGATGTTCGCGGCGTCGAGGACTACCAGATGCGCGGGCGCGCCGACCTCCAGCCGGAAGCCGCGCACGTTCATGGCCCGCGCCGCGTCCACCGTGATCATGTCGTACAGCTTCTCGAGGTCGCGGGCCGTGGTCATCCACAGCAGGTGCGCGGCCAGGAACGCCACTTCGAGCATGTTATTCCGCCCGAACGGGTAGTAGGCGTCGGAGATGTCGTCCTGGCCGAGGCAGACCAGCACCTCCTCGGCCAGCAACTCGCGCACGCGGGCGTGCAGCGGGCCGGTGTGCGGGTCGCTCACCACGGGCAGGGCCGCCCGGCGCAGCAGCGCGGCCACTTTGCGGAAGTACGGCTCCGGGTACAGGGCCATGGCGCGGGCGTGGTGCGCCAGGGCGCGCCCCTGCCAGCCGCGCCGCAGGGCCTCGACCGCCATCGCCTCCAGCGAGCGCAGGCCGGGGTCGCCGGCGTCGTCCACCAGCATGGACACGTCCTTGTCGAATTCCACGGCCAGGTCGAAGACCTCGCGGATGTGCTGCTGGATATCGGCCTCGGTGTATTCGATCCACGGGATGCCGCCGACCACGTCGGCGCCCAGCGCCAGGGCCTCGCGCATCAGGGCCCGCGCGCCCGGCTCGCGCACCAGGCCGTCCTGGGCGAAGGCCACCACCTGCAGGTTCACGATCCCGCGGAACTCCGCGCGCGCCCGCAGCAGGGCCCTGACGCCCTCCAGGCGCGCCTGCGGGTCCACGTCGGCGAAGGCGCGCAGGTGGGTGTTGCCGTGTAGCGCGGCCAGCGCCACGGCGCGCCGCACGTTGGCGCTGATCCAGCCCTCGTCGTACTCGGCCTTGACGCGCGCCGCGAGTTCGATGGCGGTCATGGCCCCGCCCATCCCCTCGCCGTGGTAGCCGCGCAGGGCGGCCTCGTCCAGGCGCTGCAGGGTGTAGACCTTGCACAGGTGCAGGTGCGGGTTGGCGAAAGACTCGGTGACCAGGCCGCCGCGCGCGTCCACCTCCTGCGCCGCCGCGCCGGTCAGCCGCTCGGCGATGGCGGCGATCTGGCCGCCCGCCAGGCCGATGTCCCACAGCCCGTCCGGCCGGCGGCGCAGACGCGCCTGACGAATCACCAGGTCATACGGCATGGGGCCTCCTCCAGGCCGCTTTCGTTTGGCCGCGGATTGCACGGATTTCACGGACGATCCGGGCCAATCCGTGGCTAGCGCCTCGGCTTCTGATCACAGCGCCCCACTCAACAAGGCCAGCACCACGCCGCCGGCGACCACGCTGGCGAGCTGGCCGGAGGCGTTGGCGCCCATGGCGTGCATGAGCAGGAAATTCTCGAAATCGTATTCCTGGCCCAGGCGCTGGACGATGCGGGCCGACATGGGGAAGGCGCTGATGCCGGCCGCGCCGATGAGCGGATTGAATTTCTTGCCCGACAGCACGTACATCAGCTTGCCGAACAGCACGCCGCCGGCCGTGTCCAGCCCGAAGGCCAGCAGGCCCATCCCCAGGATCAGGAGCGTGTCCAGGCGCAGGAAGCTCGCGCCCGTCATCGTGCCGCCGATGACCAGGCCCAGGAACATGGTGGTGACGTTGGCGATTTCGTTCTGGGCGGACTTGTTCAGCCGCTCCACCGCGCCGGACTCGCGCAGCAGGTTGCCGAACATCAGCGCCGCGATCAGGGGCGAGGCGGCCGGCGCCAGGAGCGAGATCAGGATGGTGACGACGATCGGGAACAGGATGCGCACGCGGCGCGGGACCTCGCGCTGGGTGTACGGCATGCGCACGCGGCGCTCGGCGTCGGTGGTGAGCAGGCGCATGATCGGCGGCTGGATGATGGGCACCAGCGACATGTAGCTGTAGGCGGCCACGGCGATAGGGCCGAGCAGGTGCGGGGCCAGGCGGCTGGAGACGTAGATGGCGGTCGGCCCGTCGATGGCGCCGATGATGCCGATGGAGGCGGCCTCGTTCAGGTCGAAGCCCAGGGTCAGGGCCAGCATGAGTGTGCCGAAGATGCCGAACTGGCCGGCCGCGCCCAGCAGCGCCATGCGCGGGTTCTCCAGCAGCGGGCCGAAGTCCGTCATCGCCCCCACGCCGATGAAGATCAGTAGCGGAAAGAGTTCGGTGGCGATGCCGGCCCGGTACAGCACGCCCAGGAAGCCGTCCTCGCCCGTGATGCCGGTGAGCGGCAGGTTGGCCAGGATGGCGCCGAACCCGATGGGCAGCAGCAGCATCGGCTCGTAATCCCGGGCGATGGCCAGGTAGATGAGCACGCCGCCGGCCGCCATCATCACGGCCATCTGCCAGGTGAGGGTGAGCGGCGCCTGCAGCAGGCTGAGCAGCTGGCTGAGGTCCATGCCCGCTCATCCTTCCTGGAAGGTGAAGAGCACCTGACCGTAGGGCACGCTCTGGCCGGCCTCCACCTCCACGCTGGCGATCACGCCGTCGCGCGGCGAGCGGATGGCGCTCTTCATCTTCATGGCCTCCAGCACGCACAGCGTCTGGCCGAAGCGGACCGGGTCGCCGGCTTTCACCGCCACCTCGCCGATGGTGCCCGGCATGGGCGCGCGGACGTCGCGGACCGCCGGCCCGGCCGGTCCGGGCGGCACGGGCACCTTGGGGGGCGCCGAAGTGGGGCGGGCCACGGTCTCCAGGGCCTGGGCCGGCGCGGGCTCGGCGGCCAGCGTTTCCACGTTGACGACGTAGGGCTGGCCGTTGACGGTGACCACCAGCGGCGAGGCGTTCAGGTCGCCCACCTCCACGGTGTAGGCTTTGCCGTTGACGGTGACGCGGACGCGCCGTTTGGGATGAGCGCTCATGATCGGCTCCTGAGAGGGGCGGGCGGGGCGCCGTCGGCGGGCCGCCACCACGGCCCGCGGCCGGCCTCCAGCGCGTCGCCCAGCCCGCTCTCGCAGATTTCCAGCGCGCGCAGGTGGCTGAGCGCGATGCAGATGGCGGCCGCAATCTCCTCCGCCTCGCTGTCGCGCGCCAGGGGGGCGCCGGGCGGCAGGATCGGCGCCTCCGGCTTGGCGGGGGCCGGGCGGGCCGCGAACACGCGCTGCAGGCCGAGGATGACGAGGACGAACAGGCCCAGCGCCGCGAAGGTCAGGCCGAGGCCGAGGGCGCTGAGGGTCAATCCCTGCAACAAGAGGTCGTTCATGGTGTCTGGCCCGGGGAGACGCCGCGCCGCGGCGCCTCTATAAAGGGATGTTCCCGTGCTTGCGCGGCCGGCGGGTGGTCTGCTTGTCGCGCAACAATTCCAGCGCCGCGATCAGGCGCGGCCGGGTCTCGGCCGGGATCAGGATGTCGTCCACGTGCCCGCTGGCGGCGGCCGGGTAGGGCCCGCTGAACTTCTCCCGGAACTCGGCCTCCAGCCGGGCGCGCTCGGCCTCCGCGCTGGCCGCCATTTTCTTCAGCTCCTTGCCGTACAGGATGCTCACCGCGCCCTCCGCGCCCATCACGGCGATCTCGGCCGTCGGCCAGGCGTAGACCAGGTCGGTGCGGATGTACTTGCTGCTCATCACGATGTAGGCGCCGCCGTAGGCTTTGCGCGTGATGACGGCCAGTTTGGGCACGCTGGCCTCCGAGTAGGCGTAGACGATCTTGGCGCCGTGGCGGATGATGCCGCCGTGCTCCTGGGCCACGCCGGGCATGAAGCCGGGCGAATCGACGAAAGTGACCAGCGGGATGTTGAAGGCGTCGCAGAAACGGATGAAGCGCGCCATCTTGTCGGAAGCGTCGATGTCGATGACGCCGGCCAGGATGAGGGGCTGCTGGGCGACCACGCCCACCACCTGGCCGTGCAGGCGCGCGAAGCCGGTCAGGGCGTTGGGCGCGAAATGCGCGTGCACCTCCAGGAAGCTGTCCCGGTCGAAGACGCGCTCGAGGACGGTCTTCATGTCGTAGGCCTGGCTGGGGTCCACCGGCACGAGCGTGTTCAGTTCCGCGTCCATGCGCCAGGGATCATCGGCGGGCGGGCGCGCCGGCGGCGCCTCGGCGTTGTTGCCCGGCAGATAGCCGAGCAGCCGGCGCGTCAGGGCCAGGGCCTGGCCCTCGTCGTCGGCCACGAAGTGGGCCACGCCGCTGACGGCGCTGTGGGTCATCGCCCCGCCGAGCGTCTCCAGGTCCACCTCTTCATGGGTGACCGTCTTGATGACCTCCGGCCCGGTGATGAACATGTGGCTGGTGCCCTTGGTCATCACGACGAAATCGGTGAGGCCGGGGGAGTAGACCGAGCCGCCCGCGCACGGCCCGAGCATCACGCTGATCTGCGGGACGACGCCGCTGGCCTGGGTGTTGCGCCAGAACAGTTCGGCGTAGGCCGCCAGGCTGTAGACGCCCTCCTGGATGCGCGCGCCGACCGAGTCGTTCAGGCCGATGACGGGCACGCCGGCGTCCAGGGCCAGGTCCATCAGCTTGGCCACCTTCTGGCCCTGGGCCTCGCTGAACGAGCCGCCCAGCACGGTGAAATCCTGGGCGTACACGCACACGCGCCGGCCGTCGATCTTGCCGAAGCCGGCCACCACGCTGTCGCCGGGGTGGCGCTCCCGGTCCAGGCCGAAGTCGCGGTGGCGGTGCGCCAGGTAGGGGTCGATCTCGTTGAAGCTGCCTTCATCCAGCAGGCGCTGGAGGCGCTCACGGGCGGTGAGTTTGCCTTTGGCGTGTTGAGCGTCCACGCGCGCCTGGCCGCCGCCCTGCAAGACGCGCCGGCGCTGGTCCTTGAGCTCGGCGAGGAGCGCGTCGTGATCGCGCTCCCCCTGGACGGGGTCGATTGTGGACACAGGCGGTTTCCTTTCAGGCGGTGAGTTGCACGCCGACTTTAGCACGGCCGGGCCGCCTCCGGCGCTGCGCATGGTCAGCAGATTCGCGGCAATTGCTCACCAATTTGCATGTCGACGACGCGCGTGCCGCCGATGCCGGTGCGGGCCGTGACCAGGCCGGGGTGCTCGGCCACGACGCGGCCGATGAGGGCGGCGCGGGCCCCGAGCGGGTGCGCGCGCAGGGCGGCCAGCGCGGCGTCGGCCTGCGCGGCCGGGACAAAGGCGACCAGCTTGCCCTCATTGGCTACGTAGAGCGGGTCCATGCCGAGCAGTTCGCAGGCCGACTGCACGGCCGGGTTCACGGGGATGGCGCGCTCGTCCAGGGCCACGCCCACCCGGGCCGCCTGGGCGATCTCGTTCAGGGTCGAGGCCAGCCCGCCGCGCGTCGGGTCGCGCAGGACGTGGACGTCCGGGGCCGCCGCCAGCAGCGCCGCCACCAGGCCGTTGAGCGGCGCGGTGTCGCTGACGATGGGCGACTCGAATTGCAGGCCTTCGCGCACGCTCATGACCGCCATGCCGTGGTCGCCGAGGGTGCCGCTGAGCAGGACGGCGTCGCCGGGCCGAGCGCGTTGCGGGCCGATGTCGACGCCGGGCGGGAGGAGGCCCAGGCCGGCGGTGTTGATGAAGACGCCATCGCCGTGGCCGCGGTCCACCACCTTGGTATCGCCGGCCACCAGCCGCACGCCCGCGGCGCGCGCCGCCGCCGCCATGCTCTCCGCAATGCGGCCGAGCTGCGTCAGGGGCAGGCCCTCCTCCAGGATGAAGCCCGCCGTCAGGTACAGCGGCCGGGCGCCGCTCATGGCCAGGTCGTTGACCGTGCCGTTGACGGCCAGCTCGCCGATGTCGCCGCCGGGGAAGAAGAGCGGGCGGACGACGAACGAGTCGGTGGAGACCGCAATCCGGCCGCCGGCCAGCTCCACCACGCTGGAGTCGCCCAGGCGGTCGAGCGCGTCATCGCCGAAGGCGGGCAGGAACAGGTGCTTCACCAGGTCGGCCGAGAGCTGGCCGCCGCCGCCGTGGCCGAGCAGGATGTTGGGGTGATCGCGCAGCGGGAGCGGGCAGGACCAGGCTTCGAAGTTGAGGTCGTTCGTCATGAAGGGATGATCTCACGCCGGGGCCAGCGGCTGAAGGCTCTCGGGCATCGCGAAGCGCCCATAACGGTAATAGGCCGCGCAGGCGCCCTCGCTCGAGACCATCGTCGCGCCGAGCGGCTTCTGCGGCGTGCACTCTTTGCCGAAGGCCGGGCACTGGTTGGGCTTGAGCAGGCCCTGCAGCACCTCGCCGCTGTGACACAGGGGCGACTCCTGCGTGCGGATCGCCTCAACCGTGAAGCGCCGGGCGGCGTCGAACTCGGCGTACGCCTCGCTCAGCGCCCAGCCGCTGGCCGGGATCACGCCGATGCCGCGCCAGGTGCGGTCGGTGACCGTGAACACCTCCGCCAGCATCTTCTGCGCCGGCTGATTGCCCTCGTAGCGCACGGCGCGCGGATAGGCGTTCTCCACCTCGGCGCGGCCCTCTTCCAGCTGCTTCACCGCGCGCCGGATGCCCTCCAGCACGTCCAGCGGCTCGAAGCCGGTGACGACGATGGGGACGTGATACTTCTCGGCCAGCGGCCCGTACTGCCAGTAACCCATCACGCTGCACACGTGGCCGGCGGCCAGGAAGGCCTGCACACGGTTGTGGCGCGAGCTCATGATCGCCTCAATGGCGGGCGGCACCAGGACGTGCGAGACCAGCATCGAGAAGTTCTTGAGCCCCAGCTGGCGGGCCTGGACGACGGCCATGGCGTTGGCGGGCGCCGTGGTCTCGAAGCCGATGCCGAAGAAGACGACTTCTTTGTGGGGGTTGTCGCGCGCGATCTTCACCGCGTCCAGCGGGGAGTAGACGATGCGCACGTCGCCGCCCTCGCTCTTGACGCCGAACAGGTCCCCGGCGCTGCCCGGCACGCGCAGCATGTCGCCGAACGAGCAGAAGATCACGCCCGGGCGCGCGGCGATGGCCAGGGCCTTGTCGATCATCTCCAGCGGCGTGACGCACACCGGGCAGCCGGGGCCGTGGATCAGCTCCACGGTCGGCGGCAGCAGCTGGTCGATGCCGTTGCGGATGATCGAGTGGGTCTGCCCGCCGCAGACCTCCATCATCACCCACGGGCGCCGGGCGGTGCGCGCGATCTCCTGGAAAAGCGCTTGCGCGGCGGCCGGGTCGCGGAACTCGTCAAGGTACTTCATGGTTGGCCTCCGCCGCCAGCTCTGCCTCGAACGCGCCCAGCTCGCGGAAGAGCTTCAGGCTCTCCAGCGCGGACTCTTCATCCAGCTGGGTGATGGCGAAGCCGACGTGGACGATGGTGTAATCGCCGACCTGCAGCTCGGGGAGGTACGCCAGGCAGACTTCTTTGACGATGCCGTCGAAGTCCACCTTGCCCATCCGCACGCCGGCCGCTTCGTAGATTTCAATGACTTTGCCCGGGATGCCGAGACACATATCGCCTCCGTTTTCTGCTGGCGGATTTTGGATCGGTGCTCAATCCATGCTCAGCCAGCAACCGCCGACATTCTCATGGCGCCGATCACGGCCTGCCCCAGCGCCAGCCCGCCGTCGTTGGGCGGCACCCGGCGATGGAGGAGGACGACGAAGCCGTCCGCGCGCAGACGGCGCACGACGCGCTGCAACAGCGCCGCGTTCTGGAACACGCCGCCGCTCAGGGCCACGACCTCCAGGCCGTGCCGGGCGCGCAGGCGCTGACTGATGGTGAGGGCCAATTGTGCCACACTGTTGTGGAACCGGGCGGCAATGACCGGCACGCTCACACCGGCCCGCAGGTCGGCGACGATGGCCCGCACGACCGGCGCGGCGTCGAAGACCGCCTCGCCGATCTCGAAGGCGTAGGCCGCCTCTTCGTCGTCCGCCGTCAGCGCCTCCAGTTCAATCGCGGCCTGCGCCTCGTACGTCACCGTCTGGCGCACGCCGCACAGCGCCGCCACCGCGTCGAACAGGCGCCCGAAGCTGCTGGTCGGCGCGCAGTTCAGGCCGGCGCGCAGTTGCTGGGCCAGCACGCCGCGCTCGGCCGGGGGGCAGGCGGCCACGGGCGGCAGCGCCTCGTCCCACGCCACGCCCGCCGCCTGGAGATGGGCCAGCGCGACCCGGTACGGGCGTTTGACGGCCGCGTCGCCGCCGGGCAGCGGCACGTAGGCCAGGTGCAGGGCGCGCTCGAAGCCGGCGTAGTCCGCCAGCAGCGCCTCGCCGCCCCAGATCGCGCCGTCGGTCCCGTAGCCGGTGCCGTCGAAGCTCAGGCCGATCACGCGCCCGCCGGCGTAGCCGTTCTCGGCCATGACGGCGGCGATGTGGGCGTGGTGGTGTTGAACCTGGACCAGGGTCTTTCCATCCGCATGCTCGCGCGCCCAGCGGGAGGCGAGGTAGCGCGGGTGCAGGTCGCTGACGATCAGCTCCGGCGCGCAGCGGAACAGGGTCCGGAAGTGCTCGACCGCGCGCTCGAAGGCGTGCAGGGTCTCCAGGTTCTCCATGTCGCCGAGGTGCTGGCTCATGAAGGCGTGGCCGCCGCGGGCCAGGCAGAACGTGGCCTTGAGCTCGCCGCCGACCGCCAGGAGCGGCGGGACGTCGAACGGGAGCTTCACCGGGAACGGGGCGTAACCGCGCGAGCGGCGGATGGGCAGGCAATCTCCGGTCTCCGGTCCCGCAGGGCGGGCGACCGAAGAGGGGAGCGTGAGGACGCGCAGCACCGAGTCGTCGGCCCAGACGTGGATGTCGCGGTCGTGCATGAGGTAGGCGTCGGCCAGCCCGGCCAGGCGCACGCGGGCCTCGGCGTTGTCCTTGACGATCGGCTCGTCGGAGTAGTTGGCCGACGTCATCACCAGCGGCCCGCGTCCCTCCAGCAGCAGCTCGTGCAGCGGCGTGTACGGCAGGAGCACGCCGACGTACGGGTTGCCGGGCGCCACCAGCGGCGAGAGGGGCGCGTCCGGCCGGCGGCGCAGCAGCACGATGGGGCGCTCCTTCGAGGTCAGGAGCCGCGCCTCGTCGTCGCCGACCTCCGCCAGGGCGCGGGCGGCGTCCACGTCGGCGGCCATCACGGCGAAGGGTTTATCCACCCGGCCCTTACGGTCCCGCAGGGTTTGCAGAGCGAAATCTGAGGCGGCGTCACACGCCAGGTGGAAGCCGCCGATCCCTTTCACGGCGACGATGCGGCCTGCGGCGAGGAGCTGGCGCGCCTGGTCAATGGGGGCTTGGCGGTCAGCGACCAGCGACGCAAGCTCGGCGCTCTGTTCGGCGATCTCCAGCCACACCCGGGGGCCGCAGACCGGGCACGCGTTCGGCTGGGCATGGAAGCGGCGGTTCAGCGGGTCGTGATATTCCGCCGCGCACTCCGGGCACATCGTGAACGACGCCATCGTCGTCAGCGGCCGGTCGTAGGGGATATCGCGGATGATGGTGAAGCGCGGGCCGCAGTTGGTGCAGTTGATGAACGGGTAGCGGAAGCGGCGGTCGGCGGGGTCGAACAGCTCGCGGCGGCAGTCGGCGCACAGGGCGATGTCGGGTGAGACCAGCGTGTTGGCCGCCGGCCGGGCCTCGCTCTCCACGATGCGGAAGGCGTCTTCGCCGAGCGGCGCGAGGTCCTGGACGGCCATGGTCTCGATGTAAGCGAGCGGGGGCCGGCGCGCGATCAGGTCGGCCTGGAAGGCCTGGAGGGCGGGGGCGGGGCCTTCGACCTCGATGAAGACGCCGGCGCTGTCATTGCCCACAAAGCCGGCCAGGCCGTGCGCCTGCGCCAATCCGTAGACGAAGGGCCGGAAACCCACCCCCTGAACCACGCCGGTGATGTGGAGGCGCTGGCGTAAGCGCGTCAGGTCTGCGGTGAACATCGGTCCAGCTAACTCGGGTCACGCCCCTTTGATTCTGCTCGGTGGCCAACTGACCATCAGCGATGAAGATAATTCGGGTCCGGGCAGTGGCAATTGAGATGATGCGCGACTCCTCGGCCGCTTATAAAGTAATGAACGTCACCCTGGATGGGGACGATGATCATCAACGCCAGGGCGCCGGGCAGGCGGCCATGCTTCAAGACGCCGAGCGGGAGGCCGCCGCGCGCAGCGCCCGCACATTGGCGGCCGGGTCGCCGTTGAAGATGGCGCTGCCGGCGACGAGCGCGGTCGCGCCGGCCTGCACGACCTCGGCGGCGTTCTCAGGCTTGAGGCCGCCGTCCACTTCCAGCCAGGCGGGGGAACCGATCGCGTCGAGCCTCTGGCGCAGGCGCCTGATCCTGCCGGTGCTGGCCGGGATGTAGCTCTGTCCGCCGAAGCCGGGGTTGACCGACATGATCAGCACCAGGTCGACCTCGGGCAGGATGTCGTCCAGGGCGCCGAGCGGTGTGGCCGGGTTGAGGGTGACGCCGGCCTTGACGCCGAGCTCTTTGATCGCCTGGACCGTGCGGTGCAGGTGCGGGCAGGTCTCCACGTGCACGGTGAGCCGGTCGGCGCCGGCGCGGGCGAAGTCGGCCAGGTAGCGGTCGGGCGTCTCGATCATCAGATGGACGTCGAGCGGGGCGCCGGCCTCCCGGCTGAGGGGGCGCAGGGCCTCCACGACCAGCGGGCCGACGGTGAGGTTGGGAACGAAATGGCCGTCCATCACGTCCACGTGCAGCCAGTCCGCGCCGCCGGCCAGGGCCGCGCGGCAATGGGCCTCGAGGCGGGCGAAATCGGCGGACAGAATCGAAGGCGCGATGGCGATCATCGAGGGCAATTATAACGAGTCCCCGGGAGGGGCCGACCCGCCTGCGTGGGGCCGTTCGTCCCGAGCCGGTCGCGGGACGAGCGGGAGTGGAAAGGCTTCGGCCTTCGGCCTGTCTGGCGCCGCCCAGGCCGGCCGGGTTTGCGCCGGTGAGGCCGTTCGTCGCGGGCCGGTCGCGGGGCGAGCGCGGGTCAGACCCCGGCGCGGCTGAGGGTGTCGATGAGCTGGCCCAGCGCCAGGGTGAGGGTGGGATGGGTTTGCTCGAAGCGCCGCACGGCCTCGTCCAGGCGCGCGCGCAGGCTCTCGTCGCGGGCCGGCCGCTCGCCGGCGCTGGAGCCGGCCAGCAGCGCCTGGATGTCCTGCGACACGGCTTCCAGCAATTCCCGGTCCGCGGCCTCAGTCGGCGGCGGGGTCTGTTGCAACTGGGTGTGCAGGGCCTGAAGCAGCTCGTACAGGGGGCGTTTGTCCATAGGGCAACGTGAAGTCGTTTTCGGGTTTGGCGCCATTTTCCGCCGGCGGGGGCGCCCGGCCGGAGGCCCGCAGGCCAGCGGAGCAGCGGCGTCCGTCAGGTGGCGCCGCTGCCCGGGCCGGATCTAAGCCGGCTTCGTCTGCCGCCGCCGCAGCCACAGCACGAGCACGGCGGCGAGGGCGGCCTCGATCAACAGCGGCCTGACGAGCCGCCTGATCAGGCCGCGCGGCTTACTGGCCTGACGCTTCATTGGAACCTCCTGTGGCTGGCGGCTGCCCGCCGCTGGCCTTAGGGCGCCGCCGGCCGCACCAGCGCGAGCAATTTCTTCAGCGCCCGCTCGCGTTTCTTCAGCATTTCCCGGTACTCGGCCCGGTCGGTGTCGGCCACTTCCAGGCGCAACTCGCCGATGCGTTCCTCCAGTAGCTCAGCCAGGATCTGCTGGTCCTCGTCGGTCAGCTCGAGTTGGAGCATAGGCGCCTCCTTGTGAGAGACGTTACTGCGCGATCCCCGCCGCCTGCATGGCCAGGTAGACCTTCTCGGCTGTGAAGGGCGGCGCATCCAGGCGGATGCCGACGGCATCGTACAGGGCGTTGGCGATGGCCGGGATGGTCGGCACCATGGAGTGCTCGCCGATGCCGCGCGCGCCCCACGGCCCGTCGTCCTGCGGCACCTCGACGATGATGGACTCGATGTGCGCCGGCGCGTCGGCGGCGGTGGCGATCCGGTAGTCCACGAAACTCGGGTTCTGGACCCGGCCGTCCTTGAGCTTCAGGCCCTCGAACAGGGCCGTGCTGATGCCCTGCACCAGGCCGCCCTCCATCTGCGCCTTCACCATGTCCGGGTTGATGGCCCGGCCGACGTCGAAGGCCGAGACGCCGCGCAGGACCTCCACCTTGCCCGTCTCCAGGTCTACCTCGATTTCCACGGCCTGCGCGCCGGTGGTGTAGTGGACGACCGCCCGCGGCCCCTGCCCGGTCTCCGGGTCCAGCCCGGTGACATACGTGGGCATGAAGTTGCCCCGCCCCAGCACCGGCCCGCCGATCCAGCCGTCCCCGTCCGGGTTGGGCAGCCCGTAGATCACGATGTCCTTGAGCGAGCGCGACTCCTCTGTCTTATATGAAACTACCTGACCGTCCACGATGTCAAGGTCGTCCGGGCTTTCCTTCCACGCCCGGGCCACCATCTCCAGCACCTGGCGGCGGGCGTCCAGGGCCGCGGCCTTCACGGCGTTGCCCATGCTCCAGGTCAGGCGGCTGGCGACGGTCTGCCACTCATAGGGGCTGTAATTGGTGTCGATCGGGCCCGCCACGCGGACCCAGTCGTATGGGACCCCCAGGGCTGCCGCCGCCATCTGGGCCCTGACTGTGAAGGCGCCCTGGCCGATCTCCTGGCCGCCGAGCGCGACGGTGACCGTGCCATCCTCGTTGAAGGCGACGCGCGCGCTCGAGCCGGCGTTCGGGGGCATGGCCGGCGCCTTCCACATGATGGCCAGGCCCTTGCCGCGCCGCTTGTTCGGCGCGCTGGGCGGCGCCTTGACGCCCCAGTTGATGGCCTCCGCCGCCCGGTCGATGCATTCCGGCAGGCCGGTGGGGTGCATGGTCATGCCGGTCGCCACGGTGTCGCCGCCGCGGATGCAGTTCAGGCGCCGGAACTGCACCGGGTCCAGGCCGACGGCGTGCGCCAGGTCGTCGATGGCCTGCTCCAGCCCGGAGTGCATTTCGGGCATGCCGAAGCCGCGCATCGGGCCGCCGACCGGATGGTTGGTGTAGACGCACAGGCTGTCCACTTTGACGTTGGGCACGTCGTACGGCCCGGTGCCGCTGTACCCGCCGGCGCGCGTCATGTTCACGCCGTACTCGGTGTAGGCGCCGGCGTCCCAGTAGTACGTGTTCTCCATGGCCAGCAGGCGGCCCTCCCGGTCGCAGCCGAGCTTGAAGTGGGCCACCAGGCCCTGGCGGACGAACGTGGTGAAGAACTCCTCTTCGCGCGTCAGGCGCAGCTTGACCGGCCGGCCTTTGACGGCGCCGGCGATGACGACGGCGAGCGCCTCCATGCTCACGCCGGCCTTGGACCCGAAGCCGCCGCCGACATACGGGGCGATGACCTGGAGCTGGCTCTGCGAGAGGTGCAGGGCCTTGGCGATCAGGTTGCGCTGGGCGAACGGCGACTGCGAGCTGGCCCACAGCGTGATGCGGTCCTGCTCGTCCCATTTGGCGACGGCGACGTGCGGCTCGATCGGCACGTGCTGGATGTGCGGGACGCGGTATTGGCGCTCCACGATGGTCGCGCACTGGCCCCAGGCCGCCTCCGTATCGCCGCGCCGGATCTTGAAGTGGTTGGAGATGTTGGTGCCGGGCCTGGGGAAGATGAAGCTGGCGACCTCATACTGGCCGAGATCGGGGTGCAGGAGCGGGGCGTCCGGCCGGGCGCCCGCCACCGGGTCGAACACCGCCGGCAGCGGCTCGTACTCGACCTCGATCAACTCGATGGCCTTCTCGGCCGTCTCTTCATCCACAGCGGCCACGCCGGCCACCGGGTCGCCCACATAGCGCACGCGGTCGCGGCAGAAGATATGCCGGTCCTGCAGATACAGGCCGATGTAGCCGGGCGTCTGCTCGCCGGTGACCACGGCCTTCACGCCGGGCAGGGCGCGGGCCCGGCTCACGTCGATGCGCTTGATGAGCGCGTGCGGGTGCGGGCTGCGCGCGATGCGGGCGTGCAGCAGGCCCGGCCCGAACTGCAGATCGTCGGCGAACTGGGCGGCGCCGGTGACCTTGTCGCGGGCGTCCAGGCGCGGCACGCTCTGGCCGACGGGCGGCCGCATTTTGCCGTTGGCGCGGGTTTCGGTCTTGGACATGGTCGCCTCCTTCAGGCCCGCGCCGGCGCGTCCGCCTGGGCGGCGGCCTGGACGGCCTCGATGATGCGCTGATAGCCCGTGCAGCGGCACAGGTTGCCCACCAGGGCGTCGCGGATCTCGGCCTCGGCCGGGCGCGGGTTGCGGTCCAGCAGCGCCCGGGCCGAGATCAGCACGCCGGGCGTGCAGAAGCCGCACTGCACGCCGCCGGCGTCCAGCAGCGCCTGCTGGATCGGGTCGAGCTGGTGGTCGTGCGCCAGGCCCTCGACCGTGACGACCTCGCCGCCGTCACATTCCACGGCCAGCACCATGCAGCTGTTGACGGCCTCGCCGTTCCACAGCACCGTGCAGGCCCCGCACTCGCCGGCCGCGCAGCCGTTCTTGGTGCCGGTCAGCGCCAGTTTCTCGCGCAGCATCTGGAGCAGCGTCATGTTCGACGGCACGTCCACGCGCTCGTGGACGCCGTTGATGGTCAGGGTGATGCGGTGTAAAGACATGGAGACCTCTGGGGCGTGGATAGGCGTCCGGCCGTGCGCCCCTACGACGCCAACCGCTGCCACACATCCGTGAGCGCCTGCCGGGTGAGGTTGCGCACCATCAGGCGCCGATAGTGCGCGCCGCCGCGCACATCGTCGATGGGGCGGGCCGCCGCCATCGCGGCCTCGGCGGCCTCGCGGAGGACGGCCTCGCCGAGCGGTTTCTCGGCCAGCAGCCTCTCGGCCTGCGCCGCGCGGAGCGGCGTCGGCGCCACCGAGGCCAGCGCGATCCGGAACCGATAACCGGAGGGCGCCTGCGGGTCGCGGTAGCCGAGCGCCGTCACGCCCACGATCGCCAGATCGCCGATGGCGTTGCGGCCGAGCTTGAGGTAGCGGGCGGCGTGGCCGGCGGGCGGGACGGGGAAATGCAGGGCGGTGACGATGTCGCCGGGCTTGAGCGCGGTCTTGCCCGGGCCGCGGAAGAAGCCGGTCAGCGGCTCGCGGCGCGCGCCGTCCACGCCGTGGACGAGCAGCTCGCCCTCCAGCACCAGGCAGGCGCCGACCGTGTCGCCGGCCGGCGAGGCGTTGCAGACGTTGCCGGCCAGCGTGGCCCGGCTGCGCAGCTGGTAGCTGGCGACCGTGTGGGCGGCCTCGGCCAGCACCGGGTAATGCGCCCGGACCTCGGGCGCCGCGCTGAGGCGGTTGAGGTTGACGGCCGCGCCGATCGTCAGGCCGCCCGCCCGGTCAAAGGTCAGCGTGTTCAACCCGTCGAGGTGCTTGACGTCGACGAGATATTTGTCTTTCCAGAAGCCGTCCCGCATGCGGACGAACGTGTCGGTGCCGCCCGAGAAGGGGCGCGCTTCGCCGGCGTGTTCGGCCAGGAAACGGCTGGCCTCGGCCAGCGAGGCGGGTTTAACGTAGTCGAACTCGGGCAGGCCGGGATGGGGGGTTACCATGCTCACCTCTCTGCTTGAACCTTCTCAGGGCGCAGGCCGCCGCCCGCGCCAGGGACGACTCAGGGGCAGACCGCCTGCCCCTGAGTCGCGCGCCGGTCTGCTTACAGGTTGAGGTTCTGGCGCTCTTCGACGCCGAACATGCTCGGCGGCAGCACCAGGAAGATCAGGTTCATGACGATGCCGGCGATCGCCGAGAAGACGATGGCCGGGATGCCGTTCGGGAACATGATGGGCACCACGAACGGGAACAGGCCGTCTTTCAGCGCCAGGTTGCCGCCGATGCCCAGGATCAGGATCGTGGCGCCGACCGCCAGCTGGCGCGGCTCGAACAGGTTGACTTTTTCGGATTGGATCAGCGCCACGCCCTGCATGCCGATGACGCCGAACAGGTAGATGGCCAGGCCGCCGGTGACGGCCACCGGGATGGTGTTGACCAGCGCCGCCAGCTTGCCCACGAAGCCGAGCAGGATGGCGATGACGCCGGCCGCCATGAGCACCGCCGTGGAATAATTGCGGGTGATGGCCATGAGCGAGTTGTTCTCGCCGTAGTTGGTGCCCGCGCAGCCGCCCAGGAAGCCGACGACGAGGTCGTCGGCGCCGTCCGCCACCAGGTTCAGGCCGATCAGCTTCTTGATCTCCAGCGGGTTGCGGCCCAGGTCCTTGGCCAGCGCGTCGATGTACAGGCTCATCTGGTACAGGTGGGCCGTGCTCTCCGGGATGGTGGCGATGGCGATCAGGGCGATGCTGAAGATCGAGCCCCAGGCGTTCGGGTCCTCGAAGGCCGGCAGCGTGATGCGGGGCACCTCGATCCAGCCGGCCGCGGCCACACGGTCGAAGTTCACCAGGCCGAAGGCCCAGGCCACCAAATAACCGACGATCGCGCCGAACAGGATCGGCAACATGCCCAGCAGCCCGCGGTTCTGCAGATAGACCGAGAAGATCACGGTCACCAGCAGGGTGATGAGCGCCACCGTCCAGTTGGCGCCGGCCATGTTCAGCGCCGCGCCGGCCAGGGCGATGCCGATGACCATCGCCACGCTGCCGGTGACGACCGGCGGCAGGATCTTATCCAGCGCCGCCTTGCCAATCCGCATGATGAGCAGGCCGATCAGGATTTCCAGGACCGCCGTCCCCAGGATGCCCACCTGGACGATGCGCACGCCGGCCTGGCAATAGACGGTGGTCGGGTCGGCGAAGCAGTCCTTGTCGAACAGGCTCATGGTCGTGATGACGACCGTGATGTAGCTGAAGCTCGAGCCGTAATACATGGGGATGCGCCGGTTGGTGACCAGCAGGGCGATGATCGTGCCCAGGCCGCTGGCCAGCAGCGTCGTCCCGACGTCGAACTTCGTCAGGATGGCGACCAGGACGGTGGCCGGGAACATGGTCAGCACCTGCTGGAAGCCCAGGCTGAGCATGGCCCCGATGGAGGGGACGTCCTCCGGCATGAATCCGTAGACTTTCTTTTCGGCAGTAGCCATGATGCAAGTCCTTTCGCTGATCTGGGAGGGCGGTCTCGTTTCGGATGAGCAGGACGGCGATCAATTGCGCAGGCTAGCCCTGGCGCCTAAGCTGCCAGCCTCACCTCCTTCCATGCCCCGTCGAGCCAGGCAAGGCGGTCTGGCGGGGTGACCGCGGGTCAGCGGCTGACCCCGGGTCATGTCCACCGGCGAGACAATGGCCGGCTGGCTCCCGCGACCCAAGACGGGAAGCAATCCAGGTGTCGCTCGCCATGTGCTCCCATTGCCCTGAATGCGAAGAGGGAGTGTCCTGCACAGGTAAGCACAGGCGAGGGCCAAAGTCAATTGCCCTACCACATGACAGAAGTGGTGCTAAACGTCACATTGTCACTCTTAAAACACGAGGCTTTCGGAAAGGCCTCTGGCCGTCTCCCGCCTGGACGGCGGCCCGGCGCGGCCGGTCGCTGATCTGAGAGGGCCGCGGTCAGGCGGCCGAAGGCTTCTGGCGGCCGAGGGCGGCTTCCAGGGCCGCCGCGATCTCGCGCGCTGCCTGGGCCATGGCGGGCGCCGCCGTGTAAGCGGCCTCGCCGCGGCGGTCGGCGGCCTGGGCGTCCAGCGAGAAGGGCAGATGGCCCAGCACCGGCAGGCCGGGCGTGTGGGCCTCCAGGTAGGCGCGGTCGTCGTCGTTCCGCACCTTGTTTCCGGCCAGGAAGAGACGCTTCAGGCCGATGTCGCCGGCCAGGCGCTTGATCTGGGAGGCCGTGGCCAGGCTGCGCGAGCCCGGCTCCACGACCACGATCAGGGCGTCCACGGCGTCCACGGTGGCGCGGCCCAGGTGCTCCACGCCGGCGTACATATCCAGCAGGACGATCTCGTTGCGCCGGAGCAGGATGTGCGCGACCAGCTGCTTGAGCAGCGCGCTCTCCGGGCAGATGCAGCCCGAGCCGCCCATTTTCACCGCGCCCAGCTCGAGCAGGCGGATGCCCTTGTGGATGGCCGTGAAACGGTCGGGGATGTCGTCCACGCGCGGGTTGAGCTTGAAGTAGCCGCCGGTCGTGCCGGGCTGCGCGCCGGTGCGCTCGTAGATCAGGGCCTCCATCTCGGCGATGGGGGTCAGCGCCGCCACGAGGTCCGGCGGGAAACCGAGCGCGGCGCCCAGGCACGGCGACGGGTCGGCGTCGATAGCCAGGACGGTCTGGCCCTGGTCGGCGTAGTAATACGCCAACAAGCTGGTGAGGGTGGTCTTGCCGACGCCGCCTTTGCCGGTGATGGCGAGTTTCATGGGGCCTCCAGAGGGCAGATAGCAGGTGGCAGGTTAGGAGGTGTGGCCGTCCAGGCCGCGGCGTTGGGCCTCCGCGCGCAGGGCCAACAGCACCGCCTCCAGGTCCAGGCGGCTGGCGCACAGATGCCGGGCCTGCTCCAGGACCTTGTCGGACCACAGGGTCCGGCTCGTCAACACCTCGTCGTCGTTCAGCGCCACGAGCTGGACGAGCGTTTGCAGGGTGAGGTCCTGCTCGTCATCCAGGCGGGTCTCACAATATGCGCACTGCCGGCATTGGCGCACGTCCTGGCCGGTGGCCGCCAGGACGATCTGGCGCAGGCTGGGGAGGCGGGGGGAGAGGTTGGTCATAGCAAACCGCATTGAGAGGGAAGGCGGCAGGAGAGGCGCCGCGAGCCTTCTTCCGCCTGCCCTCCCTCGAACGAGCGCCGTTATCTTACCTCATCTCAAGTCTCAGACCGCCGCGCGCTCGGCCGCCGGCGCGTGGTGCAGGCGCCGGGCGGCGATGAAACTCAGCCCGTTTTCGGTGAGCGCCTGCGCCGTTCGATTCACGGCGGCGTGCTTGTCCAGGTAATTGCGCTCCAGCAGCGGCATCTCGCCGCTCTGGACCACTTCGGCCTTCTCGCGGAAGTAATCCAGGATGTCCGACGGATGCGCGCGGGTCTGCTCCACCTCCGGGTCGCCGCCCTCGTGCTTGGCCGAGATGTTGGGCACGCGGCCCGCGATCTGCACGAGTTCGTCGCGCCGGTTGTAGGGCTGGCGCACGATGCTCTTCCAGGTCTCGGTGATGTGGTGCTCGAAGCGCACCACCTGCTCAAAGCCCAGCTCGCGCCGGAACTCGGCGCACAGCTCGATGGTGGCGTTGTCCACCGAGTTGCTGAAGTTGAAGCCGATCAGCGGGCTGGTCCCGTCCGGGCGCGCGAACAGCTTGGCGCCGATCAGGGTCCACAGCACGGCATAGGGGTTGTCGTTGCCCATGAAGACCGAGATCTTGAACTCGTTGTCGATGCCGAGCTTGTAGAGCAGGTAACCGAGCAGCACGGTGCCGGGGTTGAGGTTGAGCACCTGCCGGATGCCGTAGCGGGTGTAATAGTAGAGGAACTCGTCCAGCCACTGGAGGGCATGCGTGTTGGGCTGGCCGACGCCGCCGAAGTAGCCCGTGATCGTCGCCGGGCCGCCCAGATGGACATTGGAGCCGTCGGTGCCCTTGGTGTCCAGCGTCTCCACGTAGCTGGCGCCGATGATCTGCATGGCGGCCGCCACGGCCAGCAGGTCGCCGTCATCGCCCTCCGACTCCTTCATCTTGCGCACGCGGATGAAGCGTCCGGGCATCAGTTCGCCCTGGTCAATGGCCTGCCGGGCCTCGGCGATCAGCCAGGGGAAGTACTGGAAGGCGCTGATCTCCAGCGTGACGGCGAAGTCGTCGGCGAACGACATGGCCGCCGCGCGCGGGCCGAGCACCTTCTGCCGGTAGTCCGCCACGCTGATGAAAGCGCCGCGGTCGCGCTGTTCGGTCAGCCAGCGCAGGTCCTTCAGGTACGGCGATTTCTGCGCCTCCAGCCGCGCCAGCAGGCTGGGCAGATGACGGGCCGCCTCGGCCTGGCGATTGATCTCCTCGGGCGTGCCGTATTGGCGCACGACCTCCAGGAAGGCGCGGATCACGCCGCTGTCCGGGTCGGCGAGCAGGGCGTTGATGGCGTCCAGGTTTTCTTTCGGGATGAGGAGTTTTTGTTGAAGGTCCTGGTCCATGGCGATCCTCCTTGTTGAGCCACTGTCAGTGATCCGTGCGATAGCGCCGGCGCATCCGGCGCGAGACCTCCGCCGCCAGCGCCAGCGCCCGCTCGGCGGCCGGCTCGGAGAGCGTGCCCAGCCCGCAGGCCGGCGTGACCAGCGCGGCGTTCACCAGCGCGTCGAGCGGGACGCCCCGGGCCGCCAGGCCGCGCAGCGCGTCGTCCAGCCGGTCGGCCAGGCCCTCGGGCGTCTGGGCCAGCACCTGCTCGTCGCTGGCGACCGGCACGATGCCCCAGGCGATGATCCCGCCCCGCGCGAGGAACGCCCGGACGGCCTGCGGATAAAGCGCCAGCGCCCCGGCGAAGTTGAAGGCGTCGAAGTTAAGGATGTCCAGCGACGTGTCGAGCAGCAGCGACCAGTCGGTGTTGCCGCAGCAGTGGACGCCCTTGAGACCGCGCAGCCCGGCGAAGACCTCCTCCAGCAGGCGCACCACCAGATCGCGCTCGACGGCCACGTAGGCCGAGCCGTACGACGCCAGGTAGGGCTCGTCAACGAAGACCATGGTCGCGGGTTGAGGCGCCTGGCCGTCCGCCCGAATCGCGCGCAGCGCGCGCTCCTGCCCGGCGGCGTGCAGGCGCAGGTGTTTGGCGCAGGCGTCGGCCAGCACCTCGTCGTACAGGATCGCGCGCCGGTCCTGGTCGGCGACGGTCAGGCCCCAGCTCACCGGCCCCATCACCTGGCCCTTGAGGGCGCGCGCCCCGGGGAAGTCCAGCGCCCGGAAGCGCGCCAGGCCGGCGGCGTGGTCGGCGTCCGGGGCCAGGGCGCCGGCGTCGCCGGCCAGGTAGCGTTCGTACAGGCGCTCGAGCTCAGGCGCCAGGTCGCGCCTCCGGTCCACCACCACCCGCCCGTCCACCAGCGCGGCGCCCGGGAAGCCGAGGCTGTACTGGGCATAGATGCTCTCGCGCGGGTCGCGGCGCGGCAACTGCGGCCAGGCCGGGATCTCGGGCAGACAGCGGCGGATCAGGTCGCAGGCGGCGGCCGGGTCCGTGTGCGGCA
>Ga0073932_1003435_pt1 | contig 21164 bp, 26 predicted proteins | sample DewCreD2012metaG_FD_76967 | JGI IMG/M metagenome (GOLD analysis project Ga0073932, IMG submission 76967) | Hot spring sediment bacterial and archeal communities from British Columbia, Canada, to study Microbial Dark Matter (Phase II) - Dewar... ...
GAAGTAGTTGTTCCGAGTCAAACAAAGGCTGTAGGCGGAGTTTGCACTGAAATTCATGCAAAAAAGTTGAACACGTTACCATCTTAGGCAAACAGGCTTTATATGTAGCGGAGATACTGTAACCATCGCAATCTTTATAAATAACCCCTAGAACCACAGGGTTAATGGGTTTCCACAAATATCTCAAAAAAGCCTGGAAGGCGCAGGGTGTTCTGCAAAGGAATAAGATGGTGCAGTTCAGGAAAGAGCCTGTCTCTTTAAGGCTTGACAAGCCCACAAGGATTGACCGGGCAAGAAGCCTGGGCTACAAGGCCAAACAGGGCGTATTTGTGGTTAGGCAGAAAGTCCTCAGGGGCGGCCATAGGAGGCCGAGGCCCAAAGGCGGAAGAAGACCTAAGAGGTTCCATACCAATAAGAATCTGAATATGTCCTATCAGACTATAGCGGAGCAGAGGGTCCAGAAGATATATCCAAACTGCGAGGTCCTAAACAGCTATGAGGTAGGAAAAGACGGAAGTAGCTATTGGTTTGAAGTCATAATGGTTGACCCAATCCATCCAAGTGTCATGGCGGACAAGGATTTGAACTGGATTAGTGAGAAGCAGCACACAAGGCGAGTCTACAGGGGACTCACAAGCTCTGCGAAGAAGACCCGCGGGCTATTGCACAAGGGCAAAGGCGCTGAGAAGGTCAGGTAAGGGTTTGTATTCTATTGAGAATTACTCTTAAAGAAACCGCATGTTGAAGTTAGAAATAATCAGCCCGTGAATAATGCTGTTAAACCTGGATAAACAGGCAGCATTTCGTATAGTTATTTGTCCAATAGGCTTCAACCAATTATTCTTATATGCTGCCAATTATTCTTATATAATAATTTAGCATTGGCTAACGAAAAACTTGCCAGTGGACAAGTATGCGCAGAATTTATAAATTAAGGGTTACCATCCTAATAAATATGTTCATTAATATACTTCAAATTAAAGTGGGATGATGGCAAAACAGAAAATTGAGCATATTGATTATGCTACTGTAGCTAAACCTCATACTTCTATGTATCTTATGCATAAATATTGGGCTAGAAAACCCTATAATGTTGTTTCGGAGTATATTGAAAATTACACTAAAGAAGGGGATATTGTTTTAGATCCTTTTTGCGGCTCTGGTCCTACACCGATTGAAGCAATTAAGCTAGGAAGAAAAGGCATTGGAATTGATTTGAATCCAGTTTCTACTTTTATTACAAGAATGACAGCAATACCATCAGATATCAATCAAATAAAAAAGACATTTAAAGAAATTGAATCATCTTGTAAAAACGAGATTAATGGATTATATAGAACAAAATGTAAGAAATGCGGGAGTGATGCGATTATTCTTGCTACAATTTGGGATAGGGAAAAATCTGAACCGCTAGAGTTGAGATATTACTGTGAAAAATGTAAATGTAGAAATGCAAAAAAACCAAGTGAAGAGGATTTAAAATTAAATAGAAAAATTGAGAAAAAGGAAATTCCTTTCTGGTATCCTACACAACGATTGTCTTATAACGGAGAAGAATTTAAAGAAGGAACACATCTGTTGGGTGTGGATTCTGTAGATAAATTATTTACTAAAAGAAATTTAATTGCACTATCAATAATTTTCAATCAAATTGAAAAAATTAAAGAATCTAAAATTAAAGATTTATTTAAATTTGCCTTTACCTCAATGTCCCATCTATCAAGTAGAATGTGTCCTGTTGCAAAACCTGGTGGAAAAGGACATTGGAGCGAATTTAGTGCAACATCGTTTTGGTCACAACATAGGTATTATTTGCCCATAATCTCCATGGAATCAAATGTATGGATGTTATTTGATAGTGCTGTAAATGGTACACAAGGGATTATTGAGGGAAAAAACGATTCAAATACCAAAATAAAATATTATAAGGAAGCAAAACGATTTGAAGATTTAAATGATGGAGCAAATCTTTTTTTAAAAACCCATAATGCATTAGAATTAACTCAGATAATACCCAAAGATTCTGTTGATTATGTGTTTACTGATCCACCTTATGGTGGTGCAGTTCAGTATTTTGAATTAAGCACTTTGTGGGCATCTTGGTTAAATTTGGATTTAAACTATAAAGATGAAGTTACAATAAATAAACAACAAAATAAGGATTTTGATTATTATCATAAAATGCTTACTGCTGCATTTAAGCAAGTTTATGATGTTCTGAAAAAAGGTAAATATATGACTGTTACTTTCCACAGCACAGATATTAGGGTATGGACATCTATTATTAAGGCAGTAGTATTAGCTGGATTTGATTTAGAGAAAATTGTTTATCAGCCACCTGCAAGACCTTCTGCAAAAGGATTATTACAACCTTATGGCTCTGCTGTTGGTGATTATTATATTAGATTCAAGAAACCTGAAACAGATAGAAAATTGACAGAAGAACAAATTAGCGAAGAAAGATATGAAAGAATAGTTGTTGAAGCTGCAAAAAGGATTTTAGCAGAGAGAGGAGAGCCCACCATTTACCAGTTTATTCTTAATGGAATTATTGTTGAATTAAAACGAGAAGGCGCTTTATTGAGTGGAAAAAAGAACCCTGATGAGGTTATGAAAGCGCATCTCAAAGATGAATTTACACTAGTAAATGTTAAAGATGAAAAAGGCAAGACTGTTGGAAAAAAATGGTGGTTCAAAGACCCTAAATCAATATCATTCTTGGAATTGATACCCTTGGGTGACAGGGTAGAAACTGCGGTAATTGATGTTTTACATAGTAAAGTCAAAGTATCTTTTGACGATATCTTGCAGGAGATATTTATCAAATTCCCTAATGCACTAACGCCAGATACACAAGATATTAGGGAAATACTGAAAGAATATGCAGAAACAACATCTGATGGTAAATGGGTTTTAAAGCCGGTTGTAAAAGTCAGGGAAAGTGAACATAGTAAAATGGTGTATCTTTTAGGTACATTAGGGCAAAAATTAGGATTTGATGTATGGATTGGTATAAGAGAACAAGGAGAAAGTTACAATAAAGTAAAATTATCAACATTGATAAATAATAAGCGACTAAACTTTAGGTTTATCCCTGTAACTAATTTAGATAGAGTTAAACAAATTGATGTAATCTGGCTTGATGAGGGCAAGGTTAAATATGAATTTGAAGTAGAAAATACAACTGCGATTACAGAAGCGATTGTCAGGGGTTCTAATATTCCTCATAACGATATAAAAAGAATAATTGTTATACCAAAAGAGCGAGAAAAGTTGCTTTATAGAAAACTTGAAGAGCCGATATTAAAAGAAAGTCTTGTAAAGGACAATTGGAATTTTATTTTTTACAATGATTTGGAAAAATTCTATAACACAAATTTCAGAAAAAAGGAAATTGATTGTAGCTCTTTTGATAGAATTTTCAGAATGCCTAAAAAAGATTCTGAACAAAAGCAGAATTCTTTAAATTTGTATTTGTGACGCCCCTCTCACCGTAACTATTAGAGACAAAACGATTTCTGACTGTGTGTTCTTAATGCTTCAAAGTGTTCGTTCAATTGAACGACTAAAAAAGTAACCATTAGGTTTCCATAACAAACATTGCAATAAACCTTTTATCTTTCAGAAAAAGCTCTGAATAGGGCTTAACCTACTACGAAACCTTGCTTTGTTCGCCGTCAAAATATTTTCATATCCTAATAAGTTCTCCAGCTCGGTTTCAAGGGGTTGTCTTTTCACTTTATCCATTTATGAACATATCAGCAATTAATTGGACCCCCTCATCGCAAACTCGCACCCGCAATACCTCTGCCTGTACAGTGCTTGCTCGCTGCTCTTATCCACACTCTTCCTGTAGCTCTTCTTGAAATCATAAGCAACAAAATTGCTGCCAAGCGAAGCCTTCATCCCTGCCTCGTTTATTCTCCTGTTGCTCTTGGTAGGGCTTATGGACAAAGTCGTTGCAAAAAATTCAAAACCAAGCTCCCTTGCTTTCCTTGATGTGCCAGAAAGCCGATATTCATAGCACACAGAGCACCTGGAACCGCCCTCTTTCTCTTTTTCAAGACCTTTAACTGCATCCTTCCAGTTCTCGTGCTCGTAATTTCCCATAATAATTGGCACCCCAAGCCTCTCAGATAGCTTCTTGGCTGCATCAGCGCGCTTCTCATACTCATCCTTTGGCCAGATATTGGGATTAAAGAAAAACAGTGTAACTTCATGCTCACTGCATAGTTCTTCCACAACGCCGGATGCACATGGCCCGCAGCATATGTGTAATAGCAGTTTCATATAACTTCAAAAACATTGCTTATTAATAAACATAGGCTGTCTTAATACGCAACAGAACAATACATTGATGTATGCATTATTCCCCCCACTCCTTCTCGTATGAGAATTCATCTATGCGGCTGCTTTTCTTTTTATCAAGCGCAATCTTCGCCATGACCATCTGGTGCATTCTTTTTAGGAACTCTGCCTTGTCCTCAATCCTCAGGAGGTCCAGATGCGCTTCTACAACAAGATTGAATGCGAATGGTGAGGGTATTTTCGTCTCTATGTGCTCAATCTCTATCTTGCCGTCCTTGATCATATTAATCACGCTTTTCGCGTTCTGCCTGTCCATCATATCATCTAGGATTTCTCTCTTCGCCTCCTTAAGCAAAGGGAACTGCTCTCCAAGCCTCTGAACTGCATTTAGGAGAAGCATTGAGGATACCTGCTGCCTGCCCACTCTCTTTGTCCTTCCCATATAATTGCGAAGTATCATGAGGCCTCTCGTCGCAACATGCCTGAACCTTCTCCTGAGTATCTCTGTCTTCTCCAATGAAAGCTTCAGGAGCGAATCAAAATCGCTTGCAAGAAGTACTTTTACGACTTCTCTTATATTGACAGGATGCTCTGCCGCGATATAGAAGCCGTTGTCAGAGATACCTATCTCGAAATCCCTGTGATGCACCCTGGAGGCAGCGTAGGCGAATGCTCTGGACAGGGCATCATTCACCCTCCTCCCGAAAAGCGCATGGAATATGTAAAGGTTTTTTTGGCCTTCGTTGTAATGTTCAGCAATGATTTTCCTGTCAGTGGGAATGCTTGCATATAAGCTCTGCGCGCTCATATATTCATATATCGCTTGTAGAGAATTATCATCTACAGATAGGTAAGAGCGCAGGAATTCCATGGCATTCTTTGATTTGAGTTTCTCTGACATCAGCCTCCTGAAGATACCTATGTCATTCGCGAGGTCAAATGACAAGGGCAGCATCTCAGAGAACCAGGACGGCACTGTTGGCGGCCTGTAGACAGATGCATTCACATATGCAACGGTTCCCTTAGCGTGCAGAAACTCGTACTTTTCGCCGCCCAGCACAAACACATCCCCCCTCCTCAGCCTCTCAAGGAAGCTCTCGTCTATCTGGCCTATCGCCTGATTACCCACCTTCACGGTGATGAATGTCTCATCAGGTATGGTGCCCACATTGGTCATGTATAGGACCCTGGCGAGCTTACCTTTCTTTCCAATCATGCCGTCTGCATGCCATATCTTGGCATAGACACTGCGCTCTTCTAGGCCTATGTATTCTCCGGCAAGATAATCTATTACAGCATTGAAATCGGCTCTGGATAGGGTGTGGAAAGAATAGCTCTTTTTCACAAGTTCAAAAAGTTCTGAGTCTTTTATCTTTCGCTCTATTGATATCCCGAAGATATGCTGTGACAGGACATCCAGGCAGTTCTGTGGAATTGCTATTCTGTCAACCTTCCCAAGAAGCGCGTTTCTAAGCAGCACACTGCACTCTACAAGGTCGTCCCTGTCCATGACGATTATCCTTCCTTTTGTCGTCTCATGCAGCTTGTGCCCGCTCCTCCCTATTCTCTGCAGAGCCCTGGCTACTGATTTCGGGCTGCCGAGCAGCACCACAAGATCAATATAGCCTATATCAATTCCAAGCTCAAGCGATGTGGAAGACACAACAGCCCGAAGCCTGCCTTCCCTCATCCGCTTCTCAAGGCTTCTTCTATGTTCTTTTGATAGGGAGCCATGGTGAGCTCCGATATTATCCTTGTATAGGGTTGGATACTGTTCTTTCAGAGTATGGACGACCCGCTCTGTCGCGGCCCTCGTATTGGTGAAAATAAGTGTCGTTGTATGCTGCTGTATCATTTCATTCAGGAGCCTGTACATGCTCCTCTGCTTTTCATCATAGCTCGTAGTGATTAGGCTCTTAACCGGGCTTATCACCTGGAGGTCAATCTTCTTGATGAAAGGGACATTGACTATAACACAGTCTCTTGGCTCATCTCCTGCAAAACCAACAAGGAACTTGGCTATCTCGTCTATGGGCGCGACAGTCGCAGAAAGCCCGACCCTTGCCATGCCTGGCGTTATCGCCTCAAGCCTCTCCAAGGATAGCGACAGGTGCACCCCTCTCTTGTTCTCTGCAAGGGCATGGATCTCATCCACAATAACCCATTCCACAGAGCGCAGGTGCTCTACAAACTTTGTGGAGGAAAGGAGTATCGCCAGGCTCTCCGGCGTCGTTATCAGAATATGAGGGGGCTCTTTAAGCATCCTTGTCTTCTCCAGTGGCGTAGTATCCCCTGTTCTTACAGCCACCCTTATACCTAGATTCTCTTGGAGGATTGCTTCCATCTCAGCGAGCGGCACAGTGAGATTGACCTCGATATCGTAATTCAGCGCCTTTAAGGGTGAAACATAAACGCAATACACTTTGTTTTTCAGTATTCCTTTCTGCGCGGAATCTACAAGCTCATTAAGAATAGAGAGGAAAGCCGTCAGTGTCTTAGTCGCTCCTGTTGGCGCTGAGACCAGAACATTCTTCCTGCTATGGATGTCCATAACAGCGAAAGCCTGTGGCAGAGAAAACTCCCTGAAGCGCGAAAAGAACCATCTCTTCACGAGAGGGTTCAGGATAGCGGTGATATCCTCTGATGATTCAGGTTTCTCTTTCAGTGTTATCATATTCCCGTCTAATCAGTGCCAGAATTAAAAAAGTTGTTCCGATCTGAGATCAGACATACCCCTTTACAAGCAGTTTCCCGAGTGTGGTAAGCTTCACGCTCATCCTGCCCTTGTGCTCGTCAGTCACCACAAGCCCCATCTCTTTTAACCCCTCCGATTTCAGGTTGCCGTTGATATGGTAGGAAAGAAGAGGCAGCGAAAGTCCAAGCTTCTTTGAGAGATCATCAAGGGATGAGCAGCATTTGTCGTTCTTGTAAAGATACTTGATTATGTCCATCTTCTTGTCAGTGAGAAGCTTATAGTATGAGAACTTCATGATGGGCATAAGCATTACATCGCTTCCATTCACTGTGAAAGCCTTGAGGCCGTTCACGAACGCAGCGCTGCATAATGCGCACTTGTTTGCCCCGTTGTCTCCTGAAGCGGCATTTATGATAAGCTCTTTGTCTCCCTCAAGCTCTTTGATATCCTTTACTGCCTCAAAGATGCCTTCCCAGGTGTCTTCTTTAATTTTCTTAATTATTACAGGAATCTTGAATCTGTCAAGATCTTTTTTTGTCTTCTCAGCCAGCTCTCTGTGTTTCTCCCCGGTCAAAAGGATTATCCTTTTAGTCGGAAACTCCCTTATGCCGAGAAACAGGGAGTCCATATTGTCCCCAACAACAGCTACTACGGTATATGCCATATAATCCCCTCAGCGCACTGGTTTAACAAATTTGTTTATAAAATCTTCGGAAGAAATCTCTTACAGAAGCTCTTTGTAAGACAACCCATCTCTTTCTTACAAACACTTCACCCTATATAAACATAATGTTTAACTTATAAAGAGCATAACTATATATGAACTTTGTTAATGTCAAGTGCATGGCAAAAAAGAAAGCGGAACCGGTCTGCAGGACTTGCAAGGAAAGCACAACAGAGGTCGGCCATATGTGCAGCCCTAGAAAGGACGTTCCTGTCTACGAATGCCAGGGCTGCGGCATAATAAGCACAGAGAAGGATTGGCTATGCAGGCCGAAGCTCTTGAAGATAAGATAGGTGATCTCGATGAAGAAACCGAAGGTTTTAGTGCTTTTTTATAGTATGTACGGCCATATCAGCCTGATGGCTGAAGCGGTTGCCGAGGGTGCACGAAATGAAGGCGCCTTGGTGGATATCAAGAGGATACCTGAGACTCTGCCAGAAGAGGTGCTGAAAAAGATGGGTGCTTCGGCTGCAAGGGAAACCATGAAAGACTTTCCTGAAGCTATGCCTGAGGATTTGCAGGAATATGATGCGGTGATATGGGGGGTGCCGACCAGGTTCGGCGGTGCTGCTGCTCAGGTAAGGGCATTTCTTGACAGAACTGGAGTTCTCTGGCAGAAGGGCTCATTGGTTGGCAAGATAGGAAGCGTTTTCACTTCTACTGCCACACAGCATGGCGGGCAGGAGACAACACTTATAAGCATGCACATCTCTCTTCTTCATCACGGGAACATATTAGTCGGGCTCCCGTACACTGAGAAGAGGCAGATGACACTCGCAGAGATTTCCGGTGGAAGCCCATACGGCGCTTCCACAATCACTGGCGGGGATGGAAAAAGAATGCCTAGCGCGAACGAGCTTGAGCTGGCTAGATTTCAGGGCAGGCACGTTGCAAAGATTGCAAAGAAGCTTGCGGAGGGTTGAATATGGCCAAGAGTTTCCACAATTTAGTAGGACTGCCGGGTTTCAGCGAGCAGCTGATCAGGAATCACATTGCACTTTATGAGGGTTATGTAGCGAACACCGTAAAAGTAGCTGATGCACTAAAGAAATTGCTCGCAGAGGGAAAAACAGCGACACCAGAGTATGCCGAGCTGTCAAGAAGGCTTGGCTGGGAATGGAACGGAATGAGGCTGCACGAGCTTTATTTCGGCAATCTTGGTGCCAAGCCCATGAATGCAAAATCTCGTCTATTGACGAAGATAGCTGAGGATTTCGGCACTTTTGACAACTGGGAAAAGGCGTTCCGCGCTACAGGAGCGATGCGGGGAATTGGTTGGGTCATTCTCTACTACGACCCACTGGATAAGAAGCTGTTCAATGCATGGATAAATGAACACGATGTAGGCCATATGGCTGGAGCAATCCCTCTACTTGTAATGGATGTGTTTGAGCATGCGTTTATGATAGATTACGGTCTTAAGAGAGCGGATTATATCGAGGCATTCTTCAAGCAGATAAATTGGGAGGAAGTGGAATTCAGGTTCAGGCCATGAGGCTCTTTTTCGTTATTTTTCTCCTGTTGATTGGCTGTGCGACTCCAACATTACTGGACTCAAGCGAAATCAGGGAGTACAAGGGAGAACGGCTGGACAGCATCAGCAAATTCAGGGAAAACTCCATCAAAGGTCCGCAATATATTGATATATCCTCTTATCGGCTGAAAGTAGATGGTCTTGTGCAGGAGCCGCGGGAACTGGTCTACGAAGATGTCCTTGCTATGCCAAAGTATGAAAAAGTAGTTACTCTCTACTGTGTTGAGGGATGGAATGCCAAAATCCTTTGGGAGGGTGTTCTTGTCCGAGATTTGATTAATAAGGCAAATCCTCTTCCCTGGGCAGATACAGTTTCATGCCTATGATGGCTACACAACATCACTGCCTCTGCAATATCTCATTGCTAATGACATACTTTTAGCTTACAGGATGAACAGCGAGACTCTCCGTCCCGAGCGTGGCTTTCCATTCCAGCTTGTAGCAGAGGACAAATGGGGCTACAAATGGATCAAGTGGGTGACTCGGATTGAGCTATCTGACGACAGCGAATACCTGGGTTACTGGGAGGAGGTTGGTTACAGCAATGACGCCAACCTGGATAAGCCAAGCCGCTGAAAAGCTCACTGTCCCATGGCCTTGTCATCCTGTGTCCCTGATATTGGGTCCATTAGGCCTTCTGCTTTAGGGAAGATCCCTACCTGTCTACCTGTAATAATCCAAAAGGCATTTTTTAAGAAACCATCTGGTTATTTACATAGCTAAAGCTCAGTAACGCAATTAATTTAATATTTGCATGCTTTCCAAGGAAAGTGGACTATGAAAGCCAAGATTATTGATATATGGGATGAGACGCATGATGTCAAGACCTTTAGGCTTATCCCTGAGGAAAGCATGCCCTTCATCCCTGGCCAATATCTGCTACTGCGCATACCGGAGATGCCTGAGACGAGGCCTTTTACTTTCTCCAATGCACCTTCAGAAAGGTATATTGAGGTAACTGTAAAAAGGATACATGAGTTCACAACGATATTGCATGCAAAAAAGCCGGGTGATGAGGTAGATATAGAAGGTCCGTTTGGAGAGAAGCTGAATTTTAATGAGAGTGTCGTGGAAGACATTGTATTTATCGCCGGCGGCTCAGGAATAACTCCTTTTATGTCTGCCATAAGGTACTGGAAAAAAAGAGGTCTTAGAAACAGGATCTGGCTGTTCTACTCGAACAGGAGCGAGTTAGACATAATATTTAAAAAAGAACTCGCTAGCTTCAATGTAGTAATAGTGCACACCTTGACTGAGGATGTGCCTTCAGGCTGGAAGGGCGAGAAAGGACGGATAAATGAGGAGATGATTGTGAGGTATTTAGATGAGCCAAGACACAAGCTCTGGTTTGTCTGCGGCCCGCCCCCTATGGTCGAGGCAATGAGAAAAATTTTGCAGACTATCGGCGTTCCTGAACAGAACTGGAGAATTGAAGATTGGCAGCTTCCAGGCAAGCATGACAAGGAGGGATGAAAAATGGTAAAGATAAATGAGAGGGCGCCCGATTTCACGGAGGACGCCTACATAGATGATGAGATAAAGAAGATTTCACTTGCTGAGTACAGCGGCAGATGGGTTGTGCTGTTCTTTTACCCCGCAGACTTTACCTTTGTCTGCCCGACTGAGCTTGGAGAGCTTGCAGACAACTATGAGAGATTTAAGAAGCTTAATGCTGAAATAATATCTGTCTCCACTGACACGGCTTTTGTGCACAAGGCATGGCATGACAACTCAGAGACCATTGCAAAGATTAAGTTTCCCATGCTCTCCGATCCTGCAAGGAGAGTGAGCTCGGCATACGGCACTCTAATCGAAAAAGAGGGGCTATCGCTTAGAGCCACTTTCATAATTGATCCGGAAGGTATAATAAAGGCTTTTGAGATGCATGACAACAGCATCGGCCGCAGCATAAAAGAGCTGCTTAGGAAATTGCAGGCAGCGCAGTTTGTCGAGAAGAACAGCGGCATGGTATGTCCGATGAACTGGGAGCCGGGAGAAGATGCTTTAAAGCCCGGCCTGGAACTTGTCGGCAAGATTTGATTGCATAATATAAGAGTAGGAAGGTGGTTTAAATGAACAAAAAAACTGAAGAAGCCATGAATGAGCAGATAAACAAGGAACTGTATTCAGCATATCTCTACTACGCGATGTCAGCGTATTTCGAGGAGATGAACCTCAAAGGCATGGCTCATTGGATGAGGATCCAGGCAGGGGAGGAGCAGGAGCATGCACATAAGTTCTATGAGCACATCGTAAGAAGGGGTGGGAGAGTAAAATTGAAAGCAATCGCAGCGCCGGACATGAAGTTCCAAAGCCCACTTGCTGCCTGGGAAGCAGCCTATAAGCACGAGCAGATGATAACCCAAAGCATCCACTCGCTTGTTGAGCTTGCTACCGCAGAAAAAGACCATGCTGCGCAGCCTTTGCTCCAATGGTTCGTTGAAGAGCAGATAGAAGAAGAGGAAAACACAATTGAGGTCGTGAACAGGCTGAAAATGACAAAAGATTCTGGCCATGCCATTTTAATGGTTGACAGAGAGTTAGGTTCAAGAAAGGAGGACTGATATGATGGATAAGCGGTTTTTCAGATGCAAAATCTGCGGTGATGTCCATTTTGGGGCGGCATGGCCTGAGATCTGCCCTACCTGCAAACAGAAGAATGCGTATCTGGAGATAAAGAAAGAGGATGCAAAGACTTTGATGGGGATGTAATATGGATTATATTAGACAGGTCTATGACTATCAAGGCCAGTACACAAGTAAAGGGGCAAGAGAAAGCAACTATTCAAGGAGAGACTGCAAAGCAGGTTGCCTCATCTGCACTGGTTGCAGATAGCATGCAAAGTATTATTAACTCTCTGTTAAATGCAGAGGTGGAAAGGAGGGGGATATGAATGGTTAAGCTTTACAGGTGCAGGGTATGCGGGGACCCGTATGTCGGAGCGAGCAAGCCATCAAGGTGCCCGTTCTGCGGTGCGTATGAGAATTTCATCGTAGAAGCAAAGGAATACAAGGAGACTTTTGATGTCGAGTTAAACGAAAAGGACAGGCAGAATGCAGAGACTGCTCTTGCCCTTGAGATAGGCAATGCTGAATTCTACTTCTGCGCAGCTGAGAGAAGCGATAATGAAGAAGCTAAGCAGCTCTTTAAGGCCCTTGGAAAAGTTGAGGCTGAGCACGCATCCATCTGGAAAAAGATACTAAAGATGCAGAAAATAGAGATAGGCAAGTCATCTTCATGCAGCCCTCTCTCAAATGACAATCTGCGGGAATCCCATGATAGGGAAGACAAGGCAATATCATTCTACAGGCAGGCTGCAAAGGAGTCAGAGAATAAGAGGGTGAAGATGCTGTTCGCTGCCATTGTGCAGGTAGAGCAGGATCATCTTCAGCTCTCGGAGGAAAGATTAAGATGATAAAGGTTTATAGTACACCCACGTGCCCATGGTGCCTGAGGCTTAAGCAGTTCTTGAAGGAAAAGAATGTGGAATACACCGACTTTGATGTGTCCAAAGACGTGAACGCCAGAAATGAGATGATACAGAAATCAGGCCAGATGGGAGTTCCGCAGGTTGAAATAAACGGAACTTGGATTGTTGGTTTCGACAAGCCGGCGATTGAAGAAGCCATGAAGAAAACATCCAAATAGCCTGTTAAGGCAGTGAATATGATGTATGACTTGATAATAATCGGTGCGGGTCCTGCAGGAATCACTGCGGCGGTATATGCGGCCAGGAAGCGCATGAAGACTCTAGTTCTCACAAGGAACATAGGCGGCCAGGCAGCTATGAGCTGGGATGTGGAGAATTATACAGGCTACCAGTTCATAACAGGACCGGAGCTAGCAAAGAAGTTCGAGGAGCACCTAAAGAGCCAGCAGGTTGAGAGCCATGAGGGCGTATCAGTGGAGTCCATCTGGAAGACGGGTGATTCATTCAAGGTCATGTCTAGTGATGGTACCTACGAGGCAAGGATGGTGATAATCGCTACAGGAAAGCAGCCTAACAGACTAGGCGTCCCTGGAGAAAAGGAGTTCTGGAACAAAGGTGTCACTTATTGTGCAACTTGTGATGCCCCAATATTCGAGGGAAAACCTGTAGTCGTCGTTGGCGGCGGAAACTCTGCCCTCGATGCAGCTATCCAGCTTGCCAAAATCGCGAGCCGCGTGAGCATTGTCAATATCATGCCTGAATTCACCGGCGACCCGGTTATGGTCGAGAAAGTAATTAGTTCCGACAGGGTGACTGTCTATGCAAGGTCAGAAATAAATGAGATTCTTGGCCAGGCTTTTGTTACGCACGTAAAGGTTCGCACACCTGAAGGCATTGTTGAAGTGCCTGCAGAGGGTGTTTTCATTGAGATTGGTTCTGGCCCATCGCTTGTGCCTGTCATGAACGCAGAACTTAAGCTCAATGACAAGAGAGAGATTGAAGTGAACGAAAATGCAGAGACAAGCGTTCCTGGGCTTTTTGCATGCGGAGATGTCTCAAGTGTGCCGGTAAAGCAGATAATCGTTGCAGCCGGGCAGGGATGCGTAGCCTGCCTTTCCGCATTCAAATATCTATCCACTAGAAGGTTCTAAAAAATGGAGAGGCTTATAGCATTTCTTGTATTCATTGGAATTTTCCTGCTTTTGTTTTTCGGAGGACATCTTTATGTTTTCTGGAGGATGTCAAGCATGTTAGGCATTAAAAGGGGCATACTCTTCTGGTTTGTTCTGCTCTTCATGACTTTTTCATTCATCGGCGCCAACATCCTGAATTCCAGGTTCCACAACTTGATGACTAAAATTCTCTATTCTCTGACTGCATCATGGCTGGGCATCATGCTATTTACCATTATGTTGCTATTGATTTATGAGATCGTAAGAATCTTTTTTGATATTGATTCAAAACTTGCGGGGTATGGCATAATAGGGATAGTCATGCTGATAAGCCTGGTGGCATTAATGAACGGCATGGTCCTGAATACAAGGCATATCGGGCTGGAAATAGCAGGGCTGGAGAAGGAGACCCGCATTGTACAGCTGAGTGATGTGCACGTCGGCACTCTCAGAAATTCAGCTTTCCTTTCAAGAGTTGTTGATGCTGTGAACCGCGAAGAGCCTGACATGATACTTATTACCGGAGACCTGGTTGATGGCTCAGCCCCTCTCTGGGATCTGGGTCTGGATGAACTTAAAAGGCTTGAGGCAAAGACATACTTTAGTGTAGGAAATCATGAGAGGTATGAGGGGCTGGATAAGGTTCTGCCCATAATCGAAGCCCAAAATATCACTATCCTCAGGAACCGCATGGAAATCTACAAGGGCATACAATTGATAGGGATTGATGACCCCTCTGATGAGTTCAAGAAAGCCAATGCCTTGCTTGCTGAGATAGACTTTGATAGAGCAAAACCATCCATACTTATGTTTCACAGGCCGATAGGGTACAAGGAGGCTGCAGAAAGGGGCATAAGCTTGCAGCTATCGGGCCATACACATTCCGGTCAGATATTCCCGTTCATCCTTGGGACAAGGCTAGCATTTAAATATACAAGCGGATTACATAGGTTCAACGAGACATTCATGTATGTAAGCCCAGGGACAGGCACTTGGGGGCCGCCCATGAGGCTTGGCAGCAGGAATGAGATAACCGTATTCACTTTAAAGCCGGCTATAGTGCCGCGGGGGTAAAAAATGAGGATGATGAACGCGATTATTGCATTGATGTCATTGTTGGTGCTTTCCTGTCAGCCAACGGAATCAGACAAAGCGGCTCCGCCGACTCCGCCGCCTGTCTCGGTTTTGATACCGCCTGTCGAGACCACAGATGCACCGGTTGATTCAAGTTCTTTGGTTTCGGGAGAACAAACTGATAACTCTGTGGCAGGTAAGAACAATCCTGCAAATCAGCAGCCGCAAGATGCAGTAAATGTGCCTGAAAATGCTGTCGAAAAGAAAAATTCATCTGGTACAATCTCTTCGCAAGGCACTGTGGAAAGCAAGAGCCAAGATAGCAAGAGCCAATATACACCAAATGACCTCATAAAGCACAGAACCGAAGATGACTGCTGGCTTGTTGTTAGGGGCAAGGTTTATGATGTCACAGAATTCATCCCAAAGCATCCCGGAGGAAAAGCCATCCTTAACGGCTGTGGCAAGGATGCAACAGCGATATTTGAGTCAAAGCACGGGCAATCTGCTAAGGATAAGCTGCCTGCTTACTACATTGGAGAATATCTGGATATGGAGTGAACATGAGCCTCTCATATACAGTCCTGCTGGGTTTTCCAGTGATATACTGGATGGGGTTCATTTCACTTTTTTTTCTTGTTTGCGCTGGACTTATAGGCGTTTTGAACAGGTTCGGAAAGTTCTATGTGGCTGCACCATACCATCCATGGCTGGGCGCTAGTGGTATTGTATTTGCCCTGATTCACGTATCAATGCATTTCTTTGGTTACTGAGCATTGCCAAGCCAATTGAGGGGTGTTACCGCGTGATTCAACGCCACATGTTATAGCCAAAATTTATATACGTCAGGTTGCCATCGTTTTTCATGGAAAGACTGCTGCAGCGGATTAAAGCGCTAAGGAAAAGCCCGGTGAAGGCTCTTATTCAAAAGAGAATGAGGGAATTCGCCAGGCAAAGAAGCCAGAAAGAGATATTCAGCGAGCTGTGCTTCTGCATCCTAACAGCTAATTATAGTGCAGAAGGAGGAATCAGGATCCAGAAGGCCATAGGAGATGAATTTTGCAGTCTGCCAGAAGCCAAGCTTGCAAGGAAACTGAGACAGCTTGGCCATCGCTTCCCTAATACAAGGGCTCGTTATGTTCATGAGGCTAGGGTGCACCTCCCCAGGATGCGACAAATACTCGCAGAGCATGCTAATGAGCTGGAATTAAGGGAATGGCTCGTTAAGAATGTAAAGGGCTTGGGTTATAAGGAAGCAAGCCATTTTCTTAGGAATATCGGATACCGCAACCTGGCCATTATCGATTTTCACATAATCGATCTGTTAATCGCTGAGAAGCTAATTGCACAGTTGAAGACGATTACGCCTAAGAATTATCTGGAGATTGAAAAATTGCTTCTGGAAATCGGCAGAAAAACCGGATTGTGCCTAGCAGAGCTTGACTTGTACCTGTGGTATATGGAGACAGGAAAGATACTTAAGTAAGTGGTATTTAAATGAATTAAGCACTACCAATATAAACCCTGATGGACTATAGGTAAAGAATGAACCAAAGACTTTTGGCAGGGATGCTCATTTTAGTCGGGTTAGTTCTCACATTGCTTATATTCTTTATTAAGGTAACACAGGAAGAGCATATTGATGTCATTGTCGCTCAGACTGGGACATGCTTCCTTGATGATGGCACATGCCTGCACGAACAGGGCAATGGGCTGTACATAGCAGGATGGGCGATAGCCGGCATACTTATTTTTATTGGTATATATCTGCTAATGGATAAATCGCCTCAGTACCTTGCAGAGATGAATCTCAAAGTCACTGGTGCGATTAAAGAAGCAAAGGAACTTGACAAAAAGAAAGATGAGTGGAATGCTTTCATCTCTGCATTCTCTGAGGAAGAGAGAAAAGTCCTCAACGCTATTCGAGAGCAGGATGGAATACTTCAATCAACTCTCAGGTACCGTACAGGGAACTCAAAAAGCACTTTGTCTAAGATGCTGAAAAGCTTTGAGGATAGAGGCTGCATATCCAGGAAGGTTTCGGGCAAGACCAACAAGGTATTCTTAAGGAAATTGTTTTGATTAAACGGCATAGAAATCAGGCGAAAGGCAAATTAATCGAAAAGGTGTCATGGAATCGCTTAATGAACGTTCCGGAACTGGAATTCACGCACCTGAAACGTTTCATGATTTAAATCTAGCATGGTATGGATAATAAAGTTGAAATGATTCTGCTTGAAAAGAGGTGGAATCATGAATATAAGGTTCACGGCAAAGGGCATAACCTGCAAAGGGTGTGCTGATATAATAAAATCACAGGCCAAGGAAGCAAAAGCATCCCATATTGAAATAGACGTTGCAACTGGAAAGGGAACTGTTGAATTTGATGAGAAGGAGACGAGCACAAAAAGGATTTTTGCATCCATTGAAAAAAAAGGATATGAGTGTATTGAAGGATGGCCTGAGAAGCCTGGCACTAAGCCCGGATACGCATGGGTACTCATCTTCTTAGGAATCCTCATTGTTGTTTATTTCATATACACTTCATACAGCGATATCGGGCTTCCAAGCCTGAGCCCGCAAATCAGCTACGCATTGCTGTTTGCTGTTGGTCTGCTTACAGGATTTCATTGCATAGCCATGTGCGGCGGGTTTGTATTAGGGTATACTGCAAAAGACAGACAGGAAGGGAGAAACAGCTATATGTCTCATTTAAAATATGGGATGGGCAAGATATTGAGCTATACGATAATAGGCGCGCTCTTTGGGCTATTGGGTTCTATTATTGCGTTTACACCCAAAATGAGGGGTATTGCCGGTATCATCGCAGGTATATTCCTCCTGCTTTTTGGTTTGCGTATGCTGAATGTTTTTCCAACACTTGGCAAATTGGGATTCCGAACAGCACCTTTTATTACTCGGCGCCTCTACGGCAAAAGCCCGATTGTAATTGGTCTTTTGAATGGCTTGATGATTGCCTGCGGCCCTCTGCAGGCGGTCTATCTGATGGCAGCTGCATCAGGAAGCATGCTTGAGGGCGCTAAACTGCTGTTTATTTTTGCGCTAGGTACCTTACCTGTGATGCTTGGCTTTGCTTATCTTACTAGCTATGTGACAGCAAGACTTAATCAATCTTTGCTTAAAGCGTCAGGTGTTATCGTGATGGTGATGGGCTTGATTATGGTAAATAATGGTCTGGTTCTGACCGGAACGGGTTATGATGTTGGTAGTATGGTTGTGGCATCAGAGGTACCAAATTTTGGCGCCGAGCCAGATTTAGCAGAAAAAGGGTACCAGGAGATAAGGATGGAAGTACTTGCATCAGGTTGGAATCCGGACAGGTTTATATTGAAAAAAGGGGTTCCTGTGAGATGGATCATAGATGGCAAAGAGATAACTGGATGCAATAATGCCATAATCGTGCCGCAACTCGGGCTTGAATTCAAAATCAAGCAAGGAGAGCAGATAATCGAATTCACTCCGCCTGAGAAGGGTGTCATCCCATGGAGCTGCTGGATGGGCATGATACACGGTCAGTTCATTGTGGTTGAAGGCGGGTCGGATCAGACTGTGGCTTTAACACAGACTCCAACTCTAAGCCGTCAAGGAGGGTGTGGCTGTAAGGCATGAAAATAATTGAAAAGATATAAATGGGAAATTAGATATTTGCAAAACAACTGATTGGAGAAAACAAGAGTATTGGTCTTGGCAATCCTATGGAAGTGGAGACATGAAAAAGACACTAATAATAAGCGGAATGCACTGCGCAAGCTGCGCTGCCAGTATTACAAAAGCCTTGGAAGGTACTGAAGGGGTAAGGGAAGCTAATGTCAATTTCGCATCTTCCAAGGCATTTGTTGATTATGATGAATCCAAGACAGATGAAAATCGTCTTATTGATGCCGTAAGAAAGGCCGGCTTTTTGGCTGCAACAGAGAAGTCTAGTTCGATTGCCCAGGCACAAAGGAAAAAGGAGATTGATGCATACAGGAGAATCTTTATCTTCAGCCTTTTCTTTGCAGTGCCTGCTTTTATTATCGGGATGGTACTAATGTGGTTAGGAATTAAGCTTCCTTATGCTCATTATGTTATGTGGGCGCTTGCTACACCAGTGCAATTCATCTCGGGTTGGCGGTTCTATGTGGGTGCGTTTGCGGCATTGAAAAGAAAGACTGCTAACATGGACACCCTTGTTGTTCTTGGAACCACTGCCGCCTACGCATTCAGTGTCTACTCTGTGATTTTCATGGAAGGCGGTGAACATTATTTTGAGGTGTCTGCCATTCTGATAACACTAGTCATCCTTGGGAAATGGCTTGAGGCACAAGCAACTGGAAAGGCGGGTGATGCGATACAGAGGCTAATGGTGCTAAAACCGTCCACTGCGAACATCAAGAAAGGCGGCAAATTCGTGGAAGTCCAGATAGATGATATAAAGGTTGGCGATGTTATATTGGTCAAGCCAGGCGGGAAGGTTCCTGTGGACGGTATTGTAATAGAAGGCGAAAGCTCAGTTGATGAGAGCATGATAACAGGGGAGAGCATGCCGGTAGACAAAAGGAAGGGAAGTAAATTATTTTCAGCTACAATCAACAAAAGTGGAAGCCTTGTTTTCCGCGCTACAAGAGTGGGCACAGACACGACTCTTTCCAGGATAATAAGCCTTATAGAAGAGGCGCAGAGCAAAAAAGCCCCTATACAGCGATTCGCTGATGTAGTATCTTCTTACTTCGTGCAGGCAGTGCTTCTGATAGCGCTGTTCACATCATTGGCGTGGATCATTCTTGGAAAAGGCATTGAGTTCTCTTTATTGTCTGCAGTTTCTGTGCTTGTCATAGCCTGTCCTTGTGCCTTGGGCCTTGCGACGCCTACTGCTATAATGGTTGGGACAGGTCTTGGGGCAAGGAAAGGCATACTCATCAAAGGAGGCGAGGCTTTAGAGACTGCCTATAAAGCAAATTATGTTGTATTTGACAAGACAGGTACTGTGACCAAAGGCATCCCTGAAGTCACTGATGTTGTGGGCAATGATCCCCGCAAAATAATCAAGTTGGCTGCATCCTTGGAGTCTCATTCAGAGCACCCGATTGCCCTTGCAGTAATCAGAAAAGCCGGTAGAAATATTTTGAAAAGCAATAAATTCAAAGCATTCGCAGGCATGGGCATCACTGCTCAAATTGGTAGGAAAAAGTTCTTGCTTGGCAACAGGAAGCTTATGACAAAGCATAATGTACCAGTTGCTGAATATTCTGCCAAAATAGATTCATTAGAAGACCAGGGCAAGACTGTTGTTATCCTTGCTGAAAAGAAAGTCCTTGGCTTAATTGCTGTAGCTGACACAATTAAAGATGGCTCTTCTGAAGCAGTGTCCACCCTTAATAGGATGGGTATAGAAGTCTTTATGGTAACTGGTGATAACAAAAAGACAGCCAACACCATAGCAAAAAAGGCTGGAATCAGGAATGTTGTTGCAGAAGTTATGCCGGAAGATAAGGTTGCCTTGGTAAGAAAACTTAAGAAAAAAGGAACTGTTGTTATGGTCGGAGATGGGATAAACGACGCTCCGGCGCTGGCAGCGGCAGATATTGGCATTGCGATGGGTGGCGGTACTGATGTTGCAATGGAAACTGGAGATGTTGTTCTAATGAGGGATGATATAAGGGATGTTCCTCGTGCCATAAATCTGAGCAGGATTACTATATCAAAGGTCCGTCAGAATATGTTTTGGGCACTGTTCTATAATGTCATGGGAATCCCAATTGCAGCAGGGGTATTATACCCTTTTACCGGTTGGCTCCTATCGCCAATTATCGCGGGAGGGGCCATGGCTCTGAGTTCACTAAGCGTGGTAACAAATAGTCTTTTATTGAGATATCAAAATATCTAGATAAGTGCATATTCGGCGAGATTCTGGCCTTTCACTTCTTGTATAATGGACAGGGCTTGCAGGTCTCGTTCATTTCAGGCGGGCAATCCGGGAATTGCCTGTTGCATTTCACAGTTACTTCCTTTTTCTTCGGTCCCTTCCTGTCCTTTTTGTGCGACGGTGCTCTTCCCATGCTGGATCCTGAGAAATCGCCTATTTATATTTGTTTTGATAATGCGGCTATGTCCCAAATATCCAATAGAATCTGAATGGAATTAACCTCTTTTGGAGGTTGTATGCCACAATATGCCATGCAAATTCCCTCTTTTTCATATAATGCAGCCTTGATCTGAGTGAGAA
>Ga0073932_1003443_pt1 | contig 21128 bp, 22 predicted proteins | sample DewCreD2012metaG_FD_76967 | JGI IMG/M metagenome (GOLD analysis project Ga0073932, IMG submission 76967) | Hot spring sediment bacterial and archeal communities from British Columbia, Canada, to study Microbial Dark Matter (Phase II) - Dewar... ...
GGCACCTTCTGCCCATGGAAATCTACGCCCAAGCCGTCAAAGCCAATCCGCTCCGTGGCGAAATAACCAAACCCAACACCATAGTCATCACCAGCCGCGGTTGCCCCTTCAACTGCGTGTTTTGCACTCACAGCCTCGTCTGGGGCAAAAAGTGGCGTCCACGTAGCGCCAAAAACGTCGTAGACGAACTGGAACACGTAATCAAAACATACGGCATCAAGCAGGTTGATTTTGCTGACGACAACATGACTTGGGACCGCAAGCGTATGGAGGAGATTTGCGATTTGATTGTTGAACGTGGCTTGCGTTTTGAGTGGTTTACGCCTAACGGGGTTCGCGCAGACACCCTTGATGAGGCGTTGCTGCGGAAGATGAAGCGGGCTGGCTGCAAAAAAATCCGCGTCGCCCCCGAATCAGGCGTGCAACGGGTCGTCACCGAAATCGCCAAGAAGAGCCTTGACCTCAAAAAAGTTGAGGCGGCGGTTGTGGCTTGCAAGAAGGTCGGCATCAAAGTCGGCTGCTTCTTTGTGTTGGGGTTAATCGGTGAAACCAAAGCGGACATAGAAGAAACCATCCGCTATGCATACAAGCTCAAACGTCTCGGTGCGGAGAGTTTCATCTTTAGCATCGCGATGCCGCTGTATGGTACAGCGTTCTATGAGCAGGCAAAGGCAGGCGGCTACATCAAGGAGGAGTTCTGTGATTATGCGTTGGCTGCGACTGAGCCGCTTGTGGAGACGCCTCAGTGGACGGCGGCGGAGATCAGCGAGTTGTGTATGAAAGCTAACGCCATAAACCGCACCGTAACCCGAAAGAAAGTGTTAAAGGCGATGCGGCACCCGTACAAGACGGCGAAGATGCTGCTCAAAAAATAGCGTTATTTGCCTTTTCGTGTGGCTAAAACAGCAATCACCGCTAAGTAGACAGCTATAACGCTAACCACGGTCACATCATCGCAAGCGATGTTTGGGGTTGGGGTTCTGTTTGAGGCGGTTGCATGGTGGCTGTTGCGGTTGCGTTTGATTCGGGTGGATCTGGACATGGTGTAACAATTTCGGTGGGTGCTGGAGCGGCATCTTCTGCACCGCTGGCAACCTCAACAGCTCCCACTTCCACTAATACGACAATGAGTAAACCGACTAAGCAAACCACTGCTTTATTCATCCAGCCACCGTTGAATTATCTTGTTGAGGTTGGCTTTAGCTCTCCCTGCAGAACAAAACGTTCCACCACCAGAACACCCTTCAAAAGCAGCAAAAAAGCGGCATAAACGACAGCTAGAACCCAGAAGGACTCCTAACGATTTTTTAAGCCTTCTGCTGTTTTTCAGCTTGAACTTCCTGAAGCGTCTCCTTCATTTTTCTAGCGTCCACATCCAGAATCGGCGACTCACAAATCATCGTCGGATGCATCCCAAAATCCAAAATCACCTCCGCCAACAACCGAAACTCCGGCCCAAAAGCCCCTTCGTCGAGGGTGTGGTGCCGTTTTTCGCCTTGAGCGGTGAACTCGATTTTTGAGAAGTGACAATGCATGCTTCGCAGCGTTTGGGTGCCAAGTTGCTCTTCGATTTTAATGGCGATTTTACGCATGTCATCTGAGGTTTTGAATGCGCCTTGATGCAGCGCATGCAGATGTCCCCAATCCACGACAAGCTGGGTGTTTTCGACTTGCTGGTTTATGGCTATGATTTCATCTATGGAGCCCACTTGAAACTTGCGCCCCATCGTCTCAGGCCCCAACTTCACCTTCAAACCCTGCGCTTTCATTTCGGCGCTGACCTCTTTTAGGGCTGAGATGCAGGTTTTGAGCGCGTAGTCTTTCTCGAATTTGCCGTAGAAGCCTGTGTGGAAAACCATCACGTATGCGCCCATCCAGTCTGCGGCGGTTGCGGCGGCGATTAGGCGGCGTTTGCTGGCTTCGACTACGTCCCGTTTGCCTGAGAGGTTGATGTAGTATGAGCCGTGCATGCTGAGGCGAACGTCGTTTTTGCGTGCTTCCTCGCCGAGTCGAATTGCATCTTGCTGTTTTATCTGCGGCTTCTCCCCCCAACGAACCCCTTGATACTCAAACGCGTCCAAACCTTCTTCACGCAGCAACCTCGGCGTGTCAACTGTAGAGGCACCTAAGAGTCGGAACATGGGTGGTACGCCTGCGGGTCCAAAACGGGTATGCTCAGACATGGAAGAGACCTTTACAAGTTAGGTCGCACTTCAATCATTAAGGCTTTCTATAAAATTCAGGTAATCACTCTGACTTTCTTTTTTGAAATTATCAATAGCTTACCCGTTACTTCTTTTAGATTTATTCGCTTCTGAGCATTATCAAGGGTTTGTATAATGTTGACGGGAGTCGCGGGTTTTGCTTTGATGATAATAACGGTAAGTTGGTTACCCTTGAAAAAGCGGTAGACTTGTGAGAAATGGTTGTCTAACGTAAGAACTGCAAGTTTATTTTTTGCCGCGTAATTACCTATGGCTTGGTCTTTAGCGCCCCTAAGTTGCGTCTCAGTCACACTTGTTATGTCAAAGCCTCTCTTGACCAGCCACTCTTGGACATCTCTGGGAACATTTTCGTCCACAAGTATTCGCGGCACAGTCACTACTCTCTTAGAGGGTAATAATTACCTCGTTCTCTAGGCATTTAGAGGCATAAAGAAGCGCTGCTTTGATATCTTCTTCTTTTAGGCTCGGATATTGCCCAAGAACCTCTTTTTCTGATAAGCCATTACCAAGAAGCTCTACGATGAGGTAAATTGGAATGCGCGTCCCTTTGATTACTGGTTTACCGCCCAGAATCTCTTGGTCAACTGCAATTCTCTCCATGAACTTTTCCATATTTACTCACCTGATAATCCAATTAGGCACTAAATATATTACAGTTGCTTTTTTCCTTCAAGCTACCCCGATTAAGCTGGCGATTGTTGGAATAGAGAGGAAAAGATACGTGTAAATCGCCCCCACCAAAACCATCATGGTAAGCGCTATCAACACATAGTCGCCTCTGTGGAGCTTTAACGCGAAGAGGTTAGTGCGTTTCTTGCATGCACCCCACGCACGGGACTCCATGGCTTCTGCCAACTCGAGACTCCGCCGAATAGCACTCACAATAAGCGGAATCAGGATGGGGATGTAATTGCGTATGCGCTTCATCAAACCGCCTTTCTCAAGTTCTAAACCGCGGGCTTTTTGGGCGTCCATGATTGTTTGGGCTTCCTCCGCCAAGACGGGGACGAAGCGGACGGCTGTGGTGAAGGCGAAAGCGAATTCGTATGGGACACGGGATGTTTCCAGTGCTAAGCCTAAGTGGTCGGGTGAAGTGGTGAGGAAAAAGACCGAGAAAGACTCAACCAGCACCACAAAGCGCATGGTCATAGCAAACGCGTTTTCCACGTCTGCTACTGGTAAGGTGTAGCTTTTAGTGAAGTAGGTTGTGACGATGTTGATGATGAAGATAAATGACGCCAAAAAAGCCGCCCCACGCAGCGAACGCAGCCACTGCCGCTGAACCCGCGCCAGAAACACAAACGGCAACTGCATCACAAACAACACAATCATCGGGAGGATGTCTCGGAAGAGTATGGCGGCAACAAAGATGCATATGACATAGACGAATTTTACTCGGGGGTCAAGGTTGTGGATGGGTGAGGAGACTTTGCGGAATTTTAAGCCGTCAAAAACACTCATCTAGCCAACCTCTCCTTAGTTTTAAGCAGCAACGCTTTGGCTTCGTAGAGGTCGATGATGTCTTTAGGCAACCCCAACGCAGACAATTTGGTGAATACCTGCGCTACCTGCGGCAGCACAATAGAGGACATCTCAAGCATAGCTGGGTCGGTGAGGATTTCGCGTCCCACTCCGTCCGCGACTACTTTGCCCTCTTTCATCAACACCACGCGGGGGTTGCATTCAGCCACAAACTCCACATCATGCGTAACCGCCACCACGGTCTTCTTCTGCGTCTGCAGCTGCATGATGAATTGACGCAGCTTCTCTTTCTGTTCGTGGTCTTGTCCGATGGTGGGTTCATCCAAAATCAGCGTGTTTGGATCCCATGCCAAAACCGAAGCCAGCGCCACCCGCTTACGTTCGCCACCGCTGAGCAGAAACGGCGAAGTCTTGCGGTACTGCGTTAACGAGAGAAGGTTAAGTGCCCATGTGACGCGGTCTTCGATGACTTTTTGTTCGAAACCGAAGTTTTTGAGAGCAAACGAAATTTCTTCCTCGACGGTTTCGCTGAAGAGTTGGTGATCGGGATTTTGAAAAACAAACCCAACGTTTCGGGCCAGTGCGGCGACGCTGGATTTTGTGGTTTCCACGCCGTCGATTTTGACGGTGCCCACTGAGGGTTTGAGTAAGCCGTTGAAGTGTTTAACGAAGGTGGATTTGCCTGCGCCGTTCTGCCCCATGATGGCCACGAATTCGCCGTCTTTAATGGTAAGCGAAATCCCCTTTAACGCCTCGACTTTGCTGGGGTAACTGTAGTGAACGTTTTCGGCTTCAATCACTTCTGGCCCAGTGCCTCCAAAATTTGGTCTGCCAACTCTTCAGATGAGAGGGGGGTTTTGTCGCCGAGGTTGAAGCCTTCCTTCTTTAGCATTTGGTAAAGTAGGGTGGCTTTTGGGATGCCGACGCCGATTAGGCGGGTTTCTTCTGAGTTAAGGATGTCTCGTGGGTCGCCTTCGCATCGGATGGTACCTTGATCCATGAGGATTAGGTGGTTGGTGTATTTGGCAGTTAAATCAAGTCGGTGCTCAACGAGTATAACGGTGATGCCTTGTTCTTTGTTGAGTCGATAGATAACTTCAAAGATTTTTTCAGCGCTAAGCGGATCCAGAAATGACGTGGGTTCATCTAGCACGATGATTTCGGGCTCCATCGCCAACACAGACGCAATCGCCACGCGCTGCTGCTGGCCGCCGCTGATTTCATGCGGAGATCGCTCGCGGATGTCGTAGATGCCTGTTTGGTTGAGGGCCCAATCTACTTTTTGGCGCATCACCTCTCTTGGTGTACCCAAATTTTCTAATCCGAAGGCGACGTCTTTTTCGATGGAAAGCGCGAAAAGCTGGTTTTCTGGGTTCTGAAAAACCAAACCCACATGCTTAGCCATCTCGTAAGTGTGATGTTCAAGCGCGTTTATCCCTGCGACGGTTACTTCGCCTTTGACTTCGCCCTGGTAGAAATGCGGCACTAACCCGTTAAAGCATCGGCACAATGTAGTTTTGCCGCAGCCGCTTGGACCCGTAATCAAAACGAACTCACCTTTCTCGATTTTGAGGGACACATCATGGATTGAGGGTTTTGATGCGCCTGGATAGGTGTAGGTGAGGTTTTTGATTTCAATCAGAGCCAAAGTTGTGTGCCTGCTTTACCTTAAGCGTGAGTATTTGCTCATTTAAGCGTAGCTACTCAGCTTTGGTTTTTTCTGTTCTTAACAGTTTTGGCTTAATTAAGAATTTCTATTAAACAGTTTAAACAAACCCTAAAAGTTTAAACACCAAAAAGCGGCGTCTAAGTGGGTTTAGCTATTTTTTCTTCAACGAGAGCTAAACACTTCTTGAGGGCATCTTGAATTTCGCCTTTGCCGCTGACACCTGCCGCCATTGCGTGGCCTCCTCCGACACCTTGCAAGTATTCGCCGAGGGGTGTGGCGATGTCGGTTCCAAGGTGGATGCCTGCGCCCTCGTTAAATTGTCGGACGCTACGCAGGGATATCTCAAGTTTTCCGCTCTTTTTACCTGCCACCGCCGACATGTGTGCTCCTAAATCGACCAGTGCCTTAGCGGCGGGCGCTTGAAATGCGCTTACGTGGGAGAGGGCGATAATCCAGCCTTGGACTTTGACGATTTTTGCTCTTTTGCATGCTTTGAGTTTGGCGACGCGTTCTGAGGGGTCGATGGGTATGGCATATTGAGCCAAGGTTTTTTGTGCGTCGATGCCTACAGCTACAAGGTTAGCGATTATGCTAAACGTGGGCGAGTTAGCCAACGCAAAATGGCGTGTGTCGAAAGCTATACCCACAAAGAGCGCTGTTGCCTCGTTGAGGTTGGGTTCCACTTCCGCTTCCTCGAAGAGGCGGTAGATGAGCTCACAGTTTGCAGCAGCTTTATCGTCGATTACGCAGAGCTTGCAGATTTGAAGTGTCTCTTCGCTTGGAGCGTGGTGGTCGATTATGATTTTTGGGGCAGAAGAGTTTCTGATGACGTCGGCGACTTCGTCAAGCTGCTCGATGGTATTCATGTCAAGTAAAACGATGGCTTCTGCGGATTCAATGTTGGGTTTAAGATTCACCGTTATGGGCAGGTTTTCCAGCAGTGTCTTAGACGGCTTGTTGATGCCCTGCGGACAACCAATCTCAAACACCACATCAGGCAGAAACCGCTTCAGCAACCCCTGCAAACCATAAGCGGAACAAATCGCATCTGCATCTGCACTGCGATGACAAAGCAGCAACACAAAGGACGCTTGCTGGTCTTTTAGAATCTGGATTAGCTTTTTTAGACTCATTTTAGTTTTCTCAAAAAGTTTTCAGTCGCCCTATGCGCAGCTTCAACAGCTTCCTTCACCAAAACCTCCACGTCAAAACCCTTAGTTTCCTTGGTTAAAAGAAGGTTGATTTCGACGGTTACGTTGACGGGTTTTGTGCCTTCCACTTCAACGGCTATGTCGAGGCGTTCCACGTCTTTACTTGGAACTTTGCTTAGGATGTGTTTGCGGGCTGCGTCTTCGGTTGTTTGGCATAAAAGTTCGATTTGCTCGGTGGATAGCTCTGGAAAGCCGAGCTCACCCATCAAGCATCACGGCTCCGTTTAGGAGAGAGGTAGACCTGAGACTGGGCTTAGGTCTTCTTGCAGTTTTGTTTGTGCTTCTTTAACTTGGGCTTTTATGCGTTCTTCTTGGCGTGCGATGACTGTGCTTCGGGTTTCCAGTAGGCTTTTGCGTTCGTTGAGGTCTTCAGTTACTTTGGCTTTTTCTGCTTTGACGAGCAGAGAACCGATGGCTTTGTAGATGACTGCGTCGTCTGCGGTTTTGGCGAGTTCAGCGAGGGTTTGTTCTACCTCGTTTTTCTCCATGTCAACCTGCTGCTTTTGTGCAAGGATGGATTGCAGGGTTTGCTGTAGCTGTTGAAGGCGGAGAAGCCTTTCTTGAACGTTAGGCGGTAACTTGGATAATTCATCACTCAAAGTGTATTCCTTCCACCCAGAAATTAACGCCGCTATTAATTAAGGGTTTCCAGCGTTTTTGCAGCTTGAAATGCTGCGATTTCTCTACTAGACCCATCAACAGTCTTCTTAAAAGTCGTGTGCTTGCTTGAACGAACATCTTCAGAGCCGTTTGAACGCAAAATTTCAATTACTTTTCACTGAGGCAATGGTCGAAGCTTTGGCATTCAGAACCCCTTTAGGAACCCTTAACAGCGATGTTTGTTAACGAAAGAGACAATAAATCCTCAAGCGCAGGTTTGAGCGTGTCTGGGTCTCGTTGAGGTAATCGTCGATAAGGTCAACCATATTCGCTTTAACTTCCCCCTCAGTCTTCCCTTGTGTAGCAATATCGAGAAGGGGGCAAGAAGCAACAAACCACTTCCCTTCACGAGCAATGATAATCGGAAAAGGCAACTGAACCGACATATATCAACACAAAACGTCCATCAAAGATATAATTTTCCCCAAAAAACCCAGCATACCTCGGCGGCATTGTAGAAAAATCTAAAAAACCACCCCATCATACACTCTGACGGTGCCTGTATGCTAAAAAAACTCGCGACCATACTGGTCGCCAACGCGATTCTGATAGGGTTCTTCGTCTGGACAAGCTACGCAATCGCCAACCAATTCAACAGCCACCCAAACGAACTACTCTACGTCCACTGGAACCTTCTCGGAACCAGCTTCATCACATACGCAGGTACCATAATCGACGGTACATTCATCGCCTCTGGCGCAACCACAGTCTTCGTAGACTTCCCCTTCTGGTTATTCTTCACCACAACAACCCTCAACCTCATCTACATCGTGAAACTGCTAAGAGAACAAGAAACTCAGAAAAAGAAACCTCAAAACCCGAACTAAAACCACGCGACGTCTCAGCGCTGACCTCCCCTCCCTTATTTAAAGGCACAATAGCGCGGCTTTGCTGCTCTAAGCACCCACCCCCCCTCCCACAGGACACCACATCCACAGAAACATAGCCCCTTCTAAGAAAAAGTAACACTACGAAATAAAAAGCCAAACAGTCATAATAACAAAAACAAACCAACCAGAACACTAAGAATCTGCGGGACAGCATCATTATCCGTTCTTAGCACTATTTACCTGTACAACTTTTCATAACCAATTTTAAACTAATTTGGTGAGGTCTTTTCTTAAAACAATTTTTTGATTTCCTATTCTAAAACTGCTGATTTTGCCACTACTAACTAACCTATTCACAATTTCTCGGTTTTCATTTATTTGATTAATTGGCACCAGTTCTTTTCTTACAGCTTGAAAGTTCAGTTTAGGTACCAAGTAATTATACCAACCCACATGAGGATTGACAATTGTACTAATTCCATTTTGGTAAATTAAATTAACTTTTAGCAGGTGTCTTTGCCGTGAATAATCCGTGTATTTATGATTCAATTGGTAACTTTTGATTCTTATTCTAAATTCCAAGATTACATTCTTCAGTTTTGTAAGTAGTCCATGCGTGAGCCCTTTCTTTGACTTTAGATTCTCTATTTGCATAGCACAATTAATAATATCGTTTGAGCATTGTTTTTCTGATTCTTGTAAAAGGTTCTGATGTTCATTAAAAAACTTCCAAATTGTTGAGTCTAACATGGAGTTGTTCTTGGGGCCTGCAACTGATTTAACAACTTTTGTACATGCCATTAAAGCCAAGTTCAAATCAACTTTTGGGTTTCCAGTTTGTTGAGATTGAACTTTTCCAACAAGTGTAGCTAATCTGAGTGTGTCCTGTTTTCCTTGTACCTCTTTTGAGAGTTCACAAGCAATATGGGAATAATTGTTTAGTTGATGGATATTATCATGAAAGCAATAGTGTATTGTGTTTTCTATACTGCAGACAAAATCAGAGTCCTCAATGCTCTGTTCGTAATTGTGATGCCATTCCTGATTGTTAGGGCTGTTATACGAAATAACTGAAGTATATGCATCCTGAATATAGTGCAAAGTTACCCCGAGATAGAAAAAAGCATCTTTATGGTTATCTTGCAAAAAGCATTGCCGTGCTTTAAGCAAGTTTTGCTCTATTGCATTAGTCTTACCATAGTGGTGCGGATAATCTTTCCATTGATCAGGAACTAGGTTGCCTTCTCTAAATTTAGTATGAATTTCTTTTGACAGGTTGATGTTTAATCTTCTCAGGGCTTCATTACTGATTCTGAGATGGGTTTTCCAAAGCATACAAGCGATAAGTCATTGCGATGTGCATTTAACACTTTTTCTATGTCATTAGATAAGGCGTTTGCCTTAAGATAAGGTTCAAATATTTCGGGTTAAAAATCCAATATTGATGAGTCTCAACAATTTTACAGTTAAATCTCAGGAAGCCATCCAGAAAGCCCTCGAAATCGCCTCTTCGAACCAGAACCAAGCCATCGAACCAGCCCACATACTAAAAGCCATGTTGACGGTGGATGAGAACGTTGTGCCCTACTTGCTTAAGCAGTTAGGCGTCAATATGCAGACGCTTGGGGCGTCGCTGGATCGGCTGATTGCGGGGTTGCCCAAGGTCACAGGCGGCGAACCGTACCTCTCCACAAACTCCAACAAGGCACTCCACAAGGCACAAGAGCTAGCCGCCCAAAGCCAAGACAAATTCGTCTCCATCGAACAACTCCTCTTGGCAATCCTCTCACTAAACGACCCTGCTTCTCGCTTGCTTCAGAGCAGCGGGGTAAGGGAAAACGAACTTAAAGAAGCAATCAAAAAATTGAGGAAGGGATCAACTGTGAATTCTCAAACAGCAGATGAAACCTACAACGCGCTGAACCGTTTCGCGATTAACCTCAACGAGCGGGCAAAAACAGGCAAACTCGACCCAGTCATCGGCAGAGATGAAGAAATCCGTCGCGTGCTGCAAATCCTTTCCAGGCGCACCAAGAACAACCCAATTTTGATCGGCGAGCCAGGCGTGGGTAAAACCGCCATAGCGGAGGGCATAGCGCACCGCATAGTCAACGGCGACGTCCCCGAGAATTTGAAGTCGAAGCTGATTTACTCGCTTGACATGGGCGCACTCATTGCAGGAGCCAAATACAAAGGCGAATTCGAAGAACGCCTAAAAAGCGTCATAAAAGAAGTCGTCTCCTCCGAAGGCGAAATCGTCCTGTTCATCGACGAAATCCACACCCTGGTCGGTGCGGGCGGAGGCGAAGGCGCAATGGATGCAGCCAACATTCTCAAGCCTGCTCTGGCAAGGGGCGAGTTGCGGGCAATCGGCGCAACAACCCTCAAAGAGTACCAAAAATACTTCGAGAAGGATAAGGCGCTGGAGCGACGTTTCCAGCCGGTTATGGTTAACGAACCCGACACGTTGGCAGCAATCTCCATCCTTAGAGGGCTTAAAGAACGCTACGAAGTGTTCCACCACGTCCGAATCAAAGACGAAGCCATCATCGCAGCCGTCGAACTCTCCCAACGCTACATATCCGACCGCTTCCTCCCCGACAAAGCCATAGACCTCATCGACGAAGCCGCCTCCAAACTCCGCTTAGAAATCAACTCTGCCCCCGAAGAACTCGAAACCATTGAGCGGAAGATACGCCAATTGGAAATCGAGAGGGAAGCCATAAAACGCGAAAAAGACGAAACCAAACTCAAAGCCCTCAACCAGGAAATCGCCAACCTCAGCGAAGAACGCAACAAACTCCGCGCCAAATGGCAAGCCGAAAAAGACATCGTAGAACAGATTCAGAAGAAAAAGAACGAAATCGAACAGCTCAAGTTTGAAGAAGAGCAGGCTAACCGCAACGGCGACCTTGGCAAAGTAGCGGAAATTCGTTACGGCAGAATCCCAGAAAACAACCGCGCCATCGAGACGCTCAAGCAGAAGCTCTCGGAGATCCAAAAGGATTCACCGCTGGTCAACGAGGAAGTGGACGCAGAAGAAATCGCAGAAGTCGTCTCCCACTGGACAGGCATACCTGTAAGCCGCATGCTGCAAAGCGAAAAAGAAAAACTGCTAAACATCGAAACCGAACTGCACAAACGCGTAGTCGGGCAAGAAGAAGCCATCCAAGCGGTATCAGACGCAATTCGCCGCAGCCGCGCGGGACTCCAAGACCCCAAACGCCCCATCGGCTCATTCATCTTCCTCGGAACCACAGGCGTCGGCAAAACCGAACTTGCCAAAGCGCTGGCGGAGTTCCTATTCAACAACGAAAACAACATGATACGCATCGACATGTCCGAGTACCAAGAACGCCACACCGTTTCTCGACTGGTGGGGGCGCCTCCGGGGTACGTGGGCTACGAAGAAAGCGGACAACTCACCGAAGCCGTCCGACGCAAACCCTACGCAGTGGTGCTGCTAGACGAAATCGAAAAGGCACACCCAGACGTCTTCAACATTCTGCTCCAAGTGCTTGACGATGGCAGGTTAACCGACAACAAAGGCCGCACCGTAGACTTCAAGAACACCATCATAATCATGACCTCAAACATCGGCTCGCACCTCATCCAAGAAAACCTCGAACGCGCCACCGCCCAAAACCGCGACGAAATCTGGAACCAAACCAAAGAGCAAGTGCTGAGCCTCCTCAAGAAAACCATTCGCCCCGAATTCCTCAATCGCATCGACGAAATCATCATGTTCCAGCCGTTGACCGAAGCCGAAGTCCGAAAAATCGTCGAAAACCAACTCCAAGCCGTGCAGCGGATGCTTGAGAAGAACAACGTTAAAGTGGAGTTCACAAAGAAAGCCATCGACCACATTGCCAAAGTTGGCTTTGACCCACAATTCGGAGCCAGACCCATCAAACGCGTCATCCAGAAAAGCGTTCTTAATGAGTTGTCAAAGATTATCCTCGCCGAGAAAGTCGACAAAAACGCGACTATCATGGTGGATGAACGCAACGGCGGCTTGATTTTCAAAAACAAACCCTAACCTCTTTTTTCCTTTCAGTGGGTGTAGCAAAAAATTAAAGCCCACCTCTACCAAACACTGCAGTTAGGAGAAGACCGCTTGGCAGTTACCGTCACCAAAGCAAACGGCACCAAACAACCCTACGACCCAGAAAAAATCATCCAAACCTGCCTGCGACTTGGCGCCTCCCACAAAGAAGCCCTCCAAATCGAGCAGAAAATCGCACGCAAACTCTACGACGGTATAAGTACCCAAAAGATTCTGCAGCTCATTTTTACTCTAATGCGAAAATCAAAGCCCGCTGTGAGACACCTCTTTGACCTGCGGCGGGGCATAAGTTTGATGGTGTCTAAGCCCGAGTTCGAGGTTTATGTGCGGACGATCTTGGCGCAGAGCGGGTTTGCAGTGCAACCTAACACGGTGCTGCGGGGGCTGTGTGGAGAACATGAAGTGGACGCCATAGCCCAAAAAGATGGCGTAACCTACCTTGTGGAAGTTAAACATCATGTCAACTACCATGCACTCACGGGATTGGATGAGAGCCGCATAGCCCGAGCCATAATCGAAGACGTAACCGAAGGCTACCAAAACGGCACCTCAACACTCAAAGTCGACCGCGCCATGATAGTCACCAACACCCGCTTCTCCGACCACGCTTTAGCCTATGGCAGTTGCCGCGGGATATTGCAGGTTGGGTGGGCGTCGCCTGAAGGGTTCTCCCTGAAAGAAACCATAAACAAGTACAAGCTTTATCCTCTGAGTTGCCTAAGAGGCGTAAACGTGGAAACGCGGCTTCGACTTGTAGAAGCAGGCATTGTGCTGATTAAGCAGTTACTTCAACAGGACGCTCGCTACCTGGAACGCAAACTTGGGTTGCCCCACAAAGAGGTGGCTGCGCTCCTCGAGAAAGCGGCGCATACAACTGAAACTCTGTGGTGACAGAAAGCATCTTTTTGTTGGATATATTTCGGGTTCTGCATTAATGGCGTTTTTGGACGTTAACATATATTGCCTTTCGGCTTAAGCGTGGGGTATGGAGAAGGCTTGAGCGGAGTATGGTGAACACCACAGTTCTTGGAGTAATTTTAGCTGCGTCGATTCTGGGCGCAAACGGCTTGCTCATCTTTGAGTCTTCTCAAACTCAGATGCAGGAACTAAACAACCAATTCAACGACGTCATGAATGGAACTATGGGGTTTTTTGATAACGCTTGGAGTGTAGCGCAGAAATTTCAAGACCCCAACTACAACTATAACCCACAAGACCTAGGCAACTACACAGCCCCTGACAAACTGTCAATCGGCGATGACCGATAGACCCTAAGAACCCCACAGTTGCAACCTACACAATTGACCGCACATACCCAACGAGTTCGGTTATGTTTTCTTTTTTTGTGCAGTCTATCGGCTTAGAAAACGCAGCCAACATTCCTCTCTCGTCAGACGTCTTTTTCCTCTTAAAGAATAAACTCACTCGAAACAGAGCCATAATTAATTTGTTAGGGCGGTCAAGGTTATGGTAGTTAAAGCCGCCTCTTAGATAGAATAGTTTAACTGTGTTTTTTTCTTCATTCGAAAAATTGTTCCGCCAAACCTCATCCACTATGCCGCTTTTGGGAGGCGAAGCACCAACGGCAAACACAACCAGCCGCCGCTCCGAGAGATGAACCTTTTTACGCAGAAGCTTTAACCCGTTGATTCCGACAGCATGCAGACTGCCCCCGAAAACAATCAAGTCATATCCAGCCAGTTTTTGAGCATCAATTTCTCTTGCCTCAAAGAGGTCTGCTTTGAGGTCTTCAGCTATCCACTGGGCATATTTTTTGGTGAAGCCAGATATGGAGCGGTAGACAACGGCGATTTGAGGCATAGACATCTCGAGGTTAACTTGTGGTGGAGGGATTAAAGCTTTAGCAACGCTGAGGCGCTGTTTGATACGTAATCTTTGGTTTAGACGAATTTCTTCTTGAAATAAAATTTTGATTCGAAAAAGAATGGCGGTTAAAAAAAGTGTAGCTTGGAGGCGCCTAACTTTACATAGGCGAGGTTGTTGCAGGTTACCCGAATTTTGCTAAAACTTCCCGCCCGAAATCAGTTATCTCCAACGCATAGAATTCGTAGGGTCCCATTCTTTTCGGTGTATCAAGCACTTCGATGAGCCCAGATTTTGAGAGGTGCCGCACTGCATCGTTTAGGCCTTCAGGCATCAACCCTGTCCTTTTATGGACGAGGTCCACTTTGACTAAGAGGCCCTTTTCAAACTGAGATAAGGCGACAAGAACACGTTTAGCTGACTGGTCAAGCATGTCAAAATCGTCTTGTTCAAAATCTTCAACCATACAAAACACCTACCCCTAACTATAGCAATCTAAACATAAAAACCATTTGAAATAACGACTACGTAAATTCTTTTTGTGCTAAGTCATATATTAAAATATTTAAGCCTGGCAACAGCTTCTTTTTGTTATAATTGTATATAAATTAACAAAAAAAGTGCTATAGAATACATTATTATACAATATTTATCCCAAAAAAGTAAAAAAACTCACTAGACGTACATCGGTCTTAAAAGCACACCGCAGCTTCGCCTATAGTTAACAGGAGAAGGCTTTCCTGTCAAGGAGAAAGAAAATGAAAAAAAATAAATTTATCGCAATTTTGATCGTCACACTTCTGGCGATCTCTATTGGGACATCAGCATTAGTAAACGCACACACACCAGCATGGAATATCCCAACATACTGCTACGTAAGCGTTGCACCAAACCCCGCAGGAATAGGTCAACTCGTGACTATCGGCATGTGGGTCCAGATACCTCCTCCCACTGCAGCTGGAACAAACGGAGACAGATGGCATGGCTTCACAGTCAAAATCACCGATCCAGACGGTAAAGAAACAACCTTAGGCCCCTTCACTTCAGACGCTACAGGCGGAACATGGACCAGCTTCACACCCGACAAGGTAGGTAACTACTCGTTTGTAGTCAACTACCCAGGCGAAACCTTGAAAGGTGAAAACCGAGCCGCACAAAACAATCCATACATCGGCGACTACTTCATGCCCTCGACCAGCGAAAAAGCCTACCTAACAGTACAAGAAGAACCCATACCCCAACTTCCGATGGCTCCGATGCCCTCTCAATACTGGACACGCCCGATCTATGCAACCAACTACCCATGGTATCAAATTAGCGGTAACTGGCTAGGACTAGGTGCGCACTCATTCGCCGCAACAGGAAGATATAACGCCACAGGAAACTACAACCCCTACTCTAACGCGCCGTTAGCAGCACACATCATGTGGACCAAACCGGTTGCTTTCGGAGGTCTTATGGGCGGAGAATACGGCGGAGACGACACCAGCAACTACTATTCAACCTCACAATACGAACCAAAATGGGCACCAATCATAATGAACGGCGTAATGTACTACACCAATTTCCCAGGCAGCTCAACTAACCAAGTAGGCTGGACAGCTCTAAACTTGAGGACTGGCGAAACAATCTGGACAGCTAACACTACTGACATTCTCAAATACGGACAGATACTTGACATGGTTAACCCCAACCAATTCGGAGGCATAGCATATCTTTGGGCTGTACCCTCTGGGCAAGGTGGATTCGGAGCGTCCCCAAGCACATACAAGTTGTTTGATGCTATGACTGGGCAGTACATTCTAAGCATCGTCAACGGCACTGGGATGAACATTGTTTCAGACGCAGGCGGAAACCTCATCGGGTACTATGTTAACTCGAGCAGAGCAAATCAATGGAACGCACCCACGCTGAACTGTTGGAACTCAACACAAGCGATCTTCTACCCAGACAGCCAGTACATAAAGGGCGTTACCTCTGACAGCTGGAGCTGGAGACCACGACAAGGCGGTGTAATTGACTTTGGCCGTGGAGTGATGTGGTCAAAACCGCTAGCTACCAACTTGACAACTGGCGCTTTCCCAGAAGGTTCCTCTTTAACGATTAACAGAGTAGACTGCGGAGTGGTACTTCTCAACGCCGTGGGCGCCACATATTACAATATAGGCTGGCAAGTTGACGCTGGATACAGTGCAGAAGACGGAAGACAACTATGGATAACCAACAGAACACTAACACCATTCACAAGAGACCAAGTCACCAAATCAGGCTTCGGCATGTACTATTACATTGAGTCAGCCACAGGCAAAATTAGAGCATACAGCTTAGACACAGGAAAACTAGTATGGGGCCCAGTGCAACTCTCAGGCGACAACGGAGCAGTTCCAGTTCCAAACCCCTACAACAGCATCGGAGGCTACCAAACCGAAATCGCTGACGGCGTTCTATACATCATGGGCTTCGGAGGCGACATATGGGCAATCAACGCACTCAATGGAAAACAAGTGTGGTACACAAGCACGAACAAACTCATAGGTGAAGCAGGCTCAGACACTCCATACGGCGTATGGCCTCTGTGGGTTTTCAGCGGAGGCTCAATAGCTGGAGGCGTATACTTCCTAAACGTTGGCCACGAGTACAGTCCACCGCTTTTCCGCGGAGCAAAACAGCTTGCAATAAACATTACCAACGGAGAACTGGTCTGGGAAATATCAGGCTTTGACGTCACAAACGCAGCTACAATCGTTGACGGATATGTAACAGTGTTAAATGCATACGACAATCAACTCTACACATACGGCAAAGGTCCAAGCAAATTAACTGTCACTGCTCCCCAAGTTGGCGTTACCACTGAAACACCGGTTGTTATCAGAGGCACAATCACCGACATAGCAGCAGGCACAAAACAGGAAGCACAAGCAGCAAACTTCCCCAACGGCGTTCCATGCGTTTCAGATGCAAGCATGAGTCGATGGATGGAATACGTCTACATGCAGCAACCTATGCCAACCGACGTGAAGGGTGTACCAATAACCATAAGTGTCCTTGACTCAAACGGCAACTACCGACAAATCGGAACTACAACAAGCGATGGAAGCGGAATGTTCACTTTTACATGGACCCCTGACATCCCCGGTGACTTTACAGTGGTAGCCAGTTTTGAAGGCTCCGAATCCTATTGGCCGTCATCAGCTGAAACATCTTTCCACGCAACCGAAGTCTCTAAAGCAACTACAGCCCCCATAGAGATTCCGCAATCAGCCGCTGACCTATACTTCATTCCCGCAATAGCAGGTATATTCGTTCTAATCATCATAGTACTAGTTTTGCTAGTAATTATGATGACGAAAAAACGACCATAAACAAACCATGGGCATAAACTGCCCAGCCCCTTTTCTTTCAATTTTCTTACATCTTTAGAAGCCGAAATAATTCAAATTCTTCAGCTAAAAATATGAAGTGGACCGGGGGGGATTTGAACCCCCGACCTCTTGAGTGCAAGTCAAGCGTTCATACCAGCTGAACTACCGGCCCGCCACTTTCCCAAACAGATGCATTTCGGTGATATTTAGCTTTTGCCGCCATCCTCGGCGGCTCAACGAAAAATAAACAAAAACAGAATAAACAGAGAAACTAACCCTTATGGCTTTTAGTATCGGTTTCTGGGTCGTGGAGGGCGTTTTTTTGCCCAGCATTCGCGACAGTATACGGGTCTGTTCGGGTCGGGTTTGAATGGAACTTCACATTCTTGGCCACATTCAGAACAGGTTGCCTTATGCATTTCTTTTGACACTTGCTTTTCAACTCCTTGCTACCTTTTTTGTGCAAAAGTCGGTTTTGCACTTTGACTTTAATCGGTTTAGGTTGGATATAACATTTTTTATTGCGAGTAATTCGTATGTCGGCTTGTTTTGTATGTGATTTTTGTTATTTTCTATGTTTATTTCTGCTTCACAAAGGCTTTTAATTCGGAATCTGAATAAAACCCATGAGAATTCGGTACAAAATACTGCTAATTCTCGGCTTAATCATGATCTGCTTACTTGGTTCTCTGTATCTTCTCGCAAATACAATAGCATTTGGCACCATCGCTAAAATGGAGAACGCTTACTCTTCCACCAACGCCCAACGATTCGTCAAGAACCTCAATGTGGCTTTGGTTGCGTTGAATACGACGGTGAAGGATTGGGCTGCATGGGACGAGACATACCAATTTATAGACGACCATAACCCTGCGTTTCTTGATTCAAACTTAATGGATGTCACATTTCAAAATTTAAACTTGAATATGATGCTATTCTTTAACCAAGAGGGACAGTTTATCTATGGAAAAACTTACGACCCAACAGATAAAACTGGCACCGAAATTAACCAAAAAATGATCCCAGAGATAGTGATTGGTTACTTATTGTCAAACAGCTCTATTAACTCAAATGAAGGGTTAATCTCATTCAACGGTTCAACAATGCTCGTAGCGGCACATTCAATACTTACAAGTATGCAAGAAGGACCCAGCCACGGAACACTAATAATTGGTAGATACCTTAGTTCCGAGTTAGAAAGCCTCTCAGTCTCAACAGGTTTACCAATCTCTGTAGCCTCTTTCGGTGACCCAGAAGCAGATGAAGATTTTAAAACTGCAACCCACTTTCTTTCCCAGCAGTCACCCATTTATGCTGCACCCATCAACGAGACCAGTACGGCAGGCTATGTTTTACTTAATGATGTGGCGGGTAAGCCACTTATCATAGCTAAAGTGATTGATGAGAGAGAGCAGTATTTTCAGGGTAAATCAGCGATTTTTTACGCTACCGTTTTCATTGTAGGTACTGTTTTGGTAATATTCTTTGCGATAGGTATTCTTTTAGATAAGTTTGTAGTTTCGCGGATAAGTTACCTAAACGACTCGGTTATCAAGATCAGAAAAACGGGTGATAACTCAAAAAGAGTAGCGCTCAGTGGCAACGATGAACTCTCAAGCCTCAGCGAAAACATAAACGAAATGCTTGATGTTATCGATAGTCATACCTTGTCGCTGGAGAACACGGTTAAAGAGCGTACCAAAGATTTATTTGAAAATAAAAAGAAGCTCCAAAGCATTCTGCAGGCTTCCCCTGACGCTATCATCGCCGTTGACATAGACGGCTATATCACTGAATGTAACAATCAAGTCACCGCCATAAGCGGGTTTGATAGAGAGTATCTCTTAAGCAAACCTTCTATAGAGTTTGTTCCCGAGGAGCATCGGTCAAAGTTAATCGAGCAAATGCAGAAGATGATACAGAGAAAAAACGGTACTGAACGTTTCGAGACAGTGTTCCTTAAGAAAGATGGCTCGACTTACCCTGCAGAGTTTTCAGTCAAGATACTAAGAGATGAAAATGACCAACCGCTTGGGTATGTGGGAATTATTAGGGATTTATCGGAAAGAAAACTCTTAGAGCAACGCCTCTTGAAATCCCAGCGACTAGCGGCTATAGGCGAATTGGCGGGGATGGTTGGGCATGACATCCGTAACCCATTGGCAGCGATTAGGAACGCACATTACTACATCAAAAAGAAGTGTCGCGGCTGCATGAAAGGGGAAATTCTTCCGATGTTGGAGATCATCGATAAGTCCATCGATCACGCTGACAGTATCGTTAATGATTTGTTGGAGTATTCTAAGGATTTAAAGTTGGATTTGGTTGAGCGTTCGCCTAAGGAGCTTTTAGAAAAAGCTTTAAAGTTGATAAAAACGCCACATAACGTTCGAGTTGTTGATTCTACAACCGATACAAAACTCAAAGTAGACGAAAACAAAGCACTACGGGTTTTCGTTAATTTAATTAAAAACGCTTTTGATGCTATGCCTCGGGGTGGGACGCTTGAGGTAAAAAGCGCCCTAGACGAGCAAGGTCAGGTGACGATAACATTTTCGGATACAGGCGTCGGTATCCCCTCTGACATGCTGCCTAAAGTGTTCACCCCCCTGTTCACGACGAAAGCGCAGGGTATGGGTTTTGGTTTAGCCATTAGTAAAAGAATCGTAGAGGCGCATGGTGGTCACATCTCAGTTAAAAGTGAAGTCGGCAAAGGGACAACCTTCACAGTTGTTCTTCCAATGGAACCGACTGCAAACCACGACGTAGTCAACGATGACATAGATGCTGATTTTTAAAAAGTTATATCCTTAGATGCCTCAAACAATGTTTAGGAGGCGCATTTAGTGGAACTTAAAACCGTAAAAATAGAACCACCCAAAGACTGCAACATAATTCTGGGCATGGCACACTTTATCAAAACCGCTGAAGACCTCTACGAAGCACTCGTGAATTCTGTACCGACTATCAAGTTCGGTTTGGGTTTCTGCGAAGCCTCAGGACCCTGCCTGGTTCGCCACGAAGGCAACGATGAGGAACTGCGGCGTTTGGCGGCGGAGAAGGCTTTGGAAATTGGTTGCGGTCACATTTTTGTGATTTACCTCAAAAACGCTTATCCGCTTAATTTGCTTGGCAGAATTAGAGATGTGCCTGAAGTCTGCGCAATCTACGCGGCGACTGCTAACCCGCTTGAGGTGGTTGTGGCTGAGACGGAGCAGGGCCGAGGTATCCTTGGCGTGGTGGATGGGTACAAGAGCAAAGAGATTGAGACTGACAAAGACATCGCTGAAAGACGCGGATTCCTCAGGAAAATCGGCTACAAACTAGGCTGATTGTTCTGCGATTATGGTTTTGAGTAGCGACTGGTCGATGTTGCCGCCTGTCACCATCAAAACCACCGTTTTGCCGCTGAATTCTGTTGGTTTCTCCAAAAGCATGGCGGCTCCCGCCACACCTGAACCTTCCACTACCAAACCTTCATTGGCGCAGAGCAGATAGACGGCTTTTCTTATTGAGGCTTCTTTAACCAAGACAACTCGGTCCACGTATTTTTGGGCGATGTCAAAAGTGATGGAGTTCTGCTCTATGCCCCCTGAGAGTCCTTCGGCGACGGTTGTGGGTTCATGTCTATGCGCTGGGATGATTCGTCCCGCTTTGAGGGATTCATACATAATTGGCACTGCCTGAGACTGGACTCCGATGACCTGAGCAGATGGTTTTAGGCTTTTAACGGCGATGCTTATCCCCGAAATCAAGCCGCCGCCACCCACTGGTACAACCACCACATCCACCTCTGGCC
>Ga0073932_1003445_pt1 | contig 21122 bp, 13 predicted proteins | sample DewCreD2012metaG_FD_76967 | JGI IMG/M metagenome (GOLD analysis project Ga0073932, IMG submission 76967) | Hot spring sediment bacterial and archeal communities from British Columbia, Canada, to study Microbial Dark Matter (Phase II) - Dewar... ...
GCTTCGCTTGCGGCGCGCCGCCGCTCTCGCCCCGTGCGCCCTTCCGGCATCCGGATGACCTGCGGCTCGAACCACGTCACACGGATCTTCGGCAGCCGCGCCAGCGGATAGTCGCCGCGCATCCGCGTGAAGCCGCGGGCGCGCGCCGCCCCGTCGATCACGGCCACCGTCACCGGGGCTTCGGTCTTCGCCGCGATGAACGCGGGTCCGTCGTAGATCTTCATCAGCGCGCCGGTCACCGTCACGCGCCCTTCGGGAAAGATCACCACCTGCCGCCCGCGCTCGAGCGCCGCCATCGCCTCCTTCACGCCCAGCGGCTTCGTCACGTCGATCACGATGTGGTCTGCCGCCTTCAGCAGGAACCGGAACACCCACTGCTCCATCACCTGCGTGTGAACCAGCCAGAGCGCGTCGCGAGGGAGCATCGACCACAGGATGGGCGCATCGAGAAACGACTGGTGGTTGGCGATCACCAGCCCGCGGCCGCTGCGCGGCGGCTGCCCATGCACCTCAAGCCGGTACAGCAAGCGCAGCAGCAGGCGGATCAGCAGTTGCAGCATCGCTCCTCGATGGCGCGGATTTCTCACCGCGTTACCGCAAGTGTACGACACGCCGGACAGCCCCGATACAATCGAGGGGTGGCCGCACTGCACATGACGCCGGAAGGCTCCCGCCGCTTCGCCGGACGCTTCGCCGAGGCCCTGGACAACGGTTTCTACCGTCTGGCCCAGGGCTGCCTGCTGTCTTCCATCGGAATCGGCACCTACCTCGGCGAACCCACCGAAGAGGACGACGCCCGTTACACGGCGGCTGTCGAAGCCGCCGTCCGGAACGGCGTCAACGTCATCGACACCGCGATCAACTACCGGCATCAGCGCTCCGAGCGCAGCGCCGGTGCGGCTCTGCGATCCCTGTTCGAACAGGGCGCCGCCGCGCGCGACGAACTCCTCGTCTGCACGAAAGCGGGCTTCCTCACGCCTGGCGCCCTTCCGGAGGGCATTCTCGATTCGCCCGATGTCGCGGGCCGCATGCACTGCATGGCGCCCGCGTATCTGGAAGATCAGATTGCGCGCAGCCTTTCGAATCTCGGGCTGGAGACGATCGACGTTTTCTACCTGCACAACCCGGAAACGCAGCTTCGCTTTGTTCCGCGCGCCGTCTTCGAAGACCGCCTCCGCGCCGCCTTCACGCTCCTCGAGCGCCTCTGCCGCGAGGGCCGCATCTCTTTCTACGGCATCGCTACCTGGGACGGCCTCCGCCTGCGTCAGGACTCCGGCCTCCGTCTCAGCCTGCCGCGCATTGCCGAAATCGCCCGCGAGGCCGCCGGCGAAGACTGTCACTTCCGCTTCGTGCAGCTTCCCTTCAACCTCGCCATGCCCGAGGCCTTCACACGCGCGCACCAGGGCGAGCCGCCGAACCACGCCACCCTGCTCGAGCTCGCCGCGCGTCTCGGCGTCACCGTCATCGCCAGCGCCCCGCTTTTGCAGGCCAGGCTCGCTTCGTCGCTACCGGGGCGCGTGCGTGAAGCCTTCCCCGAGTGCTGGACCGACGCGCAGCGGGCGCTGCAGTTCGCGCGGTCCGCGCCCGGCATCACCACTGCGCTCGCCGGCATGAGCTCGCTCGAGCACGTCGAGGAGAACCTCGCCCTCAGCACCGTGCCGCCCGCGCCTCTGGAGCGCTGGCTCTCTCTGTTTGAAATGGAAGCATGACGCCCGCCGCCCGCATCGAGCCGCCCTTCGATCTCTCGCAGGCACCCGATGCGCCGGGCGTCTTCGTCATCCATCTGCGCGAGGGCGAGCCCTACGTCGGCCGCACGCGCCGCCTGCGCCGCCGCCTGCGCCGCCTGCTCTCACCGTCAAGCATCGCCGGCCGCGCTTTGCGTCCAGGAGAACTCGCCACCGCCGTCGAATACGAACTCGCCCCGTCGAACCTCGCCGGCCTGCTCCGCCACTACGAACTGCTGAACCTCCACTCTCCCGAGGGGGCCGCCCGCCGCCTGCGCCTGCGCCCGGCCGTGTTCGTCAAGGTGCTGCTTTCCAATCCGTGGCCCCGCACATCGGTCTCCACGCGCCTCAGCCGCGGCTCATCGTTCTGCTTCGGCCCGTTTGAGAACAGGACAGCAGCATCACGTTTTGAACAGGAAGTGCTCGATCTGTTTCAGATCCGGCGCTGCCTCGAGGACCTGGCCCCCGCGCCTGACCACCCCGGCTGCATTTACGGAGAAATGGGCAAATGCCTGCGGCCCTGCCAGGAGGCCGTCTCCCGGGAAGAGTACTCGGCGGAGGCCGCGCGGCTGGTCCGGTTTCTGGAAACGCGCGGCCGGAGCCTGCTGGAGTCCGCCGCCGCCGCCCGCGACCGCGCCAGCGAAGAGCTGGACTTCGAGCAGGCCCGCCGCTGGCACGAGCGCTGGCTCCGGATCCGCGAGGCCGCTTCCTTGTGCGGAGATCTGGCCGCGCCGCTCGACCGCCTTTCGGGCGCTGCAGTTCTGCCGTCGCCCGAGCCCGGCGTGCTGCACATCGCCGTCATGCTCTCCGGCGCCTGGCTGCCGCTGTGCGAGTTTCCGGTCCTGGCGACAGGACAGTCGCTCAGCCTCGACTCGCGCCTGCGCTCCCTCTTCACGTCGCTCGCGCCGCCCCGCCTGACGCTGGCGCAGCGCTCCGAGCACATCGCGCTGCTCGCGCAGTGGTATTTCGGCGCCGCGCGGGACGCCGAGTGGCGGCCCTTTTCCTCGACCGAGGACATCCCTTACCGCGCCCTGGTGCGCGACATCTCGCGCACCGCCGCACGCGCGCAGGGCCGTCTGTTCGAGCCCTGAGTTGGCTCGCCTGCTGCGGCGTGTCAAACTATTTCTGAAGGGTGGACACCCGCCCCCCTGATCCCAGGAGGTCACCGGCCCGTGGCATTGAAATCCCAGTCCTCCCCTGCGTCCTCCACAGGCAACTCCTCCTTCCCGGTTTACGCGATTGTCATCGCCGCCGTTCTCGCTGTTGCGGGCGCCGCTGTCTGGTGGTTCGTTCTTCGCACTCCTCCCAAGCCTCCCGAGCCGCCTCCGCTGACGGAAGAGGCGCGCGAGTATGTCCGGAACGGCTATCTGGCGCTTTCCGGCGTCGAGATGAAGGCCGCGGAGAATTACATGATGACCACGCTGGTCGAAATCACGGGCAATATCACCAACAAAGGCCCGCGTTCCATTGCCGTGGTCGAACTGAACTGCATCTTCCATGATCCTTACGGACAGGCCGTACTCCGCGAGCGCGTCCCGATCGTCCGCCGGGTGAAGGGCAAGCCGTTCCAGCCCGGGGAGACGCGCCCCTTCCGGCTTCCTTTCGACAACATCCCCTCGGGCTGGAACCAGGCGCTGCCGCAGCTCGTCATTGCGCGGATCGACTTCGAAAACTGAGGCCATGCCGCGCATCCTGCTCATCGAAGACGATCCCGATCAGCGCCGCCTGCGCACGCTCCTGCTCGAGTCGCGCGGCCATCAGGTGCACCCCGCCAGCTGCGCGGAGGAAGCCCTGCAACAGCTCTCCGCTGCGGACACGCTGCCGGACTGCGTGCTGATGGACCTCCGCCTGCCGCGCACGGAGGACGGCCGCCGCCTCATCCGCGCGCTGCACGAGCAGCACCCGGGACTGCCGGTCATCGTGCTCACCGGCGCAGCCGGCTTCGAATCATCGCCGGAGCGCGCCCTGGTGCGCGAGGTTCTGAGAAAGCCCGTCCGGACGGAGCGGCTCCTCAACGCGCTCTCGCGGCTTGCGTCCATTCTGATGGCGTGCTGGCTCGCCCTGCCGGCCTCCGCTCAGCAGCGCAGCTTTCCCTTCACCCTGGCAAGCGCGGCCGAAGCCGTGGCCGAACTGGAGCTGTCCTCTCCGTCGTCCGACTGGGGCGCGGCCGGGCGCGAGGCCGCCGTGGCCGCGATCGGGCTGGATGGCGAAACAAAACACCATGTGTTTGTTTTCGGCGAAAAGGACTCGCGGCGCTACACCGTCTTTCTGGGGCCGCTTGCGCCCGGGCCGCACACGCTCCTGGTGGAGCGCGACGCGCGCCACTCGGCAAAAGGCTCGGATCTGGCGATCGGCGATGCGCGGATCCGGGCGCTCGCGCCCGGCGATCCCCTGTACGAGCCGGTGCGTCACGCGCCCGTGCTGTTCGCCCGGGCTGATACGGCCGGGCGCTTCAGCGACGCGCTGCTGCTCGTCTACTGCAGGCGCGGACGCGACGCCCGCGGTCCGTGGCTTGAATATACGGCGGTGTTTTCGAATGAAGACGGGGGCACGTCGACGCGCGACCTGATGGCGCGCTGGGGCCGGACGACCGACATCGAATACGTGTACCGCGTCTGGCTCGACGCGGAAGGGCGCCCGGCGCGCACTCTCATCCAGACCCGCGAGCACCAGGATGTTCCCTATGACGGCCCCTACTTCGGGCTTCACCCGATGCTCGCGCCGGTTACGGACAACAACATGGTCGAGCCCGTCACCGGCGATGCGCCTCCACTGCGGTTCCAGCTTGCGCCCGTCCTTGCCGATCTCGCCGGCGGATCCCGCGAGCTCGTCATGGACGGCGAGCCGTTCACCTACGAGATCGCCTGCAAGGAGATCCGGCGGGAGGGCAAGATCCGCGCGCCGGGCCAGTGGATCGACGGCGAGAAGATCGCCGACCCCCGCCGCTATTTCATCGCTGAATTCCTCGCGGAGACGCCGAATGCAGCCGTCCAGATTCTGTACCGGTTCCGCGGCGAAAGCCTCTGGCGCGGTTCCTCCCTCGGGATCGCCAGGAACTTCATCGAGCGCGACGGCTGGGTCCGCACTGCGGCCGAGCTGCCCGAAGGCCGTGGTTTCTCCGAGATCGGCGAATTCGCTTTCCAGTGCCTCTCCCGGCGCGACCTCGAAAGGCAGCCGGTGCCGAAAAACGGCAGGTGCCGCATCGTGCGTCTGGGGAAATTTCTGACGTTCGACTCACGCTGCCGGCCTGTTGACGCCGCCGCAGCCCCTGCCACCCCGGAAAATGGCTGGCAGCTCAACGTGGGAGAAATGGTCTCGTTCAGCCATGACTAACGCCATGGATATCGCCCGTCTCCATGACCGTCTGAAAGCCGAAGGCAAGCTTTCTCTCCAGGTGCGCATCGTTCCCCGCAGCCCGAAGACCGAATGGGCCGGGTTTCTCGAAAGCGGCGACTGGAAAATCAAAGTCGCCGCCCCTCCCGAACGAGGCAGAGCGAACGAGGAGCTGATCCGTTTCCTCGCCGCCGAGTTCGGCGTCTCGCGCGAGTCGATTGAAATCGTCGCCGGCGCGACCAGCCACCACAAGCTGATCCGGATCACGCCCCGCCGCTGATTGCGAGGATCTGCTGCAGGCGAAACCGTAAAAAAGCCGCTGGCGCCATTCAGGTCTGCGCCAGCGGCTTTTACTGTGAGTGCTGATGGCTAATTCCGCCGCTTCAGGGTCGGACGCTCGTCCGGATCTTCGGTCTTCCTGCCGTCGCCTTCTACGGGCTCCGTGCCGGCGCCCGGCGCCTTCTTCAGCCGCGGGCGGTTCGGATCATCGTTCGGTCCCAGTTTCCGCCGGTTGCTCATGGCGATGATGCGCTCTTTGACCTCGTCGAACTCCGACGTCGTGATGACATATTCGGGGCGCTCTCTCAGCAGCTCGGAGATGTTCTTCTGGGCCTCCTCGATCCGGTCCGCTGTCGGCGGATGGCTGCGGAAGGCCTTGGAAATCGTCCCCGGCTTGCGCTTCTCGAGCGACTCCAGACGCTCGAAGAAATCCACGAAGCCGTTCGGGTCGTAGCCCGCCTTGTACATGTACTGCAGGCCGAGCAGATCCGCTTCCCGCTCGAAGGCGCGCGAGAAGGACAGGAACACCAGCGGGATGGCCACGGACGCCGCCTGGCGGATGCCGAAGCCGGTCCAGCCGCCCATGAAGATCAGCGGAATGGTCGCCAGGTTGGCCAGATTGCCGCGAGTGGCCTGGCGCGTGCCATGACGCGCCGCAATGTGGGCGATCTCATGGCCCATCACGCCCGCAAGCTCGGACTCGTTCTCGGCCAGCGTGATCAGCCCGGTGTTCACGTAGAAGAACCCGCCCGGCAGGGCCATCGCGTTGGGCTCTTCGGTGTCGATCACCTTGATCGTCACCGGCACCTTGGCGTCGGAGTTCCGCACGAGGTTCTGACCCACGCGGTTGACGTACTCGGCGATGATCGGGTCGTCGACGATCTTGGCCACCCGCTCGATCTCCATCGCGAAGGCTTTGCCCATCGCGATTTCTTTCTCGATCGAGTACCAGTTCAGCCCCTTGCCGACGTCCCGCTCGCCGATGGCGTCGGGGTCTTTCTTCTTGTCCTTGATGACCTTCTGCTTCTGCTGCTTCTGGTCTTTGGACTGTTCAGTCGTCTCCTGAGCCCGCACCGGCGGCGCAAAAGACGCCACGGCCAGGGCGAGTATCGCGGCCAGGATTGTGCGCTTCATGGGCCCGTCCCCTCACTTAAGACTAACGTACATTGAAATGGATGGGTTACGACAATCCGGCGACGCAAGAGATCTGGCGGGCGTGGCGGCACGAATTCCCGGTCACGAAGAACCTGGTCTACATGAACCACGCCGCCGTCGCGCCGCTGCCCCGGCGGTCGGCCGAAGCCATGCAGCGCATGGCGCAGGACGCCCTTGACTACGGGGCGCTGCACTACCCGGACTGGATGGACGCCGTCGACGGCGTCAAGCGCGCCGCCGCGCGCCTGATCAACGCCGAACCCGCGGAGATCGCGACCGTCAAGAACACGAGCGAAGGCATCGCCACCGTCGCTCTCGGTCTCGACTGGCGCCCCGGAGACCGCATCGTCGCCTTCAGGGAAGAGTTCCCCGCCAACTTTTACATCTGGAAGAAGCTGGAGCAATGGAAGGGCGTCCGGGTGGAATGGCTGAGCTGCATGGCGCCGCTGGAAGAGATCGACCGCGCCGCCCGTGGAGCGCGTCTCCTTTCCATCAGCTTCGTCCAGTATCTCAGCGGCCACCGCGCCAACCTTGAAGCCATCGGCGAGATCTGCGCGCGGCACGGCGTCTTCTTCTTTGTGGACGCCATTCAGGGCCTTGGCGCCTTCCCGCTGGACGTCCGCAAGGCCCGCATTCACGCGCTCTCGGCTGACGGCCACAAATGGCTCCTCGGCCCCGAAGGCTGCGGCATCCTGTACATTCAGCGCGACATGCAGGATCTGATCGAACCCGTCGAATTCGGCTGGACCAACGTCGCCGGCTGGCAAGACTACGCTTCCCGCGACATGACCCTGCGCAGCGACGCCGGCCGGTACGAGCCCGGCACGCTGAACGTCATCGGCTGCTTCGGTCTTCGAGCCTCGATCGAACTGCTTCTGGAGGCGGGCGTCGAGAACATCGCCCCGCATGTCCTGCACCTTGCCAGCCTGCTCGCCGGATGGGCGAAAGAAAAGCGCTACGAAGTGATGTTCGACCCCACGCCGGACCACGGCTCCGGCATCGTCTCCATCCGCAAGGAGGGCGTCGACGCACGCTGGCTGTGGACGCGCCTCCGCGATTCCGGCATCATCGCCGCCCCGCGCCAAGGCTGGCTGCGGCTCAGTCCGCACTTTTATCTTTCGCCTGACGATGCCGCTCAGGCGGCCGAACTGCTCCCCTAGCGCCTGCTGTCGGGGCCGGGGAAGGTCTGAGATCGTCTGTAAGCGCTTGATTACAGTATTTGTCACCGACTAGTGACAAAAGGCCAGGCTTATGCCACGATAGACAGTGGAGGGTGTTTCAGATGCTGAATTCCGGTCGTTGGGCAGTGGCGGTTCTGATCCTCTCAATTGCCGCATGCGGAAAGCGGACCGAACAGGCGCCGGAGCCGGTGGCCGCCGTGCAGGTACGGGAGGCGGCGAAAGTCGAACGGGCCGACGTGATCCGGGTCGGCGGCAACGTCGAGGCGTACGAGAGCTCTGAAGTCGGCTTCCAGGTGGCGGGGCGCATCCGCCGGGTGCTGGTCGAGGAGGGGCAAATCGTCCGCCAGGGGCAGTTGCTGGCGGAACTCGACCCCACCGACTACTCGCTCGGCGCGGAGATTGCGGAAGGCGAAGCCGCGGCTGCACGCGCACTGGCGGAGAAGGCCCGCGCCGGGGCGCGCCGACAGGAGCTCGAGCAGGCCCGCGCTGCTTACGAGCAGGCCGAGGACGAGTACCGGCGGATGAAAATCCTGTTCGAGCGGAAGAGCCTTGCGCCGAACGATTTCAAGAAAGTCGAAACGCACTGGCAGGTGGCGAAGCAGCGCTACGAGGAAGCCCTGGAAGGCGCGCGCCGCGAAGACCGCGAGGCCGCTGAGGCCAAGGCCAGGCAGGCCGAAGCCAACGCCCGGCTGAACCGCAAGCGCGTCGAGGACACGCAGCTCCGCGCGCCCATTTCCGGCGTCGTGGCCCGGCGGCTTGCCGATACAGGCGAGATGATCGCCGCCGGGATGCCTGTGGTGGCGCTGATGCAGCTCCACCCGGCGCGCGTCCGCGCGGGCGTGCCGGAAGCGGAAATCGGGAAGGTGAGGATCGGGCAGACCGCCCGCGTCCGCATTCCTTCTCTCGGCGGGCGCGAATTTGCCGCAAAAGTCGAACTCGTCGGCTTCGCCGCGGAGCCGCAGTCGCGGACCTTCCCGGTGCGGCTGCTGGCGCCTAACCCCGCGCTGGAACTGCGCGCCGGCATGATCGCCGAAGCCGAGATTGAAACCGACACGCGCGTTCCGGTGCGCACGGTTCCCGCGGAAGCCGTCTGGCGGGATCCGCAGGGCGCCACGCACGTCTACGTCTACTCGCCGCAGAGCGGACGCGTCCATGCGCGGCGCGTCCGCACCGGCCGCGGGGCGGGCCGCGAGGTCGAGATCACGGAGGGGCTCGGCGACGGCGATCTGGTCGTTGTGGGCGGCCAGCATAAGGTCAAGGACGGCATGCGCGTGCAGGCGGAGGTGCTGCGATGAACCCCGTCAAGTCCGCCCTGCGCTACCCGCAGGTCACGCTTCTCCTCACTGCCGCCGTGCTCGCCACGGGCATCACTTCGCTACTCACGATGCCGCGGCGGGAAGATCCCAAAATCACCATCCGCACAGGACTCGTCATCGCCACCTATCCGGGCGCCACCGCCGAGCAGGTGGAAAAGCAGGTCACGCGGAAGATCGAAGACCGCCTCTTCCGCTTCGAGGAAGTCCGCAAGGCGAAGACCTGGTCCACCAGCCGCAGCGACCTCTGCGTCATCCATGTCGAGCTTGAAGACCATGTCAAGCAGCCTGACGTCTTCTGGTCGAAGCTTCGCCATGCGCTCATCGAGCTGAAGCTCACTGAACTGCCCGAGGGCGTGCAGGGCCCTGTCGTGCGCGACGATTTCGGCGACACGGTGGCGCTGCTGGTGGCCGTGCACGGGAGCCGTTACAGCTACACGGATCTGAAGGAGTACGCCGAACGGGTCGAAGACGAATTCCGCACCCTGCGCGCCGTGGCCAAGCTGAAGCGCATCGGCGAGCAGAAGGAAGAGATCCGAATCACCTCGTCCATGGAGCGCGTGGCGCAGTATGCGCTCTCGCCGATGAAGGTGATCCAGGCCCTCCGCGGCCGCAACGTGGTCCAGTACGGCGGCGAACTGAAGACCGGGGCGGCGGCGCAGCCCATGCGCGCCTCGGGGCTGTTCCAGGACGTGGACGAGATCCGCCGGGTCATGATCGACGTATCTCCCACGGGGCAGCCCGTGTATCTCGGCGATCTGGCCCGGGTCGAGCGCGTCGAGGGCGAGCCCCGCTCGCTGTGCCGTTTCAACGGCGAGCCGGCAGTGCTCGTCAGCGTCGAAATGCAGGAGGGCTATAACATCGTCGAGTTCGGCCGCGCCCTGCGCGAAAAGCTCGCCGGGGTGCGCGCCACGCTGCCGCCCGACCTCCACATCGACATCCTCGCCGATCAGCCCGCCGTCGTCGAGCGCCGCATCACGCACTTCATCCGCGAATTCGGCATCGCCATCGGCGCCGTCATTCTCGTCACGATCATCCTGCTGCCCCTGCGCGTGGCGCTCATCGCCAGCCTCGCCATTCCCGTCACGATCGCCGCCACCTTCGCCCTGCTGCACGCCATCGGCTTGGAGCTTCACCAGGTTTCCATATCCGCGCTGATCGTCGTGCTGGGCATGGTGGTCGACGACGCCATCGTGATCGCAGACAACTACGTGGAACACCTCGACCGCGGCACCCCGCGCATGGAAGCCGCCTGGCGCTGCGCCACCGAGCTCTGGCTGCCCGTGCTCACCGCCACGTTGACCATCATCGCCGCGTTCCTGCCGATGCTCATCATCAGCGGCGCGGTGGGCGAATTCATCCAGGCGTTGCCCGTTGCGGTCGCCGTGGCTCTTTCCTGCTCCTACGCCGTCGCAATGCTGGTCACGCCGTGGCTCTGCCGGTTCTTCATCCGCCGCGGACTCCATCCGCCCGAAGCGGATCCGGGCAGGAAGCGCTTCAACGCCATCGACTTCATGCAGTCCAGCTACAACCGCGTCATCCATGCTGCGATGCGCAACAAGGTCCTCACCCTCGCCGGCGGCGCCGCCGTCTTCCTTCTGGGAATCGTCCTCCTGCGCACCGTCGTGCCCGAGCGCTTCTTCCCCACGGCCGAGCGCAACCAGTTCGTCATCCATCTCTGGCTGCCGGAAGGGACGCGCCTCGAAAAGACCGACGCAGCCGTGCGCCGCATCGAGCAGCATCTCCGCAAGGAGCCGCTCGTCACGAGCTTCGCGTCTTTTGTCGGCGATTCGGCTCCGCGCTTCTATTACAACGTCGACCCTGAATTCCCCGCCCGCAACTACGCGCAGATCGTGGTCAACACCCGGAGCGCGGAGGACACGCCGCCGCTCGTGTTCCGCCTGCGCCGCGAGCTGCAAACCGTCGCGCCCGAGGCGCTTGCCATCGTGCGCGAGCTCGAACAGGGCACGGTCATGAAGGCGCCGGTCGAAGTCCGCATCGTCTCGACACTGGATGGCGAGGACGACCTGCGCCGCCTGCGCGAGGTCGGCGGTCAGGCTGAGGCGATTCTCCGCCGCACGGCGGGCGCCGAGTATGTCTTCGACGACTTCCACGAAGAGGCCCCGGAGCTGTCGCTGCGGGTGAACGAGGAAGTCGCCAACCGCCTGGGTTTCAGCAATTCCATGCTCGCTCTGCAGATGGCCGGCGGCTTCAGCGGGCTGCCGGTTACCACGTTCTGGGAGGGTGATCGCGACATCCCCGTCGTGCTGCGGCTCGAGGAGCAGTACCGAAACACCTTCGACGATGTCGGAGACGCATACGTCGTCAGCGCACTGACGGGCGCGCGCGTTCCCCTGCGCAGCGTCGCCACCGTCGAGCCCGAGTGGCGCCCCAGCCGCATCGTCCGCCGCAACGGCCTGCGCACGCTCACCGTCATGGCCATCCCCGACGAGGCGCACCTGCCCTCGCAAATCCTGAAATCCGCGCAGCAACAGCTTGCCGCCATCCCGCTTCCGCCCGGATACCGCATCGAATATGGCGGAGAAATCGAGGGGCAGAAGGAAACCTTCGGGGAAATGCACGTCGTGCTGGCCCTGAGCATTCTGCTGATTTTCCTGATCCTTCTCTTCCAGTTCCGCTCGCCCGTGGACACGCTGGTCGTCATGATGTCCATTCCATTGGCCCTGCCAGGGGCGGTCTTCGGGTTGATTCTGACGGGAAATCCGTTCAGCTTTACGGCGTTCATGGGCGTCATCAGCCTCTCCGGCGTGGTCGTGCGCAACGCGATTATCCTCGTCGACTACATCCATGAACGGCAGCGCGCGGGCGCTCCTCTGGAAACGGCCGCACTTGAGGCTGGCGAGCGCCGCCTGCGGCCGATTTTCCTGACCACGGCCGCGGCAGCGGTGGGCGTGCTGCCCATGATCCTCAGCGGCTCGAGCCTCTGGTCCCCGCTGGCCAGCGCCATCGCCGTCGGACTCATCTGCTCCATGTTCTTCACACTCGTCGTTGTACCCGTACTCTTCGTCGTGGCCAAGCGCCGCGCCGCCCGGTGGCGCCCCGCCACGCTGACACCGGTCCTGCTGCTGATTCTCCTCCACGCGGATGCCAGCGCCGAGCCGCGCCGCATCACGCTCGAAGACGCGCTCGCCATGGCCCGCCAGCAGAACCCCATCCTGAAAATCCAGCGGCTCAAGGAGCGCGAATCGGCCCGCAGACGCGATGCCATCCGCGCCAATGCTTTTCCTCGCCTCTCCAATGAATCCAGCCTCCTGTACAACAGCCAGTTGCAGAACGTCGCCATCCCGCGGGGCTTCCTCGGCGTGCTGCCCCAGATCGGCCCGGTCCCGTCGGACGACCTGCGCCTGCTGCAAGGCGCCAACACGTTCGGCCTTTCCATGACGACGGCCGCCCAGCCCATCACTCCTCTCATCCGCATTCACGCCGGCACGCGCGCCGCCGAGCAGGACATCCGCATCGCGGAAGCGGAAACCCGCCGCGCCGAGAACGAAATCGCCCTCAAGGTCCAGGAAGCGTACCTTGGCGCGCTCCTGCTCGAAAAGCGCATCGCTGCCGCGCGCCAGAAAGTCCAGGCCGCTGAAGCCGCCCGCGCCGACGCCGCCAACGCCGTCGAGTCCGGATCGGCGCTCGACGTCAAACTTCTCGAGGCCGACGCCCGCCTGCTGGAGGCGAAAAGCACCCTGCTTCAGCTCGAAAACCAGCGCGCCGACGCGCTGGCCGAGCTCGCCGACCTGATCGGTCTCGATCCGGCGGCGGAACTCGAACTCGTGCCTTCTCCCTGGGCTGCGCCGCCGGTCGAGCCGGCAGCGGCTCTGGTGCAACGGGCCCTCGAGCGCAGCCCCGAAGTGAAAGCCGCCGAAGCCGCAGTCGAAAAAGCCCGCCGCGCCGTCCGCGCCGCACAGGCCGAGTTCATCCCGGACATCGCGCTGTTCGCCACGCACGCGCAGCAGCGAGGCGTGCCGTTTCTGCCGTCTTCCAATGCCGCCGTGGGCGCGCGCCTGTCGTGGGATCTGTTCGACGGCGGCAAGAAGCGCGCTCTCGTCGGCGAGCGCCGGGCTCAGCTGGAGCAGGCAGAACAGAATCTCCTGCGCCTCCGCCATCGCGTGCAGATCGACGTCGAGAAGGCCCGCCGCAAGGTCGAGCGCTTCCAGGATCTCGTCCGCGTCGCCGAGCGCGCCCTGGAAGCCCGCCGCGAAGCTCTCCGCATCGCTTCGGATGCGGTGGAAACCGGCGTCGTCCCGCCCGTGAAACTCGCCGAGGCGCAGGCCGCCGCCGCGGAAGCCGAGGCCATGGCGGAAGAAGCCCGCGCGGGCTTGCGCCTGGCGGTGGCGGAACTCGAACGCACGATCGGCGGCTGAACGGCGCCGGGGCTTGAATCAGACCCAGGAATCTGCAATAAGGGGAGGGCGAACTTTTCCCGACAGGAGGCCCTCATGCCCTGCTGCATGTCCGCAATGAGCCGACGCACGCTGCTGAAGACCGGCGCCGCGCTTCCCCTTGTGGCAGCGCCTTCCGGCGGCCACCCTCTCGAGCCCGGCGCGCGCCGCACGCTGCGCGTCCAGCCTGTGCTCATTTACCAGATTTTCCAGCCCCGCCCGCAGACTAGCTGGCGGCCCTGGGGCGGCCTGTTCACCGAAAAGGAAGCCGCCGAAGAGCGGGTCCGTATCGGGCGCGAACTCGAATCCATCGCCCGCGCCGCCGCATACCCGATCGAGTTCCTCCCGCTGCGCGAAATCCGTTCCGTGGAGGAAGGCAAGGCCGTGGCCGCCGGCGAGTACGACACGCTGCTGATGTATCCGGCCTCGGGCAGCGTGCAGCTGCTTGAAAGCGTTGCGAAGCCCGAGACGCCCACCATCATCTTTGTCCGCCACCGCTCTGGGCCGGTCTATGAGTGGTACGAGATCGTCCACCCGCGCTTCCTCCGCAAGACCGACGACGAATGGGGCCAGCCCGGCGCGGATGCGATGGACGTGGTGGTCGATGAAACAGGCGACGTCGCCTGGCGCCTGCGCGCGCTGGGAGGGCTGAAGCATACGCAGGGCCGCCGCGTCCTCTGCCTGGGCGGCGCGTCTGGCTGGGGCTCGGGAGGCCGAAGGGCGCCGCAACTGGCACGCGAGCGGTTCGGCCTCGATCTCGTTGATGTCTCTTACGACGAGCTCGGCCGCCGCCTGCAGGCCGCGCGAAAAGACGACAAGCTCGTCAAACAGGCAGGGCTCGAAGCCGCGGACTATCTCGGGAAAAAGGGCGTCAAGCTCGAAACCCGCCGCGAGTACGTCGACAACGCGTTTCTCCTCACGCACGTCCTGCGCGGGATGATGCGCGAAGCCGGCGCAACCGCCATCACCATCAATCACTGCATGTCGACCATCATGCCCATTGGCGAGACCACCGCCTGCCTGCCGCTCAGCCTGCTGAATGACGAAAGATATCTCGCGTTTTGCGAGTCCGATTTCGTCGTCATTCCCTCGGGAATTCTGCTTCAGGCGATTTCCGGGCTGCCCGTCTTCCTGAACGACCCGACCACGCCGCACCACGGCCTCGTGACGCTCGCCCATTGCACGGCCCCGCGGAAAATGGACGGCAAGAATCCCGAGTCCGTCCGAATGGTCACTCATTTTGAGAGCGACTACGGCGCCGCGCCGAAAGTCGAGATGCGCATCGGCCAGAAAGTCACCAATATCATTCCCGATTTCAGCTTTAAACGCTGGGTGGGATTCGAGGGCGAAATCGTGGCCAATCCCTTCCTGCCCATCTGCCGCGCGCAGATCGACGTCGGATTCCGGTGCGATTCCTACAGGCTCGCCTCGGCCATGCGCGGATTCCACTGGATGACCTGCTACGGCGACTGGCGCAAGGAGGTCGGTTACGCCCTTTCGAAAGCGGGCATCGAATGGCTCGACCTCACCTGACACGATGCTCTTTCGAGCCCTGCCGCCACTGCCGGCAGATGCAGACGGACGCCTGAGAAGGAAGGGTTCGAAGCTCAGCGCCGAAGGCCCGAATGTGCCGCCTTTACGCTTCTGTCCTGCCGGTTGGCACACGCAGGCGGCTTCGCACCGCCGGGATCGGCCCCGCCACGGCTCCGCAGCCCGGTGATGTCCGGACAGCCGGAGGGAATGTCCCCTCGTGCGATGCGGTGCTTCTCCGGGGGCGTGCCCGCAGACTCGCGCCGCTGCCACGGCCCTTTGCATCCCCCGGGCTGAATCTGTGCAGGGGCGCCTCTGCCCGCACCATGCGTTGCCCCGCGCGTGCGCGAGACGCACGACTGCTGATCCTGCACGAGACAGACCCGATTCGGCAGAGAGTTGCGGGGAAGTGTCTGGATGGCCAGAACCCTATGGCCCTCGAGCGGGCCTTCACCGGCGGCCGGACCACACCATGAAGCTCAAGGGGGTGCTACAGGGAAATTCAGTGAAGGATGGCGGTGAGGGTGGGATTCGGAAATTATGTCCGTATTTAATTTCAATAAGTTGTTGATTTCCCGTTGCCCCAAAAACTCCAAAAACAGCATTTCCACTCCAGTGTGGTACAGCGTTGGTACAGTGACGGCACTCCGGAGGGCCGCCCCATGCGCCTGATCCGCCTGCTGGTTCTCAGCATTTTGTTTGCTCCCGCTGCTGCCAGGGAAACGGATTTCGAGCAACCACCCTTGCGGCTGAAATTCGTCATTCCTGTGCCGGGAGGAACGCACTATGCCTGAATCTGGCTCTGTCCGCGCCGCCCTCTACGCCCGGGTCTCGACGTCGGACCAGGGCCAGACGGCCGAGACGCAGCTCGTGCCGCTGCGCGAATTCGCCGCGCGGCAGGGCTGGCAGGTCGTCGCCGAGTTCGTCGATGAAGCCAGCGGCGCCTGCGCCGACCGCCGGGCGCTGAAGGCCATGCTCGAGGCGGCCACGAGGAAACAGTTCGACCTGCTTCTGTTCTGGTCGCTGGACCGGCTGTCGCGGCAGGGGGCGCTGAAGACGCTCGAGCTGCTGGACCGGCTTGCGCGCTGCGGCGTCGCCTGGCGCAGTTACACGGAGCCGTATCTGGACTCGGCCGGGCCGTTCGGCGAGGCGATCATCGCGCTGCTGGCCTCGCTGGCGCGGCAGGAGCGGCTGCGGATCCAGGAGCGGGTGCGGGCGGGGCTCGACCGGGTGCGGCGCGAGGGCAGGCGGCTCGGCCGTCCGCGGCGGGTCTTCGACCGGCTGCAGGTGGTCGAGCTGCGCCGGCGCGGGGCGAGCTGGCGCGAGGTGGCCCGCCGGCTGGGCATCAGCACCGGCACGGCGCGGCGGGTGTGGGCCGAGTGGCAGGCAGGCCGTGCCGAAAACCCGGCCGTGGTGAAGCCAAAGATCTGAAACAAAACACGCAGGTTTTGTATCTCTCGTCGGTTGTGCCGGAAAGAGGTCTTTTCGGCACGGGGACTCGGGCCTCGGGACACGATGCCGTGAGACCCGGCAGCGATCAGTTCGCCGCGCAGGGGTTTCCGATGGCCGCTGGCGCCATCGTGAGGCACCGTCGGCGTGGTGTCGCGGTCCCGGCTTCGAGAACAACTGCCCGGCAACCGAGCCAGCGCAGGCGAGCTACGTGTGCGTGACGCAGCAATCGTGGGGGGCGGGAGTTCAGGATTCCGAGCTCCGGCACGGCCTCATCGGTCTGGACACAGCGCCAGCTTGCCGGCTCGTTGATGGCCACAGCGAGGCGGCGTGCCTGGACGCGAGGCTTCCCGACGGCAGGCGAGCGGACGAGCGCGAGCGAGCACAGGCAGAATCCGGCGCGTCCTGATCGGGCGCCGCCCGGCATCTCGTTCTCGCGCGGAATGGCTCATTCGCGTTGCCTGCATCCATCACCGCGCGGTATTCCACCTCGTCGAGCTTCCGTCGCGCGCAACCGCATTGTCCAGCGGCGGCTCGCGGGAGCAGGATCGGAGCTGCGGCGTCGGCAATCGGGCGGCGCCGTGCTGGACGCGATCCGGCGGGTCGCATGGAGAAGCGCGCAGCAGCAGCCGGCGCCCGCTCTCGTCTTTCACCCCTGCATCGGCCTCGCGGACGTTGCGGGCGCTGCAGAGGGCGCGCGGATCACGGACGCGGAGTCGAGCCTGCCACCGAATTCGCCAGCAAGGCGCCCCTCCGCTGCCGGGCCGCCAACTTCCCGGCAGCAGGATTACGACAACGGCGCCAGGATGGTCCCGAACGGCGTTATCATGGCCCGCCTGCCGAAATAAGGGAGGCCACAGCACCTGTACGGTCCCGAGCGACGTTGCCGCGTCACGCGTCGCAGACCGCCGCAGGAAGGCCCGTTGCGGCCACGGAAACGGGCCTGGAACGCGCGGCAGACCCCGGGCGAGGGAAAGCAACAGCCGCGCCTGGCCGATCGAACGAGGGCCAATTCTGCAGCAGGGCGAGTAGATGCCCGGACCAGCGCACGATGCCGGCACAAGGGCTCCGTGCCCCGGGCCGACTCAGGGATGGCTGCCTGGCCTGGCCTGTACCCCGACTGCTGAGGCATTGCCCCGCCCGCTTTGCCGGGACACGTCCGATTGCACGCGAGACTCGCCCAGTGCTGCGGCCGATGTCGTCCGATCAGATGTGTCGCGGAGCCGAAATGGAATTCCAGGGTGGTGCGAAATGGCAGAGTTCAGGGAAAAGCTGCTATTCGGGCCTTTGATTTCAGGCGAGTTATGCGATCCGCGCCCCCTTTTCCGCCACAGATGGCAGAATTCTCGGATGCTTTTCCCGCCTTGGTGCGGCCGTCTTGACCCGTGCTACGAGTCTTTCCTTGCCAATAAGCCAGACTTGGCTTCCGCCGCAACTTTCGGCATCCACTGCCGCAACGGGACGCAAAAACTCCGCAAACGCCGGCAAAACCCTTGGCAAAAACGCCGCATCCGCCGCACAATGAGAGCAGACGGCGGGCAATTTCTCCCGCGATTTCCGCCTTCCTGAGGTGCAACGTGCCAAAATCGCAGCATTTCTACACGACTTCCCAGGCCGGCAGGCTGCTCGGCGTGACCGATGACACCATCCGCCGCTGGGCCGCCGAAGGCCGCATCGAAGCCGAGACCACGCCCGGCGGCCAGATGCGCATCCCCGTGGACGAGATCCGGCGCGTGCGGGCCGAGGGCAGTCTCCTGCCCCGGTCGGCGCCGACCGGGCCCAGAATCCGGCCGGGCTCGGAGGCCGCCCGCCTGGCCGAGCAGCTTGAGACGGAACGGCTCCGGCTGAAGCTGGAGCGGATGCAGCGTCAGCGCGAGGAAGCCGAAACTCGCGCCCGGCTCGAGGAGCGCCGCCGCCGGCAGGAAGCCGAAGAAGCGGAACGTCGGCGGCGCGAGGCCGAAGAGGCCGAACGCCGCCTCCGCATCGATCAGGAGCGCCGCGACCTGTGGCGGCGGCGGGCGGCGCGGCGGTTCGAGCCGCTGCCGGCCGAGGCGAGACTGGCGGCACTGGAGGTGTTCGAGACCCGGCTCCGGGGCCTGGATCCGCTGCCCGAAGACGGCTATCTGTCGCGGTTGCTCGATGCCGTGGAGGAGGCGGCGCGGCTGCCCGGGCGGGTCGAAGCCGAGAATCAGCGCCTGATGCAGCAGCTGCTGGAGGAGCGCCGTGAACTGGCGCGGGAGCCGCAGCATGCCGATCTGCGCGACCAGGCGCTGGTGCGGATGCATGAAGCCCTGCGGCGCATGGATCTGGAAGCTCCGCTTGCAGTGCGCGAAGCCGCGGCGCGGCAGGCGCTGGAGCCCGTGCTGCAACAGGATCGGCGGAGAAGGCTGCTCGGGCAGCTCGGCGAGGAGATCGAACAGGAGCTGCGCCGCGCGGGGGCGACTGCGGAGGAACTGGCACGGGCCCGGGCCGGGTGGCAGCAGCGTGGCGCGCAGCTGGCGGAGGCCGAGGAGCCGGCATTGCGGGCTGCGGCCGGCGAGCTGCTGCAGGCGATGCGGGCGCGGGTGGCCGAAAGGCGGCAGGCCGAGCTCGAGGCACGGCAGCGCGAGCAGGAGCAGCTGATGGAATCCATTCGCCAGTCCGACTGCCGGAGGCTGGCCCGATTCCTGCTGTCAGCGACTGTGCCGGAGGTGTTGCGGAAACTGGAGCGGGCCGGAGAGCTGGAGTTTGAGAGCTCCGCCGATTACCGCGACACCTGCGAGGCGATCCAGTCGCGGCTTGCCGAGCAGGTGAGCCGGATGCTGCTGGAGGGCGCCGATCCCGTCTCGCCGGACACGCGAAGCAGAATCGAGCGGATGGTGGATGCGGAAATCGATGAAGTGGCCGAGCCCGTTGACGAGGAGGATGCGGAGGACTGACCGCAAAGCCGGGGCTCATCCATCGAACCTGTGATTACGGGGCAGTGTTTAAACGAGCAGAATGTCTCGATCCGGGAAACCGCTGAAAGAGACCGTCCTGGATGATGCGGTAGGTGAGATGGCTGCCGATGGCCGAGGGGTAGACGTGCGAGCGCTTGGGGGTGTGGCGGTGAGCCGGGATAGAGCTCTCAAGCCTTATGCCGATGAGCGAAACGGGCCCGATTGCGAAGCGAAAAGTTGGAACCGAGCCCTTTTCTGGAGGCCTCCGGGCGGTGAACTCATGGCCTCCCCCTGCTGTGCCTCGGCCTGCATCGCCTCGGCTCGCCTTGCCTCGGCCCGGCCTTGGCCTAGCCTTGCCTAGCCATGTCCTGCCGTCTCACCCGTAGCTGAGCTTGCCAGCCTGTATCGGGTGTGGTGCCAGCTGACCGAGATAGAGTGGCCAGGCCACCATGGCTCGTCAACAGGCCTTGATTCGGTTTCCGAACTCACTGCGCAGCTCGCCGGATTTCAGTGTATTACGGAGGTGATTTCTGCAGAGATCGCCTTCCGGTTTCCGACAGGCGGGCCCAAAGGCGGCGGCAACTTACCCTATCCCGCCATTCCAGCGTGGCGCGGCCGAATCCGGTCGCCGGCAGGATTTCGCCTGCAGGCTCGATCTGCCTGTCCGTTTAGCGGCTAAACAGCGCACCGCGAGGAAGTATGTTTCCGGTTCGGTCTGATGTCGTTTCACCCTTGTTTAGCGCCTAAACAAGGCGGATGACTGTGCCCGAATCGGGCGCGAGAGGAGTGGATGCGGACACGCTGGCACGCTCATCTCCCATGTCTGGCTCGGACTGGGGACACGAAGCGACGCGGCCACGCCCCATGGCGCAACTGGGGCCTCAGGCAGCCTCCATCGCGCTGCCCCGGATTTCCACCGGCCGGTTCCACCCGCGAGTGGCAGCAGGCGAAGGGAGAAAACCGAGCTGGTGGGCCATCGCATCTCCCGACGGCAACCCATTGGATTTAGACAACTTCGGGAGATGGGGAGATCGGGAGATGGTCTGACAAATAAAATATGAATCCGAGGAAGATCGAAACGAGATAAAAAAACAGAACCACCCTGAAAGATCTCCCTTATCTCCCGTATCTCCCGATCTCGTCCATTTTCAGCCGCTTGCAGCCGGGAGACTGGGGCGGGAGATCGTCGCGGAACAGATCAACTCCCCGGTGTTCGCCACTCCCCATACTCCGCATCTCCGCGTCGTCAGGCTGCATGACGGAAACGTTGCCCGTACATGGACTCCCATCGCAGCGGGAAGCCGGGCGCACCAGTCGCTCAGGTTTCAGTGATTGCAGCCTCGACTTCGCCCGCGAGGAGGGCGCTGTGGCAAAGCTCGTCCGGATTCCCGATGCGCCGTGCCAGGCAAGCCGTCGGAGCTTCTAATACTACTAGGTCATAAACAGAACGTTTTTTGATAGAAGTTTTTCGTGCCTCCCTGATCCTCGGGGCCAAGCCCGCAGGAGAAACGCCTGGCGGCCTGTCTGGACGGCTTGGCCCGCGCCGCCGGGCATGCCGACCGCCACGAGCCGCTGAAAGACTACTGCAAGGGGCTGCTTCTGCCGGGCGAGCGCAAGAGCATCGAGCCCATGGCCGCGCGGCTCCATCCCGACCGTGTGCAGGCGGCCCGGCAGTTGCTGCACCATCTGGTGGCGAAAGCTGGCTGGAGCGACGAGGCGGTGCTGGCCGAGGTGCGCCGCCGCGTGCTGCCCGTGATGCAGCAACGGGGGCGATCGTTGCCTGGATCGTCGACGACACCGGGATTCCAAAGAAGGGCCGGCACTCGGTCGGCGTGGCGCGGCA
>Ga0073932_1003449_pt1 | contig 21100 bp, 21 predicted proteins | sample DewCreD2012metaG_FD_76967 | JGI IMG/M metagenome (GOLD analysis project Ga0073932, IMG submission 76967) | Hot spring sediment bacterial and archeal communities from British Columbia, Canada, to study Microbial Dark Matter (Phase II) - Dewar... ...
GAGACGGTGCACACGGAAAGCACAGCCTGGTCCAACGGGTCTGTCTCCCTGCTGATAATGGACTGAAGGGCCAGCACTGTGTGTGCTGCAGCGATGATCGGGTCCCTGGTTCGATGAGGGTATCCGCCATGGCCCCCGGCTCCCTGGATGGAGATTTCAAAACGATCTGCAGAGGCCATGTAGGGACCGGGGTAGACCCCGATCTTTCCAACCTCCATGTCCGGCCAGCCATGGACAGCCACAAGACGGTCCACCTGCGGGTTCTTCAGGCAATTGGACTCAATCATTTTCCTGGCCCCTGTGAGGAGCTCCTCCGCAGGCTGGAAGAGAAATTTGACGGTTCCTGAAAATGCATCCACCGTTTCAGAAAGAATCCGCGCTGCGCCCAGGAGCATAGCCACGTGTCCGTCATGGCCGCAAGCATGCATGACCCCGGGATTCCTGGAGGCATAAGGAAGCCCGGTCTTTTCAGGGATGGGGAGCGCATCCATATCCGCCCGAAGCGCGGTGACGGTTCCGGGGCCTGGTCCCCTACCTTGCAGGAGTCCGACCACGCCCGCCTCAACCTCCAGAGGCGCCAGGACGACCCCGCAGGAGGAAAGCTCCTTGCGCACCAGGGCGCACGTTTCTTTTTCGTAAAATCCCAGTTCCGGGTTTTGATGGATGCGGCGGCGAAGCGCTGTCATGTAGTCGGAAAGGGTCTCCGCCTTTCTCATTAGATCTCGCAGATTCATCCTGTCCCTCCCTGACAAATAACAGGTCCATGGGGCTAAGAAGGCGACCCTAGCGGCTCTAGGCACGAGCCTTTTCTTTAAAGGCTTTCCAAAGGCGCCGCGCCACCTCTCCAGGTTTCCCTGACCCGAGTTTTTGCCCGTTTACTGCGACAACAGGCGTAACTTCTGTCGTGGTCCCCACCACCATGATCTCATCGGCTTCCATGAGCCGGGAGTCAAAGACGGGACTTTCCTCAACAGGGATCGAGAGCTCTTTGCAGAGCCCCAGAATCGCCTGGCGGGTGACACCGCCGAGGATGTAATTGGTCCTCGGCGGCGTGACGACGGTTCCCTTATACACGGTGAAAAGATTGGTGTGAGTGCCCTCCAGGACCGCCCCGTCCCTTACAAAAAGCGCTTCATAGGCGCCCTGATCCACGGCCTGCTGCTGAGCCAGGACGTTTGCCGTAAGCCCCACGGTCTTGATGTCGCAGCGGGCCCATCGTTGGTCCGAGACAAGGATCACGGAAACGCCCTCGACCGCATGACCTTTGGGCGAAAGGGGGCGGGCAGAGGCATAGATCGTCAAGGGCGTTTCCCACGGAGGAAAAGAATGGGATCTGGGGGCCTGGCCCCGTGTTACCTGGACGTACACCGTGGCATCCCCTTTGGTCAGTCCGTTTTCACGAAGCAGGGTTTCCGCCACATCCGTCAGCTCCAGGAACTCCGTTCTGTTGAATCGCAAGGCTTTGGCCCCGTCACTGAGGCGGGCCCAGTGGGCCTGAACCTCAAAGAGCCGGCCATCATAGGTTCTCACGACCTCGTAAAGGGCGTCTGCAAAAAGAAATCCTCTGTCCTCAGGGGAAATGCGGATGTCCTCTTCTCGAAGAAATCGACCGTTGAAATAGGCAATCATGGCGTTCTCTCATCAAGACGTGGAATGAGACTTTTTTCTAGCGAGTCTAAGGAGAGTCGCCGGCAGTGTCAATGTGAAAAAAGGTTGACTCTCTCGGTCATGTTCCTCTTTGCTCGCAGGACTCAGAGCTTCTCGTTGACACCGCGTGCCGTTCCGTCGTAACCTGCCGCCAGATTGCATGTTCCGGGTGACTCCATGAGCAAAGCCGCACCTGCGACCCCAAAACCTGTTGTTCCCCCTCCTGAACCAGCCTTCAATGTCTATTTTCTCATCGCTGCTGTCCTGACCTTTCTTGTTCCTATCCTCGTTCTGCCCTATGTCCTGGACAATGCCTTCAACACTCCCAAGACGGTACTGATGCAGGTGGGCGCATGCCTGATGGCAGCGGCCTATTCTATTCGGCTCTTCACAGGCAGGCAGGTTTCCATGACGAGAAGCGGTGTTCCCAAGCTCATGCTTCTTGTCGTCCTGCTCAACTTCTTCTCCTTTTTCTACACCCGGAACTACTACTACACCAACGTGGCTGTCACGATGCATGCAGCTGTGCTCCTTTTCCTCTATCTTCTGTCCCTTCATCTCACAGGGAAAAACGCTTTGTGGCTCCTCATTCTCACGGCTCTGAGCGGGGTGCTCGTTTCCCTTGAGACGTGGTTTCAATTCTACGACACCTCGTTATTGTTCCAATGGATGACCCCCGGCTCCATGGTGGTGGGCACCATTGGCAACTCCAATTACCTAGGTGCCTATTTGCTTTTTCCTGTCCTGGCTTTCACGGCCCTGATCTTTCTTTTCAAGGGAAGGCTCAGATGGTTGGCCGGGGCTCTTTGGGTTTTTGTGTTCGCAGCGCTTCTCTTCTCTAGAGCCAGGGCGTCGTGGGTCGGGGTCGCTGTGGCCGTACCGGGTTTTCTTTGCTCGGTCATGAAGATTTACGGTTTTTCCTTAACGGCCACCCTGCGCTCCAAATCCAGGCATGCCCTTGTCTACGGCCTTTCTGTGCTGGTTTTCATCGGAGTTCTCTGGGTGATTGCGCCTCAGCGATTCCATGTCATGATGGGATTCAGCAATGTGACGAACCCGGAGACCTTTATCCTCAGGACCCAGAAATACTTTCAGGCTTCCTGGTGGCTTTTCAAGCAGAGCCCGCTTTTCGGCATGGGCCTCTGGTCCTACCGAAACATGGTCTATGAGGCTCAGGCTGAAATCGACAGGGTGCAGGGCGATTTCTTCAAAGGTTACCCGGAACCCAAGCCCAGGCGGGTTCACAACGAGTATCTCGAAACCTTGAACGACGGCGGCCTGCTGGCCGGCATGGTGCTTCTTCTCCTTGTTGGAACGGTCCTGAAGCACGGTCTGGCGGTGATCAGGAAAGAAACCCTCCCCTTGCAGGAAAGGATGATCGCAAGCGCCGCTTTTTATTCCCTGTGGGGATCCTTGTGGCCGCCCTTTTCTTCTTCCCCTTCCGCCTCAACAGTACCCTCTTCATGACCGTGCTCATGATGGCCATGACCGAAGGGCTCTACCTCAGGCACTTCGGCCTCATAGAAAAACATCCCCTTGGGCTCACGGGAACCCGGTACGTCCTGTTGCCCGTCCTTCTGCTTTTCCTTGTCGGATGGCTGTATTACTCCGGGTATAAACCCTTCAAGGGTGAACAGGCGCATTTGGGCTACAAGAAAGCCCTGGCCACGGGCATGGTTAAAGAGGCGGAGAGACAGATTGTGAAAGCTTTGAAATATGATCCGGACAACACCCTTTACTGCCTTTATGCCGCCCAGCTGTACATGGGGCCTTCAAAAGATTTTGCCAAGGCCAGAGACCTGCTGGAACGTGCCCTCCATCTCTTCAACGGAGATGCCACCCTGTGGTCGCTCTATTACCTGAAAGGCCAGCTTGCCTTACAGACCGGCGCCATGATGGAAGCCAAGGCAGCCTTTGAAAAATCCCTGTACTATAATCCGTTGTATAGAGAAGCCCAAGAAAAGCTGGAAGAGGTCAACAAGGTGATCAAAGAGCATGACAGGGTGATGATTAAATTCCGATGACTCGTCCAAGAAACATTTTTCTATGGGTTGGACTGACCCTCTACGGTCTGCTGCTCTTCCTGTTCCTCAGCCTCTCCCGATTGCCTGTGGACGGGATCCTCGGGAAAATCTTTACGCTGGTCACCGGCACACAGGCTCAAGTCTCCGCTGAAACCGTCTCTTTTTCTTTGCCTCTGTCCTATGCCCTTGAGAAAGTCACCTGGGAGATCCATTGGCCGCAGGGCGTGTCCAAAGATCATGCGGATTCCTTGGTCCTCGGCCCGGAATGGTCAAGAATTTTTTCGGGTTCCCTTCCCTTGAGAGGCGCGGCGAGCTTCGCCCGCGGCCGAATGGACGCAAGGCTGGGGGTGCCCTTCCTTCGCCGGGGATACATGGAAGCAAAAGTCTTCGGCATCCATCTCGAAGATCTCTCTTTCTTGGAAATCCTGCTCGACCGGCGCGTGTCTGGGAAGGGGGAAGGCGAGCTGCGCCTCATGGGTGATTTTCGGTCGCCCCCCAACATGAACGGCCGGGGCTTCGTGAGGGCCACGGAAGGATCCGTGGAAACCAAGCTGCCCCTTGCCGGGCTCAGCCTCATTCCTTTCAGCTCCCTCAGCGCCACCTTGGTGATTCAAAAGGGAGTCCTTTTTCTCAGCGACGGCATCATCGAAGGACCGGCGCTTTCTGGGTCCTTTTCAGGCGAGGTGAAGCTCGGCAAGCCCTTGGGCAAAAGCCTTGTGAAGATTACGGCGCATCTCACTCCCATGCCGATGTTGAATGAAAACGATTTCGCGAGAGAATGGCTCACGATCCTCGGGGATGAGGGAAACCCGATCACCATCCACTTGGGAGGACCTCTTGAGGGCCCTTCCATCCGCTGGGAGAAGGATTGACAGGAAGACATGACCTCGGCAATCAAAACGTTGTTGTCCTTTTTCTTGATCACGGCTGCAGCCTATGCCCTGAGCACTCTTTTCCTCTCTTCCCTGAACCGTGAACTGGTGAGAGAGCAGCCTTTGTCCGCTCCAGCGAAATCTACCGCGGAGAGGGGAACGACTCCACCGCAGCTGCCCGGCGACTTCCCGAAACCCATGGAAAAAAGAAGTGCGGCAGCACTCCAAACTCAGGAAAAGCCGGGGTTGACTTCGCTCAATCTTAAACTGCTGGGCACTGTAGTGAACGAGAAAGGCTCCTCCTGGGCCGTCATCCACGATCTCGACCGGGACCGGCAGGAAATGGTGGGCGTAGGATCTGTGGTGGCAGGAGCCAGGGTGGTTTCAATCGGAAAAGACAGGGTCTTGCTCAATGTGGACGGAAGAGAGGAAATTCTTCTGCTGGGAGCGGAAGGAACCCGGTTGGCCAGCAGCCGGCCGGACCAGCCGACCCGGGAAAGCACCACGAGCACTTACGTGCTGAGCAGGGAAGTGCTCAGGGAGAGCCTCGAAAACCTGCCTGCCCTCATGACCACGGCCAGGGCTGAGCTTTATTTCAGGGAAGGAAAGTCCGAGGGCTTCCAATTGAGCCAGATCCAACAAGGCAGTCTTCTGAAGTCTGTCGGCTTTCAGGACGGGGACGTGATCCAAAGCGTGAACGGCCGGGAAGTCCGCTCCATACAGGATGCGATTGAAATCTATCAGAAGCTCGGGGACAGAGACTCCTTCACCATCGGCATCCTGCGGGGTGACAGACCCAAGACCCTTCAGGTGAAAATCAAGTAAAGCTGCAAGGGACAAGGGGCAAGAAAAAAAAGAAGACAGTCAACCACGTTGCAAAGGTCACGGGACACGGGGATGAGCGAAGAGCGCAGAGCAAAGAGCGAGGAGCAAAAACAAAGCGGATAAAGGGGAGGGGGAACGGCGTTGGAGTACCTGAATGCTAGGGTTTATCACGCGCGTTCCTGCTGGGCCAGGAAATCAGAGGGAGAGAGGATTTGTATTTTTAGATAAGGAGAAAGTTTCAGCAGATGCTGGTCACCCGAAATGATGATCCTGGCTCCGGCTGCCTGAGCACAGCGGATAAACTTGTCGTCCGAAGGGTCCTTCACGACGAGGGTCGGTCCTTCCTTGATCCTGACGATCTCAAAATAAGGCAGTATTTCATAATAGAGCAAGAAGTTGATTTCCTCTTCCGAGAGTTGCAACTTGGGGTAGGCCAAGACGCGGAGGTATTCATCGATGATTTCTTTTGAAGCCTTGGGCCGAATCATTCTCCCCTTCCACAGGGGGATCAGTTTTCCCGGCACGCCGCCGAAGAGCAGGGCGGAGACCAGAACATTCGTATCGATGACAACCGATCTTACTTTGACCGAGCCCATTTAACGGCCTCTTCCACGGAGCTTTCACTGATTCCAAGCTTCTTCACCTTGGCCCGGATCTGTTCGAGATCCGTGGAATAGACCCTCACCGGTTTGAGAACGATGACGCCCCCCTTCCATTCCACGTCGAAGTAAGTCGCCTCAGGCACTTTCTCTGCGATCTTCTTGGGGATAGTGATTTGATTCTTGGATGTCTTCTTGGCCAGCATTTTCCTTTTCTCCTTTTTTCCTTACTTCACGGAATCATGATATCCTTTCCACTCGAAAAGTCAAGAACAAGGTGCACGGGGCACGGGGACCAGCAAGCAGCTTAGTGCTCAGGGCCAAGAGCATGGGAAGGGTGCACGGCGCAAGGTGCAAGGGCCACGGTAAAGGCAAACAAAAACAGCCACTCTTATCCCCTCCCACGGCGGGAAGGGATAAAGGGGAGGGGGAAACTCTATCCTATTGCCCACTTCTCTCATCGAAGTAGGGTCGGCCACTGCGCCGACCAGAGTTCAGAGGCAGAACCTTTTCGTTTTTCGGTATCTCCCGAAAAACGAAAAAGATTCTCTGTGCCCTCTGCGCCTCTGTGGTGATATCCCGGCTGAAAAAAGAGTTGAAATCTTCGCAGGATCGTTTACAATGCATTTTTGCGTGGGGATGTAGCTCAGATGGGAGAGCGATGCGTTCGCAACGCATAGGTCGAGGGTTCGAATCCCTTCATCTCCACCATTTTTTTGCCCGCCCTCAGCGATTCATCTCGCGAATTCTTTAGGGAAGGCGGGCGATACTCTTGGCCGCGGAATCCCGGATTGAATCAGAGATCGTCTGTCCCTAGACACTCCGAGATCACCCATTTTCTTGCCAAAAAGATATGCAACCCTCTGGGAATACCCAAAATCATATAACCTTGAAGTGTCGGAAATCCGGCAAACCGGTCATCGTGTTGGATGTGGGCGGGGTCCTCGTGGACTTTGATCTCAAGCCGTTGATCCGAGCCCTTTCGGAAAACCGTGGAGAGAGCGTCTCTCTTCCTCCTCTCTCAGCCATGGACAGGCTCTTCCTGCCCGTGCAGACAGGCAAGGCCTCTTTCAATGACATTGTCCCTGAACTCAATGCCTTTCTCAAAGTCTCCATCCCTCCCGAGGAGTGGCGAGACCTCCTGTGCTCCATCTTCACAGGCGAAATGCAGGGCATGAGGGAGATGCTGACCGAGCTCAAGAGGGACTTCTATCTTGTGGGCCTCACCAACACCATCGAGCCGCACTGGACGTTTGTGCTTCAGACCTATGAGATCCTCCATCTTCTCGACGGCTGCATCGTTTCCTATGTGGAGGGCCTGGCAAAACCCGATCCTGCCATCTACCAAAGGGTTATGGATCGCTACTGTAACGGTGGATTGCCTTATTTCCACACCGATGATCTTCCCGAATACGTGGAAGCCGCTCGGAGATTGGGCTGGCGCTCCCAGGTGTTCAGGAATGCCTTGCAGTTCAAAAATGAACTCCTAGGAGGCCGCGGCGCCCACCCCGAGCAAGACGAAAACGGTCGACGGTGATCAGGATTTTACGCTTCTTGGCCATTCCATCATAAAAAAATGCCTCTTGCCCATCCGTTTTCGGGTGCGTCTTTCCCATTGACACAACCGCCCGAGTCCCCTATCCTTCTGTCCGCGATAAAGCGGCGCCGAAAAGTCAGTGGGGCGGGGTGTAAGCCCTCTGGCACAAGCCCTCCGATTGGCTCAAAGGGGTGCGCCGCATCCCGAGAAGATTCGAGAGCGTGCGTCAGCGCAAAAAACGCACGGCAGAGTTGAACAGGCGGCAGCATGGATTGCTGAAACCGCGGGGAAAGTCAGCGCTTGCTCCGGAAAGGGCGAAGGGCTTTGAGCCGGTCAGACACAGAGGGGCATGGATTCTCAGGGCGAAGAAAGATTCATCGAGGTCCTGCTCTTCTGCCGGACCCTCAACAAGATTCATTCCCCGCAAGATCGTGAAAGGCGCCTCACCCCATGGCCGCTCTCATTCTTTGCCTCTACAACATCCTGGCCAACCTGCTCCTCTGGCCGCTCTGCCTCCTGGTGCACAAGCACCCCAACTTCAAGGGGACCCTGCGCTTGCGGCTGTCGCTCGGGCTTCCCCCACGGCCGCAGGGCGAGCTCTTTTGGTTTCACAGCGCCTCGCTCGGAGAGGTGAAAGCCGTTGCCGGACTCATTACGGCATTGAAGGCCCGGCGGCCGGATATCGCGATCGTCCTTTCCACCATGACGGCCACAGGCACACAGGCGGCACGCAGCATCGCCGGCGTCAACCTGATCCTGCCCTTTCCCTTTGACGCGGCCTGGGTCATGCGGCGCTACCTCAGATACCTCGCCCCCCGGTCCCTCGTGATCGTCGAGACCGAAATCTGGCCCAACCTCCTTAGGCAAGCGCAAAAAGCCGGGGTCAGAACGCTCTTCATCAATGCACGCCTCTCCAGGAAAGCTTTTCGGCGGTATCGGCGCATCAAGCCGGTCACCAGGCGTGTCCTCCGGAACGCCGAGGTTCTCGCCATCGCCCCGGAAGAGGAATCCCGTTTCAGGATTCTGGGCGCGCAACGGGTCCAGGTGCTCGGCAACCTCAAATTCGACGCCACGCGCGCCTCAGATCCCGGTACAGCCCATGCCGTCAGGGCCTCGCTGGGCTGCGGCGACCGGCCGGTCTTCATTGCCGGCAGCGTCGGAGAAGGAGAGGAGGCCATGGTCCTGGAGGCCATCCGCTCTGCGCAGGAACGCTTACCCGCGATGTTTTCCATCATTGCCCCCAGGCATGCCGAGCGCATCCCTCTCCTCATCGACCTGGCCAAGACCGCCGGGCTTGCCTGGCGCCTGCGAAGTCAGCCCGGCGCCGAGGGCTTGCTCATCATCGATACGGTGGGCGAGCTTTTTAACCTTTATGGAGCAGCGCAGGCGGCCTTTGTAGGCGGCAGTCTCGTCGATCTCGGCGGGCAGAATATCCTCGAACCCATCGCTTGGGGAGTACCTACCCTCCACGGCCCCTACATGCATGAATTCCTTTGGGCCCTCGATGCGGTCAAGGGCCACACCATCACGGTGCGCGATGCGGCCGAACTCAGTCGGGCCATGGTAGACATACTGATGCACCCCGAACGCTATGCAGCTATGGCCCGAGGGGGCCGCGAGAAGCTGGCGATGGCGCGCGGTGCAACGGAACGCTATATCGATGCCCTCCTCGGACCGGGAAAGCCAAAACAAAGCTGGCCACCGGCATGAAGCCCAGGGTTTCTCCCGGATTATTTTATCTGCCCATGACGTGAAATACTTTTTTTGGGGTTTGACTAATCTAGAGGAGTGGTTAGTATAGTCATTGATAACAATTTTGATTCGGCGGAACAGTCCTTCGAGTTTTCTTGACTTTTTTAACAATCCCCGGGTGATCCATGGAAAGAAAGGCTTCGATTCACAGAAAAACCAAGGAGACGGAAATCAGCCTGGAACTCATTCTGGACGGTACCGGGAAGGCCGAAATTAAAACAGGGATTCCCTTCATGGACCACATGCTCACCCTGATGGCTGCCCATGGATTCATGGACCTCAAGCTCAATGCAACGGGCGACACCGAAATCGATGATCACCACACCGTGGAGGATCTCGGCATTTGCCTTGGAAAGGCTATCCACGACGCCCTTGGAACAAGAGAGGGAATCCGCAGATACGGTTATTCGGTTATGCCCATGGACGAAGCCATGGCCGGGATTGCCCTGGACATTTCCAACCGACCTTTTCTCGCTTACCGGGTGGCGCTGAAAGAAAGCAAGACTGGATCTTTTGACGTCCATCTCGTCAGGGAGTTTTTCCGGGCCCTAGTGGTTCACTCAGGAATCACCATGCACGTGGACCTGGTCTCGGGAGATGACCCTCATCACGTGGCCGAATCGATTTTCAAGTCCTTTGCAAGAGCCTTGGATCAGGCTACAGGTTTTGAGCCTCGTCTCGGCGGCACAGTGCCCTCCACAAAAGGTCTTCTCTAGGCTTTCCTGCAGAGAACGGGGACGGTCAGGAACAAGGGGTCAAGATGGCTTTCAAAGTCTTGTTGAACGGGATCTTTATTTGTCTTTTGGCATTGCTTGGACTGTCTGGATCTTCGTGCCGGCACCCAGGAGCCGCTCCTGACGATAAACCGGTTTTACCGCTCCTCAACAGCATCGCTCTGGTGGGTTTTCGGCCGGCCCTGTCTCCGGCGCAATCTCCTGGCATGGTTCGCAGCCCCATTTCCGGAGCTGTGTTCACTGCCGACCCTGTTTCAGAGGAAATCGCGAAAGCCATTTCCGTCCAGCTCTTTGAAAAACTCACCAAGGACAGCCCCTATCAGTGGGTGTCCCCCCTGGAAGCCGCCTCAGCCTTCTCTAGAATTGCATCGTCTCATCCCCAGTGGACGGACAGGGAGGTTTACCTGGAAATCGCCAAGGCCCTGTCAGCCGATGCGGTGTTGGGAGGACATGTTTACCGCTGGAGTGAAAGACAGGGGACAGACTATGCGGCCAGCCATCCCGCCTCCGTGGCCTTTGACATTTACCTCATGACTGCTGCAGACGGGATACTCCTGTGGAAGGCACGATTTGACAAGACCCAGATCTCTCTGAGCGAGAATATCCTGGATCTCAAGACCTTTCTCAAAGCGAAGGGCCGGTGGCTGACCGCTCATGAGTTGGCCGAAATAGGGCTCCGCGAGTTTGCGGACTCCTTCCCTAAGGGAGAAAAAGCCAAAGAATGATCGTGATTCCTGCTGTAGACATCAAGGGCGGCCGGTGCGTGAGACTCAAACAGGGCCGGATGTCGGAGGAAACGGTTTACGCCGAAGACCCTCTTCAGATGGCCGAAACCTGGGTTTCCAAAGGGGCGGAAAGGATACATCTCGTGGATCTGGACGGGGCTGTCGGCGGAAAACGAATGAATGGAGAGGTGATCCGGAGAATCGCGCGCTCCCTGCCCGTGCCGGTTGAACTGGGGGGAGGCATAAGAAACCTGGCCTCCATCGAGTTTTATCTCGAATCAGGCGTTCAGTGGGTCATTCTCGGAACCGTGGCCTGCAAGGAACCGAACCTGGTTCAAGAGGCTTGCCGGAGGTTCCCGGGGCGCATCATGCTGGCTATCGATGCCCGCAGCGGCAAAGTGGCTGTGGAAGGATGGACCGAGGAGACGGAACGCTCGGCCTTGGAGGTCGCCAAATCCTTTGACGACCAGGGGATCGCCGCCGTGATTTACACGGATATTCAGAGAGACGGCATGAGCGTGGGACCCAACCTTCAGGCGACCGGGGACCTGGCATCTTTTCTCAAGACTCCGGTGATTGCCTCGGGAGGGATCTCGGGGCTGGAGGATGTCCGAAAAGTCTTGAGCCTCGCGCGTCAGGGCGTCATGGGAATGATCACGGGAAGGGCTCTCTACGAAGGGACCCTGGACCTGGCTGAGGCCATCCGGGTTTGCAAAGAAAATAAAATTTCTTCTTGACTTTCTTGCATATTTTTATATATTGGCAGTTTAACCTTCGGAGGATTTCCTTTGACCGCACCTCTTTTCGAGAAAATCACCCAAGACCTCAAAGAAGCCATCAAGTCAAAGGATGAGCGTCGCCTTTCCTGCTTGCGCGTGCTGAAGGCGGCGGTCACCAACGAACAGGGCCGAAGAACTCAGCCGCTCAAGGATGAAGACATCCTGGCCGTGATTCAGTCCCTTGTTCGCAAAGGACAGGAAGCGGTGGTGGAATTCCGCAAAGGCCATCGCGAGGACATGGCTGCCAGGGAAGAGGACGATGTCAAGATTCTCAGCGCATACCTTCCCCAGCAGCTCAGTCCTGCGGAGATTGAAAAGGTGCTCAAGGAGATCATTGCCGAGGGTTCCGCGTCAGGCCCCAAGGATCTGGGGAAAGTCATGAAAGCCGCCATGGGACGGCTAGCGGGAAAGGTTCAAGGGAAAGAAGTCAACGAGATCGCCAAGAGACTTCTCAGTTGATAGAGTCCTTTCGACGACGTTTCCGTTTCTGGTCTTTTCGCCGGTGTTGAGGGCCTTATTAAAAAGCGCAATTCAGCTGAACGAAACGTGATGATGAAAAACACAGGCTCAGCCGAACAACTCCTTCATCCGATGAAGGGGTTTTTTCTTTTTGTGGGCAAGGCCATCGGGTCAGCCCAGGAATAACCCTATGGACCTTTACCAATCTGCCAAGGAAGAGATCAAGAGGACCGTGGACATCGTTGAGTTGATCGGTCAGTTTGTCCAGCTCAAGCGGTCCGGCCAGAGCTATCTGGGGCTTTGCCCCTTTCACTCTGAAAAGACCCCTTCCTTCACGGTCAGCCCCTCCCGCCAGATGTTTCACTGTTTCGGGTGCAAAAAGGGAGGGGATCTTTTTGCCTTCTGGATGGCGTATCATCAGGTCTCTTTCCCTCAGGCCTTGAAGGACCTGGCTGAAAAATACCACGTGTCCTTGCCTGAAAAGGACCCCGGCCCTCCCGGGATCAAGGACTCGATCCTGAGGGTGAACGAGGCGGCGGCTGATTTTTTTCATCACATCCTGACGAAATCGGGGAAAGGGAAGGCCGGCAGGCACTACCTGGAGCAGCGGTCGATTCCCGGGGAGATCATTTCCGAATTCAAGCTGGGGTATGCGCCGGATGAGTGGGATGGCCTGGCCCGCGCCCTGCGGGAGAAGAAGATCAGCCCCGAAACCGCCTTGCAGGCAGGCCTGCTGATCCCCAGGAAAACAGACGGCCACTATGATCGGTTCCGCAACCGGGTGATGTTTCCCATCTTTGACATGAGAAGCCGGATTGTGGGCTTCGGCGGCAGGGTCCTGGACGATTCCCTGCCCAAGTACCTCAACACGCCGGAAACTCCTGTGTTTCAAAAAGGCGAACTGCTTTACGGGCTGCACGTCGCCTACTCCCGGATCCGTGAAAGCGGCCGGGTGGTCATCGTGGAGGGATACACCGACGTCCTCGCTCTGATCAAGCACGGATTTCGGGGGGCGGTGGCGACGCTGGGCACCGCGCTGACCCGGGACCACATCCGAAAGCTCAAGGGGTATGCCCGTGAAGCGGTGGTGGTTTTTGACCCGGACGCTGCCGGAACCGCCGCGGCCATGAAAAGCCTCCCCCTTTTCCTGGATGAAGGGATGCCCGCCCGGGTGCTGTCTCTCCCGGAGGGAGACGACCCGGACACTTTCGTGAACCATCGCGGCCTGGAGGCTTTTCAGGCTCTCCTGGAGCGCAGCGTCCCCATGTTCGATTTTTTTATCGAACGCAAGATGACCGACGGTGAAAAGGACATTGAACGGCAGGTCAAAGTTCTGGAAGACATTTTCCCTGTTCTGGCGGAACTCAAGAACCATGTGCAGCGCGCTCTTTACGTCAAACGACTTGCAGAAAAACTTCAGGTGACCGAAAAGGCCTTGGCAGCCGAATTCCAAAAGTGGGCGGCCAAAGGCCCCCGGGTCCCGGACCGGCCTCGGACTTCGGAAAAAAAGGAGGCCAAGAGGATGGACGAGGTTTACCTTCTCAATCTCCTCCTCCATCATCCCGCGGCCGCGGGCCGGATCAGAGATCTGGATTGGAAAACCCTTGTCTCGGATCCCGGGATCACCGAGATGGTGGCCTGCCTTCTCGACAAGGGCGCCGGACAAGGAACGGCTCAAGAGGAGATCCTGGCGGGGCTTTCCTCGGAAGAAACTCAGCAGGCCTTTCGGGAAGCCATGCTCAGCCCCTCCATCTTCACGGAAGAGGAGGTGGACCGGGCTCTCCGGGATTTCGGCGAGAAGATCCTTAGGATCAAAATCCAAGACTCCGTGGCCCAGGCCAGAGTCCGGGGCGATTTTGAGACCTATCATCGAATATTGAAATTAAAAAAGGAACGAGAGGTTCAACCGCGAATCAACGGGAACTCTCAGGAGGGAATTTGATGGCGAATAACTCAGACATGGTGAATCTCAAGAGGCTCATCGATATCGGCAAGGACAAAGGATACATCACCTACGAGGAGCTCAACGACGAATTGCCCGACGAGGTGGTGTCCTCGGAAACCATCGACGACCTGATGATGATGTTTGAAGAGCTGGACGTGATGGTCATCGACGAGGCGTCCAAGGAGCGGATTGAGAAATCCAGACGCCTCAAGAAGCGGCAGGAAAAAGTGGTTGAAAAGGAGAACTTCCGGGCTGAGGTCGCGGAGGTGGCAACCCGGGTCTCCGACCCCGTGAAGATGTACCTGAAAGAGATGGGCTGCATCTCCCTTCTCACCCGGGAGGGCGAGGTGGAGATCGCCAAGAGAATCGAGGCCGGTGAAAAAGAAGCTCTGGATGCGCTGTTGAAGTGCCGCGTGGGCATCGAATACATCATCGAGTTGGGAGAGCTCTTGAAAAAGGGAGAAATCAAGCTCAAGGACGTGATCAACGACCTCGACGATGAGGACAGCCACACCCAAATCGGTGAGAGGAAAGACGCCATCATCCGTCTCATTGAGGAAATCGAATCCCTGCACCAGGACTCCATCGACCTGAAGGCTCAAAGCGCCAAGAAAGGGCTCCCGGCCGCCAAGAAGAAGAAAATCCAGACCAAGATGGAAAACAACCGGCGAAAGATCTTGGAACTGATCAGCAGCTTCAAGCTGGAAAAGAGCCAGATCGACCACATGGTGGAGCGGCTGAAAGAGACGGTTTGGAGATTGGAGAGAGCGGAAAAGGATATCAAGGAAGTCCTGTCCGCAGCCGGAGGCAAGCCCTTGGCTTTTGTGAAGAAGTGCCTGGCCCAGATCCCCAAAACCACAAAGGAGAATCAGCCGGTCACGCCCCTGAAACTCAAGAAACAGGACCTGCTTGCTCTGAAATCCAAGCTGGAGGGAGCCGAGAAGGTCATCAAGGAAATCCGGGACCGCACCCAGATGGACAGGGACCAACTCAAGGACACGCTCGAAGTCGTCCAGGATCGAATCGACCGGTCCAAGCTCGCCAAGAGCGAACTCATCGAGGCGAACCTGAGGTTGGTGGTGAGCATCGCCAAGAAATACACCAACCGGGGCCTCCAGTTCCTCGATTTGATCCAGGAGGGCAACATCGGTCTCATGAAGGCGGTGGACAAGTTTGAGTATCAGAGGGGCTACAAATTCAGCACCTATGCGACCTGGTGGATCCGGCAGGCGATCACCAGGGCCATTGCGGATCAGGCGAGAACCATTCGAATCCCCGTGCACATGATCGAAACCATCAACAAGCTCATTCGCACCTCAAGATACCTGGTGCAGGAACACGGGCGAGAGCCTACCCCTGAGGAGATCGCCGAAAAGATGGAGTTCCCTCTGGAAAAAGTTCGCAAGGTCCTCAAGATCGCCAAGGAGCCCATCTCTCTGGAGACTCCCATCGGAGAGGAAGAGGACAGCCATCTGGGAGACTTTATCGAAGACAAGAAGATCATCTCCCCTGGGGATGCCGTCATGAACTTCAACCTCGGCGAGCAGACGAGAAAAATCCTCACCACCCTCACCCCTCGAGAGGAAAAGGTCTTGAGGATGAGGTTCGGCATCGGCGAAAAATCCGACCACACCCTCGAAGAGGTCGGGCGCGATTTCAATGTCACCAGGGAGCGCATCCGCCAGATCGAGGCCAAGGCTTTGAGGAAATTGAGGCACCCCAGCAGGAGCAAGAAGCTGAGAAGCTTTCTGGAGCAATAATTTGAATTCCCTTGACAACCCGGAGATCGCTTTGCATGCTAATGGGTAAAGGAGAGATCGGGCCCATAGCTCAGCTGGAAGAGCCACCGGCTCATAACCGGTTGGTCCCTGGTTCGAACCCAGGTGGGCCCACCACGGTCCGGAGGATTAAAAATGCACATCAAGGAATCTCAAAAGCCCCCTGTCTCAGACAGGAGAGGTGTTTCACAAGAAAGGGCGCACCAGGAGGGGCGCCCTTTCCATTTAGTGGCTTTGCGAAGTGACGAGTTACTAAAAGATGGTTCATGGTACAGGGTACACGGTTCAGGGGAACACCTTTGCTCGTTGAGAGCTTGCCTTCTCTCTGACGTATCCGTTTGACTTGCTTTCCCTGCACCGTGGGCCTTGCGCCCTGGACCCTTTGGGACTCTAGGCACTTTTGGCATTTTAGGCATTTTTGGCATTTCTTATGTTTACCTTTTAACCCATGACCAGGTCATGGCTCGGAACAGGAGTGGGAAAAAGCTACTTTGAAAGACAAACTCTTGGTACTGATACACATGCAGGACTGTGACAATAGGATCGCAAAAATCCTCAAGGCCAAAGAGCAGGGTCCCCTGAGGGTTCAGAAGCTGGAAGACGACCTCAGGGCGCAGGAAGGCCAATTCAAAGCGGATGAAGATCAGATGGAAGCCTTTAAGAAAGACAGGCGGCTGCTCGAGCAGGAGATTCAGGAACTGGACCGCAAAATCGAAAAAAGTTCGACCAAGCTCACCCAGATTAAATCCAACAAAGAGTACACCGCCGCCTTGAAAGAGATCGACGATCTCAAAACCATCAAGTTCCAGACTGAAGAAAGAGCCCTCCAGATCATGGAAACCGTTGAAGAGCTGGAAAAGAAATGCAAAGAGCACAAGGAGACTCTCAAGCTCCTGAAGGAGCAATGCGAAAAGGCCAAAGAAGAGATCAGGAAGGAACTCACGGGATTAGAAAAAGAACTGGATGCGCTCCAAAAAGAGAGGGACCGACTTTGCTGCGATTTCGACCAAAGCCTCCTGAAGAAGTACCTCTTCCTGAGAGATCGCAAGGGTGGTCTGGCGATCAGCCCTGTGGTGACGGGGGTCTGCCAGACGTGCCACATGGGAATCCCTCCTCAGAAGTTCAACGAACTGATCCGGGGAAACGATCTCATGACCTGCCCTCATTGCAATCGAATCATTTATTGGGGCGACGATCAGGATTTCCAAAAGACCTCCAATGCGTTATAATGCATCGGTGTGTCAGAGCAGGACAAATGACCGCTGCTCTGCCTCGTGCAGAGGGGAGGAAAGTCCGGGCTCCGCAGGACAAGGTGCTGGGTAACGCCCAGTCCTGGCAACGGGAAGGAAAGTGCCACAGAAAGCAAACCGCCGCGGCGGGTCTCCCGCCGGGGTAAGGGTGAAACGGTGAGGTAAGAGCTCACCAGTCCTGCCGGTGACGGCAGGAGCTAGGAAAACCCCACCTGGAGCAAGACCAAATAGGGGAACGGCTGAGGGTGGTCCGCCCAAGTTCCCGGGTAGGTCGCTGGATCCCGCCGGTAACGTCGGGACTAGAGGAATGGTCATTGTCCCCCGGCTCACCCCGTGTGAACCTGGGGAAACAGAACCCGGCTTACGGCCTGCTCTGACACCCCTTCTTGCACCTAACGACCAAAGCGAAGAGAAAGAACGGGCGCTTCCATTGACTGGAAACCTGGAAAACAAAGCGATCATCATTGTGGGTGCTGGTCATTTCGGACAAAGAGCCGCCGCGCTCCTCACTTCCGCGCCGCGCACTTCTCTTTGGATCGTGGATCGGGATGCCAAGAAGTTGAAAACCATGGGGAAGACGGGTGCAAAAAGAATCGCGGAGGACGGGGTCCGCTTTCTCGCGAAGCATTTCTCCCAGCTCGCCCCCTCGACCTTTATCATTCCCGCTGTCCCGGTGCACCTTGCTTTTGAATGGCTGAGAACCTATATAAACAAAAATGGAACCGTAACCCAAGTACCGGTTCCCAAGGGGTTTGGCCTTCACCTCCCTCACACCTGGGATAGCCGGGATGGCTCGTTGCTGGCCAGCTATGCCGATTTCCGCTGCCCGGACGATTGTCCTGAACCGGCGAACCGCTGCACGGTTACGGGCAAATCGAGAGGAACCCCCCTGTACCGGCTTCTGACCGAAAGGGAGCCCCGCGGATTTCACGTGCACGTGATTCGGAGCCGCCAATTGGCCCCCGGTGTGGGAGGGTATCGAGTAAGGGATCTGAAGGAGCTTCTCGGGAAGGTCTCAGAGGCAGGGAAAGGGAAGTGGCTGGTGGCAACGGCTTGTAAGTGTCACGGGATTGTGACCGGCCTGCAGGTCGCCAGCTAGAATCGAAAGAGGAAAGATCATGTTCGTGGTTTCGAATTTCCTGATCGCCGTCGCAAGGATCTTGGACATCGGGTTGAGCCTGTACATGTACATCATCATCGCCCGGGCCCTCATCTCATGGGTCAATCCTGACCCCTACAATCCCATTGTCCGGTTTCTGAATTCCATCACGGAACCCGTGCTGTTCCGCATCCGGAGAAAACTTCCTCTTTTCTTTGGAGGAATGGACTTCTCACCCATTGTCGTCATTCTGGCCATCCTCTTCATGCAGTCCTTCATCGTCCAGAGCCTTGTTGAAATGGCGGCAGGCCTCAGGTGAGAGCGGGGATGGAAACCGAAGCTCTCATCAGGGTCAAGGTGACCCCGAGGTCTTCGAAAAACCGGATTGCAGGGAAAGAAAAAGGTGTTTACAGAGTGAAGGTGACCTCCGCCCCTGTGGAGGGAAAGGCCAACGACGCTCTCATCGCCCTGCTGGCCGAAGAGCTGGGCGTCCCGAAGAGAGATATCGAGGTCGTCTCGGGAAAGACAGGAAGGCTAAAAAGGGTGAGAATCCGCGGGATGAGTGAAGTCGCCGTGACGCAAGTTCTCGATGCAAAGAGCCAAGAGCAGAAAGCAAGGAGCTGAGAGCAAAAAGAGATGAGCTAAGGGCGCACAGCTACGAGCGAAGAGCCGAGAAGAGAGTTGGACTTGATTGAAGTTCCCTGGTTGCACAGCCGCGCAGGCGGGAGTCCAGAAGTAGCTGAGGGAACTGGATTCCCGCCTGCGCGGGAATGACAAGAAAAAGCGTACTTGCTCTTTACTCTTCGCTCTAAGGTCTCTGCTCTTTGCTTCTTTATTGGCTGAACTGGATGTCGTGCAGCTGGCGGAACCGGCCCTCCAAATCCAGCAGATCCTCTCTTGTCCCGGATTCGACGACCCTTCCGCCCTCCAACACGTAAATACGGTCCGCTTTGCGGATCGTGCTCAGGCGGTGCGCGGCCACGAGAATAGTTCTCCCGCCTCTTAATGTCTCGATCGACGCCTCCACCAACTGCTCGCTTTCGGCATCCAAGGCAGAGGCCGCTTCATCGAGGATCAGAATCGAGGGGTCGGCAAGGACGGCCCTTGCAATGGCGATGCGCTGCCTCTGGCCCCCGGAGAGCAACGTTCCCCGGTCTCCCACCACGGAATCATACCCTTTGGGCTGGGCGCTGATGAAGTCATGGGCGTGAGCCGCCTTTGCCGCCTGGATCACTTCCTCCATGCCGGCCTCGGGCCGGGCGTAACGAATATTATTGGCAATGGTGTCGTGAAAGAGCAGCACTTCCTGGCTGACCGTAGCGATTTGCCTGCGGAGCGAAGCCAGGGTGACTCGGCGAACGTCATGGCCGTCAATGGTGATGGCCCCGCTGGTGACGTCGTAGAACCGGGGGATGAGTTCAAGGAGCGTGCTCTTGCCGGCGCCCGTGGAGCCCACAAAGGCCACCATCTCCCCTGCCTTGATGGACAGGGACACCCCCTCAAGAACAGGAACCCTTCCATCATAAGAAAAGGTCACGTTTTTGAACTCAATCGATCGGTGGTGCCTCGGAAGGGCTATCGCGCCCGGAATGTCTCGGATCGCCGGCTCGGTCCTCAAGATTCCGAAAACCCGCTCTGTCGCCCCTTGCAGAGTACGAAGCTCATTGTTCATTTTGGCGAGGTTTCTGACCGGCGCGTAGAGCCTTTGAAAGGCATACATCAGCGCCATCAGTTCGCCCAGGCTGTGATGAAAGTAAACTTTGCCCACCACAAAGAGTCCGGGCAGGACCAGGAAAGCCATGGAATCCAGGATCGGCCCCAGGCCGCGATCCCACCGGCACCAGCGCATCACGCTCTTGTACAAGCGGTTCGCCAGGTCCTGAAACTTCTCCGCTTCCCGCCGATTCATGAAGAATCCCTGCACGACCTTGAGGCAGAGCAGGGTCTCCTGGTAAGCCGCCGTCACATAAGAAGTGTTTTCCTGGACCTTGGAAGAATGCTTTTTGACCTTTCTCCCAAAGAGGCGGACAGGACCCACCACAAGCGGAATCGCCAGAAACACGAGCAGGGTCAGCTTGTAATTGGAAAGAAGAAGGAAAACGAGAAAAACCAGCGCAGTCAGCGGGTACTGCACCAGCCCGACGAGGATATTCGAGATCCTCTCCTGCATGACGGTCAGATCTGCGGTGGACCTCGAAATCAACTCCCCTGATTTTTGTTTGTGATAGAACCCGAGGGGAAGAGAGAGGAATTTTTCAAAAAGGTCAACCCGCACCGATCGGATGGCTCGGTTGGAAAACGCGGCTGAAGCTAGCTCGCTGAGATAGCTGAGCATCGATCGGAGCAGCATGAAGAAAAACGCAATGGCCCCCAGTACCGCAACGAGCCGGTTGGGGGAGACCCCGTCGAGAAGAACCATCTCCGTTTTTTCCCAGGAAAACCCTCCCTCCAGGTGAATCACCACCCAGGGGATCTTCCAGGTGACAGGGTCTGTCCCGGTTTTCATTCCTTCGTCGATGAAAGGCTGAATGAGATAGACAGGAATCACCATGAAGAGGGCCGACACTCCCGTGAGCACAAGGGAAAGGATCAGCAGGCCACGGTGAGCTTTGACATAGCGGGCAAGATCTTTGCCGAGAACATAATTGAGCATGTCTTGTGATCAACCGGCTTTCAATCGCTCAGCGGTTCGTGTTGCATGGCCTGCGACACGGTTTGTCAAGGGTGGTCTCCGTGAACCTTGCACCCTGGGCCATTATCCGCCGGTCACACGGCTCCGATCAGTCTTGAGATGACGATCCTTTGAACTTCCGAGGTCCCCTCCCCGATCTCCAGCAGCTTCTGGTCTCGGTAGAACCGCTCCACATCATATTCTTTCATCAGCCCATAGCCGCCGTGGAGCTGGACCGCGTGATTGGCGCAGCGGTACATCACTTCCGAGCAATACAGCTTGGCCATGGCCGCCTCTTTGCGGAAGGGCTTGTTCTTGTCTCTCAGCCAGCAAGCCTTGTAGAGGAGCAGGCGGGCGCACTCGATCTCAAGGGCCATGTCCGCCAGCTTGAAGGCGTTGACCTA
>Ga0073932_1003451_pt1 | contig 21084 bp, 19 predicted proteins | sample DewCreD2012metaG_FD_76967 | JGI IMG/M metagenome (GOLD analysis project Ga0073932, IMG submission 76967) | Hot spring sediment bacterial and archeal communities from British Columbia, Canada, to study Microbial Dark Matter (Phase II) - Dewar... ...
CCAGAGGAGGTGCGGAAGAAGATCTTCAACCCATTTTTCACGACCCGGGAGAAGGGAACGGGACTTGGACTGGCCATCGTGCGGAGCATCATTGACAGTCATGGCGGGGAGATCGAGGTGCGCAGCCGTGAAGGCAGAGGGACGAACATAATCATCCGTTTGCCCCTGACCCAGGTCAGGGATGAATGAAGGCCCGGAACTTGAGGACGAGGTATGGAAACCCTTCTGATCGTCGATGATGAAAAGAATTATCTGCTGGTGCTGGAGGATTTGCTGGCCGAGGAGGGCTACGAGGTCATCACGGCGGAGAGTGCCGAGAAGGGCCTGGAGATTGTTCGTTCCTCCGACCTCGATGTCGTGGTCACCGACATGAAGATGCCCGGCATGGACGGCATGGCTCTGCTGGAGCACTGCCACGCCGAAAAGCCGGATCTCCCCCTGATCATGATGACCGCTTTCGGCTCCGTTGAAAAAGCCGTGGAGGCCATGCGCAAGGGGGCCTTCGACTACATTCTCAAGCCTTTCAAGAACGAGGAGCTCAAGCTCACCATCCGAAAGGCCGTCGAGCATCACCATCTGCTGCGGCGGAACCGGTACCTGACCCAGACCCTCGAGGGGCGCTACCGGTTCAGCAACATCATCGGCAAGAGCTTGCAGATGGTCCGCATCTTCGAGCTGATCGAAAAGGTCGCCCCCGCCAAGGCGACGGTGCTGGTGACGGGGGAGTCGGGCACCGGAAAGGAGCTCATTGCGAGGGCCATTCACTTCAACAGTCCCCGGAAGGATCAGCCCTTCATTTCGGTCAACTGCGGGGCTCTCCCGGAGAATCTGCTTGAAAGCGAGCTGTTCGGCCACGAAAGGGGCTCGTTCACGGGAGCGGTCAGTCAGCGGAAGGGACGGTTCGAGCTGGCCCACGGGGGAACGCTCTTTCTGGACGAGATCAGCGAGATGTCCACTCCTTTGCAGGTCAAGCTGCTCCGGGTGCTGCAGGAGATGGAGTTCGAGCGTGTCGGAGGCGCCCACACCCTCAAGGTGGATGTTCGGGTGGTGGCGGCGTCCAACCGCAACCTGAGGACCGAGGTGGATCAGGGCCGTTTTCGATCCGACCTTTTCTACCGGCTCAACGTGGTCCATGTCCACGTGCCGCCGCTTCGGGAGCGCGTGGATGACATACCGCTCCTGGTGAATCACTTCCTGGCCAAGTGTGCTCAGGACCGCCCCCTGCCTCTGGGCATCGATCCGGAGGCGTTGCGATGCCTCATCGAGTACCCCTGGCCGGGAAATGTTCGCGAGCTCGAGAATGTCATAGAGCGTTCCGTAATCCTCTCCGATGGTGAGAGGATCATGCTCAGGGACCTCCCGCCCGAGCTTCGCGCTCCTGGCCCGGCTTCGGAATCAAGCGATGCGGGGCATCACGAATCGATGGATTCGGCCGGAGACCTGGGGAGACTCCTTGCCCTCGGCTTCGATGATTTTGCCGTTGGGGGCGGGTTGAGACCCCGCCAGATGAGGGCCCTCGATTTTGTGAGAAACAATGGCTTCATTACCAACAGGCATTATTCGAAGTTGAACGATATCTCCGAGCGGCAGGCGTTGCGGGAGCTCTCGGAAATGGTGGAGCAGGGGATGTTGAATCGGGAAGGCAGAGGCAGGGCTTGCCGATACGTCCTGGGAAGCGGTTAACGTGGCGTCGGGCGGTGACATTTTGAAACTGGGAGAACTCGAGTGATCGATGAAAAGGAGCTTTTCGACTGTTTCATGAAGCATCTGCCCGGTGTCGCCTTCATCAAGGACGGTCGCGGCAGATACCTTTTCATCAACGATAACGCCGAGGGGTACCTGGGGCGCGATGCCGCCGCGTGTCTGGGAAGGAGCGACGACGAACTCTGGCCCGAAAGGGTGTCTGAGCGCATCAGGGCCAATGACCGAATCGTCCTGCAGGAAGGAAAACCCCATCAGTTCGTGGAGGTCTTCGAAAAGGAGGGCGAGGCGGTCTTCCTGCTGGTGAACCGATTTCCGTTGAGGCTCTCCGAATCAGGTGAACAGGGCATTGGAGGGGTGGCCATCGATATCTCCCGGAGAATTCGGCTGGAGCAGGCCCTCCTGAGTGTCAGAAACGAGCTGGCCCAGCGCGTCGACCAGTGCTCCGAAGATCTTCGGGAAGTCAATCGCAGGTTGAGCGCCGAGCTGGAGGAGCGCGTTCGCGCCCAACAGGCCGTGGATGAGGAGCGCAATCGCCTGCTGTCCATTCTCGAGCATCTGCCGGTCATGGTCATGCTCAAGGGGGCTGACTACCGCATCCGTTTCGCAAACCAGGTCGTTCGGAGGGATTTCGACCTTGACGGCGAGCCCCTCTGCCATGAAGCGCTCCGAGACCTCGACGTGCCCTGTGAGGACTGCCCCAGCGATTACTTTTCGCGCCTGACCACTCCTTCCATGCATGAATGCAAGCTCAGAAACGGAAGAATCTACGAGGTCTACGATTTTCCCTTCCAGGACGTGGACGGCTCGAAGCTGATTCTGGAGCTGGGTATCGACGTCACGGAGCGCCGGGCGGCCGAGGATGCCCTGAGGGAGTCGGAGCACAGTTTGAGGCGTCTTGCCTCCGAGATCCTGGTGGCTCAGGAACAGGAGCGCAGGCGCCTCTCCCAGGAGGTGCACGACGAGCTGGGGCAGTCCCTCTTATTTTTCAAGCTCAAGATGGGAGTTCTGAAACGGGAAATCCCCGAGAAGCTCGGGAATCTGCAGAACAGCTGCCAGGAACTGCTGGACCACCTGGACGGCATCGTCGACAGGGTGCGCCGGCTCAGCCATTCCCTCAGCCCCTCCGTCCTGGACGACCTGGGATTGACGGCAGCTTTGAAGCACCTGGTGGACGAGTTTTGCAGATTCTTTCGGGTTGAGTGCTGCTCCATTTCTGTCGACAATGTGGACGACCTGTTCGCGCCTCATGTTCAGACCCACATCTATCGCATCTTTCAGGAGGCTCTGACCAATATCGGAAAGCATGCCGAGGCCACCTGCGTCACCGTCGAGGTGAAGCTGCTGGAGGATTCGGCAACCTTTCATATCGTGGACAACGGACGCGGCTTCGATCCTGCTCCGAGCGGGGTGTCCGGGAGGGAAGGCATGGGACTTGGGCTGCCGACCATGGGAGAGAGGGTCAGATTCATAGGAGGCTCGATCGCCGTGAGGAGCACACCCGGTCAGGGAACGGAGCTGAGAATCACCGTGCCTTTGCATTGAGACGCGGAGAAATCTGGAATGGCAGCCTATCGCATTTTGATCGCCGACGATCACCCTCTGTTTCGCCAGGGCATCAGGAGTCTTATCGAAAAGGACTCGGACATCGAGGTGGTTGGCGAGGCGGGTGACGGTTTCGAGCTCCTGGAGATGATCAAGAGGATTCCAGCCAACCTGGTCATCATGGACATCGCCATGCCCAGAATCCAGGGACTCGACGCCACCCGCGAGGTCAAAAGGGTCTCACCGCAAACGGCCGTCCTCATCCTGACCATGCATAACTCCAAACAGTACCTGTACCATGCCATGTCCGCGGGAGCGGATGGATACCTGCTCAAGGAGGATGCCCACGATGATCTGGTGACGGCCATTCGCACCATACAGCGCGGGAAGTTCTACGTATCGCCCCTTGTTGCGGACCAGGTGACCGACATCCTCGTGCAGCGCTCACGGGGAGAGGACCTGGCCCAGGATCCGCTCAGTCCGCGGGAGCGGGAAGTGCTCAAACTGGTGGCCGAGGGAAAATCGAGCAAGGAGATTGCCGAGATCCTCTTCATCAGCACCATGACGGTTCAGAATCATCGGGCCAACATCAAGCGAAAGCTCAAGCTTTATCGAAACAGTGACCTCATCAAGTATGCCATGGATAAGGGGTATGCCTGACGATCATTGGAACGCATGCCCGCCTCGGACCGCTCTTTGGGGTCCGGATCGCGGGAGCATGTTTCCGTCTCTGTTCAATTACTCACTTGCAGCCTGGTGTGATTAACTTAGCGTTGTGTCTGCAATGCCTTGGATGGCTCCCGACGTCCAGCTCCGGGCCGGAAGGTGCATTTCGACGTTCAGGGTTGCAGGAATGGGCCTGACGGACCCACGAAGATCGAGGGGGGGCCATGACACGAGACATAACGTCAACTTCATCCGTTGTTGGAAGCTTGGGGGCTCGCGCATTGCGTTGGGTCCTGGGCGTGGTTCTCATCTTTTGTTCGTGTAGCCCTGCCCTCTCGCGATCTTCCCCCGGGAGCGATGCTCCCGACGCCCAGCGTCTGGAAGAGCAAAACCTTGATCACTTCACGGATCTGCCGGTCCTGACCCACGAGGGTCGGGAGGTGCGGTTTTACTCCGATCTGCTCAAAGGCAGGCGGGCCATCATCAGTTTTTTCTATGTCAACTGCCCCACGGTGCAGCCGGCTCTGCTCAGCCTTTTCAAACTGCAAAGGGAGTTGGGGGAAAAGATGGGGGACGAGATCGTTTTCCTGACTCTCAGCGTTGACCCCGAGCGGGACGACCTGGCGGCGGTTCAGGAATATGCGAGACGGTACAACCCCGGCAGGGGCTGGTATTTCATCACGGGCAGACGGTCGAGCATGGATGTCATCAATCGGAGGCTGGGCAATACCCTCAAGCTTCCCGAGGGACACCTCAGGCTGTTTTTGATGGGCAACCTTCGGACCGGTCACTGGATGCGCCTCGTCGAGACGGCTCCAGCCCGTGCACTGAAGGAAGGTTTAGGCTCTCTGGAGGAGAAGGTCTTTTGATGAGTGTTTCAAAACAAGGGAGGAACGGCAATGAAGAGGAAGTCATGGCTGATCGCTGTCATCGTGGGGCTTTTGTGCATGGGCGCTTATGTGGATGCCGTGCAAGCGGAGAAAGACATCCTGGATCATTCATCGTGCAAGTATTGTGGAATGGACCGCCGGCAGTTCGCGCACAGCCGCATGCTCATCGAGTACGATGACGGGTCGAGCGTCGGGGTGTGCAGCCTTCACTGTGCGGCCATGGACCTTGCTCTGCACCTCGATAAGACGCCGGCCGCCATCAAAGTGGGGGATTATTACAGCAGGGAGCTCATCGACGCCGAGAAGGCCTCCTGGGTCATCGGGGGAGACAAACCCGGCGTCATGACTCGCAGGGCCAAGTGGGCTTTTGGGAAGCAGGAGGATGCGGAGAGGTTCATGAAAGAGAGCGGCGGGAAGCCCGCCACCTTTGATGAGGTCATGAAAGCCGCTTACGAGGACATGTACGACGACACCCGGATGATCCGGGAAAAGCGAAAAGGCAAGGGCATGCACCAGCACGGGCAGAAGGAACAGAAGCACAACTAGTGGAGCGAGCGGAAAGCGGGGTGCACCCGGATGCCGCTCGCCTTCTTGGAGGCGACCCGATATGCAGCGACTTGCAGTCACTCTGCTGGCGATGGTTTTGATGGTGCCCTCGCTGGGTTCGGCCGGACCGGAGCCCGCCACTCCGGCGAGGGAGGACAAGTGCCCGGTTTGCGGAATGTTCGTGGCGAAGTATCCGGACTTCCTCTGCCAGGTGATTTTCAAGGACGGCTCCAGGTTCTTCTTTGATGGAGCCAAGGACATGTTCAAATATTACTGGAATGTCTCCCGTTATAGTCCCGGCAGGGCCCGGGAGGACATCCAGGCCGTCTTCGTGACGGAGTATTACGATCTCAAGCCCATCGACGGCCACAAGGCGCATTATGTGATTGGAAGCACGGTGTATGGACCCATGGGGAAGGAGCTCATTCCCTTCGAAAAAGAGGAGGATGCCCGCGAGTTCCTGGTGGATCACAGCGGATCATCCATCCTGAAGTTCGACGAGGTCACCGTTGAAATACTGAAATCCCTGGATTGAACCCATGAGGAAATGCAACGTTTTTCTGGTTTGCATGGTGATCGCCCTCATGGGCGTTGTGCTCATGGTGGTGCACTCAAGCGTTCTCAAGGCTTCGGAGAAGGTCAGGAGGGACGCGCGCGGGGACTGGGTTGCGAAGCTGGGTCTTTCGGATCTGTGCCTTTTCACGGACGCCCGGTATACACGGCACCCGGTCATGGCCGACGTGCACACGCCCTTCCAGGACTACCCTCTGGCCTTCGAGCACTTCCCTTCGGGCTCCATTATCGGTGTGCCGCCTCATCTGAGGGGGGAGCGTTCATGGTGAGCCATGCGATGGTTTGAAAAGCAGAAAAACATATTGGATTTCACGCTCTCGGCCCTGTGGCGAAGAAAAGGGAAGAACATCACCCTGGTGTCCGTGTATGCCTTCGTGGTGTTCCTGGTCGCTTCCGTGGTGTTTCTCACGGGGGCCGTCAAGGGCGAAGCCGAGCGGGTGCTCGTCGAGGCTCCGGATATGATGGTGCAGCGCCTGGTGGCCGGCCGGCATGATTACATCCCCCTGAGCTACATGAAAACCATTGGGGATATCCGTGGGGTCCAGAACGTGAAGAGCCGCCTCTGGGGGTATTACTTCGATCAGACCAACAGCGCCAACTACACCCTCATGGTCAATGACGAGCTGGACATTCAGCCGGGCAGCATCCTCATCGGGAGTGGGGTTGCTCGGAATCTCCTGGTGAAGGAGACAGGCTCGCTGCCGTTTCGAACCTACGACGGCTCCTATGTGTTCATGAAGATCGAGCGCGTGCTGGATGAGGCTCTGGACCTGGTGGCCGCGGACCTGATCCTGTTGAACGGCGGGGACTTCAGGCGCATCTTTCTCACGCCCGAGGGGCAGGCGACGGATCTGGTCCTGAAAGTGAAAAATCCCAGGGAGATGCCGACCATTGCGAGGAAGATCGTGGCGCTTCTGCCCGACACGCGCCCCATCCTGCGCGAGGAGATCCTGCGGACCTACGACGCCGTTTTCGAATGGCGCGGCGGACTCTCCATTCTGGTTCTTTCGGGAGCATTCCTCGCCTTTCTCATCCTGGCCTGGGACAAGGCCACGGGTCTGAGTGCCGAGGAGAGGCGGGAGATCGGCATCCTGAAAGGCATCGGCTGGGAGACGTCGGACATTCTCCAGTTGAAGTTCTGGGAGGGAGTGGCTGTTTCTTTCACGGCCTTCCTGGCGGGGCTGCTTCTGGCCTACGTTCATGTGTTCTTCACGCCGGCGGTCCTGTTCGAGCCGGCCATCAAGGGCTGGTCGGTGCTCTACCCCAGGTTTCAGCTCACGCCCCATCTGAGTGTCTACCATGTGTCGACGCTCTTCTTTCTGACGGTGGTGCCGTACACGGTGTCGACCATACTTCCTTCGTGGCGGGCCGCCAGTATCGATCCGGACATCGTCATGAGAGCGTGATCTCGGCGAGAGAGTGCTTATTCTACTATCTGAAGTGCTGATATCATTGGGTCCGGCATTCAGGGGAGCCTCAAAAAGGAAATGATCCAGGTCAGGGACGTGCGAAAGGTCTTCAACACGGGCAGGCCCAACGAGTTTGTCGCCATAGACGGCGTCAGCCTGACCATCGAGGCGCACAGGACGACCGTGCTCAAAGGCCCCAGCGGCTCAGGCAAGACGACGCTCCTGAGCCTTCTGGGCTGCATGGCGCGGCCGACTTCGGGGAGAATATCGCTCCTGGAGCGCGAAATCACCAGCCTCCCCGAGCGTTTCTTGACGGATATCCGTCGAAGGAGCTTCGGGTTCATTTTCCAGCAGTTCAACCTCATCAAGGGGATCACGGCCCTCGAGAACGTCATGGTGCCGGCTTACCCGACCGGCGAGAGGTATTCCTCCCTCAAACGGAGGGCCATGGAGCTTCTGGAGCTTTTCAACGTGGGCGCGAAGGCGGCGTCGAAGGTCGAGTGGCTTTCGGGCGGTGAAGCCCAGCGGGTGGCCATAGCGCGGGCTTTGGTGAACGATCCCATGGTGGTCATCGCCGATGAGCCGACGGCTCATCTCGATACCCGCCTCTCCCGGGAATTCATGGAGATCATGGGCACCCTGAAAGCCAATGGAAAGACTCTCATCATGGCCAGCCACGATCCCATCGTTCACGAATCTTCCGTGGTGGACGGGGTGGTTGAAATGCGCGACGGCAGGCTGGTCTGAAGGCGGTAGCGACGATGTTTCTTCACCCCGCCATCCTTTCGCTGGTCGTTGGCTCTGCACTCGTGAGCCTGATGCTGGTCCATGCGTGCATCGTCGGCGCCCGGATTCTCAGCCGCTGGGACCTCCAGAACGGCAGCGAGCTCCAACTGAGCCTCGAGCGACGCACCTATCTCGTGTCGACCATCATGACCTACGCTCTGGGATTCCAGCTCCTTTCCCTCTTCCTCTTCATCTACACGGTGGACCACCTGGCCGTGCTCTTCGTCGGAGCCATGTGTGCCGCAGGCTCGCTCAACGCCAACAGCTGGGGCTACCCGACGCTCATTCTGAAGATCATCAATTTCCTCCTTGCGGGGCTATGGCTCATCCTGAACTACACGGACAACCGGGGGTATGACTATCCGCTCATCAGGCTGAAATACGGGCTGCTCCTCCTGATCACTCCGCTGGTTGCGGTGGAGACGGCTTTGCAGTCCGCCTATTTCATGGGGCTGGAGCCGAACGTCATCACTTCGTGCTGCGGGACGCTTTTCACTTCGGATTCGGGAGGGGTGACTTCAGGCATCACCGCGCTGCGGCACCTTCCCGTCGAGGCGGCTTTTTACTCGAGTCTTCTGCTCACCCTGGCCCTGGGCGTCCGCTTTTACCGCACGGGCAGGGGGCTGGCGCCTTTCACCTTGATGAACGGGGCGGTCCTGGTGTCCAGTGTCCTGGCGCTCATGTCCTTTGTTTCGCTTTACATTTACGAGCTTCCGACCCATCATTGTCCTTTCTGTATCCTGCACGGCGAGTATGGGCACGTGGGTTATCCCCTGTACATCAGCATCCTGGCGGGAGCCCTGTTCGGCTTTGGGATGGCCGCAATCGCTCCATTTCGCAAAAGGGCGAGCCTTGCCGCGGTCGTACCGCGGGTCCAGAAGGGATTGACCTTCATGGCCCTGGGATTCCATGGGGTGAACTTTTTCATCGTCATCGCGGTGGCAAGCTTCTCCAACCTGATTCTGCATTAGAGCAACGATGCCGTCGGTCAGCCTCCGCTCGATCCTCTTTCTGCTTGTCATGCTTGCGGTGCTTCCGTTGTGGGGGTTGGCGTTTTACACCAACTTCGAGCAACGCCAGCAGGGGATCCGACACCTCGAGTCCGACATCCGGCGTTGGACGCGGTTTCAGGCCGTGAATCAGCAAATCTATCTCGACAGCGCCAGGCAGCTGCTCTTGACCCTGGCCCAGTCGCCGGAGGTTGTCGAGGATGATTCCGACAAGTGCAGTCAGTACCTCGCCGATCTCCTCGAAAACTACATTCAGTACTGGATTCTCGCGGCGGCGGATCTGCATGGAGAGGCCTACTGCAGCTCGCTTCCCCTGCCCCTGACCCTGAAATACGGGCAGGACCTCTGGTTTCAGCAGGCTCTTCAATCCATGGACTTCAGCGTCAGCGGTCTGAAGAGGGATCCAATCAGCGGAGAGCCCACGGTCTACCTGGGCTATCCCATCGCGGATCGGCAGGGCATCCAGAAGGGGGTGCTGCTGGCGGGACTGGAGCTGACGCGCCTCGAGCTATGGGGATCCGACGAGAATCTGCCCGAGGGAAGCATTATCGCGTTGTTTGACCGGCACGGAACCGTGGTGGCCCACTACCCGGATCCCGAGAAGTGGGTGGGGAAGGCCCTCCAGAGCACGGCCCTCGTGACCAGCGTGCTGGCGCTGGGGGAAGGCCTGGTGCGGGATTCGACCTTCGACGGCAGGGAACGCCTGTTCGGTTTTCAAAAGTTGCGACAGCCCGTGGACACCGAGCTCTACCTGGCCGTTGGCCTGCCGCTGGATCTGGCCCTGGCAAGGGCCGAGCACACGCTCAGGCGGAATCTGGCCGGGTTCTTTCTGGTGGCCGTGATGGTGCTGGTGGCGGCGTGGCTTGCGGGAAACCGGCTGATTCTTCGACGCATCCGGCTCCTGCTGGACTCCCTCCATAAGCTCGAAAGCGGTGATCTCAAGGCCCGAAGCGGTCTGCACCCGGGGCGGGATGAATTCAGCATTCTGGCCAGGGGTATCGATTCCATGGCGGCATCCCTCGAGGAGCAGTCCTTCAGGCTTCACCAGGCGGAAGAGCGCTACCGGATGCTGGTGGAGCAGATACCGGCGGTGACCTATGTCATCTCGGTGGAGGTGGATCGCCCGTTTCTTTACATCAGCCCGCAGATCGAGACGCTGCTGGGGTTCTCACCCCAGGAATGGCGGGCGGACCCCATGCTCTGGGAGGGCCGGATCCACCCGGAGGACCGCGAAAGAGTGCTGGTCGAGACCAGGAAAGGGCTGCAGGAGCATTCCAGGATCCGATTCAACGTCGAATACCGCATGATCGCCAGGGATGGAAGCATCGTGTGGGTTCTTGATCAGACGGTTCCCGAATACGACGCCGAAGGGCGCCTGCGGAATCTCAGGGGGTTGGTGCTGGATGTGACCGAAAGGCACACTTACGAGGAGAAGCTTCTAAAATACCAGGAGCAGCTCCGCTCACTGGCCACGCAGCTCGCGTTGGCTGAAGAACATGAGAGGCGACGGATTGCAACCGAGCTGCACGATCACGTGGCTCAGAAGCTCGCCATTTCCAAGATCAAGATGGAGGGTCTCATGAGCTTACCCCTCACGAATGAGGCCAGCCAGACCCTTACGCAGGTCTATGAGCTGATATCCCAGACCGTACAGGATGCCCGGTCGCTCATGAACAAGATCAGCTCGCCCATCCTCCATGAGCTGGGCCTGGAAGCGGCCCTGGAATGGCTCATTGAAGAATTTCAAAGAATGCACGGGTTGTTCTGCACTTATGAGGACGATGGAGAGCTCAAGCCGCTGGAGCGCGACATCAGCGCCCTGCTGTTTCAGGCGACCAATGAGCTCCTGGTCAACGTGGTGAAGCACGCCGGCGTGGAAGAATGCGAATTGCGCGTGGAGAAGGAGGGCGACTGGATCCGGGTCACGGTTTCGGACGAGGGTTCCGGGTTCGACCCTTCGGAGATAGGTCCTGTGAGGAGGATGGAGGGGGGATTCGGGCTCTTCAGCATCAAGGAGCGGATGAATGGCGTCGGCGGGCGGCTGGAAATCGAATCGGCTCCCGGAAAGGGGTCCCGGCTCTCCCTGCTGGCGCCGCTCAAAGAAGTGCGACGTGCCTGATCCCTGGCTCCCGGGGGATCGGCGACCCAGCCGCTTGTTGAAAACCGGAAACCGAAAACAAGGAACCAGAAACCAGGGACTTTTTGGATATCGACCCAGGCCCATTCTGGCCAATCTGAGGAGGCAGGCCCATGGAATTGAGCATTCTTCTGGCCGATGACCACAAGATCGTGAGGGACGGGCTCAAAGCCTTGCTCGAAAAGGAAACGGACATGAAGGTCATCGCCGAGGCCGAGGACGGGGAGTCGGCGGTGAGGTTGACCGGTGAGCTCAAACCCTCCGTGGTGGTGATGGATATCGGCATGCCGGACATGAACGGCATCGAGGCCACCCGGCAGATCGTGGCATCGTATCCCGATGTGAAGGTGATTGCCCTTTCGATGCACTCGGACAAGCGATTCGTGGGGGGGATGCTCAAGGCGGGAGCGTCGGGATACCTGCTCAAAGACTGCGCATTCGGCGAGCTGGCCAACGCCATCCGCGCCGTCATCGAGGGGCAGACCTACCTCAGCCCGCAGGTCACCCATGTGGTGGTGCAGGGATACGTGCGGCAGGTGGGGCCGAGCGCACCCGCCGGCGCGGATGTCCTGACGGGTCGCGAGCGGGAAGTGCTTCAGCTCCTCGCCGAGGGAAAATCCACCAAGGATATCGCGGCGTTGCTCAAGCTAAGCTCCAGGACCGTCGAAACACACCGCCAGCAGATCATGAACAAACTCAATATCCACAAGGCCGCCGAACTGGTCAAATACGCCATCCGCGAGGGAGTGATCACCCTCGACGATCACTGACGGGCATCCATCGCGCCTCGCTGCATTCCGGGGGACGTCCAGCGAGACCGCCACAGGGGCTCAGCGGGGGCGTACTTCCGAAGCGCGGAGAGCGCCCGAGGCCGTCACCCGGCCGCGCACTTCCACGGTGGAGCCTACGGAGATGTTCCTGCGAAGGCGGGTTTTGGATGTCACCTGGAACGGAGCGCCATCCAGTTCCCAGCTGGCCGTCAGCGTTCCGGTCAGTCTGATTCGCGCATTCACGGGGATGGATGCCGTGGTCCCCGACTGGTCCCGCGCTCCCTGGCTGACACACATGGCGATGAGGTCAATTTCGGCAGGATCGAGATAGGGTGGCCCGTCCATGGGCATCCGAGGCTTCTCCAGACCTCGGATGGAGCGCACCAGGGGGCTGATGCCGGGAGAGCCCGGTATCACGAGAACTCGTTCGGTTTTAGCCACGATGGCTTTGTAGCTGTCGAGAAGGATTCCTTCGGGCGGCTCTCCCATGAGCCCCTTGGGCGAATGGCACTTGACACATCGAGAGTTGAAGATGGGAGCCACCTGGTCGAAGGTCACTTCCCGGCCTGTCGCCGGCGCGCCTGGCGTCGCAGGTGTTGCTGGCTCCTCGCTGGTCTTGATGAGAGGGGCGTCGGGGGCGCCCGCTGCAATCCATCCCTCGATGAGCAGCGTTTCGGGCTCCGAAAGCCATGGGGGGCCGTTCATGGGCATCCTGGGCTGACTGATGCCGCGGATGCGCCGGACCAGCTCACTTCCTTCTGGATTCCCGGAAACCACCACGGGGCCTCTGCGGCCTCCCATCTGGATGGATCGGTTTGCATCCAGGCGAAGATCGGCCGATGCCGCAGGGCCACTGTGGCACATGACGCACCGCTGACTGAGTATGGGGGCGACGTCGGCATAGGTCGTGGACGCCCCGTGTGCCGCAGGAGCGGCGGCATGGATTGGAGTGGAGCCCACTCCATGCTTTTCGAGAATTCCAGGCAAGTTCTCCCATGAGTGCATGGACCCTGCATCGAAAACCCAGGTGAAAAACGCAACGGCCCCGAGCACCAATATTTTCTTCATGGCATGACTCCCCCAAACGATCACCGCGAGAATGTGAGGATCGATGCATGTCCTTGCGGTTCATTCGACCATTTACCAATCCGGCAACCGATGAGCAATCCCATTGATACCGAATTCGTTGGCGATGATGTCGAGTGGCGTGGGAGCAGGTGCGCACACTCAACTTGGGTTTGACTAAACGACCATAATGATGGAAGTTGCTGGGAGCTCTCGAATGGCATTGGAATCTCGAAGGAGGGGAGATGGAGCGGTTCTTCGGCGCCCGCAGTGTTGTGGTGATCGGTGTTTCCAATTCTCCCGGCAATCTCGGCCGGGCTATCATGTACAATCTCCTGGAGTTCCGCTATCAGGGAGTGATCTACGCCGTGGGGCCCAAGGGCGGCGCGTTCATGGGCCACAAGATCTATCCGAGCGTGCTCGAAATCCCGGAGGAGACCGTGGATCTGGCGGCTGTGCTGGTGCCGGCCCGTGCGGTTCCGGAGGTTCTCGGGCAGTGTGCTCTCAAGTCCATCCGCCGGGTGGTTGTCGAGACGGCCGGCTTCGGGGAGTTGGGAGAGGATCGAATGGGGCTGGAGGTTCAGATCCGGGAGATCATCCGCCGTCACGACATGCGCATGATCGGCCCCAACTGCATCGGGATCATCAACCGGGCGAGCGGGCTGGCCGTCCCTTTTATGCCTTTCAAGATGGAGGCCCCCCTGGGCAGGGTGGCCGTCGTGACGCAGAGCGGCGGGGTCGGGGGGAACATGATCAACCTGCTCGCCATGGAGAACCTGGGATTCAGCAAGTTCGCCAGCGTCGGCAACAAGCTCGACGTCAATGAAAACGACCTGGCCGAATACCTTTGCGATGACCCGGCGACCGACGTACTGTTCTGTTACCTTGAGGGAATCGCCGATGGCCGCCGCTTGATGGAGATCGCCTCCCATTCGTCGAAGCCCGTCGTGGTGCACAAATCCAACACGGGGGGGGCCGGTGCTGTCATTGCCCGGTCTCATACGGCCTCGCTCTCCTCGGACGACCGGGTGGTGGACGCCGCGCTCAGGCAGGCCGGTGTCTTTCGGGCTCGTGAGCAGCGGGAGGCCCTCGAGATGATCAAGGCCTTCTCCCTGCCTCCCATGAAAGGACCAGGGCTGGCCGTGATCTCCAGGTCCGGGGGCCATGCGGTTATGGCGGCCGATGCCGCCGATGAGTATGGTTTTCAACTCCCCCCGTACCCGGGGGACTTCAGGGAGCTGGTCCTCGCCGAATCCAGGGCCAAGGTCATCGAGCCCCACAATCCCCTGGATTTGGGCGATCTGTTCAATTTGCCCCTCTACCTGACCCTGGCTTCCAAAGCTCTGGAAATGGAGGAGGTCCATGGCCTGCTCTTCATCCACAACTACCAGGGGGCTTTGGACGCCGAGGAATCGAGGCGGCTGGTTCAGGGGCTGGGGGATGTGATCCGGGGATCGACAAAACCCGTGGCCGTTTGTGTCTTCACCATGCAGAGCGAGTTGGACATCAACCGAAAGGCCGTGCGATTTCCCATATTCACCGATCCCAGGGAGGCCGTCCGGGCTCTGGCATGGAACCGGGAATTCCACGGTCGACGCCCCATTCCCCTTGGCATCCGTCGCCCCCCGGGCTTCGATCGGGAGGGCGTGAAAACCTGCCTGGACCGGTGTCCCGGGGGACCCATGCACTCGAAGGCCCTGGCCGAGGTGCTTTCGGCGTGTGGAATTCCCCTGGTTCCGCACTTGCACGCCGCCGACGAGAACGCCGTGCTGAGCTCGGCTCGCGTCCTGGGATATCCCCTTGTGATGAAGACGGCGCAGCCCGGGGTGATTCACAAGAGCGATGCGGGAGGCGTGTTGACGGGCATTGGGGATGATCGTTTGCTTCGTGAAGCCTATCGGAAGTTGCTCCTCCTGGGGCCGGAGGTCATCCTGCAGAGCATGGCCGAGCCCGGTCTCGAGTGGTTCGTGGGGGGCCGCCGGGACCGGAGCTTCGGACCGGTTGTGGTCACGGGGCCGGGTGGCATCCATGTGGAGCTGCTCGATGAGACCGCCATCCGCGTGGGGCCTTTGGCCGAGGAAGAGGCTGCCTCCCTGCTGGGTGAACTCAAGGGTGGGAAGCTCATTACGGGAGCCCGCGGACGTCCGCCGCTCGACCGCCGGGGACTGATCGAGATCCTGGTCCGTGTCTCCTGGCTGCTGGCCGACTTCCCCGAGATCCTGGAGATGGATCTCAACCCGGCGCGCGTGTATGAGAACACCTGCACAGTCCTGGACTGGAGGGCCACCCTGGCCCGTTGAATGAGGAGCGTTTTATGAAGTTTGCCTACAGCACGACGTTGTTCCGCCTCAGGCCGCTCCAGGAAGCGATCGAGCTCATTGCTAGAGGTGGATTCAATGCCGTCGAGCTTCTGGCCGACCGCCCCCATGCCTACCCGGAGGACATCTCGGCGGCGGAGAGCGCGCGGCTCATGGAGTGCCTCGGTCAGAGGAAACTCAAGGTCTGCAACATCTGTGCATGCTCGGTTTCCGCTCTCGGCGTCAAGGACCACCCGTCCTGGCTCGAGGAGGACTGGGTTCAGCGGGAAACGCGCATTCGATACACCCTCGACTGCCTGCGGTTGAGCGCAGCCATGGGGATTCCATCGGTGTCGACCATTGCGGCCGGGCGCATCCCGTCCACCATGAACAGGACCGATGCATGGCGGCTGTTTGTGGCAAACATGCAAAGGGTTCTGCCGCTGGCCCGCAGGCTGGCGGTGAAGGTGCTCATCCAGCCCGAGCTCGAGCACCTGCTCGAGCGCAGCGAGGAGACGCTGGCCTTTCTGGGGGAATTGGCGATGGATCCGTTCCTGCAAGTCGATTTCAACCTTGGGCATTTCTACTGTGCCGGCGAGGACCCTCTCGATGCGTGGGAGGTGCTGAAATCCCATGTGGGTATCATTCACATCGAGGATGTGCCGGCTGATCGGAAGCACAAGCACGTTCAACTGGGTGAGGGCAGCCTCGATATTCAGGGGTTTCTGCGGCGGGTCCAGGAGGCGGGATACGAGGGATACGTCGTGGTCAAGCTGGATTCCTACGACCAAAATCCCGAGGATGTCGTTCAGACGTCCGCCGCATACCTCAAGCGGGCCGGCTTCATGTCGAATCGCGTCGATCTTTGAGCAGCCTGAAGAAGGGGAGGGGATCATGAGACATCGAAAGGTTTTTCTGCTCCTTGTGCTGAGCCTGGCCTGGGCTGGAGCGGCTGCCGGCAAAACGGTGATCAAGCTTGGAGTCGTCACCATTCCGGGATCGGCCCAGAACATCTGCGCCGAGAAGTTCAAGGAGCTCGTGGAGGCGCGCGGTGAATTCGAGGTCAAGATTTTTCACAGCGCTTCGCTGGGCACGGAATCGGAGCTGCTTCAGCAGATTCGTATGAATTCCATCCAGATGGGAGTCATCACCGATGGCCCCTTCGACACCATGGTCCCTGAAGCCCGGGTCATCAGTTACCCGTTTCTTTTCGACGGCTTCGAGAGCGTGGACCGGGTGCTCGACGGACCGGCGGGCCGGGAGCTGCTCCTGCGCCTGGAGAAGGCCGGATTCAAAGGGCTGGCGTTTTCCGAGAACGGTTTTCGCAACCTCACCAACAGCAAACGCCCCATCCATTCGGCCCAGGACCTGGCGGGGTTGAAGATTCGGGTGATGGAGTCCATTCTCCACAAGGAGCTCTGGCGCCTTTTGGGGGCCAATCCCACGCCCATGGGCTGGCCCATCTACACGGAGCTTCAGCAGGGGACCATCGATGCGCAGGAGAACCCGCTTTCGGTCATTTACAACTATCGGCTTTTCGAGGTGCAGAGGTATCTGAGCCTCACCTCCCACGTCTATTCGTCGCACATCGACGTGGCCAACCTGCAGTGGTTCCAGGGGCTTCCAGAGTCGGATCGGGAGGTGGTCCTTCGGAGCATGCGGGAAGCAGCCCAGTTCCAGCGGGCCTGGAGTCGTCAGAACGAGGCCGATTTCCTGAGGAAGCTGAAAGCCGAGGGAATGGTCGTGGACGAACAACCGGACCTGGAATCCTTTCGCGCCAGGGTTCACAATCTCAAGGACCTCGGGATCTATTCCGGAAAGGAGACCCAGGACCTGCTCCAGAAGTTCTTCGAGGCGATTCGAAAGTGAGCCGGCGCGGCGGCCTTGTCGGCAGGATGGGCAATGCAGTCCGCATACTCAGTGACGGGGCGGGGCGACTGACGGAGGGCCTCCTTTTCCTCGTTACCGGGGCGGTGGTGCTCCTCATCGGGGCCCAGGTGGTGTCCCGATATGCGCTGAATCATTCCATATTCTGGGCTGAAGAGATCGGGCGCATTCTTCTCGTCTGGATCACCTTTTTGGGGGCCAGCGCGGCATTCAAACGGAAGGCCCACATGGGGGTGGATCTCGTCGTCCAGCGGCTGTCGCCTTTCACCGCAAAGCTCTGTCGATGCGGCGTGCTGCTTGCGGCTTCCTCGTTCTTTGTGGTGCTTGTCGTTTACGGTTGGCTTTATTGTGGCTTTGTGACCGCCCAGAAGACGCCGGCCCTCGGAATACCCATGGCCATACCCTTCGCGGTTCTGCCCGTCAGCGGGCTTTTGTTTCTGCTCCATGCCTTTGACCAGCTCGTGGACGAGCTTGCGGGCGGGAAGAGCTGATCCGTGGATGCCCTGGTCCTGGTGGCGATTCTGGTGGTACTCTTCGCCCTCGGCGCTCCCATGGCGGTGGCCATCGGCGCGGCCAGCCTCGTCGCCTTCCTCCTTCAGGGTGATTTCTCCCTCATGATGGTGATCCAGCGCCTGTATGCCGGCGCGGATTCCTTCCCCCTGATGGCTGTTCCTCTCTTCGTGCTCGCCGGACTCCTCATGGAGGCGGGCGGCCTGTCCCAGAGGATCGTCCGGCTGGCCGAGTCCCTGGTGGGGTGGCTTCCGGGGGGGCTGGCCGCTGTTTCCATCGTGTCGGCCATGTTTTTCGCCGGCATCACCGGCTCGGCGGCGGCCGACACGGCGGCCGTGGGGGGAATCCTCATCCCTGAGATGATCCGGCGCGGCTACGGTCGCGGGTTCTCGGCGGCCGTCCAGGCGTCGGGAGGCTCCCTCGGTGTGGTGATTCCACCGAGCATTCCGATGATCATATTCGGGTTCCTGACAGGCGCCTCCATCAGTGAGCTCTTTGCCGCGGGCATTCTTCCCGGCCTTCTCATCGGGGCCAGCCTTGTCGGCGTGTCGGTGGTCGTTTCCAGAAAGGCGGGCCACGGAAGCGTGGGATCCTTTTCGGCGGGGGAGCTCCTGGGAGCCCTCTGGGAGGCGAAATGGGCACTGGGAGCTCCTCTCGTCGTCCTGGGGGGGATCCTCGGGGGCGTTTTCACCGCCACCGAATCGGCGGCGATTGCCGTGTTCTACGCCTTTGCGGTCGGAATCGGCGTCCACCGGGAGCTCGGATGGAGGGAGATTCCCTCCATGATCATACGGGCTGCCCTGATTTCCAGTGTCGTACTTTTCATCATCGCCACCGCGTCGGTGTTCAGCTGGCTCATGGCCGTCCAGGAGATTCCGGCCCGTGTTGCGTCCTGGCTCAATTCCGTTTCAGACAGCCCGACGATACTGCTTTTCGTCATCAACGTCCTGCTCCTGGTTGCCGGAACGTTCGTCGAGACCACGGCGGCGCTGATTCTGCTGGTTCCGGTCCTGGTGTCCCTGCTGCCGCATCTTCAGATTGACCTCGTGCAGCTGGGCGCCATCATCATCGTCAACCTGTCCATCGGGATGCTCACGCCGCCATTGGGGATCTGCCTGATTGTGTCCAGCGGGATAGCGGACATCCCGCTGGAGCAGGCGGTCGCCCAGCTCACGCCGTTTTTCATCGTCCTCATCCTGGACCTCATGATCATCACCTATTGGCCGCCCCTGACCCTTTGGCTCCCAAGCCTCTTGAGACCTTGAGGGAGCCGGGGGCGGCAAGTCGCAGGTTCTAGAGCAGATGGGGGAGGCGGTTCGGGAAATCTGCAACGCGAGATCGAGCGGGTTTCTGAAATCAGTGGGAACATCCAAGAAATGGTGTACAGTTTAAAGAGATTCTGTTATCAGAATCAGCGCATTGAACCCTTGGGGGGGGTATGGGGAAGAGTTGACGGCATGTATCACGGCCGGAGTAATTGATGCTTGTATTGTTAAGCGAAAGGGGAGTTTAAAGGGGATGGATTCGAGAAGGTTGGTGCTCGCCGCATTCATCGTCTGTTTTGTGACCGTTGCGTCTGCGTCCTTCATGTTTTCGATGCTGCTGGAGGCTGCAGCTCCTCCGGCCGAGGAGGAAACCATCGCCGGCATGGTGGTCAAGAGCGACCAGGGAATCGTCATTGAAGCCGATGACGGCGACTACCTGGTGAAAGGACCAAAGACGCAGGAGATTGCCAAGATGGCTGGAAAGCTTCTGGAGGTCACTGGAATTATTAAGGAATCGCCCAAAGGTGACGTGATCGAGGTCAAATCCTTCGAAGAGATCCAGGAGTAGCAGGGCTGCATTCCGTTCCGGGCCCCAGTCCGAAATGGGGTCACCTCGACCGGGGTGACCCCGGGGGCCGCTTCATCAGACGCGCCGCGACCCCACGGTCCGATCAGGCGTCGCGGCGTCTTCCAGGGCTGAGCTCAGCCATCAACGCGCCCCCCCGGCTTCCCGCCGGGATCGCCTGCCCGGGGTGCCGCCGTCAAGCCTTTCCATTCTCGTTTTCATAGGGGTCGAGGGTTTTGGAGACCAGAAGCGGGGCGGCCGATCCTTGGACTGCGTAGGCACTCAAATCCGGACTGCGCCGGGAGATGGGCCGGATGGTGGTTTCAGGCCGGGGGATCAGGGCATTCGTTGAGGAGAGGAGTCGAGACAAGATGACCGAAGAGATGCATAAGGATCAGGCGGGGGCGGCGAACGGGCCGGAGTGGCTGCCGGTGGTTGTCCTGCCGGGGATGGTTCTGTATCCGGGTTTGATCGCCTCCTTTGTGGTGGACCGAGTCGATGCCCAGAAGGTCGTCGACCGGGTTTTCAGGAACGAAGGGGACCTGATCCTCCTGGCCCAGCGTGACAGTCGCGTGCAGGACCCGGCTCCCTCGGACGGGTTTGAGATCGGGACCGTGTCGGACATCATGAGGGTCACCCGCCAGCCCGATGAATCCTACCATGTCACGGCCCGCGGGATCGACCGGGTGCGCGTCAAGGAAACGGTTCATCGCGCCGATGGCTGGGAAGCACGATACGAAGTCCTGCCGGAGGATGCCGCCACGAATCCCGAGATAGAGGCCATGGTGCTTAATCTGCGAAGGCAGTTCGAGAAATTCGTGAAGGCCGCGGGCCTTTCCAGTGAACTGGTCGTCGCGGCCCTGAATATCGACGCCCCTTTGCGATTGGCTTACACCGTGGCGGCGCAGCTCGCTCTTTCGGTGACCGAACGCCAGACGGTGCTTGAGATCCCCGATTCGAGTCTTGCGCTGGAGCGGGTGACCTTCTATCTCACCCGACAGCTCGAGCGCCTGGAGCTCGGTCAGGAGATCCAGGAGCGCATCAAGTCGCTCATGGACAAGCGGCAGCGGGAGTATTTTCTCCGTGAGCAGCTGCAGGCCATCAAGCGGGAGCTGGGAGATTCCGGGGATGGTTCGGGCGAGGTCCAGGAGCTCATGGACCGGCTGGACCAAATCGACATGCCCCAGGAAGCCAGGAAGGCCGCCGAAAAGGAGCTGGAGCGCCTGGAGCGTATCTCTCCCGCTTCGGCGGAGTACACGGTCTCGAGGAACTACCTCGACTGGCTCCTGGAGGTTCCCTGGTCCGTTTCGACTCCGGACAACCTGGATGTCCGCCAGGCCGGCGAGATCCTGGACGAGGACCATTTCGACCTGGAGAAGGTGAAGCGCCGCATCCTCGAGCACCTGGCGGTGCTGCAGCTCAAGAAGGAGATGAAGGGCCCCATCCTCTGCTTTGTGGGGCC
>Ga0073932_1003453_pt1 | contig 21066 bp, 15 predicted proteins | sample DewCreD2012metaG_FD_76967 | JGI IMG/M metagenome (GOLD analysis project Ga0073932, IMG submission 76967) | Hot spring sediment bacterial and archeal communities from British Columbia, Canada, to study Microbial Dark Matter (Phase II) - Dewar... ...
CTCGACAGCAGCACCCGCCGCAGGCTGTTGCCGATCGTCGTCCCGAAGCCGCGCTCGAACGGTTCGGCCGTGAACTTGCCATAGGTGCTGGTCAACGTCGCTGCGTCGACGTTCACGATGCTCGGAAGCTCGAATCCGCGCCACCGGATATGCATGTCCGCTCTCCCAGAAAAACTGCGCTGCCTCGCCGGGCCGGCCTCCGCCCCGACCCTTCCCCGCCGTTCACCCGCTGCCCGGGGCTACACCCGCCGCCGCTTGGGAGGACGGCACCCGTTGTGCGGGATCGGCGTAACGTCCTCGATCGTCTTGACGGTCATCCCGGCCGTTTGCAAGGCCGTGATCGCACTCTCCCGCCCGGAGCCAGGCCCTTTGACCTTCACTTCCAGCTCCTTGACGCCAAACTTCGCGGCCTTCTCCGCCGCCTGCTGTCCGGCACACTGGCCCGCAAACGGGGTGCTCTTGCGGCTGCCCTTGAAGCCGCACGTCCCCGCGCTGGCCCAGCAGAGCGTATCCCCCTTGGTGTCGGTGATCGTCACCACCGTGTTGTTGAACGTCGCCTTGATGTGGGCGATCGCCACCGTCACATTGCGACGAACCTTTTTCTTTTTCGCCTGTGCCACTGCTTCCTCACCTCAGCGATCCAGCGCTTTAACACCTCACGATGCCAACCAGTCCCCCGCAGCCCCCCGCCGGCATCTGGGGCACCAGGGCGCCGACGGCCGCCGCGGAGGGGACATTACCGCAAGTCCTTGACCCCCTTCTTGCCGGCCACGGTCTTCTTCGGACCTTTCCGGGTGCGGGCGTTGGTCCGCGTCCGTTGCCCCCGCACGGGCAGGCCCAGACGATGCCGGATGCCACGATAACACTTGATATCGCGCAGCCGGCTGATGTCCTGGGCGATCTGCCGCCGCAGGGCCCCCTCGACCGTGTAGTCCCGCTCCAGAAGGGTCGTCAGGCGAGCGATCTCCTCCTCGTGCAAATCGCGGGCACGTTTGGAAGTCTCGATTCCCGCCTTGTAACACAAATCCCGCGCGATCTTGTCTCCCACGCCGTACAGATAGCGCAGGGAGATCACGATCGGTTTGTCTCCCGGAATGTCGACACCCAGCAAACGAGGCATACCTGCTCGACTCCTGGTTTTCCGCCGTGGATCCAAGCGACCGGCATCGCCTGGCGTGCGACCCAGCTCCCGAAAGGTCCCGCCGACTTCCGGCAACGAGCCAGCGCCACGCCGCCAACGCGGTCGCTCAGCCTTGACGCTGCTTGTGCCGGGCGTTGGTACATACCACGTACACCCGACCCTTGCGGCGCACTACCTTGCAATGCTCGCAAATCCTTTTCACGCTGGCTCGTACTTTCATGGCCCAAGCTCGGCTCGCACGAGTTAAAGCGACTAAGTATAGCGGCTTACCCCGGCAGCACTCAAGGGGCAGATCGGCCAGTGGGCCCTACGCACCTCGCAGGCCGCATGCACCGGCGTACCCGCATCGCCGACTGGTCCCTTCGGCCGCCTTCTCGAACCTCCCCGGCCCCCACATCGGTGGCCGAGGCGCATTGCCACAAGGCAAAGCGGGCATCGACGCCTTTGGCCTCAGAGACTGTGCTGTCCATTCCCACATGCAGGAAAGACGTGGACACTAACCCCCCACATAGATGCTTGGAGATTAATAAAAAACAAAATATTTAGAGGAGGCCGTTTTCGCAGTCCTCGTTGCGAGCGCAATTCGCCATGGCGAACCAGGCGCTTCACCATTTTCGCACTGAGAATCCGGATCTTGATAAATTTGTTTTTTGTGCTTGACGTGGGGTCGCGGGAGTTCCCTCCACGGACACGGCGTCGCGTGGATCAGGGCCCGCCTCCTCACCGCCACCTCAGGCCCGAGCCTGGCCGGCCCACGCTTCTAGCATCTGGAACTGGCGGATGAAGTCGTGCTGCTCGACGCCGAGAGGGCTTTTGAAAAAGCTGGCCAGGAACGTAAGCGTTCCCCGTTCTCCGCGGCGAGCCGCCAGGTCGGTTAGCCGCACCAGGTCCAACACCAGCGGGGCGGCCAGGAGCGAATCGCATCCCTGCCAGGTGAACTGCAACACCATCGGGGTTCCGAGAAACCCTTGAAAATGGACATGGTCCCAGGCCGTCTTCCAATCGCCGAGGCTCTCGATGAATTCGATGGTCACCAGCGTCTGGGGCGAATAGCCGAGGATCTGGTGCAACAGACGGTCCTTGCTGCGGACCTTGGCCTGCTTGTTGGCTGGGTCGTCCAGCACCTTGCCATCGAGATTGCCAAAAATGTTGTGCCCGACCCAGCTCATCACGCGGAGGTTGCGCGCTGCGAACATTGGAGCCAGGACGCTTTTCAAGAGTGTTTCGCCGGTTTTTCCATCGCGCCCGGCGTGGCAAGTGCCTCGCTCAATGGCCAGCTCGTCCAAAGCAGGGGGGGTTGCACCGGTGCTGGGGGTGAAGTTGATATAGGGAAAGCCGCTCTCGAGGGCGGCGATGGCGTAAAGCGTGCTGGCCGGCAAGGGGCAGCGTTTACGGTCCAACAGCCGCGCCAGGTCTTTCCAGCGATGCGGCAGCGGAGTTTCCAGGGGCGGTTCGGTCGAGGCGACGTTCACGACGACCAGCCCATCGAGATGCTGTCGACGGCAAAAATCGCGGAAATCTTCCTTTAGTCGTTCGATGGCGGCTTTGGGTGACTCTCGCAGCTTGCGGACCGAATGATCTGCCAAGCCTTCGATGGTCGGACCGACATTCTGGATCGTGCCCACCCGCGTCTGGCCATCGACGCGGTCGAGGTCGGGCTTGAGCCTGGCAACCAAGTCGCCATCCAGGGCATGGTTGTTCCGCACAAGCTGCTGGGCGGACTCGTAGAGGGTCACGCTGCGGATGTCATGCCCGCCCAGGACGAGGTCGGACCAATCGACCAGGTCGAGCCCCTGGAAAGCGGGCAGCGCGGTGACCAGACCGCACGTCCCCGTCCAACCTTTTTTCAGGGCAAGCAAGCCGACGGTGGCTGCTGTGGCGACCCCTCCTTTGGCACCGATCAGCCACAGGCCGAGTTTGCGACGGGCCATTCGTGACGTAGAGGGCAGGCAGGATGGAGGGGCGGGTACTAAAGCAGCAGGCTCTTGCGTTAAGATAATTGCCCATGAAGACGATGTCCAGCCGCACTTGGCACGCGGTCGGGCGGAACCGTCGGATGGCACCGTGGAAAATCGACGCATGTTCGAGCTGTTGCCCCAAGCCCCGCCGGACGCGATCCTGGGATTGGCGGAGGCTTTTCGCCAGGATCCGAGCCCCCGCAAGATCAACCTCAGCGTGGGGGTCTATCAGGATGAACAGGGGCGTACGCCGATCCTGGAGTGCGTCAAGCGGGCGGAAGAGCGGCTTTTGGCGCGGGAGACGCACAAGTCGTATCTGCCGATCGAGGGGCACGCGGGCTTTGCCGGCCACGTGCAGAAGCTGCTGCTGGGGGCGGATCACGCGCTGCTCCGCGAGGGGCGGGTGGTGACGGCGCAGACGCCCGGCGGCACGGCCGCGCTGCGGGTGGCGGCCGACCTCTTGAAGCGGCATTTTCCGCAGGCACGGGTCTGGATGAGCGTGCCGACCTGGGCCAACCACCCCGCGATCTTCAAGGCTGCCGGGCTGGAAGTGGCGACCTACCCCTATCTGGACCGGGCGGGGCGGGGATTGGACCTGGCCGGCATGCTAGAGGGCTTGTCGCAGGCCACGACCGGCGATGTGGTGCTCTTGCACGCTTGCTGCCACAACCCGACGGGCGTCGACCCGACCGAAGAGCAGTGGGCGCAGATCGCGCAGGTCGTGCAGCAGCGGGGGCTGATGCCGCTGGTCGACTTCGCGTACCAGGGGTTCGGCCAGGGGCTGGAGGAGGACGCCGCGGGGCTGCGAGTGCTGGCGGGGGCGGTGCCGGAGCTGCTGGTGGCTGGTTCCTTCTCCAAGAATTTCGGGCTGTATGGAGAGCGGGTGGGGGCGTTGACGGTGGTGACGCCCGATCGGGAGGCGGCGCAGCGGACGCTCTCGCAGGTGCGGGTGGCCATCCGCACCAACTACAGCAACCCGCCGCTGCACGGGGCGGCCATTGTGGCGTGCATTCTGGACGATGCCGACCTGTCGGGGCTGTGGCAGCAGGAACTGGCGGCGATGCGGCAGCGGATCGCCCAGATGCGCGCTTTGTTCGTGGCGACGATGCGTCGCAAAGCCCCGCAGCACGATTTTTCCTTCCTCCAGCAGCAGCGGGGGATGTTCTCCTTCTCGGGGCTTTCGAACCTCCAGGTGGATGAACTGCGGACGCGCCATAGCGTGTACGTGGTGGGCAACGGCGGGCGCATCAATGTGGCCGGGATGACGCCGTCGAACATGGAAGCGCTGTGCGACGCGATCGCCGCCGTGCTCTGAGCGGCGGCCTCTGAAGGAGCAAGATTCGGCCTGGCTCGAGGGCCCGGCGAGGATTTCAACACGACCTGGCCAACCCAGCCGCGGAGGTCATCGCGTGTCGGGCCGGATCGAGAACATCGCGGGGATCTCAACGGGCTGGACATCCGCCCGAGGTGGCGCGCGGTTCCAACCGTGAAACGCTGCAGAGCATTTTGGTGGCGTTTTTTCTTGATCTTGCGTGCGGCGTGGGTATACACTAGCGCCTTGGCGACCTGGGCGAACCCTGCGAGGGCCGGCTCGAGCAAACCGGTCGCGTTCGGGGCATTCGTAGGCCACGGCCCGCGGCCGGCGAATCGAAAGCGCACGCTGGCCCGGTCGTTCGTTCCGTCGGCTGCGGGCGGTTGGGTGGGGCATCGAGTCACCCAGGGGCGTGAAGGAGTCCGGGACGATGAAACGCAGCCTCTCCTCCTCGTCGGCCGCATTCACCCTCGTCGAACTGTTGGTGGTGATCGCCATCATCGGGGTTTTGGTGGCGTTGCTCTTGCCGGCTGTGCAGGCGGCTCGGGAAGCGGCCCGACGGACCAAATGCGTCAACCACCTCAAGCAGTTCGGCATCGCGCTGCACAACTATGCCGATTTGTGGCGGACCCTTCCCTGCCGCCGCTACGGCACGACCGGCACGATGGGCACCAGCAACGCCCCCAGCACCACCAACCGCGACCACAACGCCGGGCGGATCAACGCCTTCATCGCCCTGCTTCCGTTCATCGAGCAGCAGACGATGTTCGACCGCATCCAGGCCGGCGACGCCAACAATGCTCCAGGAGGGCCGCGGGGCGATCAGAGCTGGGACGTATGGAACACACCGCCGCCGATCCTCAAGTGCCCCTCCGACGCCGGCGCCTTCATCCGTGGTCCGCTGGGCAAGAACCACAGCTACGCGTTCTGTGTCGGCGACCAGGTGGCGAATGTGAACACCAGCCTGCGGGTGCGGAACGTCTTCGGCCGTTTCACCTGGGTGCGGATGGCGGAAATCAGCGACGGCACCAGCCACACCATCGCCATGAGCGAGATCCAGTCCAACGCGCCGACCGGCACGGGCGGGCAGTTCGGCTTCCCTTCCGAGGGGAACACCCACATCAACCTGGCCATCGCCAATTTCATTCCCGGGATCGTGGCCTCGCCGATCATCTGCCGGACCGTGGCCCAAGGCAAGTATTACCGCGTGGGCGTGAACATCCGCGGCCGGCGGGGCTTCAACTGGACCGATGCCCCGGCGACGCTGTGCGCGTTCAACACCGTCTTGCCCCCCAATTCGCCGGCCTGCGCCGAGTCGGGCGACTTCGGCGACCAGGACAATAGCGTCCTGCCGCCCAACAGTGCCCATCCGGGAGGGGTCAACGGGCTGTTCTTCGACGGCACGGTACGGTGGATCAGCGATAGCATCGACACCGGCAACTTGGGGGTGATGCAGTCCCGCGATGGACCCAGCGCCTATGGCGTGTGGGGCGCGATGGGTTCGATGGCGGGGGGCGACCCGGTCAACTTCTGAGTTCGACCTTCTGAGTTCTAACCAGACACGGCGAGGAGGCCATGTACCTGCGGACAGGGTCGACGCGGTTCCACATGCAGCACTGCCGACTGGTGCGATGGGCGGTCGCGGCGGCGCTGGCGGCGGTGCTGGCAGGTTGCTTTTCCCGATCGCGGCCGGCCACCTATCCGGTCAGCGGCACGGTCACCTGGAAAGGCCGGCCGGTGGAAGGGGCCCGGGTCGTGTTCATACCGCAGGATCCAGGCGGGCAGGCCGCGGCTGGGATCACCGACGCCCAGGGGCGCTACCGGCTGACGACCTACGTCGAAGGGGATGGAGCGCTGGAGGGGGAATATCGGGTGAAGGTGACCAAGTACGATATCCGCAACCCCACGCAGGCCGAGAAGCAGGCCTACCTTTCGATCGAAGACGAGCAGAAGATGCGATTTGCTGGGGATGAACTGCCCACGCCCCCGGCCCGCAACCTGCTTCCCAAACAGTACGAAGACGAAAACAGCTCCGGGATCGTGCACAAGGTACCGCGGCAGGCCAGCACGCTCGATATCGCCATCCCATGAAGGGGGGCCAGCCACGCTAGACCGTCCTCTCCTGCATGCCTGGCCGCAAAGCATGGGCATCCGTCTTTCTTCTGGGTGAGGATTGCTTCGGTGTGAGGAATGCCGATGGGGTGAATGCAAAGGCAGCGCCGAGGGAGGGAGACGGCGTCTGGCGGTGCCTGGGCTGCCATTTCACGAAAGGACGACGAATGTCAAACCTCTGGCTAGGGAGGCTCGCCGGCGGCGTACTGGGACTTGCGGCGTGGCTCAGCATCGTGCAGGCGGCCCAGAAGCCGAACCTGGTGGTGTTCCTGTGCGACGATTTGGGCGTGGGCGACCTGACCCCCTACGGGGCTCGCGACGTCCGCACGCCCCACATGCAGCAGCTTGCCGATGCCGGGCTGCTGTTCCGCCAGGCGATGGTCGCCTCCCCCTCTTGTGCGCCCAGCCGCGCGGCCCTGCTGACCGGTCTGATGCCGGCCCGCAACGGGGCAGAGCCCAACCACACCGCGCCAAGGCCCGACATTAAGAAGCTGCCGGCCTACTTGCAGGAGATGGGCTACGAAGTGGCGGCCTTCGGCAAGGTGGCCCATTACAACCACGGCTCGAGGTACGGTTTCGATGTCGTGGCTGGGGAGGGCTTCGCCCGGCACGAGGGTATCCGCCTGGCCGTGGAGTTCCTCGAGCGGCGGCAGAGCACCAAACCCCTGTGCCTCATGGTCGGCACGCACTGGCCGCACGTCCCCTGGCCCGAGAACGAAGGCTACGACCCGCAGGCGATCGAGGTTCCGCCCACGCATGTCGATACGCCGGCCACGCGGCAGTGGCGGACGCGGTACTACACCGCGGTCACCAAGGCCGACGAGCATCTGGGGCAGGTGCTTGCGGCGGTCCGCCGCAAACTCGACCCCGAGCGGACGTACCTCTTCTTTTCCAGCGACCATGGGGCGCAGTGGCCGTTCGGCAAATGGAACCTGTACGACGCCGGCATCCGCGTGCCGCTGATCGTGGTCGGGCCGGGGATCCAGCCAGGCAGTCAGACCGACGCACTGGTGAGCTGGGTGGATCTATTGCCCACGCTGGTCGAGCTGGCCGGCGGGACGCCGCCAGAGGACCTGGACGGTCGTTCGTTCGCTGCCGTGCTTCGGGGCGAGCGTGCCACGCACCGCGAGGAGGTCTTCGCCACCCACAGCGGCGACGGGAACTTCAATGTTTACCCGATCCGCGCTCTGCGGGATGGCCGCTGGAAATACATCCTGAATCTGCATCCGGAGTACCAGCACGCCACGCACATCAACCGCACGGCTGGCCCCGACCGGGCCGACTACTTCCCCTCCTGGGAAGACGCGGCCCGCACGGATGCCGTAGCGGCCGCCATCGTCGCCCGCTACAAGCAGCGGCCCCGCGAGGAGCTGTACGACCTGGCCAGCGACCCGCACGAGCAGCACAACCTCGCCGACCGGCCCGAGCACGCCGAGCGCCTGGCCCGGATGCGGGCTAAAGTTGCATCTTGGATGCGGGCACAAGGAGATACCGGCCGGGTGTACGGCGAGCCACTATTGTTGGGCCAGCCGGCCACAATCATCCCTCAAGGTGCAGGTAAAGATAAGAAAAATAGCAGTAAAAAATCGCCTCCCGCCAAGGCCGGCAGCTAGGCAAGCCACGGAACAGGTCGGGGTTTCGAGCGGGTTTGTCGCCTAGGGGAACGCTTCAAGCCGCCTCGTCACCTCCGCGACCCTGCATCGACCGGCGGCCGTGCAGAGTTGCAGAAGCTTGGCTGGCCAGCGATGGACGCAACATCTTTGAATGGGCCACCCTAAGAGAGGGTTTCTTTAGGGGCCGACGGCCGGTGGCGTGGTGGCGGGCCGGCGGGAGAGCCACGAAGGGACGTGAGCCGCGGTGGCGGCCAGCGTGCGGACCAGACGCCCCAGGTCATCGAAATAGGAGTAGAACACGGGGACGGCCAGCAGCGTCAGCAGCAGGGAAAGGGTCTGTCCGCCGACCGCCAGCACGGCGATCGAGCGCCGCTCCTCTGCGCCGGGACCGGTGGCGATCAAGAGTGGCAAAAGGCCGGCCACGAACGAGATGGTCGTCATCAGGATCGGCCGCAGCCGGTCGCGGTTGGCTTGCAGGATCGCCTCGCGCTGTGGCAGACCCGCCGTGCGTAGGGCATTGGTATGGTCGATCTGGAGGATCGACGCTTTCTTCACCACGCCGAACAGGACGAGGATGCCCAGGGCGGAATACAAGTTCAGCGTCTCGTTGCCCCAGTACAGGCTCACCAGCCCAAACGGCACGGCCAGCGGGAGCGACAGGAGGATCGTCAGCGGGTGGACCAAGTGCTCGTACTGAGCCGCCAGCACGATGTACATGAACACGAACGAGAGCAGGAAGGTCCAGACGAAGTCGCGCAGCGTCCGTTCCAGTTCGCGGCCGCGGCCCAAGACCCGGGTCTCAAAGCCGGGCGGAATGCCGATCTCCTCGGCGGCCTGGCGCAAAGCGGCGATCCGGTTGGCCAGGCCGTAGCCGGGCGCGACGTTCGCGCGGATGGCGACCATCCGCTGACGGTCCAGCCGGTCGATGCGCGCTGGAGCCTCGCGATGCTCGAAGGTGACCACGTTGTCGATCCGCGTCAGCACGGGACCGGCCTGGTTCTGGCCCCCTGCCCCGCGCGGATTGGCCCGCACGTAGAGCCGGGAGATCGACTCGACATCGCGGCGGTCGACCCCCACCAGCCGTAGCTCGACATCGTAGGCATCATCGGACGAGTCATCGCGGAAGCGCGAGACGCGGTCGTCGCCGCCCACAGCCACCCGCAGCGTCTCGGCGATCTCGCGGGCATCGACCCCCAGGGCGGCGGCCCGCGGGCGGTCGATCTGCACCACCAGCTCCGGCTTGTCCAGCCGCAGCGTCGTGTCCACATCGACGATGCCGGGAATCTGGGCCGCCCGCTGCCGCAGTTGTTCGCTGAAACGGGCTAGCGATTCGATATCGGGGCCGGTGATCGAGAAGTCGATATCAACCGGAGCCCCCTGCCGCAGCGAGGTGAGGTTCCGCACCGACCCTCGCAGGTCGGGATAGTCCCTGAGCAGGTTGCGCACGCGGCTCATCACATCCCGCTGCGAGAAATTGCCGCGGAGCGCCTCCCAAGGGTCGCCAGCCAACAGCCCCCGCCACAGCCGGCCGAACGAAAAAGTCCGCGTGCGGATGTCCTGCAAGCGGATGTACAGCTCGGCCCGGTTCACTCCGCCAAAGCCGCGCGTGCCGACCGTGGTGAGCAACAGCTCGACGCCCGGCAACTGGCGAATCCGCTCTTCCACCTGCACCAGCGCTTCGTTCATCGCGGCCAGGCTCGCCCCTTCGCGGGCATAGATGCTGACCTCGAATTCCGATTCATCCACGTTGGTGGGGATGTAGTCCTGTTTGACCAAGTCATATAGCCAGATGTTCGAGGCGATGACCCCGGCCGAGAGCACTAGCACGGCCCACCGCCAGCGCAAAGCGGCCTTGAGGCACCCTAGATACGCCCATTCCAGCCAGGCATACCAGCCGCGGCGTGAGGCCGGCCCCTGCGGGTTGGCCATGCCCCGCTTCAATAGCCGGCTGCACATCATCGGCGTGAGCGTGAAGCTGACCAGCATCGAGACCAGGATCGCCACCGTCGCCGTGAACCCGAACTGGTAGAGCATCCGACCGGTCACGCTGGACAAGAACGAGACGGGCAGGAACACGATCACCAGCGACAACGTGGTCGCCAGCACGGCCGGGCCGATCTCTCGCGTGCCGTGGATGGCCGCCTGGAACGGGTCCATCCCCTTTTCTTCGATGGCATGGAACACGTTCTCCAGCACCACGATGGCGTCGTCGATGACCACGCCCACCATCAGCACCAGCCCCAGCATCGTCACGTTGTTCAGCGTGAAGCCCAGCAATTTCATGAAGGCGAAGGTGGCGATCAGCGACGTGGGAATGGCCACCGCGGCGATGACGGTCGAGCGCCACGACTTCATGAACAAGAGCACCGTGATCGTGGCCAGGATGCTGCCGGAAATGAGATGCCCCTCGATTTCGTGCAACGCCGCCAGGATGTAGCGCGACTGGTCTTGCAGCACCATCACGCGCACATCGCTGGGCAACAGCGCCTCGCAGCGGGGCAGCCGCTGCTTGATCGCCTCGATCACCCGCACCGTGTTTTCGCCCGACTGCCGCTGCACTTGCAGCACCACGGCCGGCTGGCCGTCCAGTCGCGCCAGCGTGCGGACCTCCTTGGTCGCATCCCGCACTTCCCCCAGATCGCCCAGTTTGATCGGCTTGCCCCCCACCGTGGCGACCGTCAATTCGGCGAAGTCGCGGGCCTGGGCCACCCGTCCGGCCGTCCGCAGCGTCAGTTCGCGGATGCCCGCATCGACCCGGCCGCCCGGCACTTCGGCATTCTGCTGGGCCAGGGCCTCGCGGACCTGCAGGATCGACAGGCCGTAGGCCGCCAGCCGGCGGGCGTCGACCTCGACCTGGATCGCCCGATCGGCCGCTCCGGCAATCGTGACCTGGCCCACGCCGGGCGCGGACTCGATCACGTTTTTGACATAGCGGTCGGCCAGCAGGTACAGGTCGCGGGCGGAGCGGGGCCCGGAGACGGCCAGCGTGAGGATGGGGGACGAATCGGTGTCTTGCTTCATCACCACCGGCGGGTCCAACCCCGGCGGCAGGCGGTTGACGATACTGGCCACAGCGTCGCGGACGTCCTGCGCGGCGGCGTCGATGTCCCGCGTGAGATGGAACGTCACGATCACGATCGACAGCCCGTCGCTGGAGATCGACCGCAGCTCCTCGATCCCCGCCACGGTGGCCACGGCGTCCTCGATCACCTGCGAGACTTCCGACTCGACCTCCTGGGAAGCCGCGCCGGGGTAGGCCGTGCGGATGTACATCGTGGGCAGGTCCATGTTGGGGTAGCGGTCCACCCCAAGCTGCGGGAAGGAGACCAGCCCCGCCACCACCAGCGACAGGATGAGCATCATCGCCAGGATCGGCCGGCGGACGCACAATTCGGCAAGCCAGTACACGCTGCTGCACTCCGCACCTGGAAGTTCCGGGTCGACATCCGCCGGGCTGCCGCGGGACGCTGGCCCGCCTGGGCCCGTCAGCCTCCCTCTTCACCGGAAGAGATCACGTTCTCCGCCTCGCTTTGCGGATGGCGGATCAGGGGCGCGGCGCCGCTAGCGCCGGCCAGCGGCTCGACGCGGGCCAGCCGCCCCTGGCTGCCATCCGCCAGCACCTGGTCCCCCGCGGACAGACCCGACACGACCTCCAGCCACTGCGCCTCCTGCCGCCCCGTCTGGACGAGCTGTTCCTGGGTCTTGCCGTCCACGACCTTCCACACCTTCTCTGCACCGGCAAAGCGCACCACCGCCGAGCGCGGCACGACCAGCGCCGTGGCCTGGGGGTCCACCACCACGTCCGCTTCCGCAAACAGACCGCTGCGCAGGCTGCCGTCGGCGTTGTCCAGCGCGGCCTCGAAGGTCAGCGACCGGGTCTGCTCGTCCAGGGCCGGGCTGATCCGCGTCACGGCGGCCTGCCGCGGCAGTCCGACCCCTTCGATCCGCAGCGTCACCTCCTGCCCTAAAGCCAGGCGGTGCGCGTGCCGCTCCGGGATCGTCCCGCGGAAGCGCAGCCGGCTGGTCCGGGCCAGAGTGAGCAGCGGGTTGCCGACCTGGACGAACGTGCCCGGCGCGACATGCCGCTCCTGGACCACGGCATCGAAGGGAGCGACGATCACCGTGTCGGCTAGACGCTGCCGGGCCACGGCCAGCGTCGACGCCTGCACGCCCACCTGGGCGATCTTTTCCCGCACCGCGTTGATCGCTGCGGCATGGCGGGCTGCGGCGGCCGCCTCGGCCGCCTCGGCCTGGTCGATCTCTTCCTGAGTTACGGTATTGCGAGCCAGGTTCTGCAGTTGCCGCAGGCGGGCCAGACGCGTCCGCGCCTCCTCCCAGACCGCTTTGGCTTCCCGCACCGGCGGGGCATTCTGCGGGTCCAACCCTTCCACCGGGTCGGTCTCCTTGAGGCCCAGCGCTGCCCGCGCCTGGGCGAGCTGCGCTTCGGCCAGCACCACTTGGAGCTGGAAATCCGACTGGTCGAGCCGGGCCAGCGGCTGACCCTGCCGGACGGCGTCCCCCAGGTCGAAATACACCTCTTCCACGCGGCCGGCCACCTTCGCCCCCACCACCGTGACTTCGTCGGCAATGAGACTGCCGTGGGTGCGGACGACCGTCGGCCAGAGGACAGGCTGCACGGTCAGGACCTCCGCGCGGATCACCGGCAGCTCGGCTCGCTTTGCCTTGTCCCCCTTGTCCTGAGCGGTCGGGGCCGACGCAGCCTGGCAGCCGAGCATTCCACCAGCAGCAATAGCGCCCCCCACCGTCGTAGAGGACCGGGAAAGAGCGGGCTGAGCATCAGGACGCGAGAATCGCTGGGCATCATCGCCAAAGGGCAGGGAGTCGCACGTGGGGAGGGACCGACTCCATTCGGGGCAGGTGCGCGCTGGAGCACCCCTTCGTTTATACCATCCTCGCCCGAGCGTTTCGAGCCAGCCTGCCTCTGCCCTAGTGTCCGGTCGCTGCTGCACCCTTCACAGCCAACCGCTGCGCCGCTTCAGCCGGTCACCCGCCAGCGGACGTGGAACAGCCACAGCATGGTGCGGAACAGCGCCAGGTTCAGCACACCGGCCGCCAGCAGGAACAGCACCGGCGTCTGCCAGCGACCCTGCACTACTGAGGCTGATGCGCGCAACAACTCGCCCGGCTGCTCCGAGGTGGACATCGACAGCGGCGTGTCGAGCACGGCGGCGAAAGGACTGGCGACCTGGAGCAGCTCGATCGACGCCGCCGGCGCCTGCGACGGGAAAAACGTCTGGGCGAAAAAGCGGACCGCCAGAGGCGCACAGAACAGCACGAAAATCGCCAGGTAGCTGGCGATCAGGGCATGGGCCGTCTTGCGGAATAGCACCGAACAGAACAGCGCCATCTGCGCCGTGGTCAGGCTGGTCATCAGCACCACGGCTAGGTAGGTCGCGGCCGCCGCCAGGTTCGTCCAGTATACGGAGACCAGCACGCAGGCCAGCGCGAGCGGCCAGAGCAGAAACAGTGTCAGCACGCACGAGATCCGCAGCCCCGCCACCAGTTTGCCCCACAGGATCTGCCAGGGGCTGAGGTTCGTGGTCAACAAGAGCTCCAGCGTCTCCCGCTCCCGCTCGCTCGTCACGCTGCCGGCCGAAAACACCGGTCCCACCAGCATGTTGAACAAAAGCACATACGCCACGTACCACGCCGCCCACTGGGGCCAGATGTACAGACAGACGCCCATCAGGGGGATCGCCAGCAGCATGCTCACCTGGATCACCACCCGGAGCATGAGGGTTCCCTGGCTGAAGATCTCGCTGCGGACCTCCTTGTCGTAGACTGGGTTCTCTCCGTCGCCGATCAGATCGTCCCGCTTAGGCGGCGCGAACAGACGGTCGGGAAACTGGTCGCGCTGGATCACCAGCCCCACCGCCCGCCGCGCTTCGTCTTCCAGATCGACGACCTCCTTCCCTTCGCTTCCTACATCAGGTGGATACAGCAGCAGCCGGCAGGTGCGCTGAAACAGCAGCCCGCCGAGCGGCGCCGCCAGCGCCGGCAGGACGCTCGCCATCAGCACCAGCCGCAGCATTCCCTGCTCGGCCAGCGCCAGCCACCCCAGCACGCCCGTGATCGCCAGCGGCAGGATGAGCAGGTAGGACACCACCAGGGCGGCGCTGGTCCGCTGGAAATAGGCGCTGGCCGCCACGCTAATCATGCCGAAGGTGGCCACCGACAGGGCCAGCGCCCCGTACGCCGCCAGCACCTCGTACAGCGACACGCCCCCCAGCGGCAGACAGAGCATCACGATCGGCAGCGACGCCACGATCATCGCCCCGAGGTGGCACAAAGACGCCAGCAGTTTGCCCAGCACGATCGCCGCGGGCGTCAGCGGGCTGGCCAGCAGCATCTCGTACGTCTTGCGCTCCTTCTCGCCCGTGATCGACCCTGCCGCGAACGTGGGCACCATCAGCGAGGCCAGCAGGAACTGCCCCCCGAAAAACAAGTTCACCAGCCGCCGCGTCTGCTGGATGCTGGGGCTGTCCGCCGTCAGGTCCAGATGCGTCTGTTGCGGCCAGGCCACATACACCACCAGCGCCAGCAGCACCAGGTACAGCGCCAAGAGCACCAGCGCCCGCACCGTCCGCAGGTTGGCCACCAGCTCCCGCAGCAGCACCGGGTTGTTCCACAGCGTCATCCGCAGACTCCCGTTCCTGCGCCGCCTGTCGGGGTCTCCGACCGCAGCGTCGCTTGCGCGGCCGGTGGCTCCACACAAAACGACCGCAGCTCGGCCGCCCCAAGCATCCCCGGTTTGGGACGCGGACGGCGGACAGCTCCGAGGGCCCGAAAAGACGAGTCCGCTGGCGACTGCATGGCAGCCGTCCGCGACCTGCCTTTCATTGTAATGGGCGGCCGCAGCAGTCGCCGCTTCGGATGACGTTGCCTAGGTCACGCAGAAAACGCGTAGATCAGGTCGTGGTTGCGGGCCGGGGCGATCGCAACCCGGACTTTCGTGAGCGGGTATCGCAATGCGGGGGACTATCGTAGCCGACGGCATCACAACAATTGGCGCTTTTTCCGATAGATTTTCGGGCAGATCGCCAACGGTTTATGGCCAGCCGGGCGGACTTGGCAAGTCGGCGGTGAATGGTACAGTAACCTGCGGAGGGTATCCGAATGGTGAGGAGTCTGATTCGAAATCAGATGCCCCGCAAGGGGTTGCGGGTTCGAGTCCCGTGCCCTCCGCTGGCGCCGCCCGATGGACCACACACGTTACAATGGAGGACATGATTGTGCTCCGCACCAATGAACAAGAGTGGCTCACGATCCGCGAGGCTGCGGCATTGATTGGCGTGTGTCCGCAGTACATCTACCGGCTGATCGTGCAGCAGCGCATCGTCAGCCAGCGCGCCAGTCCGCGATGCTGGCTGGTGTCGCGCGCCTCCCTCCAGGCCTACCGCCCGACTCGGAAGGGGTATCCACGCCGCGGGAGCGCACCCTGCTAACCGCGGTAAATCGACGCAAGGCGTTGCAGGTTCATGGGTTGCGTAAAGGGCTCGTCGGAGGCGCAACCAGCGTACCGAACGCCGTCCGATGCGAAAAAATGCCGTCCGGTGTCCCTCGTGGGTACGCCCGGTGGTACACCGGCAATCGAGCTTAACTCTTTGCTCGACGCCAAGATGCGTCGAAAGCCCGAATTTTCGGCCCCTTTTTCGGATGGTTCGCTGCCGCAGGTGCCCTCGGTTCCCGTGTGATGAAGGGGAGCTCGGGCAGTCTGGGAAACTTCCCCTTCGGGTACCAGTGACGCCTTAGGGTACCAGTGAGGGCAGCCTGGCCACCGCCCCAGTCAGGTCGTGCAGCCGGAACTGCGTGTAGCGAGCCGTCAAAAGCGGCGTCGAATGGCCGGCTAGTTCATGGGCAACCCGCAGATCGACGCCACATCGACCCAGCGTCGTCAAGAACGTGTGCCTCAGCGGGGCACCGGCGGCATCAGCAACCGATCCGTGAGCCGAGAAGGCGGCGTGATGCCCTCTTGCGGCAAGTAGCGGTAGTACACCTCCAGGCACAGGGCAGCCAGCGCCGTGCTATACACGCGCCCGCCATAACCGCCCCACAGGTCCGTGGGATCCCAGCTTCCCGCGGTCCAGCCATCGCTGCGCTGACGCTGGAGGAGTTCGCGCTGCAGCGCGGCGTTCCAACGCTGCCACGCCGGCCCCTGCTGAGGAAACAGCGCCAGCGTCCCGTAATACCAGTAATAGAAATTGGCCGGTCCTTGCCCCGGCAGCTCTTCCAGGAGGTACCCTGTCGCTTCGGCCGTCGCTCCAGGCGGCAATGCCTCGTCCAACAGCCATCGGCAGACCAGCGCCTCGGCCGTCATCGTTCGACTCGGCCGCTCACCCGGCCGATAACTTGCCAGACCCCCCTGCACCCCGGCCGCACAGATCCGCAGGAAGCGTCGCATCCGCTGCTCTGCGGCCGGCGGGACTGGTAGCCCCCCAAGACCCCCCGCTTTGAGGGCCATCACCTGCCAGCCAAACTGACTCATGTCGCCCGGGTCGTGCGGCTGATATCGCCAGCCACCACCGACATGCTGGGCGGCTAACGTGTAATCGAGAGCCCTCCGCAATGGGGGATATAGCTGTGGGTCGCCGGTCAATGCGTAGGCTTCTGCCAGTGCCAGACTGGCCATTCCATGGCAGTACATGGCGGCAAACAGTTCGGCCGACCCGGCCAGCGAACCGTTGGCAGCCTGGCTGGCGACCAGGAACGCAAGTCCTTGACGGACAATGACTTGGTGCGTACCAGACAGGTGCGTTTGTCCCGTCCCTAAAAATGCGAGCAGGGCCAGGGCCGTTATGCCGGTGTCCGCACGGGCCCCGGCTCCCTGGCGGTCGTGGCCGAGCGTGCGAGTCTCTCGCCCGGCCCCGAAGGCCGCGGCATTCCACCGGCCGTCGGGACTTTGGGTACGGGCCAACCAGTCGAGGGCGGCAGCCACGGCCGCCTCGCTCTGGGGAGTCGCTCCCCAGCCTTGGGCGACGGCCAGCCGGTCGCCCGCCAAACGTGCTTGCAGCACTAACGGCACGACGGCTTTTTCCGGCCGGGTCGCAGCCGATTGGGACTGTGGCGTGACGGGCTCGAGAGTCGAAGAGTCGTGCGGCAGGGGAGAGGCGGTGGGGAGGGAAGCGTCGGCGGTGCGGGGCATCCAGCTACTGGCCGGGAGCGGCTCGAACGGAAAGGCAGGCGGGAGGGATGCCGGTTCCGGCGGGGATTCCAGTGCCGTCGCGGTGGACGGCTCTGCGGGGGGCGGCGAGTCCGAGGCGACGTGTTGGGAGGCGAGAACGCCCGCGTCGGCTGCGGTGGGCGCCGGCTCGGTGTCGGCCTTGGGCGGTGGCTGCACTGAGGCGATCTCTGCGGCTGCCGGCAGCGGCTGGCTGGGCTCGTGAGCCTCGCGAGAGGTGCGGGAAGCTTCGCTGGTCGGCTCCGATTTCGCGATGGGTGCGTCGGCCTCAACTGGCTTGTGAGCCGCTGCTTCTGGGGCGCGTTCCTCGTCGCGGGAAGAGGCCTCGTCGCGGCTTTCTTGGGCCGGCGGAGATTTCGCCGCGGCAAGATCGTCGCGACTTGCGGCATGCGGCGCCGGTGCCGATGCGTCTTGTGCCTCCTGCGGCGCAGAGGATGGGGCAAACGGCTCGTCCGCATCGTCGCGCAGGCGGATCGTCAGCAGCCCCCCTTCGCCACCTTGCCAGGCCGGCCCCCACTGGATGCGGCAGGCATACAGCAACAGCAGCAGGTGTGCTAGCAGCGACACCATCACACACCGCATGACCGTGCCGCTTCGCCGCCAGCGCCACACCACCCACGACAGCACCAGCGCGATCAGCAGGGTGAGCACCAGGCTCTCCAGCCCCGCACGCTGCCAGATCGATGCCGCAAGCACCCCGGTCATGCCGCTATCCCCCGATCGCATCGGCTCCGATCGCCTCGCGACGGTTCCCGTACTGGCCGAGCTTTCCAGAATAGGGGGCGGTCCGACCCATCCATCGCGCACCTCGTGCTAGCGGAACGCACGCTGGGCGCTTGCGCCGGCCACCGCGATCCCCAATTCGGCGATCCCTGCTTCGCGGCACGCCGCAATGACGGCCGCCACATGCTGATAGGGGGTCTGGGCATCTCCGCGGATAGCCACTTCCAGCTTCGGCTGCGCCTGGCGGTCGGCGGCCAGACGCCGCGGAAGTTCCGCCAGCGAGATCGGCTGCCCGTCGAGCGTGAGCGTGCCATTGCGGTAGATGTTGATCGTCCGCGTGCGGGGCACATCGCGCAAGCCGGCCTCCCCCGCAACTTGCGGCACCGCCAGGTCGACTTGCCGCTCGATCTCGCCGAAGCGCGTGCTCACCAGGAAAAAAATGATCAGGTTGAAAAGGATGTCGATCATCGGCGTGAGATTGATCGCCGGAAGATCGTCGGGATGCGGCTTCAGCGGCATATCGGCAGCCCCCGGTGCTGGGGTACGTTCCGCCATTCCCTGGTTCGCGTCGGCCTATTTTCCGCCGCGCGGGCGGGCCCTCGCCGCGGCATGGTCAGGCCGCCTTGGACCGCCGGCCGCTGCGGGCATCGGCCAAAGCCTCGGCCGAGATCAGCTCCACGACCTGCTGTCCCAAGGCGTCGATCTCCGTGATCAGGCGGTCCACGCGGCCGACGAAATACAGGTACGCCGTCAGTGCGGGGATCGCCACGACCATGCCGGCCGCGGTGGTGATCAGCGCCTGGGCAATCCCTCCGGCCAGCATCGCCCGCTGTCCCGCCGCATCGGTCGCGGCCGAAATGCCGTTGAACGAGACGATCATCCCCAGCACGGTGCCCAGCAAGCCCAAGAGCGGAGCAACCTGGGAAATGCCGCTCATCAGCCGCAGGTAGCGCCGAAGCTGGCTATGGACGCGCTCGCCCGCATCCAGAATCGCCTGCTCCACCTCCACCGAGGTGCGGCCCCACTTCTTGACGGCAGCCGCAAACACCTGCGCCACGGGGCTGCGGTTCTGCAGGCACAGCTCCAGCGCCTTGTCCCGGTCGAGTTGCCCTGCCGCAAGCTGCTCCAGGAACCGTCGCACAAACGGGCCGGGAATCACCCGCCCGCGGCGCAGCGCGATCCCCCGCTCCAGCACGAACACCGTCAGCACGATGGAACACAGGGCGATCGGATACATCAGCGGGCCGCCCTCGAAGAAAGCGGCCAGCAAGCTCTTGGTCGCGATCGCCTGCTCCCCGGCCGGGCCGGCCACGGCCGGCGCCGACGGTCCCTCCGCTCCGCTAGCCAGACATGCCAGCAGCCCCATCCCCAGCGCCACGGCCATTCCCCAAGCCCTGACGCCCACGGCACTTCGACGAGCGGACCGACTCATGCGGGCAGGCACTCCGTTGCCGGACAGCACGCCCTTGGTGGACGCACCCCACTACAACATCGGCCGGCCGCCGCCGCGGGAATCACCCGACTCGCCGCGAGGTTCCGCCATCGACGCAGACGGCACTGTTTTCCTATCGATCTCGGACGACCTATGCGCGCAATCCGAAACAGTCTCCCCCTTTTATCAAGGAGTTTCGTATCGGCGGGCTGGCGGCGGACGACCGCCCTGCGTCGGTCCGTCTAGCGCAGCTCGCGGATGCGCAGGTTGCGGAACCAGACCTCGGCCCCATGCCCGCAGAAGCAGATGTGCCCGCTGTCGCGCTTCAGGCCTGGATGGTCGCGGCCGTCGATCGTCTGGGGCGTGCTGGCCTGCTCGATGTCGGCATCCACGATCGTCTCGCCGTTGAGGATCACGGTGATCCGCTTGCCGCGGGCGATGATCTCTTCATGATTCCATTCGCCGACCGGTTTGAGGAAACCGGTTTTGGCCGGGACGACGCCGTAGATCGAGCCGTGGTGCTGCCAGGGTTTGATGTCTTTATAGCGTGGCGAGCTGTCGTCCAGCACCTGGATTTCCATGCCGGCGTAGGCAGGGTCGAGCCGCTTGCCAGGCTCCTCGGTGGGGACGCGGATGCCGATGCCGTTGTTGGCACCCGGGGTGAGCTTGAACTCGAACTTGAGGTGGAAGTCACTGTATTGTTTCACGGTGCACAGGTTGCCGCTCCCCTTGGGCAAGCTGACGATCGCCCCGTCGCGAACCTCGTAGCCGTCTTTGGCTCCTTGCCAGCCCTCCAGCGTCCGGCCATCGAACAGGGGCGTAAAACCTTCTTCGACGGCCGGCGACTGGGCCCCCAGCGGCATCGGCATCAGGCCGACTAGAAGCAATGCACTTACGACCGCACGCACAGGCAACCTCATGGCAGTGTTCCTCGCACCAGGGTAGGTAGGCAGACCGACGACGCCGGCCATCGGGCGTCAGGCAGGTTTGGCGAAGCGGTTGCCATTGTACGCTGCGCCAGCGCAACCCCACAACCGCTGGCACCTTTCTCGAAGCCGCTGGCGGCCTGCGTCCCTCGCAGGAGCGGAGCAGGCGACGTTGTGAGGCAGCGGGAGGGGGCGCTATACTCGAACGAGTCCGTCCCTTGGCACTTTTCGCGTCCGCGGCGACGCGGCGCTTCGACCCCCTCGCCCGGTTTCCCATGTCTGGCACGCCTCTGGTCGACGTTGCCTCCGCCCGTCCGCCGCTGTTTCTGGGGATCGACGTGGGGGGGACGAGCATCAAGCTCGGGGTGGTGGACGATCTGGGCCGGCCGCTGGCACGCACCTCCATCCCCACCGAGGAGGCGCAAGGTCCCCAGGCGGCGGTGCAGCGGATGCGGCAGGCGGCCCAGACGCTCTGCGCTTCGGTAGGACTGACCTGCGGCGATCTGGCGGCGGTCGGCCTGTGCGTGCCCGGCACGCTGGACATTCCCCGCGGCATGTTCCTGCAGCCGCACAATCTGCCGCACTGGCACTTTTTCCCGATCCGCGACGCGGTGGCCGACGCCTTCCGGCTGCCGGTCGCCTTCGCCAAC
>Ga0073932_1003467_pt1 | contig 20935 bp, 13 predicted proteins | sample DewCreD2012metaG_FD_76967 | JGI IMG/M metagenome (GOLD analysis project Ga0073932, IMG submission 76967) | Hot spring sediment bacterial and archeal communities from British Columbia, Canada, to study Microbial Dark Matter (Phase II) - Dewar... ...
CCCGTAATACTCTCGCCCCGCCCGCACACCGCGCTGGTCCCGACAGGCCGCCAACCCCTGCGCGGCCTGCGCCTGCCGCTCGGCGTCGGCAAACAACGCCTTCACCGCCTTGCCGTCGCGCAGTTCCACCGTTCCGGCCGTGCCGTGCAGTCCGATCGCATACTCCCACGCCAAATGGCTCGACGACGTCGCCTCGATGGAACCCAAAGCCCCATTCCGAAAGCGCACCGCCGCCGCGGCCGTATCCTCCGCTTCAAGGCAGTCGCCATGCGTCAGATTCGCGTACGCGCCACAAACCTCCGCCGCGCCGCCCATCACCCAGAGCAGCACGTCGATGAAATGAATCGCCTGGTTGATCAACACCGCGCCGCCTTCCTGCTTCCAGGTTCCGCGCCAGGCCTCGCTCTCGTAGTACTCCCTGGTCCGCAAACAGCGCACCTGCACGCTCGCCGTCAACAGCCGGCCCAGCCAGCCCTCGTCCACCAGCCCTTTCACGTAACGATGCAGCGCGTCGAACCGGTGTTGAAAGACGCCGCTGAAGACCAACTCCGGACGCGCCGCATGCGCCGCCAACATGCGCCGCAAGCCCGCCGTGTTCGCCGCCAGCGCCTTTTCGCACAGCACATGTTTGCCCTGGCGCAACGCCGCCACCGTCAACGGCGCATGCGACGCATGGTCCGTGCAGATCGCCACGCCGTCCACGGATGGATCCGCCAGCACCTCCGCGCTGCGCGCCGTCGTCCGCGCAATCCCATAGCGCCGCGCCAGCCTCCGCGCCCGCTCCAACCGCAGATCGCAGGCCCACGCCAATTCCACGTCCGACTCTTCCAGGAAACATTCCGCATGCGTCGGCGCAATCACGCCGCAGCCAATGATCGCGAACCGCAGTCTGCCGCCTCGGCCTCGTGTCGCTGTCACCGCGCCTCCTCATGCCCCTTGGTGCCCGGCGCCGGCAGCGCCGCCAACAGCTCGCTCACGCTCCGCGCCATGACGCCGCGGCGGGCCGCCACCAGCGCCCCGGCGCGCTGTCCGTACGCCTCCCGCCGCCGCTCGTCCCCCAGCAACCGCCGCAGCGCTTCCCGCAATTCGGCCGCGTTCGCCACCTGCACCACGGCCTGCGCGGCGCGGAAATCTTCCATGACCTCGGCGAAGTTTTCCATATACGGCCCGGTCACGATCGGCTTGCCGAACGTCGCCGGCTCAATCGGATTCTGTCCGCCGTGGCAGGTCAGACTCTTGCCCACGAAAACCACCGAGGCGCAGGCGTACCACAAGCGCAGTTCGCCGGTCGTGTCCGCCAGCAGAATCTGCGCCTCCGGCCCGGCGCCGCCCCCGCCCGCCGCGGCGCTGCGCCGGGCATACGGCACGCCGGCCGCCCGCACAACCTCCTCCACTTCGTTGCCCCGCTCGGCGTGCCGCGGCACCAGAATCAACTTCAGCCGCGGCGCGTCGGCGCGCAGCGCCCGCCACGCCTCCACCAGCGCCCGCTCTTCTCCCGGCCAGGTGGAACCGCCGACGATGAGCGGGTCGCCCCGCCGGATGCCATAGGCCTCCAGCCGCGCCCAAGCCGCCTCCGCATCCGAGGGCGCGGCCGGCGCCGCGTCGTACTTGGCCGAACCCATCACCCGCAACCGCTCGGTGGGCGCGCCCAGCTCCCGCAGCCGTTGCGCGTCCGCCTCCGTCTGCGCCAGCAACAACGTCAGACTGCGCAGCACGGGAGCGAAAAACCAGCGCAAGCGGCGATAACCTCGATAGGAGCGCTCGGAAATCCGCCCGTTCAACAACGCCACCGGCACGCCCCGCGCCGCGGCGCCGCGGATCAGGTTGGGCCACAATTCGCATTCCAGCAGCAGCAGGGCCCGCGGCCGGATCGCCGCCAGCGCGCGGCGGATCACCGGCGGCCAGTCGCAGGGAACGTACAGCAGCACATCCTCCGGCCGCAGTTCCCTGGCCGCCACCGCGCGGCCGGTCGAGGTGGTGGTCGTCACCGCAAAGCCCCACTCCGGCCGCGCCGCGCGCAGGGCCTCGATGAACTTCAACGCCAGAAACATTTCGCCCACGCTGACGGCGTGCACCCACACCCGCGGCCGCTCGCTCAGCCGCCGCCGCGTGTCCGCCCCGTAGAGCGCGAAGCGTTCGCCGAACCCCCGCCGGTATCCGCCGCGGCGCCACATGCGCCACAGATACCGCGGCAGCAACAGCAAATAGACCAACGGAAAAAACAGATTATAAATCCACCAGCGCATCCCCCCGCCTCACGCCCGCGGATGGGCGTCCTCGTAAACCTTTTTCAGCCGCTCCACCGTCACATGGGTGTAAATCTGCGTCGTCGAAAGACTGGCATGCCCCAGCAATTCCTGCACGCTGCGCAGGTCCGCCCCGGCGTCGAGCAAGTGCGTGGCGAAAGAATGCCGCAGCGCATGCGGGGAAACGTTGACGTTCAAGCCGGCTTCCGCCAGATAGACCTTCAGGAGCCGCTCGACGGACCGTGTCGTCAACGGACCGCCCTGCGCATTGCGGAACACCCGCGCCCCGCGGCTGCTCGGTCCGGCCGCCGGCCACAATGCCGCCGCCTGCCGCAACGCCGCGCGCAGCGCCCGGCAGGCCGGGCGGCCCAGCGGACACAAGCGCTCCTTCTTGCCTTTGCCGCGCACCTTGGCCACGCCGCTCAGAAAATCCACGTCGGCCTCGCTGAGCCCCGCCACTTCGCTCACCCGCGCCCCGGTGCTGTAAAGCGTTTCCAGCAGCGCCGTATCGCGCAGCGTCAGATACTCCCGCACCGCCGGCGGCAGCCTCCGATCCCGAGCGGCGCGCTGGCCCAGGCGCGCCGGCGCTTCCAACAGCCGCCGCACCTCCTCCACCGAGAGCGCGGTCGGCAACCGCCGCGCCCGCTTGGGGGGGCGCAACCCCGCGAAGGGGTTGAGTTCGACCCGTTCCTCGCGCTGCAAAAAGCGGTAAAACGAGCGCAAGGCCGCCAGTTTGCGGGCGGTGGTCGTCGGCTGGCTGCCGCCTTTCTGCAGCCCCGCCAGAAAACGCCGCGCGGCAAAACGATCCGCCTCGGCCCAGGGATAGGCGCGACGGGCGGGGTCGGCCCAGGTCAGCCGGGCAAATTGGGAAATGTCGCGCGCATAGTTTTGCAGGGTATGGGGCGAGGCGTTGCGTTCGTCGCGCAGATAGTGCAGAAACTGGGCTACCGCGGGATCCTCGGCCAAAGGGTTGGAAGGGGTTTCCATCGTCGTTCCGCTTCCTTGCCGCTTACTCCGCCGGCTCCGCCGGAGCCTCAGGCTTGAGCGCCAGCCCATATTGCTCGGCCAAGCGGTCGAAATGCGGAATCTGCGCCCGATACCTGGCCGTCAGTTTCTTCAAAGCCGCGCGCTGGCGATCCGACAAGCTGCGCCGGCGGCGGTATTGCTCTGCCAGCGACTCGAAAAACGCTTTATCGTCGAACACGCGCCGGCCCCGCGTCACGGGCGCGTGCCACTGGCGCACCCCGGCCAGGGCCTCCAGCAACGGCCCGCTTTCGCGGTCCTCCGCCGGCGCCGGCTGCTCCAACTCCAGTTCCGCCCGCCGGGCATCGAAGTCCGGTATCTGCGCCGCATGGCTCAGCACCACCCGGCCCAGCGCCTGCTGCTGGGCCGGGGTCAGCGGCCGGCCGGCATCCGCGCGAGCCTGCAGCGAATCCACGAAACTGCGCGCCCGCTCGCCCAACGGCAAGTCCTTGAGCACAGCCAGGCGCTTCAAACTCGATTCCCGCGGCTGCGTCTCCGCCGCTTCGTCCAGCAAGGCGCCGAAGCCCGTCTCGCGCAAAGCCGCCTCGAGCGCCGGAGACTGCGCGCGATAGCGCGCCGCAATCCGCGCCAACGCCGCCAGTTGGCGGGGCGAAATCTGCCGTTTGCCGTCCGCGGCCTGCCGGCGCACCGATTCCACAAACTTCTCGTCGCTGAACACGCGCTTGCCGCTGCGCACCGGCGGCGCCCACTCGCGCACGGCTCCCAGCGCCTGCAGCAAGCGCCCGACCGCACCGGCATCCGCCGGCGAGTCCTGCGTGGCCTTCATCCACTCCTGAAACTGCTTGTAGAAATCCTCCAGCATCCGCGTCCACTCGATCTTGCCCTGCTCCACCAGGTCCAGCCGTTCCTCCATCGCCGCGGTGAACGCGACGTTGAATAGCGCGTCCAGCGACGCCACCAGCAGCGCATTCACCTGCATGCCCAGTTCGGTCGGCGTCAAGACCCGTTTCTCGTTCGACACATAGCGCCGCTGTTCCAGCGTGGCAATGATCTGCGCATAGGTGCTCGGTCTTCCGATCCCGTTTCCTTCCAAGGCTTTGACAAGCGAGGCTTCGCTGTAGCGCGGCGGCGGTTGGGTTTCCTTGCGCTCGGACAGCCACTCCAGGCATTCGAGGTCCTCGCCTACCGCCAGCGGCGGGAGCCGTTGTTCCGGTTCGGCGTCGGTCTTGCTCCCCGGCTCGGTCTTGGGTTTGAGTTCCGCGCCCATGACTTTGAGGTGCCCCGGAAACTTGAGATCCGAAGCGCTGGCTTGAAGCTGGTAGCGCGTCGCCCCGGCAGCGGGCGCGACGGCGTCCACTTTGACCGTGCGTTGGTCGAAGCGGGCGGGCGTCATCTGGCTCGCCACGAACCGCTGCCAAATCAACCGATAGAGCTTCAGTTCCGACGGATCGAGATGGGACGCCACGCTTTCGGGCGTTCGGCGCACATCGGTCGGTCGGATGGCTTCGTGGGCTTCCTGCGCCAAGTCGCGGCTGCGGTACACGTTCGGCCGTTCCGGGCAATACTCCGGACCGAAGGACTTCCGAATCAAAGTCCGGCAGGCGTCCAACGCCTCGGCTGCGATGTTGAAGGAGTCCGTGCGCATGTAAGTGATCAGGCCGACCGGCCCCTCGCCCAGATCCACGCCTTCGTACAACTTCTGCGCCAGGGCCATGGTGCGTTTGGGCGCAAACCCGTACAGACTCGAGGCCGCCTGCTGAAGACTGCTGGTGATCAGAGGCGGCAGCGGACGCCGCGTCACTTCCCGCACGGCGACCTCCGCCACCCGCAGCCGACGGCTCTCCAATTCCTTCCGGATTCGTTCCGCGTCCTCGGCCGAGCGGATGTTCGCTTTCTCGTCGTCGATCCGCATCAGCCTCAGCGTGAATGGGTTGAGCGGCGCGACCAGTTTGCGCGCCTTGGCGCCGAGAATCCAGTAGGCCTCGGGCACGAAGCGGCGGATTTCCTCCTCGCGCTCGCACACCAGCCGCAGCGCCACGGACTGCACCCGGCCCGCGCTGAGTCCGCGTCGAATTTTGCGCCACAGCATCGGGCTGACCATATAGCCGACCAGCCGGTCGAGAATCCGCCGCGCCTGCTGGGCGTTGACGCGGCGGCTGTCGATCGCGCCGGGCCGTTCGAAGGCCCGCCGCACGGCCGCGGGCGTGATCTCGTTGTACTGCACGCGATAGAACGGCTTGTTCGGATTGCCCGGCTTCAACAGCTCCTCGATGTGCCAGGCGATCGCTTCGCCTTCGCGGTCCGGGTCCGGCGCCAGGTACACGGCCTCGCAATCGCGCGCGGCGCGGCGCAGCTCGTCGATGACTTTCTTCTTGCCTTTGGCCATCACGTACACGGGCTCGAAGTTTTTCTGCACGTCCACGCCCAGCGTGCGCTCGGGCAGATCGCGCACGTGGCCCAGCGAGGCCCGCACCAGGTACTCCGCACCCAGCATCTTGTTGACGGTCTTGGCTTTCGCCGGCGATTCGACCACCACCAGTTTCTTCGGCATGCTGCACTCCCTATCCCGCAGGGCGCACCCGTTCCACGATGCGGCCCGGCAACATACGCACCAGTTTCTTCATCTCCAGACAGATCAGCACCGAATTGACCGTTGCCACCGGCAGCCGCGAGGCGCGGATCAGCTGGTCCACATCGCACTCCCCCTGCTCCAGCAGCGCCAGCACGGCAGCTTCGTCCCCGCTCAGGCGCGGCGCGGGTCCCGCCGGCGCGCTCGACCGCTCCCCCGGCGCTCGGAACAGAAACTCGTACTCCGCAAACACGTCCGCCACGCAGCTTGCCAGCGTCGCGCCGCCGCGGATCAGTTCATGGCAACCCTGAGAGGCGGGCGAATCGATGCGTCCCGGCACCGCAAAGACCTGCCGCCCCTGCTCCGCCGCCTGGCGGGCGGTGATCAAGGCGCCGCTGCGCGCTCCCGCCTCCACGACGATCACGCCCGTGGACAGGCCGCTGACAATGCGATTGCGAATCGGAAACGTGGTGCGGTCCGGCGCCCGTCCGAACGGAAACTCCGACAGCACCGCGCCCTGTTTCGCGATCTCTTCGGCCAGCCCGCGGTTCGAGGCGGGATAGACGCTGTCCAGACCGCTGCCGATCACGGCCAGGGTCCGTCCTGCGCCCCGGAGCGCGCCGCGGTGCGCCGCCGTGTCGATGCCCTCGGCCAGGCCGCTGACCACCGTCACCCCCGCCCGCGCCAGCTCGGCCGCGAAGCGTTCCGCCGTTTCGCGGCCGTAGTGCGTGGGGTGGCGCGTGCCCACCACCGCCAGCGCATGTTTGTCCCCGCTGCATAACGTGCCGCGCACGTACAGGGCCAGGGGCGGGTCGTGGATTTCGCGCAGCGCCGCCGGGTACTCCTCGTCAATGGCCGTCACGATGCGCGCGCCGGCGGCTTCGGCCCGTTCCAGCTCGCCGCGCCAGTCCACGGTTTCGCGCTGCGCCAGAATCGCCGCGGCCGTCTCCGCTCCGATCCCCTCGGTTGCCAGCAGCGCCGCGCGGTCGGCCGTGAAGATGGCGGCCGCCGACCCCAGGGCGGCGCGCAGCGCGCGCACGCCCACCGGGCCGACGCGCTCCATCATGTTCAAAGCGATATACGCCTCGCGTTCGTTCACCGGAACCGCTCCCGCCGACATGGAAGCGTGGTAAGTAACAGATTGAACGCCGCCAGGCAAGCATGCGTTCGGTTTCGAGCCGCCAGCCGGCGCCAGGGCTGCGCCAAAACGGGGGGGCAAAAGGTTCCAATAGGAGGGCGGGGGTAGGTCGGAAGTCCTCAGGCTCCCAGCAGTCTGTCGATCTCCGCCAGTTCGTCCGCCGTGAACGCGAGGTTGCGCAAGGCGCCCGCGTTTTCCTCGATCTGTTCCTCGCGGCTGGCGCCGATCAGCGCGGAAGTGACGCGGCCGTCGCGCAGAACCCAGGCCAGCGCCATTTGGGCCAGGGTTTGACCGCGGCGCGCTGCCAGGGCGTTCAGTCGCCGCAACTTGGCGACCAGTTCCGGTTTCACCGCCTCGGGCTTGAGAAACGTGCCGGGCCGGCCGGCGCGCGAGTCGGGCGGGATGCCCTCCAGATACCGGCTCGTGAGCAACCCCTGGGCCAGCGGACAAAACGCAATGCAGCCCACCCCCGTTTCCTCCAAAACCGCCAGCAGTTCCGGCTCCACCCAGCGGTTCAGCATCGAATAATTGGGTTGGTGGATCAAACAGGGCGTCCCCACGTCGCGCAACAGCGCCACCGCCCGGCGGGTCTGTTCGGGGTTGTAGGACGAAATCCCAACATACAAGGCCTTGCCTTGCCGCACGGCGCTGGCCAACGCGCCCATGGTCTCCTCCAGCGGCGTTTCCGGGTCCGGCCGGTGCGAATAAAAGATGTCCACATACTCCAACCCCATCCGCGCCAGGCTCTGGTCCAGACTGGCCAGCAGGGACTTGCGCGAGCCCCACTCCCCGTACGGCCCCGGCCACATGCGATAGCCGGCCTTGGTGGAAACGATTAGTTCGTCGCGATAAACGCCCAGATCCTGCCGCAATACGCGGCCGAAGTTTTCCTCCGCCGCCCCCGGCGGGGGGCCGTAGTTGTTCGCCAGGTCGAAATGGGTAATTCCCAGATCGAACGCCCGCCACAGCATGGAACGGACCCGCTCGAACCGGTCAACATGGCCAAAGTTATGCCAGAGCCCCAGCGAAATCGCCGGCAACTTCAAGCCGCAGCGGCCGCAGCGCCGATAGACCATCGCCTCGTAACGCGCGCTTGAGGCAACATGAGGCATCATCGAAATTCCTTCTCAACAATCCCTGACGACCGGGACACAGCTTGCACGCTCCGGCCGCCAAAGTCCACCGCTAAACGGACGCCTCGGACAGCCCAGGCGGCGCAGACGCGGCACGCCGACCTCGCTGCTACGCGGGCGCGCCGGCGTCTTCCCGCTCCACGTGGCGGCCAAACAGCGCAAAATACAGCGTCCCGGCCGCACCAAACCCGAAAGCCGTCAGAAAACTGATCCGCGGCGAAAGACTCCACAGGAAAGCCCCGCTCAACGCGGCCCCGGAGACGATCACGTCGCGAATCAGATAGTACAGCCCGAAAATCGCCGCTTTGCGGTTCTCCGGCGCCAAATCCATGATCAGCGCCTTGCGCGTAGGCTCGCCGAACTCCTTGAGGCCGCGCAACACAAAGGCCGGCACCAGCGCCCAAAACCGCGTGGCCAGCAACGCCGCCAGGGGAAAGAGCGTGAAAAAGGCGAAGGTCATCAACACGAACGGCTTCTTGCCGAAGCGGTCCGCCAGGTGCGCCACCGGCACGTAGCACAGCACGGCCGTCAGATTCTCGATCGCCGACAACACGCCGAACAGGAAGGCAGCCCGCCCGGGCGACAGCTCCTCGCGCGCTACCAGATTCGAGGTCACCCAGATCACGACGAACGCGTCGGGAATCCGCTCGCAGAACCGGATCAGGATGTCGGAGAGCAGCAAGCGCCTCAGGCTCCGGTTCATCCAGCGGTACAGACGCAGCGGATTGCCTTCCGCCGGCCCCCGGCCGCCGGCAGGCCGATCGTCGGCAATGAACCGTTGCTGGAGCCAGGCCGCCAACAGCGCCAGCAGAATGGCGCAGCCGAAGGCCAGGCGAATGCCCGGTCCTATGCCCCAGACGGCGATGAACGCGCCGCCCACGAGCGGGCCAAGCGTCTTGGGAACGCGGCGCACGAGAGACTGCAGCGAGACGCCCATCGTCCGTTTGTTCTGCGGCACCGTCCGCGCGATCAACTCCATGGTCGCCGGTAGGGAAATGGCCGACCAGGAGATGAAGCAGGCCGCGCCCAGCAGCACGGCCCACCAGCGGGCAATCGAGATCACGATCAGGTAGCCGAGGATCGACAGGCCGTTGAAAACCAGCAGCGCCCGTTTGGCTCCCAGCCGGTCGCTGAGATATCCGCCCGGAAAGGAATAGAGCGCCGACAGCAGATCGTCGAGAAACGCCAGCAGACCGACCGCAAGGACGCCCACGGAAATCCGGAACCACGTGCCCGTGGCGATGGACTCCAGGTAAAGCGGCAGAAACCGCTCGGCCATGTGCTCGCCCATCCCCACCAGAATCACCATGCCCAGCATGGCGCCCAGGCTGGAGTTCAAGGCCAGAAAGGTTCGGGCTCTGCTGGCGGTCGAGCAAGACATGGGCAGGATTCCCTCTGCCGGATCGTCGCCGCGGTCGGCGCCGGCTGACGACGGCGGGCATCTATGGCACAAGACACCGGCCGCCGCGAGGAAATTCGCGACAGGAGATTCCGCTGAAAAATATAGCGGACGACACGGAGGTCGTCCCTCCAGCGTCGGTCAACATGCCGTGTGGTGTGCATTTTGGAGGGTCGGGCTCTGTCCCGACCGTCTTCCGAAGACGTTTGGCAGGCGGAATCGACAGGAAATTCTCGACCGCCGCGCCCCGCTCGGGCTATCGTGGGCGCCGTCGCAAGAGTCAAGCCACTGGAAAAAACGCCCATGAAAAGACCACCGTTCATCACCGAAGATTTTTTACTGGAAAACGAACCGGCGCGGCGTCTGTACCACGAGTACGCGGCGCCGATGCCGATTGTAGATTATCACTGCCACCTGCCGCCGGCCCAGATCGCCGCTGACCATCGTTACCGCAACTTGACCGAACTCTGGCTTGCCGGCGACCACTACAAGTGGCGCGCGATGCGCTCCAACGGCATCGCCGAGCGCTACTGCACCGGCGACGCGCCGGACCGCGAGAAGTTCCAGAAGTGGGCCGAAACCATGCCCCGCCTGCTCCGCAACCCGCTGTACCATTGGACGCATCTGGAACTGGCGCGCTACTTCGGCATCGCCGACCGGCTCCTGGGCCCGGACACGGCCGAGGAGATCTGGCGCGCATGCAATGCGCAGTTGTCCCGGCCCGAGTTCTCGTGCCGCAATCTCATGCGGCGCAGCAACGTGCGGCTGGTCTGCACGACCGACGATCCCGCGGACAGCCTGGAACACCACCGCGCCCTCGCCGCCGATCCTTCCTTCCCCGTCCGGGTGCTGCCGACGTGGCGCCCCGACCGCGGCCTGGCCATCGAGCAGCCGCCGGCCTTCAACGCCTGGCTGGACCGGCTCGGCGCCGCGGCGCAGGTGGAAATCCGCGATCTGGACTCCTACCGCGAAGCGTTGGAGACGCGGCACGCCTTTTTCCACGCCGCCGGTTGCCGCCTTTCCGACCACGGCTTGGAGACGGCCTATGCCGAGGAGTACACCGAGGCGGAAATCGCGGCCATTTTCCGCAAAGCGCGGGCCGGCGGCGCGCCGACTCCCGAGGAAGCCGCCAAGTTCAAATCCGCGCTGCTGTACGAATTCGGCGTCATGGACTGGCGGCGCGGCTGGACGCAGCAGTATCACTTCGGCGCGCTGCGCAACAACAACAGCCGCATGTTCGCCGCGCTCGGCCCGGACACGGGCTTCGACTCGATCGGCGACCGCGACCTGGCGCGGCCGCTGGCGCGGCTGCTCGACCGGCTGGACCGCGGCGGCCAGTTGACGCGCACGATTCTCTACAACCTCAATCCGCGCGACAACGCCGTGCTGGCCACGATGCTGGGCAACTTCCAGGACGGCCAGACGCCCGGCAAGATGCAGTTCGGCAGCGCCTGGTGGTTCCTCGACCAAATGGACGGCATGCGCCGGCAACTCGAAGACCTGTCGCAAATGGGACTGCTGAGCCGCTTCGTGGGCATGCTGACCGACAGCCGCTCGTTTCTGTCCTACACGCGCCACGAGTATTTCCGGCGCATCCTCTGCCAACTGCTGGGCGACGAAATGCGGCGCGGCCTGCTGCCGGCGGATTTCGAGCTGGTGGGCGGTCTGGTGCGGGACGTGTGCTATCGCAACGCCGCGTCCTACTTCGGGTTCGACCTGCCGCCGGAAGCCTGAGCCCTCGGCGCCGGCGGCGTCAGACGCCAGTCCAGGAGCCGGTCGCCGTCGAACAGGAAAAACCCGCGGAACGGTTTGCCGGCCAGCAGCAGGGGCAGCCAGTAGGGATCGTCCGCCCACATCCGCCGGTAGGGCAGCGCGTGGACCGAAGCCCAGAGCGGCGCCGCTTCGGCCGTTTCCCGAGGTTCGCCGAGGCAGCCCGCCGCGGTAAAGACGTGCACCCGCAGCGACAGGCCGTCCACGAACTGGAAGAACAAGTCCCCGCCGTGCCGCACCCCGCGCGGGGTGACGCACAGTTCTTCCTGCAGCTCCCGGATGGCGGCCGCGCGCGGCGTTTCGCCGGCCTCGATGCGGCCGCCCGGCCCGTTGATCTTGCCCGCGCCCAAGCCCCGCTTCTTGTGGATCAGCAACAACCGCCCGTCCTGCACCACGAACAGCAGCGTGGCGCGCTGGCGGGGCTGCCAGCGCGCCCAGTCGATCTCGTCCAGCGAGCGCGGCCGGAGGCGGGCGGGGTTCGGCATGCCGCGCACCTTACGCCAACCGCGGCGCGGACACAATCCAAACCCTCGCGCTCCCGCGGGTGGGCTCAGGAGCCGCGCTGGAACAGCCAGACCGCCAGGATCATGAGCGCCGCGGCGGCCGCGCGTTGCGCCACCACGCGCCGCGGCGCCGGCGGCTCGAGGCGCCGAAACCCGAGCCGCGCCAACCACGCCCCGAGCGCGATGGAGATCAAACCGCGGGTGGCTTGCAGAATGTTGCCGTAGAGCGGACCGACAAACGCGAAGCAGGCGTACAGCAGCACCATGCCGAGGAGCCAGAACGCCGCGAAGGGCAGCGCCGCCCGCGCCTCCCCCGGCGCGCGGGCGGCCGCCACCGCGGGCCAGAAGGGCAACGCCGCCGCGCCGCACAGCAGATACGTCAGGGCCGTCCCCAGGATCGAGGCGCGCACCTGGCGGAGCGGACTCAGGCTGCGCACCAGCGCCGCGATGCCCAGGTCGGAAAGGGCGTAGCCGGTGCAGACGGCCGCCAGCAACGCCAGAACGCCGGGACCCAATGCGCCGCCGCTCTGGCTCAGCAGCAGCGAGGCGGCCAGACACAGCAGCGCCGCCAACCATTGCGCCGCCGTCAAGGGCTGTCGCAACACCAGCACCGAGATCAAGGCCAGGATCAGAATCTTGAGCGCCAGCAGCGGAGCGATGCGCGAAGCTTCCGTGCGGCGCATCAGCACGAACAATCCCGCCTGCCCCGCCAGGTAGAAGCCGGCCGCCCGGATCAAGGGCCCGAGATAGACCCGCGGCGGCGGCACGGCCGGCGACCAGGCCCACGGCAAGGCGAGCAGCGACATGGCGCCCATGAACAGATGCGCCCAGATGAGCAGCCGCCATGCGCCGCTGGGCCGCTGCAGCACGAACCAGCGCGAGCTCAGGTAGGACAGCGACTGGCAACCGGCGGCGCCCAGCCCGAACAGAATGCCGGAACCATGCATCGCGGATACCCCGCGCGGCGCCGGCGCTACGGCGCCTCCTGCGCCAGGGCCGCGCCGCCCTGAAGCACCCGCGCGCCCTGCGCCGGCACGATGACGCGAATATCGCAGGGCTGTCCGAACTGCCGGAGGTAGGCGCGGTCGAGGGCTTGGCGAATCGCCTCCGCATCGCGCGGGCGCGCCAGCACGACGGCGCTGCCGCCAAAACCGCCTCCGGACAGACGCGCGCCAAGGACGCTCGGGATCTGTGCCGCGGTGTCCACCAGGAAATCCAGCTCGGGACAGGAGTTTTCGAAATAGCGCCGCGAACTCTCGTGCGATTCGAACATCAGCCGCCCGAAATCCGCCAGGCGTCCTTCCCGTAGCAGGGTCTGTCCCCGGCGCACGCGCTCGTTTTCGCCGATCGGATGCGCCGCGCGCCGAGCGGCCAGCGGCTCCAGGTTGGGCGCATACCGTTCCCATTCCTCCCAGCTCACGTCGCGCAGCGCCTGGACGGGATGCGGCAGCACAGCGGCAAAATAGGCCGCGGCTTCCTCGCACTTGCGGCGCCGTTCGTTGTAGGCGCCGTCCGCCAGCGCCCGCTTGGCCTTGGTGTTGCACATCAGGAAGCAGGCCTCCTCGCCCAGGGGGACGCTCGACACCTCCAGCGTGCGAAAATCGCTCAACACCAACGCCTTCTCGCGTCCGAACAAACTGCTAATCTGGTCCAGCAAGCCGCACTTGACGCCCGCAAACTCGTGTTCCGCGGCCTGGCCGATGCGCGCGAGTTCCACCGGCGTCAGCCGCAGGCCATACAACGCGCAAAACGCCAGGGCGCTCGACATTTCCAACGCGGCGGAGCTCGAAAGACCGGCGCCCTGCGGGACATCGCCCAGAAACATGGCCAGGCAGCCGCGCTCGATGCGCCCGCGGCGCCCCAGCCCGGCCAGAACGCCCGCGACATAGTTCGACCAGAAATGCGCCGCGGATGGCGCCGGCGCCGCCGCGGGAAAATGCGTCTCCTCCCCGAGATCCGCGGCCACGAGGCGGCACTGCTCGTCCGCGGCCGGCGCGGCCAGGAACAGCGTGCCGTAGTTGATGGCCGCCGAGAGCACGAACCCTTCGTTATAGTCGGTGTGATTGCCCAACACCTCGACGCGGCCGGGCGCATAGGCGGCCACCGTGTGGGGCCGGCCGAAGCGGGCGCGAAACCGCTCGGCGAGCGCGCTCAGCAAGCCAGGATTCATCGGGCCTCCTCCGGCGACGGACGGGCGATTCATTCGGCCATCAGCGCCACGAGCTCGTCGCGTTTGCGCTCCATCAGCTCGCGGGTGCGCGCCTCGACGTTCAGGCGCACCAGCGGTTCGGTGTTCGAGGCGCGCACGTTGAACCACCAGTCCGCATATTCGACGCTGACGCCGTCGAGCGTAATCAGCCGGCCGTCGGCGTAGCGGCGTTTGAGCCGCTCGAGCACCGCGGCCGGATTCCGCACCGTGGAGTTGATCTCGCCGCTGGCCACATATCGCCGCAAGGGCCGAATCAGTTCCGAGAGCGGACGGTCGGAACGGCTGACCAGGTTGGCCACGCACAGCACGGCCAGTGCCGCGCTTTCCGTGAAGTAGTTCTCGCGGAAGTAGTAATGCCCGGAAAGCTCGCCGGCAAACAGGGCGTTGTGCTCCCGCATCTGCTGCTTGATGAACGCGTGGCCCACCCGGCTCATCATGGGCGTGCCGCCGTTCTCGGCAATGACCTCGCGCACCGCCCAACTGCTGCGCAGATCGTAGAACACCACCCCTTTCTCGCGGCTCAACAAATCCTGCGCGATCAGCGCGGTCATGAGGTCCATGGGCACGATCTGCCCCTGCTCGTCCACGAATCCGACGCGGTCGGCGTCGCCGTCGAACGCCACGCCGAAGTCGAACCCGCCCTTTCGGACCGCCGTTTGCAGCGCGGCCAGCGTCTCGTGCTTGAGGGGATTGGCTTCGTGGTTGGGGAACGAACCGTCCAGGGTATCGAAAAGCGGGGTCAGTTCGATCAGTCCCTCCAGGGCCCGCACCTCGTACAGGCCCATGGCGTTGGCCATATCGGCCGCGACGCGCACCGGCCGCCGCAGGCGCGCGAAGGCCGCGACGTGCCGCCGATATTCCGGCAGAATGTCGTAGCGGGAAACGCGCCCGGGAGCGGCCGCGGGCGGATCGAAGGACTCCGCGGCCACGATGCGCTCCAAATCCTGGATGCCGGTGTTGCCGCTGATTGGCACGGCGCGGGCGCGGGAAAGTTTGATGCCGTTCCACTCGCCGGGGTTGTGCGAGGCGGTAATCATGGCTCCGGCCTCCCCGCCCAGCAGGCCGTTGGCGTAGTAGGACATGGGCGTGGAGCAAAGGCCGAGGTCGATCACGTCCGCGCCTTGCGCGGTCAATCCCCGTTCGAAGGCCTCGGCCAGCGTCCCCGAGTGGATGCGCATGTCCCGGCCCACGACCGCCTGGCGGCACTTGAGGAAGGTGGCCAACGCGCGGCCGATGCGTTCGACGATCTTTTCGTTGATGGTTTGACCGTAGATGCCCCGAATGTCGTAGGTCTTGAAAATTCCCGCCACTGTCCCCTCCTTCGTCGTCAGAGAGGCGGCATGGTAACGGACTCTGCCGGCCCAAGACAAGCAGGAAGCGCGGCAGCAGGAAGCGCGCAGAGGAGATTCAAAGCGCCAGAGGACTGGCGCAGTCCAAAAAGCCGGCGCCCAAGTCGATCCGCCGGCGGCCGGGGCCGGCCGCCCTCCGGTTCCGATGCCAACCGCCGGTTGCGGCGCGGACCGAGCCGCGGCTTGACAGCGGGGCGGCTTTCTCCGAATACTCCTGCTTCGTCGGGCCGGACAGCCGGGGCTCGACGCAAACCGCGGCGGCGAACGACGGAAGGAAGTCCGGCCCCATGAAATTGAGCGTCATCGTGCCCGTCTTCAACGAGCGGGGAACGGTGGAGGAACTGCTGCAACGCGTCGAGCGCGTGCCGTTGGACAAGGAGATCGTGGTCGTGGACGACGGCTCGACCGACGGGACGCGCGAGCTGCTGCGGCGTTTCGAAAACCGGCCCGGCTTCCGCGTGCTGTTCCACGAGCGGAACCGCGGCAAAGGGCGGGCGATTCGCACGGGCCTCGACGCCGCCAGCGGCGACGTGGTGGTCATCCAGGACGCGGACCTGGAGTACGATCCGCAGGACTTTCTCGAGCTGCTCCGGCCGATCCAGGAAGGCCGCACGCGGGTCGTGTACGGCTCGCGGCGGCTGATCCGTTCGAACCGACAGCACTCGGGCGTGATCTTCTATCTGGGGGGCATGTTCGTCACCTGGATGACGCGCTGGCTGTACGGGCTGAAGATCACGGATGAGGCGACCTGCTACAAGATGTTCGACGCCGAGCTGCTGCGCTCGCTGCGCCTGAGCTGCGAGCGCTTCGAGTTCTGCCCCGAGGTGACCGCCAAGCTGGCGCGGCGCGGGGAGCCGATCGTGGAAGTGCCGATCCGCTACTACCCGCGCCACAAGGACGAGGGCAAGAAGATCGGCTGGCGCGACGCCGTGGAGGCGGTGTGGACGCTGCTGAAGTTGCGTTTCGCGCCTCGCACCCGCCCATGAAAGTTCTGCTGGTCAATCCGCCGCTGCACCGTATGGTGTCCGCCAACATGCCGGCCTTCGTCGAGGAGGAGCGCGGCACCTACCCGCCGATCGGACTGCTGTACATCGCCGCCTATCTGCGCGAGCAGGGGCCGCCGGGCGTGGAGGTGGCGGTGCTCGACACGGTGCTCGAGAACCTGAGCGAAGGCCAGATCGCGGAGCGCCTGCGCCGCGAAGCGCCCGACGTGGTCGGCGTGCAGACGCTGACCTTTACGCTGCTGGACTCGCTGGCCGTCGCCCAGGCGGCCAAAGCGGCGAACCCGCGGGTCGTCACCGTGCTGGGCGGCCGGCATTGCGACATTTACCCGGAGGAAACGGCCGCCCTGCCCGGCGTGGATTTCGTGGTGACGGGCGAGGGCGAGCAGACCATGGCGCGGTTGCTCGAGGGCCTGGGCCGGCCGGCGGATCTGGAACGGGTGCCGGGCCTGGTCTTTCGGCGGGACGGCCGGCTGATCCGCAATCCGCCGCAGCCGATCGCAGACCTGGACGCGCTGCCGTTTCCGGCGCGGGACCTGACGGCCTGGCGCGAGTATCGCTTTCTGCTGGCCAAGCAGGCCATGTTTACCACGCTGATCACCAGCCGGGGCTGCCCGTACCGCTGTTCCTTCTGCGACGAAGGCCGCAAGCGGTTCCGGGCCGTGTCGGCCCCGCGGGTCGTGGAAGAAATCCTGGACTGCCGGCAACGCCTGGGCATCGAGCAGTTCTTCATTTTCGACTCCACCTTCACGGTCAACCGCCGGCGGGTGCTGGAGATTTGCGAGCTGCTCGTGCAACGCAAGGCCAACATCGCCTTCGACGTGCGCAGCCGCGTCAACCTGATTGACGAAGAGCTGCTGCGGGCGCTCAAGCGGGCGGGCTGCGTGCGGATTCAGTACGGGGTGGAATCGGGCAACGACCGCATTCTGGCGGGGATCGACAAGCAGATTTCCGTCGCGCAGGTGCGCCAGGTGGTGACGCTGACGCGGCGCTACGATTTCGAGATTCTGTGCGATTTCATGATCGGACTGCCGGGCGAGACGGAGCGGGAGGTGGAGGACACGGTGCGGCTGGCGCTCGAGCTGCCGATCGACTACGCCCAGTTTGCCGTGACGGTGCCCTATCCGAACACGACGCTCTACGAGCTGGGCATCCGCCGCGGGCTGTTCGGCGACTATTGGCGCGAGTTCGCCGCCCGGCCCACCCCGGACTTTCAGCCGCGGCTGTGGGAGGAGCACATGCCGCGCGAGCAGCTCGTGCGCCTGATGATGCGGGCTTACGAGCGGTTCTACTATCGGCCGGCCTACCTGGCCCGCGAGTTCCGCAAGATGCGCACGCTGACGGAAGCCGGCCGCAAGCTCAAGGCGGGTCTGCACCTGCTGTGGCGTTCCGCGGTCGATCGGCTCGGCGGCCGCGAAGCGTTGAAACCATGAGCGCCACCGACAGACTCGGGCTGGCCGTGCTGCTGCTGCTCGGCGGCGCGCTGCGCTTCGGCGGCTTGTCGCACGATCTGCACGAGAACCGCGTGTACCATCCGGACACGCCGAAGCAACTGCGCGCGGTGCAGCGGTTCTACGCCGGCCAGTATTTTCAGCACACCGGGCACAAGGACTACGACGGCTATCCGCTCTTCGCGTCGCACCTCGTGGAGCATCTCTGCCGCCTCCTGGAGCCCGCGCGGCGCGGCGTGCTGCAGCTGCTCGGCGTGCCGACCGCGCGGGACCGGCTGCTGGAGTTGACGGCTTTGTACTGGTTGATGCTCCTGCTCAACGCCGCCCTCTCCACGGCGGCGATCGCCGTGGTGTGGCGCATCGGCCGCGAGAACTTCACCCGCGGCGCGGCGTGGACGGCGGCGCTCTTGCAGGCGCTCTCGCCGGTGGACGTCACCGCCTGCCACTACGCCACGGGCGACACGGCGGCCGCCTTCTTCGCAACCGCCTCGCTGCTGTTCGCGCTGCGCATCGCGCGGCTGGGCCGGCGGCGCGACTACGCTCTGGCCGCGGCCCTGGCGGTCTTCGGCTTCGCGGCCAAGTACCACGCGGGCATGGCGGTCTTCCCCCTCGCGGCGGCGCACCTGACGCGCTTCCGCCGGCCGGCGGACTGGTTCGGCCGCGAATCGCTCAGCCGCGCGGCGCTCACCGCGGCCGCGGCCGCCGCGGCCCTGGCGCTGGCGATTCCCAGCCTCGTGACGCATTTCTCCGTGGAGGCGGCGGACATCCTGCGCGCCTTCGGGCACAGCTCCAGCCGGGTCCCGCCGGAACTGCTGAGCGCCGGCCGCTGGGAAAAGTTTCTGTACTCGATGCGGCACAATCTGCCGGTCCTGTGGCGGATTCTGGGACCGGCCGCGCTGCCGGCCGCCGCGCTGGCGCTGGCCTCGGGGCTGCGGCGCGACGCGCGCACGCCGATTCTGTTGAGTCTGCCCGCGGCCTACGTGCTGCTGGGCGTGGGGAGCAAAACGCTGCTGCATGCCGTCTATCATGCGGTGATGACCGCGCCGGTGTTCCTGCTGACGGCGTTTGTCTTCGCGCGGCGCGTGGCGGAGCCCACCCCCCGGCGCCGGGCGGCGCAGGCCGCGGCGGCGCTGTTGCTGCTGGCGCAGGCCGCCTTCCTGGCCCGCGGCGCCGCGCGCGAGACGTTTTTCCAGTGGCACATGGACACCCGGCGCATGGCCCCGCTGTGGACGGCGGAAAACGTGCCGGCCGCCTTCAACGTCGTCCGCGGCCGCTACACCTTCTCATGGCATCCCAACGACTATCCGGGCTTCCGGCCGCAGGGCACGCTCGTGCTGCGCAGCCGGCTGGGGCCGCTGGAAATCACGGAACCGGTGCTGCCCTTGAAGCGCTTCGCGCTGGAACGCGAGCCGCTGATGCAGTTTCGCAACGTGGACCTCGAGGCCTTCCTCGGCCGGACGGCATGGCTGCGCAGCGGCTTCAGCCTGCCGTTGAACGCGCGGCTGCCGTCGCAGACGGGCAATCAGTTCATCTTCGACAACGGCCTGGAGCTCTACCGCAGCGGCAAGGTGCTGACCGCGGCGCCGGGCGAGGGCGTCGCGCGCTGGCTGGTGCGCGAGACGCCCCTGCCCGAAGCCTGGCTGATCCTGCAGAGTTCGGCGCTGCCGGCGTTCGCCACGGTCGCGTTCGCCGGCCGGCGTTTCGAAGCGAGGTTGCCGCCCGAGGCCTCGGCGCTGTTCCGGCTGGAGGCGCCGCGGCCGCAGTTTCCCTCGCACGACGGGCTTTCGTTCTACCGCTGGAAGGTCGAGACCGCGGTGGGGGCGGTGCGCGCGCGGCTGGCCACCGAGGCGGGAGACGCCGGCCGGGCGCTGTTCGACCTGAGCCGCTACGCGGAGGCGGCGCCGCTGCTGGCGCGCGGAGCGCTGGCGACGAACGATCCGGCGGCCGCCGCGCAGGCGCTGATCGCCGGCCGCCTGGCCGGCGTGGCGCTGCCGGACCGCGAGCGGCTGGCGGCGCTGGCGGCGCCGGCGGCGGACGTGCAGGGGGAGGAATCGCTGTTCGGGGTGTACGGCATTCGGCCAGCCTATCTGGACGCCTTGCCGTTCGTGCGTCTGGGCCCGCGCGATTTCGAGACCAGCGGTTTTCGGGTCGCCTCGCCCGCCGGGGCCGAAGGCGACGCGGAGGACGCGGAGTTGATCGTGCCCGAGGATCCGCGCCAGCTCGAACGCGAGCGCTTCGCCGTGGCCACGCCGCCCTTGCCGCTGACGCCCGGCCATTATGCGGTGTCCCTGTCGGTGCGGGCGCTGGGCGCGCGGAGCCGGACGCAGGACTTGCATGCCGAGTTGACCGACGCGCGCGGCGCGCTGCTGGCGGATTTGCCGCTGGCGCTGCCGCCCATGCGCGCGGAGGAGTCTCTGGACGTGAAGTTCAAGGCCGTGGCGCCGGTGGGCGTCGCGGAGGTGCGGCTCGTGCTGCGGGCCGACCGGCCGCTCGATCTGGCGCTCGGCGAACTGGAATTGCGGCCCGACGTCCTGGCCAACGCCCGCGCGCTGGGCGCGCTCTTGCGGCTGGCGTTGGAGGACGACGTGGCCGGCGCCGCGGGCGAGGAGCTGGCGTACGAGCCGCTGCTGGCCCTGGGCCGGCAGAAGGCCGCCGCGGGCGACGCGCCGGGAGCGGCGGAATGCTTTGCCGCCGCCGCCCGGCTGCGGCCGCGGCTGGCGGCGCCGGCGCTGGAATTGGCGCGGCTGTGGGAAGCGCTGCCCGCGGAGCGGCGGCCGGAGTTCGCCGAACTGCGCCAGCGCGCCGAATCCTGGCGCGCGCCGGCGGCAGCCTGGCCCGCGGACATCGAGTTCGAAGGCGGGCTCGTGCTGCGGGCGGCGACGCTGCGCGAGACGGCGGCCCCGCCCGGCGGACGGTTCGGCGTGAATCTGCACTGGGATGTGCGGCGTCCGACGATCGACATCGGCCGTTACGCGGTCTGGGTGCATTTCGTGGACGCCGCGGGGCGCATCGTGTTTCAGGGCGACCGGCCGTTGGCGCGGGATTTGCGGTGGCGGCCGGACGCGCCGCCGGAGTGGACGCCGCTGTACAACGAGGGGGAGGTGCCGGCGGACGCCCCGCCCGGCGTCTATCAGGTGCGGATCGGTTTGTACCTGCCGGCCACGCGCCGCGCGGTGCGCATCC
>Ga0073932_1003475_pt1 | contig 20869 bp, 16 predicted proteins | sample DewCreD2012metaG_FD_76967 | JGI IMG/M metagenome (GOLD analysis project Ga0073932, IMG submission 76967) | Hot spring sediment bacterial and archeal communities from British Columbia, Canada, to study Microbial Dark Matter (Phase II) - Dewar... ...
CACAGATTAGTAATCTGTGCTACAATAAAATTTCAATTCTTAGAAAACTACTAATTTTAATGGATATTATTTCACTTTAGATTTTAACTTTCCTGCAAGACCTTCATAAGCAGTTAAATCGGCGTCTATGTATCCAACAATTACTTTAGTTTTTACTCTGACTGGAATTTTAAGTTCATCGTCAGTCAGCCAAATAATAATATTTCCTTCGTGTTTGAATAGTCCTCCCTCTTGAACAAGTGGTTCAACGATAATAGTTTCGAATGTTCCGGCTGGAACTGTAATAGTTTCTTTACCGTGATAAACAACATCTAAATCATGGACTTTGTTCTTGTAGAAGTTTTGAAGTTTTATTTTATCTCCTTTTTTGAGATTTGAATAATCTAAAGTTCTTGCATAATAAAAAGCTGAAACTATGTCGTGAACATATTTAGGAATTTCAAATTCGCCTTCAGTTGTTTTTACCTTACCTTTTCTTTGATCAAAAAAAGCTGAAAAATCCCTTGAGAACTTTCCTTCTCTTATATGCTGTTCAAACCTCCAAGGGAAAATCCCTTCAACATCTATGTAAGTTTCATATCTGTCTCTAACTTTAAAAAATGCATCGAAACTTGGAACAGTATTTACCTCAAAGTTTACGTGATATGCTTCTCTTCCTGAAATTCGTTTTATTGTTGGTATATGAAAATTAGCAATTCCAACTACGACAAAACCAAGTTTCACATCAAATGTAAGTTTTTCACCAACTTTGAAAGCGTTGTTATTTATTTTTCTGAATTGATCCGATGTTGCGTTACTAATTATCTGAAAATGCACCAGAATAATTATCAATAATACTTTAATGAACATTTTTACTCTCCATCTTATTATCTAAAAAATTTTTTATATCATTTACAACATTATTTATGTTAATGTAATTCATACAATTTAAATTTTCACATTGTTTTTTATCACAGTTTTTACAATCCAGTCCCGGCTCGTAAATAAATCTTTTATTCGTATAAGGACCCCATCTTTGAGCAGAGCAAGATTTAATTTTAGGATAGAATCCAAAAGTTTGTTTTCCCAACGCTGCTGCAATATGCAATGGACCTGTAGAGTTTGCAATAAGTAAACAGGATTTACTGATTAAAGCTATAAGTAATTCAAGAGTTAATAATCCAGAAAGATTTATAACATTATTACTTATTTCTAATTTATTACAAATTGTTCTTTCGGCATTGTTTCCTGTTAAAACGATTTTAATATCATAATCTGATAAAAGCTTTATAATTTCCTTAAACCTATCAATAGGCAAATCTACTGCACTTCCACCGCTTCCAGGATGAATAATTATAAATCTCTCTTCAGGTTGAATATTATGAACTTTAAGAAGACCATCAATTTTATCCAAAGAACTATCTGAAATATTGAGATTAAATTTTACATTATCTATGCCAGGTTGAAAATTGATTCGAATGCTTTTTAATAAACTAAAATTGTATTCTAATTCGTGTTTTTTTGCGTCCTTTCTGTGTTCATAAATCTTATCAGTGAACAGAAAAGAATACAATCTATATCCTGTTCCCACTCTTTTTTTTATTCGAGCTAAAAAAATTATTAAAGAAAGTGTGAATGTTGGATATAAAACAATAGCAGCATCGAAATTATATTTTTTTAATAATCTTACATTTTCTAAAATTCTGAAACGGCCATTATTTTCTTTAATAATAATTGATTCATCTATGTGAGGATTAGCTTCAGTTAAAGGTTTTGTGTAATCTCTGATTAAAAAATTTACCTTGCAATTCGGATAATGTTCTTTAATAACAGATGCAAGCGGCAATGAGAGAATTACATCTCCTATTCTGTCGGTACGTACAATCAAAATATTTTTAGGAAAACTGTCTCTCATCTTGATAAAAATTTACTGTTTGATATATAAAATCTCCAGAATAAATCCACCGATTTTGAAATTCCAATTCTCCTGGAAGATGAAATTAATTTTTTATTGATTTTTTTATAATCTAAAATAAATAATTCATCTTTAAGTAAATCTTTACCCGAGTCATTTCTTGTAAGATTAAATGCCTGAGATATCTTGCCCGGACCATTTAATAAGTTTTGAAATTCATTTTGATTTACTTTAGTTTTACCAAATCTTCTCAAAGAAAAAGTTTGAATTCCATTTACAGGCTCCATTGCTCTGATTAAAACTGCAGCTCCATAACCCTTAATACCAGTTACAACATTAAGACAATGATGAACTCCATAACTTAGATAAACATAAGTAAATCCACCCTCTAAAAACATATGTTTATTTCTTTCGGTTTCACCTTTAAATGAGTGGGACGCTTCATCGTTGATACCATCGTAGGCTTCTACTTCGGTAATCATTCCCGCTAATAAATCATCTTTTTCTAATTTAACAAACAACTTGCCCAAGAGTTTTTGAGCTACTTCGACAACTGGGCTTAGGTAAAACTTTCTGTTAAGTTTTTTATGATTTTGTATTAAATCAAAATCAGAAGGCATTTTAAGAATTTTCTATGAGTGCTTTTATCTCAGAAATTTTGGATTCGTAAAAAGCTGATTTTTCCGGGTATTTAGTTTTAAGTTTGTTATAGATTCTAAGTGCTTCTTTATATTCTTTCTGATTAAAATATATCTTAGCCAAAGTGTCAGATATGATTAAAGAATCATCAATTGAATTATAATCTTTTTCTTGTGTCTCGATTTTGGGGGGAGTTTCTTTTGACAGATTTACATCCAAAGATTTTTCCGAAATATTTTTTATTTCAAATGAAAAGTCTTTAATATCATCCAATTTTTCGTCTGCATCAAATTTAATTGATTGTTTATTAAGAACTTCTAATTCATTAAGATAAAAATCAAATGTTTTATCAGTACCTAATATTGAGCTAACTTTTTTTATCAATTTTAACGCTTGAGAAAAATTCCCTTGCTTAATCAGAATTTTTGATTTAAGGAGTAATGCCGTTGGATGATTAGGAAATTTTTTTAATCCATTTTCTATAATGAGCAAACTCTTTTCCAGATTATTTTCCAAGAATTTTTTATAAGCTATCAAAATAAAAATTGGAGATTGGTTGTTAATATTAAATAACAGCTCAAATTTATCTGCTAAAAGAGCTAATGATGAGTTAGATTCGTTATTTAATACTCGTTCATCCATCAATTTTCTTTGATACTAAAGCATGTTTAATTGAAGTATAAGAAACAAAAGCAAAACCTAAAAAGAATAATACCTGAAATGGAATTGCTGCTAATTCCATAAAATAAATTGAAGATAATACTCCAATAAAGCAATATACTGCAAGTAGTGCTTCAACAATAACCGAAAAGCCTATTTTTTTATTGAGGTATTTATTACCAAGCCAGCTATCCTTATTACTTTCAAGTTTAAATTTTGGAGTTCTAACAAATTCACTTTTTCTATTTAACAAACCTTCAATAACAGCACGAGAATTATTTACAGCAAAACCCATACTTCCAGCCATAAATAGTGGGAATAAAATTATTTTTTTCCTCCAATCGGCTCTGATATCCTTTTGTGCATACATATAGAATAAAAATGAACTAATAAAAGCTAAAACGAAAATAGACATTATTGCAAAATAAGCTTCGTGAGAGCCGCTGTTTTTTATGAATATTAGTGGAACGTTTAAGATTGCTGCCAAAAGTATAAAAGGAAATACAAGATTATTTGTAAGATGGAAAGTTGATTGCAGTTTTATTCTAAATGGCTGATCAGATTTCCAAACCAAAGGAAGAATTTTTTTGGCAGTTTCAACAGCACCCTTAGTCCATCTGAATTGTTGTGCTTTAAGAGCATTGATTTCAGAAGGAAGTTCGGCTGGTGAGGTAAAATCTCTTAAGAATACAAATCGCCAACCTTTTAATTGAGCTCTGTAACTTAAATCCAAATCTTCTGTTAAAGTGTCATCGTGCCAATTTCCTGCATCTTCAATACAGGATTTCCTCCAAATTCCACCAGTTCCGTTAAAGTTAATAAAAAATCCGGCTTTATTTCTAACCGTTTGCTCTATAACAAAATGTCCATCAAGCGCTAAAGCCTGAGCTTTTGTAATAATTGAATAATCTCCGTTGAGATGTTCCCAACGAGTTTGAACCAAACCCACTTTATCATCGCTGAAAAATGATAATGTTTTCTTTAAAAATTCTTTATGAGGAATAAAGTCAGCATCGAAAATCGCAACAAATTCACCTTCAGCAATTTCAAGTCCGTATTTTAATGCACCGGCTTTAAAACCTTTCCTTGACCCGCGTCTTATATGTTTAATATTAAAACCTTCTGCCTGTTTTTTTGCAACTAAATTCGCTACTATTTCAGTAGTCTCATCAGTGGAATCATCTAAAACTTGTATTTCAAGTTTTTCTTTTGGGTATTCGATTTCACAAGTTGACTTAATCAATCTTTCTGCCACATACAACTCATTATAAAGCGGTAGTTGAATTGTTACTAATGGTTCGAAAGATTCTTTTTTTGATTCTAATGGTTGATTATTTCGGTATTTCTTATGATAATAAATCATAATGAAACCGTGTAAGCCAAATACAAATAAAATTGTTAAAGAAAGAAAGTAACCAATTAAAACTATATCATCCATAATTATCCTCTTTTTGTTTTACCATCCTGAAACTGTTTCTAAAAGAATGTCTTCAGTTGTTTTTTCAATTATTTCTTCAATTGCTTTATTTTTATCGCTTAAACTACCGCTTGATGGATAGTTAGCATAATTAGTAAAAACTTTATCAAAAACAGTTATTTTTTTTATCAAGTCTCTATAAGATGCTTTTATTCCGATTGTGATTCGTCTGCTTGTAATATTTTCACCAGCAGTAACTATAGCGGGAGCGTCGTTAAATGAAACAATAGTTGTTTCCAAGATGGAGTTGGCATTTACTCTGTCAACAATTTGTAAAGAATTATCGTCAACAAATTTTTGAATCAGTTTTTGAGTAACCATTTCTCTCAAACCTGCTTCAGCTGCGCCACTTTTGTCATCAGCTATTGGAATAGCAATTGACTTAAGATGAGGCGGCACAGACGCTCCTGTAAAGGAATAAAAACAACAGCTCTCAAATTTAAATATCAATAGTGTTGCAAACAAAATAATTAAAATGAAACGAAAACCTTTAATCTTCCCAAATTTTAATGTCATATTCTTTTAATTTTCTATATAAAGTTCTTTCGCTAAAATTCAACAATTTAGCGGCTTTTCTTTTATTCCAATGTGTTTTTTCGAGAGCTTTTATTATTGCATTTTTTTCAAGTTCTACCATATCGAGAGTTTCTTCCTGTGGCTTTGAATTATTTTCAGAAGAAGAATAGAATTCATTTTGTTTAAGTATAATATTCTTTAATTCTAAAATATCTTTTTTAATTTCAAAAAGAGCACGATAAATAATTTCTCTATCAACATCTTCAGGAATTTTTCTTGTAAAAACAGGTAAATTTCTTGAGCTTTCGTAACTTTCATTTGGGGGAATTAAATTAGAAAAATGCTCATCAGTTAAAATTTTACCGGTATTCAAAGCTAAAACAGATTCAACAGTATTTTTTAATTCTCTTACATTACCGGGCCAGGAATAATTTATAAGAACTTCTAATGCTTCATTAGTCAATTTAGGAACAGGAATATTTGAATTTTTACAATAATTATTTATAAAATATAAAGTCAGCGGTTCAATATCAATTTTTCTTTCTCTTAAAGGTGGAATTTGCAGAGTTACCGCCTTCAATCTAAAATAAAGATCCTCTCTGAATTTTTTAGCAGCAACTTCTTTTTGAAGGTCTTTATTTGTAGCGGCAATAATTCTTACATCCACTTTGGTTACAGTTTCTGCCCCAATTCTCATAAATTCTCTGTTTTCAATCGCTCTTAATAACTTAACTTGAGTAGTCAAAGGAGTTTCAGCTATTTCATCTAAAAATAAAGTACCTCCATCAGCAAGTTCAAAATACCCTTTCCTTGCTTCGACGGCTCCTGTGAATGATCCTTTTTTATGACCAAATAACTCGCTTTCTAAAATTCCTTCAGGTATTGCTCCACAATTAACGCTTATAAGTTGCTTGTCACTTCGATTGCTGAATCCGTGAATAGCTTTAGCAAAAACTTCTTTTCCAACTCCACTTTCACCATATAATAATACAGAAATATCAGATTTTGCTATCTGCATTATTATATCAACAACGTCATTTATCTCTTTAGATCTTGATATTATTCCAAATTTTTCTTTAAAATCTTCCCGATTCATTTAAAAGTATGACATTTTGTAAAATTAGTGTGCAAATATAACGCAATTTAATTTTATATGAACAGGAAAATAGAAGGGAAAAAATAATAACCACATCTGTCTAAAATAAATTTATTTATGTGGCTAAAGCCTACCTTTGCTTTTAATTTTTTCAGTTCACTGAAGTGAACTGCAATAAATGCTCATTAGATTTGTTTTTTTATCTATTGCAGTTGGATTTATCCAACTGTTATTATAAAGATTAGAATATTAAGGGCTTTAGCCACATTTTATTAAAACTTGTAAACAATCAGAGAGTAATAGTTGTTATAAGGGATTCAACTAAAAATTAATTTGGTTTCTTTTATTTTGAACTAAAATAAGAGTTTATTATCAAATTTAAGTTTATTTTGGACAGCACTGATAATAACTTAGAATCTATTCTGATAGCTTATTATAATAGACACTGTACTTATAATGATTGGAAAAAGGTAAATTCGATCCGGAGTGCCTAAAAACTTGATTATAAGTTTGATTATTATAATAATTCTTGAGCGAAGCCGAAGTATAATTTGGGTTAGGATTAATATTCGTTTTATTCTGCCTTTGGAAAGTTAGTCTTGATGAAGTGTAATTATGTGTATTGTTTGAATTATCATCAGAGTGTCTTAATTTATAAGAAATATAAGTTATGAAAAGAAATATTAGGGATATACCAATAAAACCTAAAATAAAAATTAGTATTATTTCTGAAAGTGTCATATAAATTTCTCTTAATAAATTCTTACGGATTAGTTTCTTTTTACACACGAAAAATATGAAAATATTTTTGAAATGAAAGTTAAATTTTATCCTTCGTGATGGAAGTCATAATTTGAATTGTTATCGTTTTCATTATTGAAATAATTTGATTCACCTCTGCAGCACTCATCAATATTATAACCACAATTAGAACACTGCCCGTGTCCGTGTACCCATATTATTTCACTTTTTTGACCACACCATAAGCAAATTATTTCTTCTTTATTTTTTCTTGATAAATTATCACTGATTTTGGTTTTACCTAATTCGTTATTCATTGCTTAATACTCTTTTATTTAGTTATTTTGCAATCCAAGTAAGAAATAAATTTTAGAAAGAAGGAGATAATTATTTAATGAGCAATAAAATATACATTGAAACCTATGGCTGTCAAATGAATTTTGCTGACACTGAAATTGTATTAGGCATATTAAATAATAAAGGATTTTCTGTCGCGAAATCTGTTGAGGAAGCTGATATAGTATTTTTGAATACCTGCAGCATTCGTGATAATGCTGAACAAAGGATTTATGGAAGATTGGGTAATTTAAAAAATCTTAAACTTCAAAAACCAAATATGCTACTTGGTATTTTGGGCTGTATGGCTGAGCGTTTGAGAAAAGATTTGATTGAGGAGAAAAAAATTGTTGATTTAGTTGTCGGTCCTGATGAATATAGAAGATTACCAGAATACATTGACATTGCTTTTAATGGTGAAAAAGGAATTGGAGTTAGACTTTCCCGCACCGAAACTTATGATGATATCGAGCCTTATAGAGAGGAGGGACTTTCTGCCTGGATATCTGTAATGCGGGGATGTGATAAATTCTGCACTTTTTGTGTCGTCCCTTTTACCAGAGGAAGAGAAAGAAGTCGTTCTCTGATTTCTGTTGTTCAGGAAATTGAAAATCTATCAAAAAGAGGATTCAAAGAAGTTACTTTGTTAGGGCAAAACGTTAACTCATATAGAGATGATGAAAATGATTTTGCAGACTTACTTGAAGCTTGTGCAAAAGTTGATAGAACCATCAGAGTAAGATTTACTACATCTCATCCGCAAGATTTATCCGATAAACTTTTATATACCATTGCAGACAATCCAAACATTTGTAATTACATCCATCTCCCGGTTCAATCTGGTTCTAATCGGATACTGGAATTGATGAACAGAACATACACAATAGAACATTACTTAAATCTTATTGAAAAGGCAAGACAAATTATTCCTGGTGTAAGTTTTTCGACAGACATAATTGCAGGATTTCCAACTGAAACTTGGGAAGATCATATTGCAACTCTCGAGGTGATGAAAAATGTTCGTTATGATGGAGCGTATATGTTTAAATATTCTCCTCGAGAAGGCACTAAGGCATTCAGAATGGAAGATGATGTTTCAGATGAAACTAAAACCAAAAGATTACAAGAGATTATAGATTTGCAGCAAAAAATATCTTATGAAAAAAATCAGGAGTTAATAGGAAACGAAGAAGTTGTACTTGTCGAAGGATTTAGCAGAAAGTCTGATGAATTTTTCTCAGGAAGAACAGATACCAATAAGGTTGCGGTTTTCCCTGTGCAATCTGATATTAAGGTTGGAGACTATGTAAAAATTAAAATTAACAAAGCTACTTCTGCAACATTATTTGGTGATTTTATTGAACACTATTCAATCGAAAAAGAGAATATATTAAATTGTCTTTGATGAAATTAGTAATTACGTTTTTAATTCTTTCACTTTTTACTGTTTCAAAAGCACAGGATGTGAATATAGTTCCTTACTTAATTCAGATTGAAAGGGGAGCGATAGATTCTGTTATTACTGAACTTGAAAAGTTAAAGATAAAATATTCTCAAAATCCTGACGTCAAATTTCTTGAAGCTATAACAATACCCGATGCTCAGAAAGCTGAGGAGATGTTTTTAGAAATTGTTGAAAAATATCCAACAAGCAAATATGCAGATGCATCTGCTTATAGACTTTTTAATTATTACTTAATTCAAAATGAAATTCAATTGGTTGAAAAATTTTATGCAAAATTGAAAAATGAATATTCAGAATCACCATATTTCAAATTTGCTCAAAATCAGTATGAACTTTTATCTTCATCAAAAGAAATTGAAAAAGAAAAACAAATTCCTAAAACAGAAATTAAAAAATCAGTTAATTACACCTATACAATTCAGGCAGGTGCATTTGTAAAAAAAGAAAATGCGCAATCACTCAAATCTCAGTTTGAAAAATCAGGAATTTATTCTGAAATAAAAGAAAAAAATGTAGCTGGAACAATTTTCAGCGTCGTGTTTGCTGGGAAATTTGAAAATAGGGAAGATGCAGAAAGTTTTTTAGTGATAATAAATTCTCAATTTAATATTCAAGGCAGAGTTGTAGAAATTGGGAAATGAATCTCAGGTTAAAATAAAATTTATCGGCACTGGTTCTGCAAAGGTTAATCCCAAAAGATTCTTTACCTCTTTTATTTTATCTAACCCAACCACTAATCTTTTAATTGATTGCGGTGATGGAATTTCAAGAAGATTGGCTGAACTTGAAATTGATTTGAATTTTATTGACAACATTTTAATAACTCATCTTCATCCCGACCACTTTACAGGATTAGCTACTCTTTTAGTTCAAATGAAATTGACCAATAGAGAAAAGAATATCAACATTTTTATTCATAAAAATCTTGTTGAATTTTTAGAATTGTTTTTTGAACGAGTTTATTTGTTTAAGGAAAGATTTCCATTCGAATATGAAATCATTTCGTATAATTTCGATGATAAAACGGAAATCGAAAATAATTTTAACTTCTTGGCAAAACCAAATTCACATTTAGATAAGTACAGTAACTCATTTCTTAATAATACTGATTACTTAGTCTCACCGTCATTTCTATTTGAAATAAACAACAAGAAAATTTATTACAGTTCTGATGTTGGTAAAGCAGAAGATTTGTATCTGTTTAATTCAGATTATAAAATCTCCATATCAGAAACCACTCATATTAACCTTCAAGAATTAAATTTTTTTATTGAAAAAGATTTTGCTGAAAAATATTTTCTCGTTCACATTGAAGAGAAAAGGGAAGAATTATTAAAGGAAAACTTCAGGGATAAAATATTAAAGGGAAAAGTATTCATCCCCAATGACGGAGATGAATACTTAATTTGAATAAAACAGCAATGAAGGTTTATTTAGCTTTGCCCTGAGAAGCAACTGCTTCGGCTGCCTTTTTAATTTCTTCTTCATCCCCTAAATAATAACTTTTAATTGGTTTTAGATTTTCGTCTAATTCATAAACTAAAGGAATTCCAGTTGGAATATTTAATTCCACTATTGCTGAATCAGGTATATTATCCAAATATTTTACCAAGGCTCTTAAACTATTACCGTGAGCAGTAATCAAAACTCTTTTTCCTGACTTAACAACTGGTGCGATTGTCTCTTCCCAATAAGGAACAAATCTTTCAACAGTGTCTTTGAGGCATTCAGTTAAAGGCAATTCCTTTTCAGATAATTCTTTATAACGAGGATCAAAGCCCGGATATCGTGGATCAGTTTTTTCAAGTGCTGGCGGTTGAATGTCGTAACTTCTTCTCCAAATTTTTACTTGCTCTTCTCCGAATTTCTGAGCTGTTTCAGCTTTGTTTAAGCCTTGTAAAGCGCCGTAATGTCTTTCATTTAATCTCCAATTTCGAGTTACAGGAATCCACATCAAATCCATCTCATCGAGAACAATCCATAAAGTTCTTATTGCTCTTTTGAGGACTGATGTAAATGCAGTATCAAAATTATATCCTTCTTTCTTTAAAGTAACACCAGCGTTTTTTGCCTCGAGGATTCCTTTTTCTGAAAGGTCAACATCTGTCCAGCCGGTAAATCTATTTTCTTTATTCCAGACACTTTCCCCGTGTCTCAATAAAACTACTTTATACATTTTTATCTCCAAAAATTTGATGATTAGACTTTCAAAAATATGAAACAAAAGATAATCGGTTAGTTTGAATTGAATGTAAATAAAAATCCCCTTGAACCGAAGTCCAAGGGGATTGATAATCTACAATATTTATGAGATTACTTCATCAACATCATTTTCTTAACAGAGTTAAATTTCTTTGAACCATCAAGTGAATTTGCTTCAATTGTGTAGATATACATTCCTGAAGCAAGGTTGCTGCCATTTAATACAACATCATAATAGCCAGCGGATTTTATTCCGTCAAACAATACTGCAACTCTTTGTCCTAAAACGTTGAATACTGTTAAAGTTACTCTACTTTCAAACGGAAGGGCAAAGTTAATTGTTGTTGTTGGATTAAATGGATTTGGATAATTCTGACTTAATGAGAATTCTTGTGGCAATCCAACTTCAACCTCAATTTCATTGCTGTATTCATAAGTACCATCCATATCAACAATTTTCAGACGATATGAATATTTACCAGACTCAAGTTTAGAATCTTTGAATGAATACTGCTGAGGTTCTGTTGTGGTACCTGCTGATTTAACGAATCCTAAAGAATTCCAGTTTTGTTCATTTTGAGTTCTTCTTTCAACTTCGAATCCTAAGTTATTGGTTTCAGTAGCGGTACTCCAGTTAAGAATTACATCTCTGTCAACAACTTTAGCAACGAAACTTGTAAGTTCAACAGGAATGCTGGCGTCAGTTCTATATGAACCAATACCATTGTTGGTAGCCAAGACAAAAATATCAACTGTGAGGTCATTATTATATCTGAAATCAACGTCTCCAGCACCATTTCCATTAGCAGCGGAACCTAAAGATGGTGATACACCGTAAACAACTGCAGCAGTAGGATCACCATTTGGTATTCTTATTACTCTGGCGTTATTATTTCCAGCACCATAAGCAAATGTAACAATATATTCATCACTTCCAACGGTGCCGAGATATCTGATTGCATTTGTTCCTGTCGCGATAATAGTTCCTGGAATTATACCAATCAAAGTTCCGTTTGCCTGATATTTTCTTGCACTTTGTCCATTAGCATTCCAATAAAAATCACCATTTGGTAAAGGACCCACAGCCGCTGAAGCGATTCCAGTTCCAATAGCATCGCTGCAACTAATTACTTGTGGAACAGGATTGAAAACTCCTCCAGACATTGTCCATTTGTAAACTTTATGTTGACCAGTTGTAGAACTTGCAGCCCAAATCTGAGCTGTTCCTGCAGCATAATCTCCAACAACTGTAAATTTATCGCCTAATCTCACAGCATTAGAAGCATCTGCAAGGTAGTTCAATACTTCTACAGGAGCAGATGTTTCATTATTCCACATATAGACTTTAAAAGCTGTTGTGTTGGCGTTAGTAGTCAAGTTACAAGCTAATATTTTTCCATCAAGAGTAACACTTATGTCGTTTAGTGTAAACGTGCCACCAGAAATTCCAGTAGTATTTAACGTGCCAACATCAGCACCAGTATTTGCGTTTAGAATTCTGACAAAAGTACCAGCATTTCTGCTTACAACGAATACACGGTCGTTGATAGCTTCAGTTCCATCCGAAGTTTTTCCAAAAGCTAAACCTCTTTCAGTATCAGTTCCAAACCAGGTTGGAAGATTAGTTGTAGCTACCGATCTCTGCCAGTTAGTTGACAGTGGCTCTCTAACTGTAAGCACACCAGAAACGTTTGTTGTTCCGTTCCAAGGACCACCACCACCAGTGTTAAATCCACCATAATAGTATGACCCGCCATATAATTGCCATCTGTAAGCATAATAATAAGTTCCTGGAGATAAATTTGAACCAATATTAGCCATATATTCGTCATTATTTCCTACATCTAAATTGTAAACAGCAGGAACCCAAGTTGTCCAAGTATCTGGATTTGTATTTGTAGGACTTATTCCAACCCAAGCATTTATTCCTGGAGCAGCACCTGGTTGATTAGTAACACCATTAACCCAAATTTGTCCATAAACTGTAAAAGACTGTCCCAGTCCAATTGATGCAGTTCCTGGCCATTGTAGGTTTGCCCAACCAATGCTTACACCTGTTGGAAATTCATAAGCGCCAAGTGATGGGGTATTAGTTCTTGTAGCTCCAGTTATATCGGTTGTTATTCCGGTAATTTGTGTACCAGCGAAGAATACTGGAGAACCTACAGTAGGTCTGAGATTTAATGTATCTGTAAACTGTGGATTAACAGCTATTGAGTTGGAGTCTTTTCCAGTAACAGTTCTCCACTCAGCTATTGTTGTCCTTGGAATTGCATTAAACAAACCAAGCACACCCTGAGTACCAGAAACAAAGTAATCATTATAATTTATATTTGAGAAAATATTTGGGTTATAAGAATCTGAAGCAATTGCATAGGCTCTTGAACCAGTATTTGTATTGTTAATTATTGAGTTCGAGAATACATTATTTCTTATATCAATATTAGTTGCAGAATTTTGAACAAATAATCCCGCAGAAACTGTTGCTGAAGCACTTCTATCCCAATTTCCAAAAAGATTAACACTATTAAAATAAATACCAACATTACCCGTAACACCTAAAACTCTAATGCCAACATTTGCATCAGTGGTAAAGGTACTCCAACCATCACCACCCATTCTGGTAATAACGTTATTGTAAATCTTAATATTAGAATTAAGGTTGGATGTATTAACATCTATTCCTTTTCCACCATAACCCAAAGTGCCAGTGTAAATCATATTTGAAATAATATTATTAAATACATTTGTGTTAATAGTTTCAGTGCTTAAAATAATACCTCGTGGGTTATTACCAACTTTAAAGTTATTTAAGGTATTACCACTAATTTCCAATCCATCAACATAGGAAACGTTAATTCCAATGTTTCCAACTGATAAAGTATCTGTGTCGCTTCCGAAGATATTATTTTTAACAATTCCGTTATTTGTAATTCCATTTGCAAGTCCGACAAATTGCATTCCGGTTTGAACTCTTCTAATGGTATTATTTTCAATAACAGTATTGTCATAATCACCGCCTGAAAAATTCAGAATTATTCCCCATGATGCAACTGTATTTGAACCACCCAATACATTAACATTTTTAATGGAATTATTTTGTGATCCTTTAATTCCATTATTAAAAATACCCAATACGTAATGGTTGGCAGCAGTGCTTGTATTTTGGATTGTAAGGCTTCTATCATCTCCACCAGAATTAGAACCATCAAAATAAATGTGATCAACTCCAAATGAGACAAAAACTCCTGAAGCTGAAGTACCTGTAATTCTTGCAACTACACCAGTATTAGGTTTTATAGTAACTTTTCTACTTGCGGAAGGTAAGTTTTCATTAGTTATGTTAAATATGATTGGTAAAGTTTCGGTAGAGTATAAAGTATCCACTAATAGGAAATTAACATCACCTGATACACCTCTTAAATTCAAATCATTAACCGCAGCATTAATTGTTGCATAAACACCCTCAACTCCAGCAGGGAAATTCAATTGAGGTGATTCAGATTTTTTAACATAAAGATTACCCTCATAAACGGAACCGTTTAACATTGGAGTAAATACTTCTTCATCAACTTCAACCAACTGCATTGAGCCACGACCTTCTCTTGTATCACCGTATAAAATTGGCTCTTGCCAATCTTCTGATTTACCTTCTGTTTGTTGTGCTGGAACCCAAATTTCTTTAACTACTTTTCTGACTGACTTTTCAAAGTAAATGTTTAAGCCAGTAATGCTCTTAAATGCGTTTAACCCTACTGTGTAGTTACCAGCAAGACTTGCTTGAGAGATAATATAACTATAAGGATTAGTTGGAGGAGTTGATGCTGCTGGAGGATTAGTTGTGAAACCACTTGCTCCTAAAGCAGGATTTGAACCAACTTGAATTGGGGAAGCATTGTCTTGAGCAACAATATAATAAAATACTGTATCGCCAGCTGCAACACCTGAACCAAAATCAAATGTATAATTGCTGCCAGAAACACTTGTTGGTGCTACTGCTGTATAAGTTCCGGATGCTCCCTTTCTCCAATATAAGTATGGTCTTCCAGAACCAGCAGTTGGAACTCCGCTGAAGTCGGTTACATTAACAACTAAAGTACGGGCACTTGTTGATCCTGTATTTGATAATGGAGTAAATGAAATTGTTGGAGGAATAACATCCTGGTGAACTCCTGTAAATTCATAAGCACCTAAATCCGGGAAATTTGCATTTCTTGGATTACCTGCATAGTCTGTTGTAATTCCAGTAATTGGTCTTCCTCCACTTTCAATTGGTGTGTTTGAACCAGCTACTAAATTTAAATTATATGGAGCGGTAGCACTTACAAACGGTGGAAGAACTGAAACTGATTGCAAATCCCTTGGACCGCCCAATCCACCTGTTGCTACTGCATTTTGATAGGCTCCTAAGGTCTGGAATGATGTAACTCCATCATAAGCAGTCAGTCTCGTTGCGGATGGATTATCAATATAATATAGATTATAATTATTCGTTGGAGCCAATCTTAAAAGGTTTGCATTTGAGGTAGTATATAAAACAGTTGCCCTTGTTCCTGCAGCCATTGTATTAACAAATATATTATTTCTCATATCTAAAACTGATGCAGTCATATTTGCGAAGTAAACAACTGAAGATTGATGCGTTGTGGCTGTAGGTGGAACTGCATTATCAATATATGCAGTGTTATAATACAGATTAGCATTCATCAAGCCACCCGGAGTGTTTTGAATGTCAAAAGCTCTTATTGAGGGAGCTCCGGTTGATCTTGGTGCACGTAAGTCAAAAATAAGATTATTATAAATATTTACAAATGTTTGTCTACCAGCTCCAGCTCCTGAATTAATTACGATTCCTCTACATAATGCAGTTGTACTTCCATTTGAAAATAAATCCCTTATAGAAACATTGTTAATAGTAAGATTCGAATTGTTTCCTAAACCAAGAACCTCTAACCCGACTACACTACCGGTAGTTACTGCTGTATTTTGAAGTTCTAAATTATAAATGTTTATATCACGAATTATAGTGTTTCCATCGTTAAAGTCTGCAGTACTATTTCCTGGATTTAATCGAATTCCGCTAAGAACACTGGTTGTCCATCCTGCTATATTAACAACCAAATCGTAGATGTCAGTTTTTTCAATAAGTAAATCTCTCTGCGCATTCGCTTCTATTGCTCTAATATCTGAAGAAGTAACAGTAACAGTGCTATTTATATTTCTGAATGCGTTTCTTCCACTTACTGCGGTAATTCTATTACCAACATCTGGTTTTAATCCAGAGAAACCATAAAGTTGAATGGCAGCTCTCCAGAATCTTTCAATAGTTAAATCCTGGAAAACATTATAACTATTGGTTAAAGAAGTATCAACAAATGTAGAGGATACTGTGGTTCCAACTCTAATTCCTATTGCATTAACGTTAGGAACTGTTTGAGCATTCATATCAATAAATAAATTTCGTAAAATATTAAACCTTGAACCACTTGTGATAACAGAAGATACTACACCATTAGCCATACAGATACCAAATTCGTATTTTAGAGCGGCAGTAGTATTTAATGCATTATCTACTAAATTCAAACCATCAATGGTTACAAAACTTGCTCCATCTAATCTGATAATTGCATCACCAGCTAATACAGTTGAAGCAGTTCTCGCTCCATATCTTGGAGAAAGTGTAACTGTACCACTTTCTTTAGTAACGGTAATTCTGTTAGTATGAGAAGTCCCGCTAATTCTTGTTAAATGGAATACATCTTCATAGGTGCCGGGTCTGATATTAATTGTAACCGGACCACTTACTCCTCTAACATTCAAAGCTATTGCGGCTTCACTTAAAGTATTAAAACTGGGCGAAGTTCCTCCAACAGTATAAGTTCCCGACATTGGAGCACCCGGAGTTGTAAATGTAATAATAGTGTTATTATCAGGAGCTTGTTGCACGGAGGCAAATTCTAATCCCATTGTTGCATAATAAGTTCTTGAACCAGCTGTGCCACCGACGTTTAAGCTCAAAAAGGTTCCGGTTGCTCTGTTTGCTGCTGATAAAGTGCTATTGTCACTTAAACCTATTGATGCAGTAACAGTTGTTGCTACTGTGCCGAAAGTACCGTATATAAATTCTATCCTGCTTCCATTTTCATAAAGTTTCAGCTGAAATTCAGCATTATTAGCAGCCGCCGTGGCAGGCCATTTAACATTGCGCCATTGGACTGTTAAAACTCTATTGGGAGCGGTGCCAGTTACCACTCTTGTTAGAGAAGCAGAATCTTGAATTGATAAATCGTCCCATAATGGTGCGATTATTCTTCTCAAAGTACCAGCCAATGCGTTTGTTGCAGTAGCACTGGTTAATCCAGATCCTAAACGTATAAAACCGTTTGTAGAAACTTGAAAAGAATCATAGGTTGCTCCGAGATAAGAGAAAGGAAAACCTATCGGCACCGGTGCAGAATAACCTTCGTCCAGAGTTCCTGTTAAACTAAACCCTGATGCTCCGGTTATTGGAGTAAATGTAGCTGTGCCTGTTGAATACTGATATTTCATATCCTGAGCGTTCAACGGCAGCACAACACACAAGAAAAGAACTGTTAGGGAAAGTATGAGATTTCTCATATTGTTACTCCGTTTGTTATTGTTTATGTTAATTAGTTATTAGGTTTGTAGAAAAGTTCAAAAGTTATTTTTATTCTCAAGTAAGTTATAAATTTTATCTAAACTTAGCAAATTTATTCGAATAAAGCCAATCAATTTTTAATCTTTTGATTTTAAGCACCAATGAATAAATGTTAATTGTATCATTTTATAATAAAATAATAATTTCAAAATAAGTTTATAATTACACTTCCAATTTTATGATTATTAGAAAAATTTTTTTAGCTTTGCTCAGGATAAAATTTAATTCTCTTATCAGACTAATGAGATTCAAAAAACATTCACGTAAATTCTTAAAAAATTGTAATAATCAATTAGCCCTTGATTTTAAAAATTCAAATGAAATTGTAGTCAATATTCATTCTCCAAAACATTCAACATTAAATTCCCCAAAGAATTCAATAGACAAACAAAGATTTATAATTCGTCTTTGTGAAAGTTAGCTAATTTTGTTTTTAGCTTCCGATTGAAAATAATATGATTAAACAAGTTAATTCCAATTATTTAAGTGCATTTTATGTATCATTTGCTGCAAGTTTATGGGCTTTTGATGGTATAATATTCAGACCATATTTATTTAATCTCCCTGTTCCTTTAGTAGTTTTTATAGAAACAGTAATCGTAACAATTATTCTTTCACCGTTACTCTTTAAATACAAAAAAATGCTTGCAGAATTAACCGTAAAAGATTGGTTATCTTTTGTGGGGGTTGCAGTTTTAGGTGGAGCTGTAGGAACAATGGCAATTACCAAAGCGCTATTTTATGTCAATTTTATTAATCTTTCAATAGTTGTTTTCATTCAAAAACTACAACCTGTATTTGCCATAACATTAGCGGCAATATTTCTGAAAGAAAAACTAACAAAATCATTTATACTTTGGGCTTCTTTTGCAATCTTTGGAGCTTATATCATCGCGTTTGAATTTAATATTCCTATAATAGGAACTGGGCATAAAACTTTAGAGGCAACTTTATTTGCCTTATTGGCAGCTTTTAGTTTTGGTTCGTCAACAGTATTAAGCAAAAGGGCTTTAAGAAACGTGTCTTTTGAGTTAGCTACATATTTAAGGTTTTCAATCACTGCAATAATTATGTCTGTTTTAGTAATAGTAACTTCAAGCTATGAATCTTTTGTCATTATTACTGAAACTCAAATGTTAGTGTTTTTTTTAATTGCTTTTTCAACTGGAGGTCCGGCTATATTAGTCTATTATTATGGATTGAAAAATCTCAATGCTTCAGTAGCTACAATTTGTGAATTGGTTTTCCCTTTAACAGCGGTAATTCTTGAGTATTTTGTTCACGGTAAAATTCTTTCACCTGTTCAATGGATAGGAGCTTTTTTATTAGTAATTAGCATTCTAAAAGTAAGCGGCATAAATTTTTACTTTTTTAGGAGACAAAATCATTAAATTTGCCCAACTTTTTAGTAAAAATATTTTTTATTAAAATTGATTATGCATTTAATAATAATTGAAATTATCTGAATAAATAATTTGTTCAAATCAGCAAACAAGGAATTTAATTATGAGTAATGAAATAAATAGTAAATTAAGTGTAAATGAAATAGAAACCCGTGAATGGCTTTATTCACTCGATTATGTTTTGGAACACGGTGGACCTGAAAGAGTTGTTGAGCTTCTTCAGCAACTTCAAGTGCGGGCACACAAAGCCGGTGTTCAGATTCCTTTTAGTGCTAATACACCTTACATAAACACAATTCCAAGAGAAAAACAACCGCCGTTCCCCGGAGATAGAGAAATTGAAAGAAGAATCAAAAGTCTTATTCGTTGGAATGCAATGGCAATGGTTGTCAAAGCCAACAAAGAAGAGAGTGGAATCGGCGGACATATTTCTACTTATGCTTCGGTTGCAACTTTGTTCGAAATTGGATTTAATCATTTCTTTCGCGGTAAAGGTGATGGTTACGATGGTGACCAGATTTATTTTCAAGGTCATGCTTCTCCCGGAATTTATGCAAGAGCTTATCTTGAAGGAAGAATTTCAAAAGAACAATTAATTAATTTCAGAAGAGAATTAAAACCTGGCGGCGGACTTTCATCTTATCCTCATCCGTGGTTAATGCCAAACTTTTGGGAGTTCCCAACTGTATCAATGGGACTTGGTCCTATTATGGCAATCTATCAGGCAAGGTTTAACAGATATCTTGAAGATCGTGGTTTAAAAAAACCTGGCGGAAAAGTTTGGGCATTTCTCGGTGATGGCGAAACCGATGAACCTGAAGCACTTGGTGCGATTACTCTCGCTTCAAGAGAAAAACTTGATAATCTTATCTTTGTTATCAACTGTAATCTGCAACGACTTGATGGACCTGTTCGCGGTAATGGTAAAATTATTCAGGAACTTGAAGCAATTTTCCGCGGTGCAGGTTGGAATGTTATTAAGGTTATCTGGGGCAGTGATTGGGATCCTTTGCTTGATATGGATAAAGATGGTAAACTTGTTAAAAGAATGGGTGAAGTAGTTGATGGCGAATATCAGAAATACTCGGTTGAAGGTGGAGCTTATATCAGAAAAAATTTCTTTGGTAAAGATCCCGATTTGCTAAAGATGGTTGAAAAGATGAGCGACGAACAACTGCGTAAAATGAAACGCGGTGGACACGATCCTGAAAAAGTTTATGCTGCTTTCAAAGCTGCTGTTGATCACATTGGTCAGCCAACAGTTATTCTTGCAAAGACTATTAAAGGTTATGGACTCGGTGAAGCTGGCGAAGGAAAAAATATTACACATCAGCAGAAAAAGCTTAATGAAGAAGAAATGAAAGAGTTCAGAAGCAGATTTGGTATTCCTATTTCTGATGAACAAATTGCTAACGATCCATTCTACAAACCGGATGAAGACAGTGATGAGATAAAATATCTTAAAGCTCGCAGAGCCGAACTTGGTGGATTTGTTCCTTCACGCAGAACAGATGTTCGCCCGATTAAAACTCCACCTGAAGCTATATTTGAAGAATTCTATCACGGAACTGAAGGTCGCGAAGTATCTTCCACTATGGTATTCGTCCGAATACTTGCAAAGCTTCTCAAAGATAAAGAAATTGGTAAACTCATTGTTCCGATTGTTCCTGATGAAGCAAGAACATTTGGAATGGAAGCATTATTCAGACAAGTTGGAATTTATTCACACGCTGGTCAGTTGTATGAACCTGTTGATGCTGA
>Ga0073932_1003477_pt1 | contig 20854 bp, 22 predicted proteins | sample DewCreD2012metaG_FD_76967 | JGI IMG/M metagenome (GOLD analysis project Ga0073932, IMG submission 76967) | Hot spring sediment bacterial and archeal communities from British Columbia, Canada, to study Microbial Dark Matter (Phase II) - Dewar... ...
CGTCACCTGTTTGTTCAGCAGGGCGGACACGGCCATGGCGACGGCGAGATACGTCTTGCCCGTGCCCGCCGGTCCGATGCCGAACACCAGGTCGTAGCGCTCGATGGCGTCGAGATAGGCCCGCTGGTTGGGGGTTTTCGGCACCAGCGACTTCTTGCCGAAATTGCGCGCGCGGCCGCTTTCGAACAGCGAGCGGAGCGTGACCGTGTCGTCCGCGGTGAGAACGCGCAGGTAACTGTTCACATCGCCGGCGGAAATCTTGTGCCCGGATTCGGTGAGCGAGATGAAGTCGCGGACGATGCTTTCCGAACGGGAAACTGCGTCGGGTTCGCCTTCGATTTCGAATGCGTCCGTCGTGAGGCGGGTGGCGACCCCAAAGCCCGATTCGAGAAGACGCAGGTTCTCGTCCCGGGTTCCGAAGAAGCTCTCGAGGCCGCGGATGAGAGGCAGGCGTACCTTCATGCGGCGAGAGCGGCGACGCCAGCGGATGCCTGGGCCGTCATCTCTTCCTACTATAGCAGGGAAGGCGCTCAGGCGCGCCGGGGAGGGGTCAGCCTGTCAACGTTGCCAGCCCCATCACGCCCAGATGCTTCTGCATGCGGGAACGGAGCTCGAGCCGGGCGCGCAACAGGCGGCTCTTGGCCGCAGCAATGCTGATGCCCAGCTTTTCGGAAATCTCTTCCATCGGCCGCTCCTCCACGTCGCGGAGGATGATCACCTCGCGCAGCAGCGGAGGAATGCGGCGGATTTCGGTCTGGAGCACGGAGCCCAGCTCCGACTGTCCGAGAGCCTGCTCGGGGGACGGCTTCAGGTCCGGCAGGTCGAGACGCAGATTGTCTTCAACGGAAACCGGCTCGTCGATGGAGACCGTCCGGGCCCGCTTCTCCTTGCGCAGGCGCATCAGGCACTGGTTCACCACGATCCGGGACAGCCAGGTGGAGAACTTGGCGTCCTGCTGGAACTGCCCGATATGCTCGAACGCCTTCCAGAGCGCGTTCTGCACTTCGTCTTCCGCGTCTTCAGCGTTCTTCAGGATTGACAGCGCCAGACGCCGGCAGGTCGTCTGATGGCGCTCGATCAGTTCCGCGAACGCTTCATTGTCACCGCCCTGGGCCAGGACGACGAGTTCCGTATCTTCCAGCCGGCCGTATGGGGTGGTGGCCTTGCGCATGGTTTCTCCTTTTCCCGTCTCTCCCATCGTACGGTCTGGCTAAAATCATTTCAAGACACATTGAAAACTGACTTCAGCTGTGGTAAAAATACAAAAGGAGATTTCAATGACAGTGAAACAGGACGGGCCGGCACCCTCTGAATCCGGCCCGGAGACGATCCAGCGGGTGCTGGGATCGTATCAGTTGGGCGAGAAGCTGAGGCGCCTGCGGCTGCGGAAGAAGATCGGACTGGTCGATCTGGGCAAGCACACCGGGCTGTCGCCGTCCATGCTCTCGCAGCTGGAGAATGGGAAGCTGGTGCCGACGCTGCCGACGCTGGCGCGCATCGCCATGGTGTTCGACGTCGGGCTCGAGTATTTCTTCACCGACCGGAAGAAGCGCGGGCTGTTCTCGGTCGTGCGCAAAGGCGAGCGGATGCGGTTTCCGGACCGTCCGGACTCGCCGGCGCCGGCATACTGGTTCGAGGTGCTGGCCTTCTCCGCCCAGGAGAAGTCGATGCAGGCGTATCTGGCGGAGTTCGAACCGAGAACGCCCGGGCAGGCGCAGGATCATGTCCATGACGGGGCGGAGTTTCTGCTGGTGCTGGAAGGGGATCTTGGTCTTCGTTACGAGGACGAGGAGACGATTCTGCACGAGGGCGACAGCGTGTATTTCGACGCCTCTCATCCGCATGCATACCGCGCCGTGGGCGGCGGCAAGGCGCGGGCCGTGGTGGTGACGACGCCTCCGAGGCTTTAGCCGGTCGATCTTCGGGGAACGGAAGCGGCCGGGGCCGCGTCCGTCCAGACAGTGATATTCTGGCCAGTGGCCGCTTCCGCGGCCGAGATCTTTTTCAAGGAGCAACGAGGCAGAGTATGAAAGGCCTGCGATTGATGATTCCCCTCGCCGCCGCTGCGGCCCTGCTGTTGACCGGCAGCGCTTTCGCCACGGTGGAGATGAGCAAGAAGGAAAAGAAGCCCTGCACGGTTTGCCACGAGAAGGGCAAGCCGACCAAGGAGAATCCGCTTCTGAACGCCATCGGCAAGTATTACAAGGAGAAGGGCACGCTGGAGGGCGCGCCCAAGCAGTAAGCTTCCCGTCTGCGCCGGGGCGGGAGTGGGGGGATTCCGCCCCGCCTGAACACCTGCCGCGCCGGAGAACGCTGCCGCAACTTCCCGCCTGCCTCTCCGCGCCGCCGCCATTCATCTGCGGCACTGTCCCGCTTGCCCCTTGTACCCTGCGCATTGCCCCTGACGCACCGCAGCGCCATGATCGAGCTCTGTCATTGTGCGCGGCTATGCGCTGCCCCGGAAAACCTCGATTGCGGCAGATGCCTCCGCAGCGCGGATCGCTGCCTTGAAATCGCACTCCCGGGGAGGATGCGATCGTCGACGCAGGAGGAGTGTTCCTCCGCCCGCGGCCAAGGCCGCCGCCGGCGGCATTGAACCCTCGGCAGGGCGGGGCGGCTTTCCTCCAAATGATGCACGTCGGGCTGAAGCCCGCTTCCGACGGCCGGCAGGAACCGGCGCAGCACGCCTCTGGATTGCGCCGGAATCCGCGTCTGTCTCCGCCGAGTCTGGCGGATCTGGCGGCGGGGGACCCTGAAGGGTGCGTTTCCCGGCATTCAGGCTGAGAGCTTTTGCGTCCGGGCCGCACTTGTGTCGATGTGGAGGTTTTTCCGGGCGCACTGACATGGATGGACCTGCACTGGGCGGCTCTGGCGCCGCCCGTGCTGGCAGGACTGGCCGTCTACATTCTTCTCAGCGGGCTCGATGATGCCGTGCTGGACGTGCTCTGGCTGCGGGCGAGGAAGAGGCTCTCCCGGCGCTGGCACGATTCGGCTGCGCCGGAAAAGCGCATCGTCATTCTCGTGCCGCTGTGGAAAGAGGCGGCCGTCATCGAAACGATGCTCGAGCACAACACCGGGTCCATCCGCTACGGCAATTACGAAATCCTGGCCGGCGTCTATGCCAACGACGGGGAGACCCGCAGGGCGGTAGAGAGGGCTGCGGCGCGGTTCCCGCAGGTGCATGTCGCCGAGGTTCCGCACGACGGGCCGACCTCCAAGGCGGATTGCCTGAACTGGATCTATCAGCGGCTGCTGGAACGGGAGATGGACGGGCGCCCTCCTGCCGAAGTGATCATGGTTCACGATGCCGAGGACCTGATCCACCCCGACTCGCTGAGACTGGTCAGCCGGCTGACGGACGAGGCGGACATGGTCCAGGTGCCTGTGCTTGCCCTGGCCACCCCGATCCATGAGCTGACGCACGGGGTCTATTGCGACGATTTCGCCGAAAGCCAGACGAAGGACCTGGCGGTGCGGGCGGAGCTGGGCGCGTTTCTGCCCGGATGCGGCGTCGGCACGGCGTTCCGCCGGGATGCTCTGGAGAGGCTCGCCGAGAGGGAGTCGAACCGTCTGTTCGACCCGTTCGCGCTCACAGAAGACTACGACAACGGGCTCAGGCTTCACGAGCTGGGCTGCACGCAGCTCTTCGTGCCCCTGCAATGGAGAGCACGCGAGCCTGTGGCGACGCGGGAGTATTTTCCGCGCAGCCTGCGGGCGGCGGTGCGGCAACGGACCCGGTGGGTGACGGGAAACTGCCTGCAGGCCTGGCAACGGCACGGCTGGGGGCGGGGGCTGCGGCGCCCGTGGCTGCAGGCATGGTTCTTCTGGCGGGACCGGAAGGTGCTGTGGGGAAGCTGGATCGGGCTGGCAACGAACCTCCTGTTTCTGTGGGCCGCGGCTGGCTGGGCGGCTGCGGCCATCACAGGGACGGCATGGCGGATGCCCGAGATTGTGGCTGGTTATCCATGGCTCGGCGCCCTGCTCGCCGTCAATCTCATGCTGTGCTGCGAGCGGCTCGCCATGCGGATGTACTGCACGGGGCGGATCTACGGATGGTGGTTCGCCGCAGGCGCGCCCGTGCGGATGGTGTGGGGCAATCTCATCAACGCGGCGGCTTCCGCGCGGGCCGTGTGGCAGTTCTCCCGCTCGCTGTGGACAGGCCAACCGCTGCGGTGGCTGAAAACGGAACACTGCTATCCGTCGCTTGCGAGCCTCCGGACGGCGGCGAGTCCCGCGGGCTACGCCGCCGTTGCGGCAGCTGCGGCAGCCGGCACGTCAGCCGCGCTCTTCCAGACCCGCCCGGAGCCGGTCCACGGCTTTGACAGGGCTGCCCGGGAAACGGAGGAAGATCCGGCGGCAGCTGAGGCGTCCGGCGGCTGGCCGGAGTCTCCCGCCCCGCTTCCCCACGCGTTTCCTGCCGCCCACGGCCACAGCCTGCTCCGCGCCCTTCCACCGGAGCTGTGCGATGAATTTGGCGTTGTGCCCCTGCGGCTGAACGGCGGGTGCGTGGAAGTTGCAACGTCCGCCGAGTTCGGTTCGATGAAGAAGCGCGCCTTCCTGAAGCGCGCTGGCGTGCCGGTCCGCTTCGTCACGGTGCCGGCGGCCGCGCTGGAAGGGCTCGCCCGCAAACGCGAAGCTCCGTCCCGGCGCACGAGGCCGTGGGCGCCGCTCCCGGGGTCTCCCGGCCAGTGGCTGCAACCACTGGCGGACGAACCTCAGGACTGAGCCGCGCCGATCCTCCGGGAAATCTTCCCGGAGGAAGGACGTGGCGGGTGTTGTATCGCGAACGCCGGTGGCGCCAGCCGGCGGGAGTGGGTGATGCCCTGGTCGGCCTCCCGCCCGGCAGGAGGATTTCAGGGGAACCGCCCGCGCAGCGAAATCTGCTTTGCCGCTCAAAACCACGAGGGGAATGCCAGCCGCTCTACGGGCGGGGCCTGCGCTGATTTCCTCCCTGAGCGCAGGCCCCGCCCGCTCCTCCGCTTCCGGCTCGAATTCCTCCGCCGGTCAGGCCGCCATCACCGCAGGGACGGAGGCCACCTGGAGCAGCCTCCGCACGAGCGTGGCCTGGGTCCGGGCGCCCACTTTGTGATACAGCCGCTTGAGATAGGTTCTGACCGTATGAATCGTCACGCCAAGAGCTTCAGCGGCTTCCGAGGGACGCCTGCCCTGTAGCAGCTGCTCCGCCAGGCGAACCTCGGCGGGAGTCAGCCGGAAGACATTCTGGAGGAGGGCGCGCGAGACAGCCGTCTGGCTGTCCGGATCGAAGACAAAGCAGAGAGCCACGCCGTTTCTCCCCGATTCGAACTCGTACAGAGGCGTCATCCAGACCACCCACGGGGCGCATTCGCCGCCACGGCGGATGGAAAACACCGAGGGGATGGAGGATCTGGAGCCGAGCCGATGCTCGACCTCCGGCTGCAGCAGGCTCCACTCTGCCGAGCGGATGAATCGGGCGCCCAGCGAATTAAAAGCGAAAGGAACGGCATCCTGCCTGAGGACGATGGCGGCGGCAATTTCCATGCCGCTATGGTAGATTCCATCCCCGAATGGGGGGAATACTTAACCCGTTACGGTTCGCATTGATTCGCTTTTTTTCGCATTCAGCCGGACGAACCGGTCGATCCTCCGGGCTGCCTCCAGGAGCTTGTCCAGCGAATTTGCATAACTGAAACGCAGGTAACCCTCGCCATACTGCCCAAATGCGGTTCCACTGAGGCAGGCGACGCCCGCTTCATTCAGCAGGGCATCGGCGAGCGGACGGGACTGCCAGCCGGTTTCCGTGATGTTGGCGAAGGCGTAGAATGCACCCTCGGGTAACGGGCAACGAAACCCCGGAATTTTGTTGAGTTCTTCAACAAATGCATCCCTGCGGCGCCGGAATTCGCGCACCATCTCCTCGACCGGGGACTGATCGCCTGTCAGAGCGGCGATGGCGGCGCGCTGGGTGAACGACGCCGTGCAGGAATTTGAGTTGACCATCAGCTTGTTGACGGCGTCGACGAGGAAGGGGGGCAGCACCCCGTATCCGATGCGCCAGCCGGTCATGGCGTATGTTTTGGAGAACCCGTCGAGGATGATGGTCTTGTCGAGCATTCCCGGTTCGGCAGCGATGGAAGCCGGCGCCTGCCCGTAGTAGATGCGGCTGTAAATTTCATCGGAAAGAACGACCAGATCCAGGTCGCGCACCCAGCCGGCGATGGTTTTCACATCCTCCCGGCTCAACACGCCGCCCGTGGGATTGGCTGGAGAGTTCAGGACGATCATCCGGGTCCGGGGAGAAAGCCGGGAGCGGAAATCGTCGAGATCGAACGCGAAGCCACGCTCTTCCAGCAGCGGCACGGGCACGGGGGTGGCGCCGCAGTAGCGGATCATCGACTCGTAAATCGGAAAGGAGGGGTTCGGGTAAATCACTTCGTCGCCCGGCTCGAGCAGGGCGAGCATCGAGAAGAAAATGATCGGCTTGCCGCCGGGAACGACGCAGACCCGCCCGGCATCCACCTCGATGTTTCGCGTGCGGGAGACATATTCAGCAATGGCTTCGCGCAGCTCGGGCAGCCCCTGGGTGGGGCCGTAGTGGGTCCAGCCCTGGTCGAGCGCAGCCTTGGCCGCCTCGCGGATGTGGACGGGGGTGTCGAAGTCGGGTTCTCCGATTTCGAGGTGGATGACGTCCTTGCCCTGGGCTTCGAGCTGGCGCGCCCGGACAAGGACCTCGAAGGCCGTTTCGGTGCCGATCCGGCCCATGGCCTGGGTCAACTGCATGGTTGTGTTCCTTTCACCGTGGAAAGTGCGGCCGCGACTGAGCGGCCCCGGCGGCCCGGCGGTTTTCAGCACCGCGCCGCTCTCTTACAATTTGAGCATAGAGCCGATGGATGAGTATGCACGCCTGCGGGCCGGGCAGCGTCATGAATAACAGGTATGCAGCTGCCGCTCTCAAACGGGCCGCTCAAGCGGGCCGCGCAGGCCGTGCGGAGACGGACTTCCATGGCTGATGGGGGCAGGCCGCGGGCGAACGAGGCCGGCGAGCTCTGGCAAGCCGGGCAGGAGGAGTTTGTCCAGGCCCATCTGAAGCGGATTTACGTCCTGATTTACCGGCTGGTGGGAAACGCCGCCGATGCCCAGGACCTGACGCAGGAGGTGTTCATCAAGGCCCTTCAGCGGCAGGAGCAGCTCCGCGATCTGGAAAAGGCGGCGCACTGGCTGTCCCGCATCGCGACCAACACGGCGATGGATCACCTGCGCCGCCGCAGCCGCCGGGCCGAGTCGGATCTGGAAAACCTGCCCGGTCCGCTGCCGGCGCCGGACGGGGAGAGCCCCGAAGACCGCCTCCTGCGCGCCGAGAGAGCGGCGCTGCTCGAAGAAGGGCTCAGCCGGCTGACCCCGCGCGAGCGCGCCGCGCTGGTGCTGCGCGATCTCGAGGATCTGCCGGCGGAAGAGGTCGCCCGGCTGCTGAATTGCGGCAAGGCCACCGTGCGTTCGCATATCGCCAACGCGCGGATCAAATTCCGGCGGTACTGGGAGAAGCGCCAGCCATGAAGAAGCATCCCTCTCCCCCGGATCTGGCCCTTTACGCAGGCGGCGATCTGCCGCTGTGGCAGCGCCTGCCGCTGGCATGGCACGTCAACCGCTGCGAGGAGTGCCGGCGCGAAGTGGAGCTGTTCCGGCAGGCGCTGCAGGCGCTTCACGAGGCGGACGTGGAGTTGCCGGATCCGGATTGGGCTCAGCTTGAAGCCGAAATGCGGGCCAATATCCGCCTTGGCCTCGCCGCTGGGGAGGCGGTCCGGCGCGGCGCCCGGCTGGAAGACCCGCCCCGGAACGATTGGCGGGCGCTGGCGGTGGTTGCAGCTTCGCTGGCCGTCGTTGCCGTGGTGGGCTGGACGCTGCACCGTCCCGGCGCGGACGGACCCGGCGGTGCGGCACGGGGAGAGTTCACTTTGCAGACGACGGCGGAAGGGCTGTCGGTCAGGCTGGGACCTCAGGATGCGGCGGTCCTGGGCGGAGGGCGCGCCCCGGTCGCTGCGGCGGTGAGCTGGGATGGCAGCGTGAGAGCGCCGTTCCTCGATGAAGAGACCGGACAGGTGACGATCTACAATGTGGCGGCGCAGTAGAAACCTGGCGATGGCGGCGTGCCTGGCGGCGCTCACCGGCTGGGCGCAGCCGGGGCTGTTCCGCGCCGTGTTGCCTGAAGGCGGGCCGGTCGAACTGGTCCAGGCCGACTGGGGCAACTCGGCCGCATCGCCGCGGGGCGGCGCCATGCTCGTCGACCTGCACGCCACGCTGACGCTGCGCAACGCCTCGCCCCGCCGGATCCGCGCCGTGTCGCTTCAGGTGGTGGCCCAGGAGCTGGCCCCCGGCGGACGGGGCGCGGTCACCCGGCCCGCGCTCGACGTTGCGCCGCGCGAGGAGTTTTCCATCCGGATCGACATGCGCCTGATGCGGCCGCTCGCTCCCTCTGGCGGCGCACTGGCTGAAGTCGCTCTGGACGGCGTGCTGTTCGACGATCTGACGTTCTTCGGCCCCAACCGCATGAACGCCCGCCGCACCATGCTGGCATGGGAGATGGAGGCGCAGCGGGACCGCCAGATGCTGGCGCGGATCCTGGAAAGCCAGGGTCCGGAAGCTGTCCGCGCGCGGCTGCTCGATGCATTGGCCCGCGGCTCGGCGGGCGCGATGATGCCCGTGCAGGTGGTCCGCGGCTCAGCCCCGGCTACAGCCGAGCCCGCCCGCGCCGTGGAGCTGGCCGCCCTCAAGCTTCCCGATGCTCCGGTCGAGGTGCTGGCCGGAGAAGCGCAGGTGGCGGGCGCCGAGGTTCGCACGCCCAGGGTGGAGATTGCGAACCGCGGCCGCCGGGCGGTCCGTTTTGTCGAGCTCGGCTGGCTGGCCCCCGACGCGTCGGGACGCCTGCAGCCGGCTGGCACGCTGCCCTCCGAGATTCACCTGCCGCCGGGCCAGCGCACGAATCTGCGGGCGGAAACGCGGGTCCGCTTCTCCCGTCCCGTGGAGGCGCTGAGCGTGTATCCGGCGCTGGTCGAGTTCGAAGATGGCGGCGTGTGGGTGCCCGGCGCGTCGGCATGGACCCAGCCGGGTCTGCGTGATGCGCTGCCCGCCTCGGGCGAGATGATGCGCCTGGCCGAGCTGTACCGCAAACGCGGCCTCGATGCGGTTCTCCAACAGATCCGCGCAATGCGCTAAGATCTTGAGCGATGGACACGGCCAAAGTGATCGGGCGCTCGCCGGAACGTCTCACTCTCGCGGAGCGCAGCCAGCTGGCGGGCTGGTGGGTGGCGTACGAAGTGTACACGCCGCAGACCCTGCCGCTCAAACGCATTGAAGCTGTCGGCCGCGACGTGCCGGCCTGCATCCAGCAGCTGGAAAGCCGCGGCCTGGACCCGCGCCAGTTCGAGTTCGAGCTGTTCCAGCCATAGTCCCGCGCCTGCGGATCCCTCACTGCCCGCCCGGACGGGCTGCGGCCTCCAGCTTCTTCAGCATCGTGTTCACCCAGTCCTGCTCCGCGGTGTCAAAGCCGAGCTGCGCGGCGACCCACCTGCCCTTCGCGTCGACGATCCAGTTCTGCGGAATCCCGACCGTGTCGAGCATCTGGTGCACCAGATCATGGGCCAGCAGGACCGGAAACGTGTAGCCGTTCTCTTTGAGGTACGGCGCCACCAGTCCCGCCTGCTCATCGATATTGAACGTGATGACCTGGAGATCCGTGCGGTCCTTGGTCTGCTCGTACAGCTTCTGCAACAGAGGCAATTCCGCGCGGCACGGGCCGCACCAGGTGGCCCAGACGTTGATCAGCACCGCCTTGCCTGCCAGGTCTTTCAACCTCCACGTCCTGCCCTGCATGTCGGAGAGCTCGAAGGCGGGCAACTCCTTCTCCGGAGTCTCCCACCGGCCGCCGGTGCGCTCCTCTACTTTGGATTTCCGCGGCGCCGACCAGAGCGCGAACGCCTCCTCGCTGCCGCCGCTCGAAACGAAGTACGCCTTTGCGTCGTCGAACAGCGGATCGATTCTTCTTCCGCGGTACATCCCCGGCGGCTTGCCGCGGGCAAGCAGGGCTTGCTGGAAAAACGCAAGCGCATCGGCTCGACGGCCCTCGATTGCAGCCAGCCGCGCGCGCAAGGTGTAGTGGCGCGACAGCAGGTCCGGATTGGAAGGCGCCGGCCGCTCCACCCATTCCCGCAGAGAGCGCGGCACTCCGCGCTCGCCCGCAGCCTGGGCTGCCCGGAGCCACACGGAGGCCACCTGACCGCGGAAGCCGCCTGACTCGAGACGCCTGCGCCGGTCCTGATCCGTAAGTGTATCGTCCTGTTCGAACTCGTCCAGCCGGACCGCCTCGCCCCATGCCCTTGCCATCCACGGAAGCGTCCGGGCCGCATTCCACTGGTTGTCCAGGACAATAGTCGCTGCTGTCAGGGACGTCCACAACAGGAAATCCTGCCTGCGTTTCTTTTCCTCGATCCGCCGGGCCAGCCGTGCCATAACCTGCTTTTCCACGAGCAGCTTCAGTTCGGCGCCCAATGAGAGCCAGTCGTCTTCGAGGAAGTTCTGTTCGGGATATTGATCCTTCCACTCGGAAAGAGCGGCGTAATACGCCCGCTTCCACTGCTTCCACGCCTCCGCGTCCTCGTGACTCTCCGGCTCTTTATGCCGCTGGCGCCAGTCCTCCCAGGCCAGTTGGTAGGCGGCGTAGGACCGGGGCGCCACGCGGCGGATCCTCTCGTTGATTTTCTCGGTCTCTTCTTTGGGCAGCCCCGCCTGTTTGGCGCCGCGTTGGAGCACCTCCAGAATTCGGGCGTCCGGAGAAGGAAACAGCTTTTCGATTCGTGCCACGTCGGCCGCCACCTGCTGGCGGAGCGCGCCGTGCTCCGCGGGCGGGCGGGTGCGGAACTCGAGGCTCCAGAGGGTTTCATACGAGGGCATGTCTTCCGGCTCGGCGGAATGTTCCAGCCGCTGCCGGAGAGCCCGCGCCATACGGGCCTGCGTCTCTTGCGAAGCCGCGCGGCTTATGATCAGGTCCGCCGGCCATTCCAGGAATCCAGGACAGCCCTCCGCGTAAATCTCGAAAAAAGACCGTGCCTTTTCCGGGTCCTTGAATCGCCCGGAATGATACATCTCCGCCAGCAGGAGAGCCGAAATCGGATCGCCCGGCTCGGCGGCCTGCGCCTGTTCGAGAAACTGGATGGCCCGAGGCGTGTCCTCGCGGTGAAGCGTCATGGCCGCCACGGTCAGCGCCAGCGGATCCCGCGGCCTCGACTCCGCCTCGCGCAGCATCTCCGTCCGCCGTGCGAGCCAGAGACTCCTGTCGCTAAAGCGCAGTTGACGCAAATAGGCGTCCCGCAGCTCGAACACGCGCGGATGCCGCGCCACCTGACGTTCCAGTTCCTGCCTGGCCTGAGCCGGCGTCAGAGCTTTCTTCAACCGCATTTCCCGCAGGAACCTGCGCACTTCAGCCGGCGTTCCGCACTCGAACCCCGTACCGCCAAACGAGGCCACGGCCGCGAACAGCACAATGATGCAGCGCCTCGCTGGAATACCTGCTCCGCGCATGGTGCGAGTCTATCATCAGGACGCGGGCCTTAAAGGCGTTGGCTCTCGTCTCGCGCGCCGCAGCCTCGCCGGCAGAAATCTCTTGCGGCACACCAGCCGCGCGACCGGCCGCCACCAGCCGCGTGTGATCGTTCGCATGCGCCCGGCTTACGTCTTGTGCCTCTTTCGTGGCCGCACCGTCCCGCCGCCCAGTTCATCGAGAAACTCCTGAACGTCGAGCGCTTCGACTTGCGGGGCCACGGTTCTCATGGGCCCAGGGCTCGCGGCCTTGGGATGGATGATGGCCGCACGGACTGGCTCGTGCTTTCCCATCGCGCGGCGAAGGGACTGCAGGGGGCCAGCCATCGCGGGTTGAACCGTTTTCGACGCCTTGCACTCCACCATCCACAGGCCGCCCGTTTCGCCCGGAAAGAGGAAGTCAACTTCCAGCCCTTGCTGGTCGCGGAAGTAGTAAAGCTCCTTGCGACGGCCGCGGTTCACCTGGTGTTTCAGGATCTCGGCCGCAACGAACCCTCCAAAGAGAGGCCCGAGGAACGGTGACCGGTTCAGCTCGGCCTGCGTCCGGATTCCCAGCAGATGACACGCCAGTCCCGAGTCCAGAATGTAGACCTTGGGCGACTTCAGGAGCCGTTTGCCGAAGTTCTCGAAATAAGGAGGCACCAGGATGATCTGCCCGGTGATCTCCAGCACGTGAAGCCATTCGCTGATCGTGGGCACCGAGACGCCTAGCGGAGCAGCGAGGTCTGTCCGGTTCAGGACCTGGCCGTGCCGGCTGGCGAGAAGGGCCAGGAAACGCCGGAACGTCGCGAGATCACGGACATTGACAACGGCCCGGACGTCGCGCTCCAGGTAGGTCTGGATGTAGGAGCTGAACCACAAGTCTCTTGCCCTCGGGCGGGCCAGCGCCTCCGGATAGCCGCCGGCCAGAAGAGTCACCCGGTCCGTCTCCGCCAGGCTGAGCGGCAAGAGGTGGAGGATTGCTGCGCGGCCTGCCATCGATTCGGCGACCCCCTGCATCAGAGGAGACTCTTGAGATCCGGTCAGCAGCCACTGCCCTCTCATGGAGGGACTCTCGTCGATCCGGGTTCGAATGTAGGCGAACAGCTCGGGCACGTTCTGAATCTCGTCGAACAAAGCTGGCAGCCGGAGCCCGTCCAGCAGGCCTCGCGGATCGGAACGTGCACGGGCCCGGATGTCGGGATCCTCCAGCAGGACGTAGCTGGCGCGGGGGAACAGCCGGCGCAGCAGCGTGGTCTTCCCGGCGCGCCGCGGCCCCGTTACCACCACGGCAGGGAAGCTCCGTGCCGCCTCGAGGACCGTTGGCCGGATGGCGCGTGCAATGAAGCGCATATGAGTATTTTAAACTGACAGTTTAGATTTCTCAAAACTTGAGATGGACGGTCCCGGCGATTCCCGCCGCCACGTTCGGGACTCAAACGGTCATCACGCATCACAGACCCATAGGGATCACCGGAATCCGTTCTGCGGGAATGGCCTACCGGACCCGGCGGCGCCGCCCGGGCGCTCGCGCAGCCCTGGATGCTGCGCCCGTGCGCCTCGGAGCTGCATCTCCGGCTCAGGAGATGCGTTCCGACAGGATTGGTGGATCGGGAACTCAAGGGTCAGGGCAGGGAATACCGCCGTCTGCAGCGCCTGCCCGCAGTGGGGATGCAGGATTCGGCGTAGAGCTCGGAAGAGATGGTCGGGGCGGCAGGATTTGAACCTGCGACCCCCTGCGCCCAAGGCAGGTGCAATAACTCCTTTATCATCAACAACTTAACAACTTACCGGCGCTGGCAACACTGACCATGTCATGCCCCAGACCCAGAATAAGGCAAAGACGCCGGGCCGGTCAAGCCCCGCCGCCATGGGAGAAAAAAGTTGCCGATTCTACCTGCGGAGACCCTCCAGCCACTGCATACTACCAGGGGCTGGAGGTGCTGCCCTCCAGCCGTAGTAAATCCATCAGGGGCGGTCGACGGGCCGCCCCGCTGCTGCAGGCTGGCGGGCGGCCGAAGCAGCAGATGGAACTACGGCGATACATCAAACTCAGATCAAACTCCAAACTCCCAGCCGGACCATGGAAACGCCAGGCCCTGTCTCGCGCCGAGGCCATGGCCGCCGGCGGCAACGTCGGCCTGAAAACCGGCCGCGGCCTGCTGGTGGTGGATCTCGACCGTAAGAACGGAAACGACGGCATGGCTGCCTGGCAGGATCTCTGCCGGCGCCACGGCTACGACTCGCCGGCGCCGCTGGTGCAGACTCCCTCAGGCGGGTGGCATATCTATTTCTCCGCGCCGAGCAGCCGCAGGCTGGTCGGTCACGTCGGCGTCCTGCCCGGCGTGGACCTGCGCGGGGATGGGAACTACGTGCTGGTCCCGCCCAGCCGCACGGAGGCGGGCGAGTATCGCTACGTCGACCCTGGCCGCACGGAGGCGGGGCCGCACCCGCCGGCGCCCGCGTGGCTGCTGGAGATGGCCCGCCCGGGCCGCAGGAATGGGCCGAAGGGGCCGGGGAAGGGTGCAGCAATCGACCTGCCCGCGGAGGTCGCACCTGCCAGCCCGGAGGAGGTCGAGGCCGCCCTGCGGGCGCTGGAACGGCGCTGGCCGGCGATGCCCTGGCGGGCGATCTGGGCCGGCGAGGAGATGACTGCGGACCGGCACGGCGCCGTGCGGACGCCCAGCCAGCGTGACCAGATGCTGGCATATCGCCTCGCGGCGGCGGGCTATAGCCCCGAGGCCATCGCGCGGCTGATGACGGCCTGCCCGGGGGTGCGGGCGAAGCGAAGGGGGAAGCAGCCGGATGCATGGCGCCGGGCCAGCTACAGGGAGGCGACCATCAGGGCGGCGGTGGAACTGGTGCAGCAGCATCGGACACGCCCGAGCGGAGCTGAAGCTCCGCTCGGGGCGGATGCAGTGGACGAGGCGCTGGCGAGGCTGCGGACGGCGCCTGAGTGGGAGATATGGGCGGCGCAGGCGCAGGTGGTGAGGCGGATGGCGGCGAGGAATGGGCAGCCGTCGGCACGCATCACCCGCAGGATCATGCTGGACCGGCTGCGGGCTGCGGGCGTGGAGGTCAGCGTCGGCAGCTACATCCGGAAATGGGATGCCCGCCGGAACCCTCTGCTGATGGCGGCCGAGGATGCGGCCGGCTACTGGTGGTTCAGCCTGCGGGAGGCGGAAATCACCGAGACGGCCGGGCGCGTGGAAAGCACCGCCGCGACGCCAGCCGCTCCCGCCTCCGCGTCCGGGCGCTCCGGCGGTCGGGCTGGCTGCACACGTCCACCTAGGACCGGAATCACACGCTCTCTCAACACACGTGTATATAGTAGGACCACTCCCGCACCAGATGGTCACGGTCACGCCGGGAAATCCGCCCGGAAATCCACCGTCATCGCCAGAGTCGAGGCGCTACTCCGGCAGGGGAAGCGGCCCGCGGAGATCTCCGACGCCCTGGGCATCAGCCGGGATGCGGCCCGCAACTATGTCAGGCGTCTGCGCCAGCGTCAGGCAGCCGAGGCGGATGCGGAGGCCGCCCAGCCGGAGCAGCCGACCGAGGCGGTGGATGTGGTCTGGTCGCTGACGCCGGCCCGCCGGGTGCTGCACTCCGGCTACATCCCTGCCGGCGCCCTGGCCGACTCCCGCCGCCGCGAGGCGTGGCTCCGGGCCGCCGACCGGATCGACGCCTACGTCCAGGCCGTGCAGGCGCCTGCCGCCTGGGAACGGCTGCCGGATTTCGCGCCGAACGCCGACGAGGCGCTCGGCCCGCAGGAGGCGGCGCAGGAGGTGATCCGTGTGATCGGGAACTGGCTCCGCTACACTCCGCCCGCCGACTGGCTGCCGGAACACCGTCATGCCATCCGCGAGTGGATCGCCGGCGAGGAGAGGCGCCAGCAGGCCGTGCTAGATCGCATGGCCCGGAAATCCGGCGCCCGGCGCTATCGGGTGCATCTCTCCGAGGCGCTCCTGATCGAGAAAGCGCTCGAGGCCCTCGACCTGCGCTATCCGTGGCTGCCTGGAGTCTGGATTTCCCGCCGCGACTACAGAAAAACCGCGAACGACTTTCAGGAGTTCCGCGAGGGCTGTGCGATGGCACTGTATCTCTCCGCCTACGAGTTGGACCCTCCGACGCTGGAGGATCTGGAGGCGCCGGACGAAAACCAGCAGCAGCCCGAGGCGCCGCTCTCCGAGCGGCGCCGGCGCTGGAGTGAGTTCCTGGCGTCCCAGACCGTCCCGCAGCACGCCACGGTCATCTGGCTCACGCGCGAGGAGATGGACGCCTCAGACCCGCCCTCCGTCCAGCCGCCTGGCGTGCTCTACATCGTGTCCTGCCCGGAAGCGACAGCAGATTTCGAGGAGGCCGAATGCCAGCCGGCAAAGTGATTCCGTTCCGCGATCCCATCACGGCATCAGCGATGCCGGCCGCGGTGCAATTCCACGTCCCATCAGCCGGCCATATCTGGTTGATTCCAGATGGCCGGGCCGCCGCAAAGCTGGAACTCTGGCCGCACGATTACATCACGCAGGAGAACCTGACCCGGCTTTCCCGGCTCCGCCCGCACGAACGCCTGGCTGTTCTCCGGCTGATGCGGTCAGCGTGCTATCCGTTCCAACTTGCTTTTGAAGTAATCCGGCATCGGCACAGATCCACGCCTGAATTCCGATCATCTCACGAGGTTAACCCAGCATGACCCTTCTCCGCCTGCTCCGCTTCCTCTTCCTCGATTTCCTCCGCCTCCGCCGGGCGCACGCAGCGATGAAATCCCGTGTGCGCCGCATCCTCCAGTACGACCGCACGGCTCCGCAAGACGCTCAGCTTCTCGCCCTGGCGAACGAACTTCTGCTCGACGCCCAGCGTCAGCAGTTCGGCCGGGACATCGGCATGCGGGCCATCGCCATCGACCGCGATCCGGCCGGCCGGAAAACCGTGGTCTACCGCCTTCCCGCCGGCGGGAAAATCCGGCAACCCTGAGATACTATCACCAGCAGTCGAAAGGCTCACTGATTCACCCTCCCGGCCCGGGGCGGAAATCCCGGGCCGCTTTTTTACCTTCCCGCCAACTTTCGCGGAAATTCGCGATTTTCAGCCGCAAGCAGCAACTTTCGCGAAAATTCGCGGTTTTTTGCGATTTCCGGACAAACTGTTGATCTGGAGTCAGTTAGAAAGATTAATAAAAATTAATTGGAAAAAAGTCTGGAAATTCGGCCATCCGGCCGATAAGTAGCCGATTCTATAATTAGCAGATTGGCCGGCATCTCCGGCCGGCCCTCACAAAAAGAGGTGAATGATGAGCCTTTATGACGACGATATCTTTGATGGTCTCCTCGAGGAGGCGGATGAGGAGGCCGCGGCCGAGGAGTACGGCGTCTCCGGCAGCGCCTACACCTGGGCCGACCTGCTCCCGCGGGCCGGCGGCAAGCCGCGGGCGTGCCTGCGCACGGTGGAGATCGCCGTCCAGGCGGCGCCAGAACTGGCAGGCAGGATCAGGTACGATGAGTTCTCCTCTCAGGTCGTGGTCACAGCTCCGCTCCCCTGGCGGGAGCGGAGCGGCGCGTGGACGAACTACGACTCCCTGCAGATGGCGTCCTGGCTGCAGCAGCATGACGTCTACGTCTCGCAGTCCCTGGTGGCGCAGGGCGTGCTGGCGGCGGCGCTGCAAAACCGCTTCCACCCCGTGCGCGATTACCTAGCCGGCCTGAAATGGGACGGCCGGCCGCGGCTTGCTGAAATCGGCTCATACTGGGGCTGCCTCGATCCCGTCACCCACGACGCACTGCGGCGGTGGTTCATCTCCGCGGTGGCCCGAGTTTGTCAGCCCGGGTGCCGGGCGGATCTGGTTCCGGTGTTCGAGGGCCGGCAGGGGGCCGGGAAGTCCCGCTCCATGGAGGCCCTGTTCTCGCCCTGGTTCACCGACCATCTGCCTGACCTGGGGAACAAGGACGCTTTTCTCCAGCTTCAGGGCCGCTGGTGCATCGAGGTAGCCGAGTGGGACTCCTTCTCCCGCGCCACCCGCGAAAGAGTCAAGGCGTTCATCTCTTCCCCTGTGGATCGTTTTCGGCCGCCCTATGGCTCTGTCGCCGAGGACCGGCCACGGCAGTGCGTCCTGGCGGCGACCACGAACAGCGATTCGTGGCACTCCGACTCGACCGGCGGGCGTCGGTGGATTCCCGTGCGCTGCTCCACTGTTGTAGTGGATGCCCTGGCGCGCGACCGGGACCAGATCTGGGCCGAGGCGTACCGCCTGTATCGGTCCGGCGCCGTCTGGTGGGCGGACGACGCTCTGCTCGGCCGGCTGGCCGAGCAGGTGGAGGACCGGTATCAGTCCGACCCTTGGGAGTCCATGATCTCAGATTGGCTGGCCGGCCGGGAGGAGGCAAAGACCTATGACGTGCTCACCCTCTGCATCGGCCGCTCCCGCGCTGCCATCACCCGCCAGGATCAGATGCGGATCGGCGAGATCATGCGCCGCCTGGGATGGCGCCGGGAACGCCGGCGCACTTCCTCGGGCGCTCGGGAGTACGTGTATGTACGGCCCTAGCCGCCCTACCCTGTCCCTACCTTCCCGTTCCGAGGTAGGGACAGGACAACGCATTGAAATAAAGGCAGTTGTCCGCTTTGTCCCTACCTGCCCTACCAAAACAGGCTCAAACCCTTCTGGCGCTCCAGCCCTTCCGGTTCCACCCGCCATGAGGTTTTCCGGTCCCTACCTGCAGGTAGGGCCATATCCTCACTTTTCAATACATTCAGAGGTCTTATGTTGATTCTTCCGTCTACTTTGCATCGTCTCCCTACGGAGGTTCAGGATGCCGGACAATTCTTCGTGGATCTGGGCTCCATCGTCCTGCCGGCCGCCGACGCCGAACAGGCGGCCGGGCTGGCGCTTGACCGGGGCGGACATGTCGGCTTCACGCTCGCGTCCGGCTTCGTCTTCCTGACGTTCGCCGGCGATTATCTGCACGTCCGCTATCCCGCCCAGCTTCTCTCCTCGTGGCAGACATGGGCGTGCCTCTCGCCAGCCCGCGATCAGGTGACATTTCTCTTCCGCTACGACGGTCTCCCCTTCCGCCCCATCCCGGCCCGGCTCCGCTATCCGTGCACCATCCTGCATTGCGCCTGGGGCGACCGCGGCCCGCGGCTCCATCCTGTCATCGTCGGCTCCATGGCGCAGCCTATGCCTGTGGCTCCGCTGCCAGGCGTCCTGCGGCGCTTGGTGCGGGACGCATCCCAGCAGGCCGCCTGATTCCACCACGCGCATCGCCCGAGCCCGGCTCGTAGAGCCGGGCTCTTCTTTTCCTCGCGCATTATCAATACTGCGTTATCATTATCATCTAGAAGCGGGAATACTACCCTCATGTATGCCATGGCTGCTGCTTTTCCTTCTCTCGCTTCTTTTCCCGCCGGGCGCGGTGAAATTCTCGGTTCTCCTCATCTCCGCCCTGATGCTTCTTTTCTCGCTGGCCGGCTTCCTGGCGGCCCTGATTTCCACTCCGGCCGGCGGAAAGGAGTCCAGCCGTGACTGACCCTTCCCCGATTCTCGACGTCCTCCAGTCACCCGCCCTGGCATCGGTTCTTTCCGCCCTTGCGTCGGCCATTTCGACCTACATTGCCACGGCGATCCGGGCGACGAAAGAGGAACTGCGCCGGGAGATGGCGGAGTTGGAAAACCGGATCATCGCCCGGATCAACGGCACCTACGTCAGGCGTGAGGAGTGGCAGATCGACCGGGAGGCGGTGCGGGAGAAATTCCAGTCTCTTTCCGCCGGCGCGGGCGGGAAATAAATCAGCCGTCGCTGCATACTACACCCTCTGTATGGCGGCGGTGATTTCTTTTCCCCGGCACATCCGGTCTGCCGATCATTTCTCACGGAGGCTGGATTTCACCATGCTGACGGCGGCGGCCCGGAAAGCTTCGACTTCTTCCCACATCGCCCTGGCGGATATCGACGGAATTCTCGAGAGATACGGTCACGTCCTTTTCGTCGAAACCAAGTCCTACTCTCACCACCCTTCCCCAATCCCCAAGGGCCAGGAGATCACCTTCGCCACGCTGGCTGCGGCGCCACGAACCAGCGTCCTGATCCTCTACATCCCCCAGTCCCGCATCTCCGGCGAGTTCTTCTCGCCCGAGGCCGTGACGCATTTCAGGCTGATTTCCGGCGATGCGGACTCCGGCATCCGCCCGGCGGATTTCCGGCAGATCGAGACTCTCATTTCGCACTGGGTTCGTCACGCCGAGGCGCACCCTGTGCTCACGCCTCGCCCGTCACCCGCCACCAAGCTGCCGCCATGGGCGAGGCAGGCCGCCGGGCAGCTCGACGCTGCCCGGCCGGCCGAGGACGACGACCCCTTCGGAGGCTTCGATCATGACTGACTCTTACTGGTGCGGCAAGTGCGGCGTTCCGCATTCACTCGGCCAGCGCTGCCCGGCGTCGCTCCGGGCGAAGTGGCGCCGGCAGCAGGCGCAGCGTGCGCCCCATCACGCATGGTACTCCTCGCCGACGTGGCGCTCTCTCCGGGCGCAGGTGCTGGCTTCTTTTCCGTTTTGCGCTTCCTGCATGGCCGACGGCCGCCGCACGCCGGCGACAGAGGTCGACCACGTCATCCCGCATCGCGGCGACTGGTTCGCCTTCACCGACGTTGATAATCTCCAGCCCCTCTGCAAGAGTTGCCACAGTCGCAAGACCATGGCCGAGGTCCAGGGGGATACCCCTTCCAGACCTGGGGCCCAGGCGCCGGGAACCGCCCGCCGCCTCGCCGTCACGCGGCGCCCGGTTGCGGGCGCGGCCCCGGGCGCAGCGCGGGAGGCGCTTGCGCTTGACGGCTCGCTCGCTGACGTTCGCTCGCCGGACGCTTCGCACGTCTCGCTCGCTTTCGCTCGCTCGACGGAGGACGCCGCCTGATGGGTGCGCGTGGTCCCGTCTCCCGGCCCGTGGCAGGCGCTCCCTGCGATGCCCCGCCCGTGCCGGCGGAGATCCAGGCCGACGCCATCGCCGTGGCTGCATGGCGTGCGCTGGCCGGGCATCTGGCGCGGCTGGGCTTGTGGAGGGATGAGACGGCGCATCTGGTGCTGCTGGCCGCGCAGCTGGAGTCACGCCGGCGGCGGGCGGAGGAGGCGATCACGGCGCAGGGGATGACCGTGCTGGACCAGCGGGGCCGCATTGCGATGCACCCGGCGGTTCGGATCGCCGATGCGTGCGGCCGGGAGATCCGGGCCATCTATCGTGACCTGGGGCTGATCGGCGGCGCGAGGCAGGGCGAACGCGAAGACCTGGGAGGCTGGCTTGACTTCGCGGACTAGGATACC